>ERZ773075.103-NODE-103-length-71742-cov-64.2501_pt1 | contig 71742 bp, 55 predicted proteins | sample MGYA00580614_ERZ773075 | MGnify/ENA primary metagenome ERZ773075 (study PRJEB29015, sample SAMEA2738021) | human oral metagenome | biome: human oral; feature: human-associated habitat; material: dental | place: China | collected 2043 ...
GACTACGTCGAGGACAAGGCCGTCAAGGTAGAGCAGTTCGACCCCCGGGTCCAGCACGTCGAGGTGGAGGTCACCCACGAGCGCAACCCGCGTCAGGCCGACACCGCAGAGAGGGTGGAGATCACCGTCGTCTCCAAGGGTCCGATCATCCGGGCGGAGGCATCCTCCTCAGACCGCTTCGCCGCTTTTGATATCGCCATGGGAAAGCTGACCGAGCGCTTGCGCCGGGCTCGGGACCGCAAGAAGGACCATCACCGTCGCCACACCGTGACCGCCCCCAACGAGGACCGCCAGGCGGATACGGCCCTGGAGGAGCCCATCATCCCCGACACGAGCGACGCGCCGATAGAGGACTCCCCCTCCGCCCCCACCGAGCCGGGCGTCGCGGTGGAGGCCCAGCTCGGCGACTCCCCGGTGATCGTGCGCCAGAAACTGCACGAAGCCAAGCCGATGACCGTTGACGAGGCCCTCTACCAGATGGAGCTCGTGGGGCATCCCTTCTACCTGTTCATCGAGAAGGCCTCCAAACAACCCTGCGCCGTCTATCACCGGCACGGGTGGACCTACGGCGTCATCCGCCTGGACGCGCAGGTTCTCTAGCCTCAGGCCCCGCCCATCCTGTCCTGTTTCCGGGTGCTCCACGGTCCCAGCGGACCGGGAGCACCCCCAGGACCGGGGCGGGAGCCTCGATCGCGTAGCCCACGGTCCCAGCGGACCGGGAGCACCCGGACTGTCTCAGGGCAGGTGATTCAGGGTAACGGGAAGGAAGGGTCGGTGACCTCCGAGGTGATCACCCTCCAGGTCGCCCCACGGCGCTGCCAGGTCCTGCCCCCATCACCGATGAGGAGGAGGGATTCCTCGGAACGGTCGGAGATGACAGAGTGAGCCTCCTTCACGCCCACGAGCGTATTGACCGCACCACCGATTTGGACGAGGCGTACCTCGGGCACACCACTCCCCTCAGTGCTGCTGTCAGCCAGGACGCACACGGCATTGGGGGCGCACCAGGAGATGCCGCTAGTGCCCGCGCCACCGGCACGGGGCATCTCCAGCGCCGGCCCCAGACCCTTGGGACGGCCGTCCTGCTCCCGGATGATGACGGCAACGGCAACCCGGCCGTCGGATCGCCGCACAGCGATCCGCTCGGACTCCACGGATAGGTCGAAGGCGGCGATGGCGGTCTCCTGCAGCCAGGACGACTCCAGAGAGGCACGCTGACCCGAGCCGTTGACGGCGGTGAGCTGCCCCTCGGCCAGCAGCCAGGCCCAGCCGTGCCGGTCACCCAAGGGCGCCCCCAGCCCCCCGGCTCCCGCGGAGGGGTCACCCACGGACAGAATGACGCTGGCTGAGTCCTGCCCCTGGGGAAGACGCAGCAGGCTGGAGGCGGACAGCACGTAGACGGTTCCGTCCGCTCCGAGGCTCGGGCTGCGGGCCTCACCGGTCCCCAGGACCCGGTCAGTCGCCAGAGTGATGCGACTCGAGCCCGTGCCTCGCACGACGGCGCCCTCCGACATCCCCACGATGCCACCGACCTCCGGGGCCAACGGGGTCAACTGAGCCGCCGCACCGAGGTCAACGGTTCCTGCGAGCACTCGGACACGGTCGATACCGCTGATCTGAAGAAGGCTCTGCTCGATCTGGGCCACCATGAGCCGGCGGGCATCCTCCGAGGCGGGGTCGGAGTCCGCGCTCAGATGGACGGTCGCGGTCCCGGCCTCGACGACGACGCCCCGGCCGGCCCGCTCGGCATTGCGTGGGATGAGGATGGAGGTTCCGCCTGACAACCAGTCGGAGGGCCCGCCCAGCAGCCCTGAGACGAGGGAGTCGGCCTGCGAGCTGCGCGGATACCACCTCAGCTCGGAGACGAACCTGGCCCGGTCCTGGGACAGGAAGGCCAGGGCACTGACCGCGAAGTTCTGCATGAGCCGGGAGAAGGGCAGCAGGATGCCATGAGGCAGACCGACAATGCGCCACTGACCGGTGGAGTTGGTGGCCAGGGAGAACTCTCCGACGTAGCTGGCCCCCTCCTGGGCCGGAGTGAAGACGCCCCGGGAGTCCAGGACGCCCACCTGCCCGGAGGTCACCGTGAAGGATCCGTCCGCGGCCACTGAGACCTGCGGTTCAGTCGATCCGCTATAGGCGCTCACCGTCTCCAAGGGCTTCCACTGCGCGGCGGCGCGCTCGGTGAGGAACTGCTTGGCAGTGGCGAAGTCGTCGGAGAACCCGGCGATCGCAGCCCGCAGGAAACCATTGACCACGTCCTCGGCGGAATCGGCCTCCCCCGGTCCGGGTGCGGTCTCAATGAGCGCGTTAGTGTCGGAGGCGGCCACGCCGGAACGTTTCACCCCGCTGGAGGTCGGCAACGCCGTGCATCCGCCCAGCACTCCCGCTGCGGTGAGCCACAGCAGGCCCAGCGCACCGCGACGCGTCAGCCGACACCCGGTGTGCAGTGGACACTCGTGTCGATCGACTTGTCGGTTCACGTGTGAGCTCATCGGCGCCTGCCCTCCTCGTCGCCCTCTTCGGGTGTGCGAGTGACCGGCTCCTGACCGGGCAGGACGACGACGACACGCCCGACGTCCTCGGTAACGGCGTCGTGGGTCTCACCGGCCAGGGGGATGTCACCCAGGACGACGCTCTGGCGCGCCCGACGAGTAGCCGGAGCGGGCCCCAACGGCCCGACCGGGGAGAATGACGACTCCTCGTCAGCCAGGATCCCGGCGCGGGCCACCGCCGGCGCGTCCTGAGGGACGAGTTCGAGAGGACCGGGACCGGCCAGCCGGCCCGGGCCGCCGTCGGAACCCTGAGTGCGGGGCAGGACCAGGAGGAAGGAGGCGCCGTCAGCCGGCCACCCCCAGGCCGACAGGCGTCCGCCGTGCAGACGAGCGTCCTCCATGGCGATGGACAGCCCCAGGCCGGTGCCTCCCAGGCTGCGCTTGCGCGAAGGGTCGGCGCGGTAGAAGCGGTCGAAGACCTTGGCGACGACGTCAGGGCTCATCCCGATTCCGTGGTCGCGCACGCGCACCGCCACCGCGTCGTCGTCCACGGCGACGGCGACGTCCAGCGGTTTGCCCTCGCCGTGCTCAAGCGCGTTGACCACGAGGTTGCGGATGATGCGCTCGACCCTGGTGACATCGACCTCGGCGGTGGCCGGCTCCTCGGGCAGGTGGAGGCGCAGCTCGGTCCCGGTGGCGTCGAAGTGGAACTGGGTGGTCTCGACGACGGTGTCGACCACCTGGGCGAGGTCGACCTCCTCCAGACGGAGCTTGACGTTGCCGGAGTCGATGCGGGAGATATCCAGCAGGTCGGTGAGCATGGTCTCGAAGCGGTCCACCGAGCTGGACAGCACCTGGATGCTGCGCAGGGCGAAGGGATCGGAGATCTCCTCGCGCGCGTCCTGGATCTGCTCGGTGGCCAGGCGGATGGAGGCCAACGGGGTGCGCAGCTCGTGGGAGACGTCGGAGACGAAGAGGCGCTGCACCTTGGACAGGGACTCCAGGCGCTCGATCTGGTCCTCCAGCGAGGCCGCCATATGGTTGAAGGATCTGGCCAGGGTGGAGATCTCGTCCTCGCCCTCGATGCTCAGGCGCTCGGCCAGCAGCCCGGAGGCCAGGCGCTCGGCGGCCCGGGCGGTGTGCCGCACGGGGCTGAGCACCCAGCGGGTGAAGGCCCACACCACCACGATGAGGATGGCCAGGAAGCCCAACCCACCGATGGTGATGTTGCGCGAGGCCAGGGAAACGATGCGCTGCTCGCTGGCGAGGCTGTAGACGAGGAAGAGGTCGTACTCGCCGGCCAGTGGCAGGCTCACCCGGGTCCCCACAATGAGACCGGGATCGGTGCCGCCTTCGGTATTGGGCACCGCCACCGACTGCCAGTGCTGCGAGCGGGCCCCGCCCTCATCGAGGGCCCTCGTCATCTCGTCGGTGATGAGGGAGCGCAGGCGGGTATCCGTCTCCAGGTCATTGACCACTGTTGTCGAGGTCTCCTCCTGGTTACGGAGCATGAGGACACCCACACCACCGGAGGAGGATATTGAGTCCTTGGCCCCGTTGACCTGCTGCTCCGCTATGGTCGAGACCTCGTCGACGGTCACAGCGGTGGTCGAGTCGAACTCGGCCTGGGCGACACCGGCACGTAGCGCGGCGTCGCTGAGAATGACGTCGCGCTGATCGGTGAATACCTCCGACCGGATCCGGTCGGTCACGAAGGTCAGCAGCAGGACGATAAGCAGCAGGCCGATCACGGTGGCGGTACACACCATGCGCACCTCAAGGCTGCGGCGCAGCAGCCCCGGCAGGGGCAGACGCCGAACAACCCGTTCCTCCGCAGTGCCCACCGATGCACTCATCGACGTGACCACTGAATTACGCATCGGGTTCATTGTAGGGCGCCCGATGCGCCATCGCTCACGAGGATTCGCCGACCCTGTAGCCGACACCGCGCACCGTCACCACGATCGAGGGGCGCTCGGGGTCCTTCTCGATCTTGGCCCGCAGGCGCTGGACGTGGACATTGACCAGACGGGTGTCGGCCGGGTGCTGGTAGCCCCACACCTGACTGAGGAGCTCCTCACGAGTGAAGACCTTCCAGGGAGAGCGAGCCAGGGTCACCAGCAGCTCGAACTCCAGCGGGGTCAGCGCAATGACCGACTCACCGCGCTTGACCTGATGACCGGCGACATCGATGTCGAGGTCCCCGGCACGCACGTGCTCGGCCGCACCCGGGTTGGTGCGACGCAGACGGGTGGAGACTCGGGCCAGCAGCTCCTTGGACTTGAAGGGCTTGGTCACATAGTCGTCCGCACCGGCCTCAAGACCGGCGACGACGTCCTGGGTGTCGGTGCGCGCGGTCAGCATGATGATCGGCACGTCGGACTCGGAGCGGATGAGCCGGCAGATCTCGACGCCGTCGAGCCCCGGAAGCATGAGGTCGAGCAGGACCAGATCGGGGTTGACCTCATGGAAGGCGTCCAGGGCCTTGGCCCCGTCATGACAAAGTGTGGGCGTGTAGCTCTCCGACTCCAGCATGATGCCGATCATCTCGGCCAGGGATGCATCGTCGTCGACGACCAGAATGCGCGTGCTCATAGCCCGTATCTTGGCATGAGCCCCGGGAGCCAAGGGACATCTGGACCACCGGGATGGCGTTCACAGTTTCCTCAGACTTCTAGGAGAAACCCTTCAGTTACGGGAAAAATCGGCATGTCCGACCCCCAAAACCGGAAATATTGCGGCCGAACCGTGATCTTCCGCCGTCGGCCTCGGGCTGCCCCCACGACTCCCACAGCCCTCCCTGGCCGCTTTTTCCTCCTCCAGGGGGAGAGCGCGACCGAAGGATGCCGTGACAACATGAGCTTATGAGCACTGACTCCCAGCCCGACGATGCCAGCCCCGCCGACGAGGCCTTAGCCCCGGCGGGTGAGGACTCGGTCGACGCAGATCAGGACGGGTGGCTCCCACCCGACTCCGGAGCATTCACCGACTCATCCTCCTACCCGTCGCAGGATTCACCGAAGTCCGATTACGGCAGCTATCACACTCCTCCGGTGGGCCGCCCCGGCTACGGTCCCGACGGCGCCGACTACTCCCAGCGTCCCGACGCGACCGAGTCCTCCGGCTACCCGGGTTACGGCGACTTCGTCTCAGTCCTGGCCCCCAAGCCGTCGATCATCCCGCTGCGCCCGCTATCCATCGGGGAGATTCTCGGCGGCGCCTTCGAGTCGCTGCGCGCCAACCCCAAGGCGATGTTCGTTCCCTCGCTAGTGGTCATGACGATCGTCGGCCTCATCTCCGCAGGCGGATCCGCCTACTTCCTCTCCCGCCTCGACCTGCCGGCACTGACGTCACCCGCGTACACAACGCTCAGCGACGACGAACTCGAGAAGGTGTGGGCGTCCTTGATGGGCCTGTTCGTCCAGTCCAGCCTCACCGGCGTGCTCACCATGTTCGCAGCCTCGATCCTCACCGGGCTGCTCATCGTCACCGTCTCACGTACCGTCCTGGGCCGTAAGGCTTCCTTGAGCGACGTATGGCAACGGACCAGGCCGCGTGTAGGAGCACTGATCGGTCAGGCGATCGTCATTCAGCTCATCCTCAGCGTCACGCTGGCGGCCATCATCGGTTTCGCATTCGCCAGTGGTTTCATCGTCGGGATGCACGACGGCTTCACCGATCAGTCCCCGCTCGTGCTCGAAACACAAAGCACCCTCTTGCTGCTCCTGGGCGCCCTCGTCCTTCTGACTCTCTTGACGCTGGGACTCTTCGCCCTGGGCTGCAAGCTGTGCCTGGCACCGGCTGCCCTCATCCTGGAGAACATCGGTGTCTTCGAGGGCATCTCGCGCTCCTGGGCCCTGACACGCGGTTACTTCTGGAGGGTCGTCGGCATCAGACTGCTCTCCGTCATCATCATCGGCATCATCAGCGTGGCGGCCTCCAGCCCGGTGGACATTCTGGTCCAGGGGATCAGCATGGCGGCGCCGAACGCCACATTCATCACCATGATGGGGGGACTCCTGCTCGGCAACATCATTGCCGCCGCCACCCTGCCCTTCGACTCCTCGGTGGTCGCCCTGATCTACACCGACCTGAGGATGCGTTCCGAGGGCCTGGATGTGGAGCTCCGTCGCGCTGCCGGGGTGTGAAGCCGCTCATGCCCCACGTCATCCTCTCGATGGCCCCGACCAGACCCCCCGGTCTCCTTCGCGGTGCAGCAGCCGGTGCGGCCGGAGCGGTTTGCGCCTTCAGTCCGCACGGTGCTGTCAGCGCCGGGACTCAGGCCACTCCTAACGCCGATCAGGCCCGGCGCGCAGCAGTCCACGAGCTCTCCCAACCGATCTACAGGGAGGACGACCTGTGGGACCGGATCTGGCAGTGGCTCAAGGACCATCTCAGCACCGGCAGCATGATCCCCGGGGTTCCCTCCTGGGTGTCCACGGCGATCGTCGTCGTCATCAGCGCCGTCATCGTCTCCCTGCTGATCCTCCTGATCTCACGGATCTCCTTGACGCGCCGAGTGGCAGCGCAGTCGCTGTCGGTATTCACCGACGACCGCGACGCCGCCACCCTGACCCAGGCGGCGGACGAGGCGGCCGAGCAGGCCGACTTCGCCACCGCCGTCGTCGAGCGCTTCCGCGCCATCATCCGTTCTCTCGACGAACGCGGCATCATTGACGACTACCCGGGTATGACGGCCCTGGAGGCCGCCGCGCTCACGCACCGGGCGCTCGGCGAGCACCAGATCACGGGGGCCTTGTACGAGGCGGCGCACCTCTTCGACGCTGTTCTCTACGGTCGGGTGGTCTCCACCCGATCCCAGGACCAGCAGATACGTGATCTGGCCGAACAGATGGCCAAGCTCACGGTGCCCGCCGAGCACCGGCGAACCCTCGTCGACGCCTCTGCGACGACCCCGGGGACACCCACATGAGCTCACCGACTCAGACGTCTGCGCAGCCCCCACCAGGGCCCTCCCTGACGGCCGCCGCCTCCGAACAGGTGACGAACCCTCCCTGGCGTCAGCGGTGGCGCTGGTGGCGTCCGGTCATCATCGCCCTGGCCCTCCTGCTCGTCCCCACCTTCGTGGCCCTGTGGACCAAGCCGACGACTTCCAAGACCCCGCTGGGCATCGACAACCCCAGGGCGTCAGGGACGATGGCCGTCGCCGAGCTGCTGCGCCACGAGGGGATCTCCGTGAGCAAGGCCGCGGGCATCTCCGAAGCGCTGAAGGCGAGCAGGCACGGAGCCACCATCGCCGTGGTCAACGCTGACCGTCTCAGCCAGGAGGACCGACGAGCCCTGGCCCAAGCCGGCGGCGACGTCGTCATCGTCGGCACCAGAGGCGGCAGCAATGCCCTGTCCGGGATGACGAGCATCTCCAGCAAGGGCAGCGCAGCCTCGGCCTCCACGGTCCTCACGTCCCAGTGCGACGACGACGACGCCCAGGCGGCCAGGGCCCTGGCCGGTTCGCAGGCCTCGGTGTCACTGCAGGACGATGACGATGCGGTCGGGTGCTTCCCTCTCGGGGAGGACCGCTACGCCTACGTCGTCGACACCCTTCCCAGCGGTGCCGCACTGCGCGTCCTGGCCGATCCGGGCCCGGTGACCAATGCCCGCCTGACCAAGGAGGGTCACGCCGCCCTGGCCGTGCGCGCGCTCGGCCACCACGACCGCGTCCTGTGGCTGGACGGCGAGCGCCTTGAGACCCCCACGGTGTGGAACTCTCCATCCGTACCCCCTTGGCTGCCGGTCCTCATCTTCCAGCTGATCGTCATCGCCGGCACCCTGGCAGTGGTCAAGGGCCGTCGCTTCGGTGCCACCGTGACCGAGGCGCTACCCGTTGTCGTTCGCTCCACAGAAACCACGTTCGCACGTGGCCGCCTCTACCGCCAGGGCTCGGACCGTTCTCGCGCGGCCGAGGCCCTGCGCTCGGGCACCGCGCTGCGCCTGGGCACCTCCCTGGGGCTGAGCCCCGGGACATCACGCCGAGACGTGGTGGCCGCCGTCGCCCAGGCCTCCGGCGTCGATCTGTCCACGGTGGACTCTCTCCTCTACGGCCCACCACCAACAAGCAACAGGGCCCTGGCGACCCTGGCAGTTCAGCTCGACCAACTCGAGAGCGAGGTTCATTCCCCATGAGCACGGACAGCACCGACCCCACGCACGGCACGAGTGGCGCGGGTGACCCGGAGGCAGGCGGGCCCCTTCCACCATCTCACCGCCGGGCGACGAATGCTGCAGACACCCCTGGCGCACACAGCACCACCAGTCCCGATGCCGGTGTGAACCCGCGCCAGCAACTTGTGGCCGTGCGCAGCGAGGTGGGCAAGGCCGTCGTCGGCCAGGACGCCGCGGTGACCGGTCTGGTCATCGCCCTGCTCGCCGGTGGGCACGTCCTGCTCGAGGGTGTCCCCGGAGTGGCCAAGACCCTCCTGGTGCGCACCCTGGCCACCGCGCTGGAGGTGGAGACCAAGCGCATCCAGTTCACCCCAGACCTCATGCCCGGTGACGTGACCGGCTCCCTCATCTACGACTCCCGCAGCGCCCAGTTCTCCTTCCGGGCCGGACCTGTCTTCACCAACCTGCTCCTGGCCGATGAGGTCAACCGCACCCCGCCCAAGACGCAATCGGCTCTGCTGGAGGCCATGGAGGAGCATCAGGTCTCCGTTGACGGCCGGCCCCTGACCCTGCCGGATCCGTTCATGGTGATCGCCACCCAGAACCCGGTGGAGTACGAGGGGACCTACCCGCTGCCAGAGGCTCAACTGGACCGCTTCCTGCTCAAACTGGTGCTGCCCCTTCCCGAGCGGGCTCAGGAGATCGAGGTGCTCTCCCGCCACGCCTCGGGCTTCGATCCGCGCAACCTGGAGTCGGCGGGTCTCCGGGCAGTGGCCGGAGCCGAGGACCTGGCCCTTGCCCGCACCCAGGTGAGCACCGTAGGCGTCACCCCGGAGGTACTGGCCTACGCTGTCGACCTCGTGCGCTCCACCCGCTCGATGCCGTCGGTGGCCCTGGGGGTTTCGCCGCGAGGGGCCACCGCGCTTCTGGCGGCGTCACGGGCCTGGGCATGGCTCGCCGGCCGGTCCTTCGTCACCCCCGACGACATCAAGGCCCTGGCCCTGCCCGCCCTGCGCCATCGCATCCAACTGCGCGCCGAGGCCGAGATGGAGGGCATCACCCCCCAGTCCGTCATCGAGTCAGTGCTGAGAACCGTTCCGGTGCCGCGCTGAGGCATCGGCGCAGAGCGTACCGAATCGATCACCCGACCAACTCACGACAGGAGTGGCATGTTCCTGACGATGCGCGCCGTGTGGGCGCTGCTTCCGGGGATTGTCCTGGCCCTCATCGTGCCTCACCCACAGACCGTGCTGGCCTGGACCGGTGTCGTACTGATCCTCATCGTGATCGACGTCATCCGTGCACCCTCCCCCCGTCTGCTGCGGGCAACACGCGCTGTGGGTCGCGGGGTGCGGCTGGGTGAGTCCGTCACCTCGACACTCACCGTCACCAACACCGGGCGGCGCCCAGTACGGCTCCTGCTGCGCGACGCCTGGCCCCCCAGCGCGGGGGCGGCCCATGAGCGCGGGTGGCTGAGCATCCCCGCCGGCCAGCGCCGCCGCCATTCCACGGTGCTCACACCAGGACGCCGGGGCGATCGCAGGGCGGGACCGCTGACCGTCAGAGTCACCGGCCCCCTGGGGATCGCCGGTAGACAGGCGTCCTTGGACGTTCCAGCCGTGGTCAGGGTGCTGCCGGCCTTCCATTCACGCCGTCACCTGTATTCACGCCTGGCCCGGCTGCGGGAGATGGACGGTCGCAGCGCAGTGATGGTGCGCGGTGAGGGGACCGAGTTCGACTCCCTTCGCGAGTACGTCGTCGGCGACGACGTACGCTCCATCGACTGGCGCTCCACCGCCCGCCGCGGCGAGGTCCTGGTGCGCACCTGGCGTCCCGAGCGCGACCGGCGCGTGCTCATCGTCATCGACTCGGGTCGTCTGTCGGCAACCCGCCTGGGAGACGCTCCCCGGCTCGACGCCCAGATAGAGGCGGCACTGCTGCTGACCTCCCTGGCCTCACGCGCCGGGGACAGAGTCGATGTCCTGGCTATGGACGACACCGTACGCGCTCAAGTGCGGAGCGGTTCCGGGCCGGTGGTCATGAACACGCTCGCCGAGCATCTGACGAATGTTGAACCACGGCTGACCGAGCTCAACTGGACGTTACTGGCCTCACGGGTGCGAACGGTGCTCTCGCAGCGGGCCCTGATCGTCGTCATCTCCGCCCTCGACGGCAGCAGCGGGGATGCTCCGATGATCCGGACCCTGACAGCATTGGCCCTCGACCACACGGTCGTCCTCGCCTCGGCACTGGACCCGGAACTGGAGGAACTACGGGCTGCGCGTCACGACACGGACTCCGTGTACGTGGCGGCCTCAGCGGAGAAGGATCTGGTGGAGCTGGAAGCGATACGTCACCGCCTGCGCCACGGTGGGGTGGATGTCGTCGAGGCGCCCGACCAAGGACTCGCCCCGGCACTGGCGGACTGCTATCTCGACCTCAAGGCGGCGGGGCGACTTTGATGCACACCCATCATGATCCTCCGGAGCGGGCCGGCATCCCGGTTTGCCACATGCAAGCGGCACGGCCGACTTCAGGGCCTCGGTCAGCCGGCCTCGGGCCGGACGTAGCCAGCCTCATTCTCCTCAAGATCCCCCGTGGCTCCAACGGCAACGGCCGCGCGTCCCAGAACGAGCGTGTATGTCCACAGCAGCGCCAATGCTCCTGCTCCGATGGTGATCTTGACCGACCAGGGAATGGGGGCGGGAGTCACGAAGGCCTCGATGAGACCGGCAACGCCCAGAGCCACGGTCAGCCCCACAGCAACCGTGATAAGGGCACGCCCCTCGGCGGCCAGGGCAGCGGGGCGACTCCGAGGGCCTGGAACCAGCATGGTCCAGAAGAGCTTGAGACCGGCTGCTCCCGCGATGAATATGCAGGTCAGCTCCAGCAGTCCGTGAGGGGAGATGAGAGAGAGGAACGCGCCGAACATGTCGTGGTCCGCCATGATCGCCCCTGCCTGCCCCACAGCGACGGCGTTTCCGTAAAGCACGTAGAGCGGCAGGATCCCCGTGATCCCGCTAGCCACACAGATCGCCGCGATGCGGGCATTGTTGGTCCACACCTGGGCGGCGAAGTCGCGGGCGGAGTAGGTGGAGTAGTAGGACTCGAAGGCCTCATGGGCGTACTGGTCCAACTTCTCGGGGCTGCCCAGGGCAGCCATGGCCTCGGGACTGTTCAAGGTCCACACCCCCACCACCACGGCCAGAACGAGCTCGGCAACCATGACCCCGCAGGTCCACCAGCGAATCCGGTAGAGGGCCGCCGGCAGAGCCTGCAGCACGAAATGGAGCATCGCGCTGACCCTCACCTCCCGTGTCCCCGTCAGACGGCCGCGAGCCGTCGCCACCCGGGAGGACAGCTCGGCCAGGAGCTGCGGATCCGGGGCGGCCGAGCGCACCCGAGACAGATGGCGGGCACATGTGCGGTAGAGAGTCACGAGCTCATCGGTCTCGCCGCCACTGAGGTGACGACGCGCCACAAGCACGTCGAGACGTTCCCACTGGTCGCGATGCGCGGCAGCGAAGGCATCAAGATCCACGCAAGGAGTCTTTCATGGTGACCGAGTCGTCCACATCCCCCGAGCGAATGATCGAGCGTGAGCTCATGGTCACCGGTGAGGCCGTCGCCCTGGAGGTCATTCCTGCGACGGTGGCCAACCGCATCACCTCCGGGATCATCGACTACGGCACCTACGCTCTGGGCGGTCTACTGTCCGTGCTGGCGGTGGTGCTCGTGATCGCCGACAGCGGCGATGCTGCGCTGTTTGAAAACCGAGCCTTCCTCGCGGCGGTGTTGTCACTGGTATCCCTGGTCTGGATAGTCGTCATCCCCTTGCTCGTCGAGTTCTTCAGCGCCGGCAGAAGCCTGGGCCGCATGGTGACCGGGACCCGGGTAGTGCGTGATGACGGCGGCACCGTCAGACTGCGCCACTGCCTGGTTCGGACCCTGCTCGCCGTCGTGGAGGTCTGGGGGACCTGGGCCGTTCCGGCCATGTGCACCAGTGTCGTATCCAGGCGGGGGAAGCGACTCGGTGACATGCTGGCCGGTACCTACGTGGTTCGCGACCGTCACCGGTCCTCCATGGCGCCTCCTCTGCTCATGCCTCCTGAACTGGCTCATTGGGCGGCAGAGACGGACCTGCGCGCCCTGCCCGGGGAGCTGAGTCTGTCAGCACGGTCCTTCCTTCAGCGGGCCTCCATCCTGACCCCCCGGTCCCGCACTCGTCTGGGGCTCGACCTGGCATCCCAGGTGCAGGGATACGTCTCTCCTCCGCCACCCGCGGGCACCCACCCTGAGAGGTTCCTCGCCGCAGTACTCACCGAACGGCGCAACCGCGAGTTGGTGCTGGAGATTCGGGACCGGCGCCTGGAGGAGGAGGTGCGCCGCGATATGACGCGCCCGCCCTACGAGATCGGCCGGGAGAGCCGGCGGCGCTGACCGGGCCGCCTCCCGGGGACGTCCGCAGCGGTCATCGTCTCAGCCCTGCGGCGCAGGAGCACGCACAGCCTCGTGAGCCAGAAGGACCGGGACGCCGTCGCACACCGGGTAGAGCAGCCCTCGCTTGGGGGAGATGAGGCAGGGGCGGCCGGCGTCATCGACACCGTCAACGAGCTCCTCCCCGCTCAGCGGGCAGCGCAGGAATGATCTCAGTGCCGGTGGGAGTGCCGGCCGCTGCGGCTCGGCCCCGGGGTCGCCTGCTCGCCGTCTCATGCCTCATCCTTCTGCCCGCGCAGCACCCGCAGGTGACCGCGCCGCAGGATCTCGTCGTCGACGATCTCCGGCGGGGGCGGCAGCGGAGCCGTCAGGGACGCTGGCATGATCCCGCCGGGGCGAGGCCTGTGTTCGGCCGGCGGGGGGACGGGGCGCGGAGCACGAGAGGCCTCACGGACGGCGTCGGCCAGAGCCAGGAGATCGTCCTCACTGGGGGGCGCCGGCTCAAACTCGGTGGCCAGGCGGATGATCTGCCAGCCGCGGGGTGCGGTGAATGAGGAGACGTGCTTCTCGCACAGGTCGTAGGCCTCGGGTTGGGCCTCGGTGGCCAGCGGCCCCAGAACGATGGTGGAGTCCGCGTAGACGGAAGTCAGAGTGGCCACGGCTGGGCGCTCGCAGCCGGGTTTGCGGCAGTGTCGGACTCTTCTCACGCCCGCAGGTTACCGTGCCGCTGCCCCGCGGTCATCCAGAAGACGCTTATGGTGGCAGACGTGACCGACCTGTTCCCCTTCTCGCCCGGACCGCCTCCACCGAAACCGGTCGCGGAGCCGGTGCAACGGCCGGCCAGGCGTCGTGACCGTCACGGCCGGGGGCTGCGCGGTCCGCTTCTTCCGCCGAACCTGCCGGCCTGGTGTACCCGGGCCGAGCGCTTCGACGAGCTCGTCGTGAACTCGGCCCAGGACCTGGCCAGACGCTGGCCGGCCGTGGACCGGATCCAGTTCGCCGTTGAGGAGGTGCCGCCCTCGGACCCGGCCCCATGGGAGCGCTCCGTGGTGCTGGGGCGTGGTTTCACTGCCGAGCCGCGTGCGGGGCTGCCTGCCCGGGTCGTCATCTATCGGCGCCCAGTGGCCTCCCGGGTCATGGGTGAGGCTGACCTGGCCGATCTGGTACGCCGTGTCGTCGTCGAGCAGGTGGCGCTCATACTGGGGCGTCGCCCCGAGGAGATCGATCCGAGCTCCGGAGTGTAGGCCTGTCCTCGACCCCGATGCGCTTCTGCGGTCGGGCAGCGGCTTCTCCGCCGAGCGACGCGAGTGACGCCCGGCTCGGCGAGGAGAAGGTGGGACGAGGGCGGTCAGCCCAACAGGATGCGGCGCTGTGCCTGGGCCGCGGCGTCGGGCTGGGCGGGCACCGTGGAGATGAGCGTCCCGGCCAGGTCGCCTCCGGCCTGTGCCGTCACGATCGTGGCGGCGGCCAGGCCGCTGGGCATGTGCGACTGCTCTGAGGAGCTACCGGCCGCACTCAGACGAACGGCGGAGACCTCGGCAGGTACCTCGACGACGACGGAGCCGCCCTTGGCGACGGCAACGTCCTGGCTCCAGGAGCCGTCGAGGGAGGACAGAGTGACGGAGGCGGCGGCCCCGCTGTTGGTCACCGTGACCGCGGAGGTCAGGGAGGCTGCGCGCGGCACCGCCAGGAGACCGGAATCGGCGGCACCCGGTAGAGCGGCCTGCGCCCAGGCCTGGTCGTGGACGAGGGCATGGGAGCGCTCCGGGTACTCGCCGGCACTGCGCACCATGCGCACGGCCGCCCCCACCGGAGTGCTCGAGGTGACCTGCACCCCGTAGGTACCTGCGGGTACGCCGGCCAGCGAGATGTCGAAGACGGAGCCGGCGTCGACCGTCACCGACTGGGCGCCGGCCAGGGCGTGGGCCCCGTCCTTGCCGAGCATGGTCACCGACACGGTTGCCGGAACCTGTCCGGGGTTGACGATACGCACGGCCGGGGTGTCGGAGGAGTCCGCGCCGGTGGTGGTATCGGGAACCTCCCCCTGGGAGGCGGGCTCGACGACCTCCACTCCGGGGATCACCAGGTCGGTGGCCGGGGCTGCTCCCGGAGTGATGATGTCGGTGCCGGAGGGAGTCTCTCCGTCGAGGGACTCGGTAACCAGGGCGGGGACCACGGAACCGCCGTCGGTCTCGATGGACACGGCGATGCGTGGGTCCTGGCTACTGTTCGCCTCCAGGGTCAGGGAGGCCGAGCCGCCCGCGGGGATGGTGACCTCGCCATTGCTGGGCAAGCTGAGGGGACCGACGGATCCGTACAGGTTCACTTTCGCGGTGGCCGAAGTGGCGCCGGGGTTCGTCAGTCGCAGCTCGGCCGACGATCCGGCCGCGATGGAGCCGCCCACGATCCAGGACATGGCCGACGGCTGGGCGCAGGGAGCGGCGGTGAGCCCCCTCAGGTCGCCGCTCTGCGTCAGAGTGGTCACCGATCCGACGGCGTTGGCCACCTGGCCGTCAGCGGGGACGAGAGTGAGGATGCCTCCCTCGGCGGTGCTCAGAGAGGTGGTGGTGTCGGTGGACACGGCCGAGTCCGCGTAGGCGGCGGACTGGATCGACTCGGCCCCGTTAGCGGGAATGATGGTGGTGGTGGACTCCACGGCGCCGACGTCAGTGCCCCGCAACGTATTGGTGGGCGCCTTGGGGCACACGTAGGTGGTCGCTGCTCCGGGCTGGGCCAGGCTGAGGGCCTCCAGCTGCGAAGTCCACGTGGTCGGGGCGGCGTACCCCCACCAGGTGACTCCTCCGATGGCGCCGGCAAGAGCCACGGAAGTCAGGATGCCGACCCCGCGGGCGATCGACTGCCCCACGGTGCGGCGACGCCGCCGGGAGCCGGCCCGGCGCCTCGCGGAGGAGGCTGTGGGCACCGTGCTGCCCGAAACCGGAGTGTCGGAGTCACCGATGTCATCCGCGTCCGCAGGATCAGCGGAGTCCCGCTTGACAGCGTTTCCCTCCGGATGCTGACTCACGGAACCGCCGTCAACGTCCTCAACCTCCTCGGTCGAGGAACCCTCCTCGCCGGTCTCATCCGCCGCGGCCTCCTCGTCACCGGCCAGGTCTGTGGCCGGGCTCGTCGCCTCGTGCTCCGGGGACCGAGAATCGTCTTCGTCCTGCTGGTTGTGCTGATCCTTCCAGCTGGTGACGTCGTCATCGCGGGACTGAGTCATGAGGCCATTTCCTTTCCGCGCCGCAGGGGCAGAGCCGCCACCAGGGTCAGGGCCCAGACGGTCCAGATCGTGTAGGTCGCAGCGGCGGTGAGCCTGCGGGTGTGGGTGAGGACCAGCTCCCCGCCCTCGGCGCCGACGGCGAATCCCTGCTTCCAGCCACCGGCCTGATCGGGAACGGTGGTGGGCTCGAGGTGGCGGCCGTTGAGGGTGGCCCTCCAACCGGCGTCGGCCCGCTCCACCATGACGAGGGTGCGGTTGCCCGAACCGGCGGGGATCTGTGTGCGGGTCCCCGAGCCGGCGCCGGTGGAGGCGACCGGGGTGACATCTCCGTTCGGCCCGATGAGACTCAAGCGGGCCGAGTCGGGGTGCGCAGATGAGCTGACCCGCCAGGAGCTGCCCGAGGCGGTCTGGGCGAGCTGCTCCAGGCCGGGTGTGGAGGTCAGGCCCACACGCGCCTCGGCGGTGACGGCGTCGCCGTCCTTGTCGGCGAGCAGGACGACGGCGATGCCGTGGGCCGCCAGGGCATCGGCGACGTCCTGGTCCTGTCCGGCGGTGGCGCGAGTGACGAGCTGGGCGAGCTCGGCGTCGGCTGGGTCCTCCAGAACGAGGGCAGGAAGCGGGGCAGGGCCGACACTGAGGTACTCAGTCCGGCCGATTTCGGGCTCGAGCTGGGGATTGGCCAGGGCGCTCGCAGCGCGGTTGCGCGCCTCGGCATTGATCGCCCCGGGCAGGACGTCACTGACCTGGGTGCCGGGTCCGCGCCAGATGGTGGCTTGAAGACCCTTGGGGGTCGAGGTGAGCTTGAGGACCCGGCCGGCCGTGCCCGAGCCCTGGAACTGCTCGGCGATGACGGGGACCTGCTGCGCACTGGGACGCAGAGCCATGACCTGTGGGTTGCTGCCGCGGTGGGCCTGGTAGGACCACACGGCACCGACCGTGACCGGAGCGAGCAGGAAGAGGCAGGCGGCGATGGCGAAGGTCGTCCTGAGCCGACGCGAACCACCGGACGCCACGGACGCCACAGTGGATACCGCGTCACTGTCCTTGCGGCTCTTGGGCGCCAGTGCCCTGCGACCGTGGGCAGAACGTCGGCCGACCCAGCCCCAGATGGCCTCACCGGCGGGCAGGGCCGCGGCGAGGAAACCGCTCAGGGCCAGGGAGGTACCGACCCCCGCCCACCCGGTCACGGGGGCCAGGCCGGCTCCGGTGACATCGCCTCCCAGTCCGGTGGGCATACGCGTCGAGAGTCCCGCCAGCACCAGGCCGCCGAGGGCCAGGAGGATACCGGTGCGGGCCGCCCGGAGGCGCCGGGAGACGAACAGGCCGATGACGCCCAAGATCGGAACCAGGAGGAGCAGAACCCGGGCCACTGCGCTCAGAACGCCAGTGGGCACGAATGCGTCGACTGGCACCGGCGAGCCGGCCAACAGATCGAGGCTGCGCGGCGTCGGCACGGAGACGGGTAGGCCGATGTCGGTCAGCAGCAACCTGCACCCCTCGACCCAACCGGCCCTCTCCCCCAGTCGCCACGCGCTCCACCAGGCCGGAGCAGCGGTGACAAGCATCGGGACCAGGGTGAGGACCAGTCTGAACCCGCGTCGCGTTGTCACCAACAGCAGGATGACGATGACGGCGAGCACCGCCGCAGTGGCCGGAACGGCCGCGACAACCACGCTCAGCAGCAGGCCGGCGACGGCGGCGGCCGTGGCCGACCCATGACCGTACTTCTCGGCCCGGGGCAGGTCGACCCGGGTCTCAGGAGCGGCCGGATCAGGGACGTTGAGGGACTGGAGGACCTCTCGGGCCGTGGCCAGAGCCGACGCCGTCCGACCGGTCTCCCCCTCATCCTCGCCCCGGTCATGACCGGGGCCGTCCTCGGTGCCGGCGGAGGCCTTGAGGGTCGAATCCGTCTCCGTGTCGGCTGAGGCGTCGTCCGGAGCACGCACTGAATCCCCGGAGTCCTCCTCTGTCGGATCGGCACTGTCGCCGGCACTCCCCGCGGCCAAGGCCTCCTCGTCGAGACGGGCCAGGTCGGAGACCTTCTCGGAGGAGAAGCGATCGAGCTCGGCCCGCTCGGCATCGGTGAGCAGATGCGCCCCCACGAGCCCGGACTGGACGAGGTCACGCCGGTCCGCACCCACCGCGCGCGCCAGGGCCAGCAGCGCCCAGGGGAGGACCAGGTGGACCAGGAGCGCGCCGAGACGTCCCTGCCCCAGGGCGAGGAGCAGGCTGGGGGCCAGGGCCCAGACAAGCGCTGCCCAGGCCCGCAGAGCCACCCGCCGGGTCATGGTGCCGGCGGCGAACCAGGCCCCTGAGGCAGCCAGCGGCACGGCCAGGAGCATAAGGCCCCGGATGAGGTCGCCGGCCTCCAACCCGACGAGCCGCCCCAGCGCGGTCGGCACGGACAGGATGGCCAGCAGGGGCGTGATGCCTCCCGGGTACCCGTCGCCGGCGGCGATCCAGGTGGTCCAGGCGGCATCCCACATCTGCCGCCACCCGCCGCTGAACAGGGGCAGTGCTCCGCCGGTGACGACACGGGTGAGCAGCAGCCTGGACAGGGCGTAGGTACTCAGCGCCAAGACCAGAACCATGACGGCGCCCAGGGTCCGACGTCGGCTACGAGCCAGGGCTGCGAGCTCTCGCAGCTCGAGCTCACTGGGAGCCGCCGCCCGGGCGCGTCGTTCTCGCTCCTGCCGGGTGCGGTCACGACGCACGCCCCGGATCTCCGCCGGGGTGGCGTAAAGGCGCCCCAGGGCGGAGACAGGGACCTTGGAGTGTCGGGCGAGCCGACGCCTGGCCGCCTTGATCCGCCGGCCGCGACCAGCGACGGCCAGGGCTGCGCCGAGCTCGTCACGAGCGAGCGCAGGGGCTTTGGACGCGAACCGCCACACGGCCCGCATCATTCCGAGGATGACGAACCAGGTCAGCAGCAGGCCGATGGGCCGCGAGGAGAAGGCCGCCCAGTTGGTGAGCTGGGCGCTGCGGCGGGCCCGGAAGGAGCGCTCCGGGTCGGGCTCGGGGAGCCGGACCTGGATGGCCTCGGCGTCGGCACTCGTCTTGGAGCGCGCCGAGCGGGGGACATGGGCGGAACGGCGCAGCCCCTGGTAGGAAGCCCTGCGGTGGCGGACGACAGCAGTGGGCTCGACGATGACGCGATAGCCGGCCAGACGCGCCGCACGCGAGAGCTCCAGGCCGTCACCGAAGGGCCCGAGCCAGGGGGCGATGCCGTCGATCTCCTCCCACACCGCGCGGTCGATAAGGGCACCGGCCGTTCCCACGGCCAGGACGTCACTGCGGTCGTCATGCTGGCCCTGATCAACCTCACCAGGGACGATGTCATTGGCGCGCCGGGCCGAGGCCGTGGCCCGCAGCCCCACCTCGAGGAGAAGCTCGGGATTGTCCCAGCCCACCTGCTTGGGACCGACGATTCCGACCGAGCGGGCGTTGGTCGCGGCCGTCAGCAGATTCTCGAGGCAGTCCTCTTCCGGGGCGGAGTCATCGTGCAGCAGCCAGAACCACACCTGGTGCTCCGGCGCTTCCTCACCGGTCTGCACGGGCGCCACGAGCTGCTGCTCGTAGGTGGTGATGGGCGACAGAGCACCGGTGGGTCCGGTGATGGGCCCCGAGCCGGTCAGCAGCAGGTCGCGCACCGAGGTGCGCGAACCGCCCGAGGCACCGTCGGAGTCGACTCCGTCGGCGTCCTCCACGGCACCCGTCGCACTGCGCCGTCTGCGGTTGCCAGCTGCGACGAGCTCGGCATAGGCGACGAGCCCCTGGGCGACCGCGCCACCGAAGTTCTTGGCCTCCTTGACCCGTACGACACGTACCGCGCTGGCGGAACCGAGTCCGGAACTCTCGACGAGCTCCTCGATCGGGGTCCCGTCCCCCAACCCGTTCGTCCGTGAGGCGACGTCGACGATGAGGACGACGTCGGGCGCACAGGTCTGGGAGGCGATCCCGGTCAGCGTCCGCGCCAGAAACGGGCTCGCCCCGGCCGACACGACGACGGCCAGGGCTCCCACCCGACTGGCTCCCTGCGTGGAGCCGGCGCGGGTCATACTGCGCGACGCTTGAGCTTGCGCCGTTCGCGCTCCGACATGCCGCCCCAGATACCGAAGCGCTCGTCGTTGGCGAGGGCGTACTCGAGGCACTCCTCACGAACCTCGCAAGTCGCACAGACTCGCTTGGCCTCGCGTGTGGAACCGCCCTTCTCGGGAAAGAACGCCTCAGGGTCCGTCTGGGCGCACAGTGCGCGCTCCTGCCACGCCAGAGGACCTTCATCGACGTCGTCACCGCCACCGAAGAGGAGCGACAGCACCTCCGCGTCAGGCTCCTCTGGGTGCTTCAGTGGGCCGTCGCCGAGGATGTTCCACATGCCGGCCTCCCTTCGATCCGAGCTTCTTGCCAGTAAGAATTACATGCTTGTGAGACAAGGCCAGTCAAGCCGGGGAGGGAAAGTTCACCCTCTCGTGATCATGACATCATTCCTTGATATATCAAGGAATATCCCCATCTGGCTAACACCATATGTTGACTTCCTACAAATCCCCTGGGAGGTGCCCGCGGCCTGCCTGACAGCAGCAAAATATACGGTTCTCCAGAGACCTCTAGGGCATCACCTCACCGAGCAACTCCAGTCCAACCGGCTGGACAGCACCAGGGAGATTCCTGGACGTCAGTAGATCTGCTTCAATCTATAGACATGCACGACCCTTTACTGACCCTGCTTCCAACCCCTCATGACACCGGCCGGCCGTGGCTAAATTGTTATGGAGATGATGAGCGCGTCGAGTTGACCGGATACGTGACGTACATGTGGCTGGCCAAGGTTGCAGGTTTGATCACAGCAGAGTCGACACCGGGTGACGGGGTCCATGTGGGAATGCCCCCGCACTGGCGGACGGTGGCCTGGGCGTGCGGAGCGTGGGCGGCCGGGCGGAGAGTGCTCCTGGGGACCGGCGAGGAGGTCGAGGCCGTCGGCCTCGTCCCGGAACTGAGCGTCGCCTTCAGTCCGGAGCACCTGTGCGAGGCGGCGGAGGTGCAGGTGCTGGTGCCACCCGCCTCCCTGGCGTTGCGCTGGCCGGGCGAGCTGCCCGCTCTCGTGCTCGACGGCGCCGCGGACCTCATGGCATATCCGGACCGCTTCGCACCGGTGAGCCTCAGCGCCGACCTGCCCTGCCTCACCGACCTCGCCCCGGCTGGCACGCAGGACGCGCAGCCCGTCACACTGACGCGCGGCGAGCTGGTGGCCAGGGTTGACGCCCTCTGCGGCGATGCGGACCCCGCCGGTTCACGCGCCGTCCTGATACGCCGCCAACGGGCCGCGGAGGCGCTTCAGGAGGTCCTGGCATCCTGGCGCGCCGGGCGCACGGCAGTGGTGCTCACCCCGGAGGCGGGCGACGACGTCGCTGCGGCCGCCGCTCGTCAGGAGGGAATCGCTGACGGAATCACCGGAGTGCAGGTCGACTGAGCATCCGCCCCACCAGGGTGTCCCTCACCCCTGTTCAGGGGACGTCGGCCTGAACGAGGGTGCCCTCCCCCTCGACGGACAGGCTGCGCTCGTCGGCACCGACGAACACCGCCTCTCCCTGTGCCAGCGTCTGCGAGTCGGCCTGGGTCACCAGGGTCACGGCCCCCTCAATGGCAAGCAGGATGCGCGGCCCTCGCCCGGGGACGGGCAGGCGGCCATCGGTGACCACCACGGTGGTGACCATGAGCTCGAAATCGTCCACCGGCGCGTAGTAGGCGCGGGTGGCGCGCGAGAGGTACTCCGGGGCAGGGCGCACCGGTGGCGCCGCCACGTAGTCGACGCAGGCCAGCATCTCGGGGACGTCGATGTGCTTGGCCGTCAACCCGGCGCGCAGCACATTGTCCGAGGAGGCCATGACCTCCACCCCCAGACCGGAAATGTAGGCGTGGACACTACCCGCGGGCACGAACAGGGCCTCGCCGGGCTGGAGGGTGACAGGGTTGAGCAGGAGCGCGGCGGCCACCCCGGGGTCGCCGGGGAAGGTGGCCGCCATCTTCAGGACATTGGAGTCCACGCGTAGCGACGGCGATGTGCCGGCCTCGAAGCGGGCGGCGATCTCGGCGATGAGGTCACCGATCTCTTGACGGCTCGGGCGGGTGGCCGCCGAGACGACGTCGGAGAAGACCTGACGGATGCCGTACCGGGTCGGGTTGAGTCGCAGAGTGCGACGCATCCTGCGGGCCAGGATACTGTCCAGCCCGGCGAGGACCTCGACGGCGCGGCGCGGGGCCCGGAAGCCGGCGACCGCCTGGAAACGGGTGAGGGCCAGGACCATCTCCGGCTTGTGGTTGGTGTCCTTGTAGTTGCGGGCGGGGTGGTCCAGGGCGACACCCGCCTCATCCTCCAGGGCGTAGCCCTCGGCCGCCTGCCCCTGACTGGGGTGAACCTGGAGGGACAGGGGCTGCTCGGGGGCGATGAGCTTGAGCAGGAAGGGCAGCTGGAACCCGAATCGCCTGATGACGTCATCACCCAGGAGGCGCTCGGGCTCGGCCTCGATGAGGTCGGACAGGGTCCGTCCCTCGGCGATCCGGGCCGGACCACCGGGATGGGAGCCGTACCAGGCCTCTGCCCAGGGGTCGCCGTCGTCGGCCACACCCAGGATCGCGGGGATGGCGGTGGCCGACCCCCAGGCGTACCGCCGGCGTGCGGGCTCAATTCTTCTCATGGAGCATCACCGTACCGGCCCCGGGGACGCAGGCGTGTCCACGACGGCAACATGCAAGCTGTTCTCCACCTATGAGACCCGACGCAGCCCGCCTCTGCGCAGCGACACCCAGGCGCGCCGAACGGCGGTGGCCGCGGGCCGGCGAACGGGCGACTGCTCCGACTGGGGAAGAGGGCCAGGAACTGCCTGCGAGACTCGGTCACCATTGACGAGAGGCCGTTCCTCGCCCGTTAGCGAGTGGTTCATGTCACCCTGGCGGACATGCAGGCGAGTCAGGACAACCAGCGTGGCGGCGACCCGGGAGACGTAGACGCTGGCGGCCAGAACCGCGAGCAGGTTCCAGTGGGGCGGGTCGTAGCGCACAAGGTCGTCGGAGAAGTGCGCAGGGGCGATGAGGAACCCGATACCGGTGCAGGTGACGGCGCTGGCCAGCAAGACGAGCAGCGCCCGTCGGTCGCGCCTGAGCAGTGCCAGCAGCAGGAAGATGGCGGGGGTGAGCGTGACGGCGATGGCGATCGACCGAGGCCGCACATCCATCACGGCACCACATCGATCTCGTTTTGTTATGCTTCTTTTCGTTAGAATTTCTGCCACCGCATCCCTCCCCAGAAGAATCAGTCCTTTCCCCGAGACCACAGGGAGTCAGATGAGGTGGTACGACGGCAAGGGCGACCAAGAACAGGCCGACCCCGCCCCGCACAGGCCCGACGACCCTCCTAGCCGCCCACCTCAGACGAGGGGAAGGGGCTGACATCGGTCAGGCGGGGATGGGCCCTGTCCTTGTCGGAGAGGATCGCCTCGGTCAGGGCTATGGGCCAGGGGATGTTCACCGTCTCGTCGGCCAGGTTGAGGAAGGTGTACTGGGCGTCGGCCGACCAGTGGTCGTTGACCAGGTAGGTGTAGGCGGTATTGGGCTCCAGCGTCTGGTAGGCGTTGCCCACACCCCGGGGCACGAACACGGCCACCGACGGGTCGATCTCGCAGGTGTAGACGGTCCCGAAGGACGGCCCCTCGCGCAGATCCACCCAAGCGCCGAAGACGCGGCCGGTGGCCACCGAGACGAACTTGTCCCAGGGCTCGGCGTGGATGCCCCGGGTCACCCCGACCTCATTGTTGAAGGAGATGTTGTTCTGAACCGGCCCGAAGTCGGGCAGCCCCAGGGCCAGCATCTTCTCCCTCTGCCAGTTCTCCTTGAACCAGCCGCGGTTGTCCCCGTGAACAGTCAGGTCGATCCGCAGGAATCCCGGAATCGGCGTCGTCTCCACGGCGAGCGGCTTACCCAGCTCGATCTGCCCCATCATTGACTCCTTCTGTGTGCGTACTCGACGCCACCTGCCGGTAGCAGTCTTCGTCCATGCTGTCCTGCGCCGTCTCGACATCACCGCGCGGGTCGTGCCGGCAGCGCATCACCGAGGAAGTCTATCGGCGTCCGCCCGCCGCCTGCGCCGGTGAGGTGAAGAAGACGACGGCGAACGCCACAAGCCCGATCGCCCCCAGCCCCAGCGCCACCAGGTGCCGGACACCCAGGTCCCAAAACGTGAAGGGAGCCTCGAGCCCGAAAGCGTAGCGGTGAGCGACGCGCAGCAGCAGAGCCGTCTGCCCGAAGACGAACGCGGCCGCCAGCACGTCTCCAACGAGGCGAGCCAGACCCGGGTGGCGGCGGCGCACGACGACGAGGCCCAGAACCCCCAGGGCGACCAGCAACGGGAGGCTGTAGCGGCCTTGCCACATCATGCCGACCGTGTCCAGGGAGACGTACTGGATGGCGACCGCAGAGACGGGGACGGTCAGGAGCCCCAACGCCATGCCGACCCTCTGCCTCGGAGTGCCGGCGATGAGCGCCAGAACGACGACGGCCAGGTAGCCGACGGCTATGACCACCTGGATCCACCCCGGCACCGGATTGTCCGCCCAGCCGACATTGCCGACGATCGAGTCGAGGTAGGAGGCGCGGCTGTCCCACATGCGCACCAGCATCTCGCGCAGAGTCATGTCGGGGGCGGCGGCGCCGAGCACGGACTCCTCGGTCCGAGCGATGCGAAGCCAGGCCGCCGTGGCCGAGCAGCCCAGGGCGGCGATGGCGACGGCGCCCCATGCCGCCCGTCGGCGTATCAGGGACCGCCACTCCGTTGTCGGCAGCGCGCAGGCGCACACCAGGGCGATGACGGCCGCCCACAGAGCACCCGAGGGGCGACAGGCCGCCACCACGGCCGTCAGGAGCCCGGCCCCCACCAGGCGCAGGGCCGTCACCCGCTGCTCGATCACGACCGGGGCGACCACCCCCGCCAGGGCGAAGCAGGCCATCACCTCCACACCTGCCGGGTTGACCGCGCCGCCCAGGCACACGGCGCTCGGCGTGAGCACCCCCAGAACCGCGACCGACGGCCGGCCGCCCCCGGCGCACCACAGGCCGGCCACCCCCAGGGTGGCCAACGAGGCGCAGACGAGCGACGTCAGCACCCGCATCGCGTACCAGGCGGCCGGGCCGTCCAGCAGCCGGGTCACCCAGCCCGTCAGGAGGTAGTAGACGGGCGGGTAGTTCGCAGCGGAGGTACTCACTACGACCCGCCCGGATGAGTGGGAGGGTATGGGACTGACGCAGGACTCCGGGGTCTCGGGATGCCAGAACAGACAGGCGGCACCATCCTGGACACCGCCGTAGGAGGAGGGGACGACGACGTCGTGCCGGATCTGCTGCCCGGACGCGCCGGAGGCGGCGGCACGGTGCCCCTCGACAAGGACCTGGCCGCGGGCGACGGCGGCCGCATAGGTGGCGTGACTCGTCTCATCGACCTGAGCCCTCAGGGGGACGAGCAGCGTCCAGGCGGCCGAGAGCAGGAGCATCGCGAGGAAGACACCGACCAGGACGGGGCTGGGCGCGCAACCACCGGCACCCGAGCCGCCGTCGGAGGACGACGTCCGCCGAGGGAGCCGCATCGCATTCCCCTTCCCCGAGGTGGACCGGAGCGCCGCACTGGCGTCTCGGACACGAGTGTGCCCGAGACGAACGTGCCGCGCACCACCGACATGTGCGACCGAATCATCCGACGGTGGCACCATTGAGAGCCGGGATGGGTCATGCTTGGAGCATGCGAGGAATCATTCTGGCCGGAGGCTCCGGCACGCGACTCAACCCGATCACCCTGGGGACCTCCAAGCAGCTGGTACCCGTCTACGACAAGCCGATGATCTACTACCCACTGAGCACCCTCATGCTCGCCGGGATCCAGGACGTCCTCATCATCACCACCCCTCACGACGCCCCCTCCTTCCACCGCCTCCTGGGCGACGGTTCCCAGCTCGGCGTCAACCTGTCCTACACCGTCCAGCAGGAGCCCAACGGCCTGGCCCAGGCCTTCGTCCTGGGCGCCGACTTCATCGGCGCCGAGAGCGCCGCCCTGGTCCTGGGCGACAACATCTTCTACGGCCCCGGCATGGGCACCCGGCTGCGTCATCACACCAACCCCGACGGCGGCGTCGTCTACGCCTACCAGGTCGCCGACCCCACCGCCTACGGCGTTGTCGAGTTCGATGAGGACTTCAAGGCGATCTCCATCGAGGAGAAGCCGACCCGTCCCCGCTCCACCTACGCCGTCCCGGGCCTGTACTTCTACGACAACGACGTCGTCGAGATCGCGAGGAACCTCAAGCCCTCCGCCCGCGGCGAGTACGAGATCACCGACGTCAACCGCACCTACCTGGAGGCCGGCAGGCTCACCGTGGAGGTCCTGCCCCGCGGCACCGCCTGGCTCGACACCGGCACCTTCGACTCCCTGGCCGACGCCACCAGCTTCATCCGCACCGTCCAGCACCGTCAGGGCCTCAACATCGGCGCCCCCGAGGAGGTCGCCTGGCGCATGGGCTTCATCGACGACGAAGGCCTGCGCCAGCGCGCCGAGCCCCTGGTGAAGTCCGGCTACGGGGCTTACCTCCTGGGCCTGCTGGAGCACAAACAGGCCTGAGACGGCGCATCTGATCGCCCGCAACTCTCGCGCCCGTGGGTGGGACGGCACGAACCGGCGCCATCCCACCCACGGAGCGTCTCTCGTCGCCTCTGCACGCTCCTCCGAGCCCACCTCGACAGTTCAGTTTTCCCCCTCGACATGCTATCTTCGAACAACGTAGATTTCGCCGCTTTACTGAACGGATGGTGGAGGCGATGGCAGGCACCCTGTCGCAGTCGCAGTTCGATGTGCTCTACGCCCTTCTGCGGGCCGATGACGCCCTCACCCAGCGCCGGATTCAGGAATCCACAAGCATGTCCCTGGGGCGGGTCAACGCCGTCGTCCGCGAGTGCGAGGCGGCCGGTTATATCCTGGAGCGCCACCTGACCGAGGCGGGCCGAGCCGCCCTGGAGCCCTACCGGGTGAACAACGCCGTCATCATGGCTGCGGGGCTGTCCCAGCGCTTCGCCCCGATTTCCTACGAGCGCCCCAAGGGCATGCTGCGCGTGCGCGACGAGGTCCTGGTCGAACGGCAGATCCGCCAACTGCACGAGGCCGGCATCAAGGACGTGACGATCGTCGTGGGCTACAAGAAGGAGTACTTCTTCTACCTGGCCGAGCAGTTCGGCGTGAAGATCGTCGTCAACGACGACTACGTCTCACGCAACAACAACGGCTCCCTGTGGCTGGTGCGAGACATCCTGGCGAACACCTTCATCTGCTCCTCCGACGACTACTTCACGGACAACCCCTTCGAGTCGCACGTCTACAAGGCCTACTACTCGGCCCAGTACGTCGAGGGCCCCACCGAGGAGTGGTGCATCACCACCGGCCCGGGCGATCGGATCACGGACATCGAGGTCGGGGGCGCCGACGCCTGGATCATGCTGGGCCACGTCTACTTCGACCGGACCTTCTCCGCCGCCTTCCGGCGCATCCTCGAGGCGGTCTACCACCTGCCCGAGACGGCTCCCAAGCTGTGGGAGGCGATCTACATCGAGCACGTCAAGGAGCTCGACATGGTCATGCGCCGCTACCCCGAGGGCATGATCAACGAGTTCGACTCGGTCGACGAGATCCGCTCCTTCGACCCCAAGTTCATCGAGAACGTGGACTCCGAGGTCTTCGACCACATCTCGGAGGCGCTGGGTTGCCGCAAGACGGACATCTCGGGCTTCTACCCGCTCAAGCAGGGGCTGACGAACCTGTCGTGCCACTTCACCGTGGACGGCGAGGAGTACGTCTACCGCCACCCCGGCGTGGGCACCGAGGAGATCGTCGACCGTCACGCTGAGGCCGCCGGGCTGCGCCTGGCCCGCGAGCTCGGCCTGGACACGACCTTCGTGGCCGACGACGACGTGAGGGGATGGAAGATCTCAAGGTTCGTGCCCCGAGCCCGCAACCTCGACCCCTCCAACGCCGACGAGCTCAGACGGGCCATGCGCATGGCCCGCAGCCTGCACACCTCCGGCAGGGAGCTTGAACGGGACTTCGACTACATTCGGGAGGCCCTGCACTACGAGCAGCTGGTTGAGCGTCACCACCCCATCGACGTGCCCGACTACGTCGAGCTGCGCACCAAGGTCATGCGCCTCAAGGCCCACGCCGATACCGACGGCTTCGAACGGGTACCCAGCCACAACGACTTCTTTCCGCCGAACTTCCTGGTGTCCGCCGACGGCCACATCGATCTCATCGACTGGGAGTACGCAGGCATGTCCGACGTCGCCAGCGACTTCGGGACCCTGGTGGTATGCACGCAGATGAGCGTCCGGCGAGCCGACGAGGCGATCGGCTACTACTTCGACCGCACCCCCACCGCAGGCGAACGCCGCCACTTCTGGTCCTACGTGGTCTTCGCCGGCTGGTGCTGGTACGTGTGGGCCCTGGCCAAGGAGGCCGAGGGCGACGACGCCGGCCAGGACGTCTTCACTTACTACCGCCACGTCACCGATTACGTCGATGCCCTGCTGTCCTGGTACGAGAACGGCGATGAGGCAGTGCCGAGGATCCTCGCCGGTGGCGCAGGCTGACCGGAACCGATCCCGGCCGGATCGACCGGAACCAATCGGGTGATTCACATCGGCCATTCGGACACGCCGCGTCTCAAAGGTGACTAAACTGCTGCTTCGCCGCAAAAACGTACAGTCGGACAGTCGGTGATCATCGTGACGAGGAGAGCCATGCTCGACATCATGCTCCCGTTCTGGGGCGAGCCCCGGTACCTGTATGAGACGGTTGAGGCCGTCCTGAACCAGACCGATGAGCGCTGGCACCTGACCGTCGTCGATGACTGCTACCCGGATCCCGATGTCCCTCAGTACTTCAAACGTCTGGGCCATCCCAGGGTCGTCTACATCCGCAACGGGAAGAACCTCGGCATCACCGCGAACTACGAGCGCTGCATCGAAATGGCCTCAGCGGAACTGGTGATGCTCCTGGGCTGCGATGACATCATGCAACCCGACTACGTGGCACGCATGCTGACCCTTCATGAGAAGTTCCCGCAGGCGGACATCATCCAGCCCGGGGTCCAACCCATCGACTCCCGGGGACGCCCCGTGAACCCCCTGACCGACTTGATCAAGCGCGCGGTGATGCCGCGCACGCACCAGCCCCGCCTACTCAGTGGCGAGGAACTGGCCGTCTCCCTGCTCAAGGCCGACTGGCTCTACTGGCCCTCACTGGCCTTCCGCCGCGAAGCACTCGCCTCGACGCCCTTCCGCCCCGGCTTCCCCATCATCCAGGATCTGGCCCTGGTCATCGACATCATCGCGGCGGGAGGGTGCCTCCTGCTCGATCCGCACGTGTGCTTCTCCTACCGGCGCCATGAGGAGTCGGCGTCCTCGACGTCGTTGTTCGACGGAAACAGGTTCGCCGGCGAGCGCACCTACTTCACGCTGGCCTCCCGACTGATGCGACGCAATGGCTGGCACCGGGCCGCGCGCGCGGCGAAACGGCACACGATCTCGCGGGCCCACGCCCTGTCACTGCTGCCGACGGCGCTGCATCGCAGGGACTCGACTGCGCTGTGCACCCTGACCACCCATATCCTGGCGCGCTGAAGATCCACCTCTGCTGGGAGCTCAACGGGCCTCTTGGCACAGGTCACCCCAGGGTCTGCGCTCCCGGGACCATCGCATGACGGCACGCTCGATACCGAGCCGGCCGGCAACGGTCAGGATGACAGTCGCGACACCGGCCACCAGCAGAAGGAGGGGCAGGCCGTGGCGGCGCATCCCCAACAGGATGAGCGGCTGGAGGACCGGGAAGTGGTAGATGTAGACGCCGTAGGAGATGTCGTGGACCTTGATGATCCTCGGCGTATTCCCGTCCTATGATGAGGTAGCACCAGGACTCGTAGTAGAAGGCCCCACAGGGAGCCGTTCCAGGTCCCGGGATAGGGCACGGTGGCAAACGTGGTGCCGATATTGTAGGTGGAGATGCGCAGCAGAATGTTGGAATAGACGTAGCTGCCGGGCGTGGGCACTGCTCCGAAGTAGCCGTCGAACGTGCCCTTCTCGATCACATGCGCTGCCGGAGCCATGACGAAGGCGACGAAGACGAGGGAGAACAGGAAGCCGGAGATGGCGAAGAAGCCGACGACACCCCAGCTGCCAAGGTGCTGCCCGGCCGCCTCGAAGTCGCCCCCCGGTCCCGGCAAGGATATCCGCATGGGAGTAGAGGACCATGAAGGCCAGGACGAGCCGGAGCAGGTTGAGGGCGTTGTCGCGGGACCCGAGGTCACGGGGAGCGAATAAACCGGCCAAACGGGTCAGTGGCATGCGGGCCGCCCTATAGGAGCAACCTGGTGCTCTTCTCTCGGTCAGGCGCGTCCTCCACCGCTGTGCGCCGCAGTGGATCGCTGCTGGAACAGACCGAAGATGAGGACCAGGAGGGCCATTGCGCAGGCGTAGGAGATGGAGACGCCCAGCAGGCCGTGTGATGGGACCAGGAAGACGAACAGCAGCGTCATCGCCGCGGCTGCGACCGCGTAACCCACGAAGGCGAGTTTCTGGAGCCGCATCGTGGTCAGGGCGTAGTAGAGGACAACGCTGGCGGCGTTCATCGCCCCGCCGAGGACCAGGACCATGAGCTCGGTGCGGAACATGGAGACGTCCTTGCCGTAGACCAGGCCCAGAATGGGAGCGCCCGCAAAGAAGGTAACCGTCCCGACGGCGGCGAAGGCTCCGACGGTCGCCATCAGACCACGCCGGATGAGCCGATTGAAACCGGGCAGGTCGGCGTCCACCCACAGGCTCGCCATGGAGGTGAGCAGGGGGCGGAAGACCATGATGGAGAGCAGGTTGATCGCCATGGCAGGCATGAACAGGATCGTGAAATATCCCTGTTGGGTGGAGTCGAGATAGTGCTTGATGGAGAATCTCGGCGCACTCGCCAGGTACATGGAGATGAAGGATGCCAGGCACAGGGGCAGGCAGATGATCAGCAGCTCCTTGATCAGCCGAGATTCCCACACGGGCCGCTGCGGGAAGAGACCGCGCGCCCGAGGCACGTAGAGGAGCACCGTGGCGACCAGGGAGACGGCCAGCGTGACGACCGTCGAGCTCAGAAGCTCACCGGTGGCAATGAGCATGCCGGAGAACACCGCTGCCGTCGTCAACGAGCGCCAGAACCAGGACTGTCCCCCGATGTCGAGACGGCCCGCCCGCTGAAACTCGCTGACGTAGACATCCTCGAAAGCGTCGAAGAGGCGAAGGGAGGCGATGAGGATGATGAGCAGCATGTCTCCGGGCCCGTCACCGAAGAGCACCGCGTAGCCGACGATGCCCAGGATCATGAGCCCCACTGTGACGATCCTGGTGGCCAGGTAGGTACCGAAGCTGAAGCGATGCTCTAAGTCGGTGACCTGGTACGGCCTGACCTCGTACACGCCCAGGGGCTGGAACTGCTGCCCGGCCTGGTAGGCCAGTCCGAAGACTCCGCCCGCGGCGAGTCCGGCGGAGCGGGTGACGACTACCGTCAGAATGACCGTCGCCAACGACATCATGGCGGAGGCGGCGGTGTTCCAGAAGTAGTCGCGGCTGACCTGCGACCTCTTACTGTTCTGAGTCCCCTCCATGCGAGGCATGCGCTGCGGCCTTCAGTCGGCCGCAGCGCCGGTAGTCCCGGAGGCCGGCTCGGTGCTCGTCTCAGCAGTGTCGGCGTAGGGCCCGAAGTCAATCTCGCAGGGCTTATGGTTGCGGCGCTGTTCCAGAGGCGGCAGCTCCATGTAGTCGCCGTAGGAGCGGCGCATCATGGCGTCATAATTACGGGCGACCTGGACGGTAATGTTCTCGAAGGGGAGGTCGAGGGGAGGGTAGAGGTCGTCCATGGTAACGGCCCAGTTCTCCGGGTCACGCATGGAGAAGTCGGCCATTCGCTTGGTGGTGGCGTGCTCGTAAGTGCGCGCGGCCTTCTCCCAGCGCCCCTGGAGTGAGCGCGGGGTGGCGCGCATGAGGCGCAAACCGACGTGGATCGCCGAGGTGATCGTGTAGATCGCCATGCGCTTGGCCCCGGTGATGCCGATGAGGTAAGGGGTCGGCGTGCCCTGGAGGTAGAGGAGACGGCCCCACAGCCAGGTCTTGCGGCTCATCCTGCGGAAGGCGCGAACGTCGTCAGGCACGTTGTCCACGGGCAGGATGTCCAGAGAGATCGGCATCCGGTAGGCGGAGCCCTTGCCGAACTCAGGGATCAGGAGGGTGCCTTTCAGACCGAGTTTGGTGAACATGAAGGGGTACTCGGGGCGGGTCCTGGTGTTGTCGATCTGGTAGTCATCCGGCAGGACCGAGGGCGCCTCGGCGAGGAAGCGCTCGTAGTCGGCGCGAGTCATGAGCACGTCGACGTCGTCGTCCCAGGGGATGAAGCCTTGGTGGCGAATCGCCCCGATCATGGTGCCGCCGTAGACGGAGTAGGGGATGTCGAGGCGGCGGCAGGTGTCGTCGAAGTCCTTGAGCATCTTCAGAAGCAGAGCCTGGATGCGCCTCAGCAGCTCCGGGTCGTCCAACAGCGCTTCAGACACGGTCTGACACTCCTATCGTTTCTCAGCCATGGTTGCGTCGGCCTTTCGCCTCGCCCGCAGGCGATTGTGCCACACCGGCGAGGCGGCTCAGGCCGGTTGCGATGCGCTCTCGGCCCCGGCCGGAGACCGGCCACTCGGGCCCTTGCCGCCGACCTCGACATCGGAACCTGAGGCCTGACCCACTGCGGCGGGAGCATCCTGATGAAGATCGTCGGGCGGCACCATGCGCATGAAGAGGATCACCGCACCGACGGCGAAGAGCACCATGGCCGCTCCGGCCCCCCATAGCGGAGCCGGCGGGAGCCAGGAGTCCTTGGTGACGTAGCGCCAGGAGCCGTAGATGCCGTTGATGTAGCGGTGCATCGTGATGATGAGCCCGCCGATGTGCGTGATGACGAACAACAGCGCCCAGGACAACAGCAGACGACGGCCTATCGCGAGCTTCTTGTGGGCCAGACGGGAGTGGAGCACGTAGGCCACGAGTACGGGCAGACCGATGAGGACCGGGAAGATGTACCTTCCCTGCCACATCCAGCCGATGACTCTGGCCTCGCGCCCGTGGAGCACCGCGGGGACCAGCACGCAGAAGACGATGCCGGTGCCCATGACCACGATCCGCTCACGCCAGGAGCCCACGGTCCACAGCAGTATCACTGAGGCGACGAAGGCGACGGAGAAGAGGATGACCCACCACATGGGCATAACCGTGTCCATCCACCCGAAGGTCCCGACGATTTGCTGAACGTAGGTGTCCGAGGCGTAGAGCGTCCATTTGAAGACGTAGCGGAAGGTGAGGTGCGGGGCGGCGTCGGGACCGCCCCCGCCCTCCAGACCGTTGGTGAGCACCACCCAGGCGGATGCACCGACCGTGCCGACGAAGGTGACGAGGATGGGGAGCCAGGAACGCCGGTCCTTGATGACCCGCCAGGTGAATCGCCACGGCTGGAGAGCGACGCAGCTGATGACGATGAGCGCGAGGAAGAACGGAGACAGTCCGCGGGAGTTGGCGAACATGACCGCGATGAGGGCAAGGAGCCACATCCGCCGCCCGAGCCGATCGGAGTTAGGTCTCCGGATGACGAGGAGCAGTTGGCACCACAGGGCGAAGGCGGCGCTGATCTCCAGCGACTGCGGGTTGATGACGCTGCACAGGAACACGGCGGCCGGCGTGACGACGGCAGTCGCCGACACCATCCCTATCGCGGAAATATCCGCCTGCCGAAGCGCCCGGAAGCCCCAGGCGAAGAACAGCGCCGCGATCGTCGCGCTGATGAGGCGCATGAGATAGATGTTGACAAGATTGTCCGGCAGGAAGGACGGCCAGCCGATAAGCGCGTAGTAGAGCGGGTTGTACAGAGCCGCCGGAGACACGAGCCGTAGGGAACCGTCGGGAGTCTCCTGGGTGAAGACTTTGGAGACGTCGCAGATCGATTGCGGCGCGTCCGGATGGAAGGCGTTGCACATGAAGTCCTGCGCATCGCGATACATCTCAGGGATCGTCACCTCCCGGTTGCCCAGGATCTCGGGGTTGGCGATCTGACCGCGAACGGTGGCGACCGCCTTCCACATGTGCGCCGGCTCATCGGCCGCGGCCATCACCGGGGTGTAGAGCGCCCACGCCGCCATCAAGACGAACAGGACCCCGAAAGCCAGCCAGAACACCTGGCGCGGACCGAGGCGTCCGACAGTGAGCAACCAGCGGGTCAGACGACCTCGCGCCACCGCGACCCCCTCAGTAGCCGATCTCAAGTCGGCCACCTCGGCCGTGAGCGCAGGGGCGACATGCGCAGCCCCGGCCTGGACACCAGCCACCGACTCGGCCTCTGTACGGGCTGTGCTGGTACTGAACGCACCATCGACGTCGATCGGGATTTGGGACCCACCGGCTCCGCTCGCGTTGTGACTGGCGTCGGTCGCTGGGCCGGTGAGGGCATCCTCGGCGTCATGGTGCTTCACAGCGCTACCTTACGATGTGGCGAGCAAGATTCCGTATTCCTGTCCGGTTGTTCACACGCACCGCCCGAGGCAGGAGGGAGCCCGCGTGCAGTCGCGATGACACGTGCAGCCGGGAGACCCTGGCGGCCCTGCGCCATCCGCGCGCCTGCATCTCGGAGGCCATCTGAAGGAAGAAGCGGCGCTCCTCGTCGAAACGCGTTCCCTCCAGGGCGCGCCAGGAGGAGTCGGAGCCGGAATGGCGCCGATACATGAAGGCCAGTGTGGGGTCGTAGAGCAGCCCTTTTCCGCTCATGGCCACGTCGCACACGAGGGCGAGGTCCTGAACGACGTCATAGCCCTTGCGGAAGCCGATCCCCAGAATGGTCTCGGCACGCCAGGCCAGGGACGGGAAGTAGAGCCAGTCCCCCCTGAGGACCGAGACCGCGAACCGCTCCCCGGTCAGCAGCTGGGCGGACCCGCCCCGAGGCATGTAGAAGCGCTTGACCTTCTCCACCATGGTATTCGACTGCGCGCCGGCCTCGTTGATCACCACGACGCCAGGCTGGAACACGCCGGCTCTCGGATACCGCTTCGCGGCATCGACGAGCCAATCGACATAGTTCGGCAGCATGACGTCGTCGGCCCCCATCACCTGGACCAGCGGGTTCTCCACGAACGTAAGGCACTTGCGGTAGTTGGCGTTGGCGCCAAGATTCTTCTCATTGCGCTCATAGGTGATGCGCGAGTCATCAAGCGACTCGAACCACCCAGGAATGGAGTCATCGGGATATCCGTCGTCGACGACGATCAGCCGCCAATGAGGATTCTCCTGCCGCAGGACACTACGGACGGCCTCCTTCATCATGGCGACATCACCATAATAGGGGAGCAAAATATCAACAGTCATGAGATCCCTTCCTCTAACACAGAAGCTTGGGTGAAATCATATTAACACGTCGGCATCATTCAGAAACAACATCCACGCCCGCCATTGACGTACGGTCAGTTATTTCATGCACTCGACTCCTTCAGTCCCGAGACTGAAAAAGTGGCGAAAGAATATTATCCACCATGGATAAAGCCGCCCCGATGGCCATATGCATGTCCAGGTACTGGTATGTCCCCAGACGACCACCGAAGAAGACCCCCTCCTCACGGTCGGCGAGCTCGCGATAGGCCAGGAGCATCTCCCGGTCCTGAGGGGCGTTGACAGGGTAGTAGGGCTCGTCGCCCTCACCGGCGAAACGCGAGTACTCCTTCATAATGACGGTTCGATCCGTGGGGTAGTCGCGCTCGGGATGGAAGTGCCGAGGCTCGATGATGCGGGTGTAGGCGACATCGGCATCCGGATAGTTCATGACACTTGTGCCCTGGAAGTCGCCAGTGGGCGGGTACTCGGTCTCCAAGTCGATGGTTCGCCACGACAGCGTGCCCTGCGAGTAGTCGAAGTAGCGGTCGACCGGACCGGTGTAGACAACGGGAACCCGACCTCTGAGGGCGTCTCGATGGTGAGGCTGGGAGGTGTCGAAGAAATCCGTGTTGAGACGGACATCGATCAAGGGGCTGTCGGCCATCCTCTCCAGCCAGGCCGTATAACCGTCGGCCGGCAGACCCTCGTACGCGTCATTGAAGTACCTGTTGTCATAGGTGTAGCGCACGGGGAGGCGGGAGATGATCGAGGCGGGCAGGTCCTTGGGATCCGTCTGCCACTGCTTGCCGGTGTACTCCTTGATGAAGGCCTCGTACAGGGGGCGGCCGATGAGGGAGATGCCCTTGTCATTGAGGTTCTCCGGGTCCTGGCCCGCCAGCTCGCCGGCCTGTTGGGCGATGAGGGCGCGAGCCTCGTCCGGGGAGTAGGCCGCGGAGAAGAACTGGTTGATCGTCCCCAGATTGATCGGCATCGGATAGACGACGCCGTCATGATTCGTGAAGACGTGGTGGACGTAGGACGTGAAGGAGGTGAATCGGTTGACGTACCTCCACACGCGCTCATTCGAGGTGTGGAAGAGATGAGCGCCATACTTATGAACTTCGATACCGGTGCGAGGATCGATCTCAGAGTAAGCGTTTCCACCGATGTGGTGCCGACGCTCCAGAATGAGCACCGACAGCCCCAACTCATTGGCGCAGCGCTCCGCAACGGTCAGGCCGAAAAGACCCGAACCGACAACAACGACGTCATAACTCATGTATGTCTCTCAATCAAGATGGATCGGTGGAGGAATCCTCGCGAGAATTCCTGGAATCGGACTTCAACGAGTCAATCTCCGCCCGGAGAAAGGCGATCTCCTCGGTTAAACGGCGACGCTCCTCATCAGACTGCGACAGGTCGACGCTGAATCGGAGCGAGAGCAGGAGCATGATGACTCCGGCAAGGAAGAAGGCGAGATTCAGCGGTACCTGGACACCGACGAGGTGGGCCGCCTCATCCAGGACGCGAGGGAAGATCGAGATGACAGCCACCGCGATTGCGATAACCAGCCACCAGGTGGCGTAGCGCTCCTTCATCCCCTGATTACGCATCCTGACAAAGATGCCGAACAGGACGATGAAGGCGAAGACGACTCCCAGCCAGTAGGTGCTTGTCATCCCTGGACCTCTCTGACTTCCGGCGTCCTGAACTGCGAGCTCGGTCGGCTCAGCGCCACGCCCAGGGCGAGGAATGCCCGGATGAGGAACCGCGCGGCCTTGAGGGGGCTATGGGACGGGGTGCCGCCGGCTCTTGGGCGCATGACGACGGCGGCCTGACGGATGCACAGACCCGAGCGCCTGGCGATGACCAGTGCCTCGATGGTGTCGCCGAGGTACTCGGCCGGGTAGTCATGGGCAAAGAGGTGGATGGCGCGCCGATTGGCGAGCTTGAAGCCGGAGGTCGTGTCCGTCAACCGAGTACCGCAGACTCGCGAGAGGATGACGGACAGAAGCTTCATCGCCCACTGACGAGGGCCGCGCACCTTGTAGTCGCCCTTACCGGCGAAACGGGCACCGATGACCAGGTCGGCGGCCTCGGCCCGGGCCGCGTCGAAGAGGGTGTCGATCTCTGCCGGGTCGTGCTGACCATCGGCGTCGAGCTGGATGGCCCGGCGATAGCCGTGGCGCTCCGCATAGAGGTAGCCGGCGCGCATCGCTCCCCCCACCCCGAGGTTCAGCGGTAGGTCGAGGACGGCCGCACCGGCCTCACGGGCGATGCGGGCCGTGGCATCGGTGGAGCCGTCAGAGACAACGAGGACATCGACTTTGTCCCCCGCGACGCGCAGGACCTCCTCAATCACCGAACCAATGACGGCGGCCTCGTTCCAGGCCGGCATGATCGCCAAGGAATCGTGCTTAACGGTGACCATGAAACTCCGAAACTCCTCCTACCCTCGATCTGAAGCATCTCTACGTGGCCGCCCCGCAGCCCTTTCACATCCGGGCCCGGCCGAATGGACTCAGGCAAGAAGCTCGTTGAGATAGTCCTTCAGCCGCTCCATGGAGTCGGCGGGGGTGAAGCCGGCGGCCTCGATCTTGGCGAGGTCCAGGACGGAGCTGAGGGGACGAGGCGCGACCCCCTCCCGACCGGCGTAGTACTCCTCGGTGGTGACAGGGGTGACCTCATCGGAGCTGCGGCCGGCGCGCTCATAGACGCGTTTGGCGATGTCCGCCCAGGAGACGACCGGTCCCCCACCGGAGAGGTTGTAGGTGCCGAACTCGGCCCCCGAGGTGAGCAGGTGGACGATGCCTGCGGCCAGATCGGAGGCGAAGGTGAGGCGACCGGTCTGGTCGGCGACGACGCTCGGAGTGACGCCGCGCCCAGCCAGCGAGAGCATCGTCTTGACGAAGTTCTCACCGTCTCCCACCACCCAGGAGGTCCGCACCAGGTAGTGGCGCGGGCAGACGCTGATAGCGGCGTCACCGGCGGCCTTGGACTGACCGTAGACGCCCAGCGGTGAAGGAGTCTCCGCCTCCGTGTGGACGACCGTGGCGCCGTCGAAGGTGTACTCGGAGGATATGTGTACCACGATCAGGCCGTGCCGGACGGCCGCCCGAGCCAAGTTGACCGGCCCCACCGTATTGGCCCGCCAGGACAGGCGGCGCCCCTCGGGGGTCTCAGCGCCGTCGACGTCGGTCCAGGCGGCGGCGTTGATGACGACGTCGTAGCGCGACCAGTCCCAGACCTCCATGGCGGCCGTGTCCGAGATGTCCGCCTCCGGCAGGTCGACGCCGGTGGGCACGAACCCGGCCTGCGGAAGCAGAGACATGAGCGCACGCCCCAGTTGCCCGTTGGCACCGGTGACGAGAACACGCCGCATCCCCGCTCCAGGCGAAGCATGCGCTTCCTCGACCTCAGAAGACCTGGACTCGTCCACTAGCCGGCATTTCCTTCCCAACGCTCCACGACGGGCCTGTTCAATGCAAGGGGCCCGCTGGGGAGTCTACACGAGCGGACCACCGATCATGACAGCCATGGCGGTGGTGCGGAGGGCGGAAAGGAGGTGGAACGTGGAACAGGGACTCTTCGCCTCGCCGCGCACACCGAGTTCCCGAGCCTACCGCGCCATGGCGGCGCGGTAGGCCTCGACATGCGCCTGAGCGGAGGCCCTCCAGGTGAACTCGTCGGCCCGCTCGGCAGCGGCGACCCCCAGGGCCCGGCGTCGCTCGGGGTCGGCGTCGAGGACCACCAGGGCCCGAGCGATGGCCTGGGCGTCCGCCCCGCAGTAGGCGACGGCGTCCCCGCCGACCTCCGGCAAGCTCAGCTCACGGGTGGTGAGTACGGCCGCTCCGCAGGCCATCGCCTCCAGCACCGGCAGCCCGAAGCCCTCACCAATGGAGGGGTAGGCCAGGATCTCGCAACCCGACAGGAACCCGGGCAGGTCCTTCAGGGGCAGGTAGCCGGGCCGCAGGACGGTCAGGTACGGAGGGACCTCGGCCAGAGCCGGCTCGATGTCGGCGTCCCAGCCGGGGCCGCCGGCCAGGACCAGGGCCGGGGCATCGTCGGAGTCACGGAAGACGTCCACCCAGGCGCGCACCAGGTTGGGGACGTTCTTCCGGGGCTCCAGGGTGCCCAGGAAACCGATGTACCGCCTGCCCTCCAGTCCGAGGGAGGCGGCCACACGGGCACGCTCGGCATCGTCGACCGGGTGGAACACGGAGGTGTCCACACCGTGATAAGCGACGTGGAAGCGCCCTGGGTCCCCACCGGCGTACTTGACGGTCTCATCACGGGTGGCCAGGGACGGCACGACGAGCGCGTCGGCCCGGCGCACAGCCCGGCGGATGGCACGGGTGAAGAACTTCTGCTTGAAGGGCGAGTGCGCCTGCGGGTGGGAGAAGAAGGTGGCGTCGTGGAGGGTGACGACCACGGGTACCTGGTGCAGGGCGGGGAAGGTGTAGTGGGGCGAGTGCAGGACGTCGGGACGGATCCGGTGGATGAGGGCCGGCAGCCCCGTCTGCTCCCAGGCCATCCGGGCACCACGCGACTCCATGGACTCCGACACCGGGAAGAGGTGGGCGCGGGGCGTCTTGGCGGAGAAGTGCGCCACATCCCGCTGCTGGACGGCCAGGGCCAGGTTGACGCCGGAGGCGATGAGCTCGGGTACGAGGTCGTCGACATAGCGGCCCACGCCTCCAAGATCGGCCGGGATCGCCGTCGCATCGAGAAGAACCTTCATGGACGCAGGCTACCGCGCCGCGCGCGGCCACCCGTACCCTGAGCCCATGAGCGCAGTCCACCCACGCCCGGCTCACTCCCCGGCCCCTCCCCCCTCCCCCACCGTCCGCCGCACTTCCGGCACCGGTCCGGGCTCGGACTCCACGGCCTCCGGCTCCGATCACCCCCATCGCCCCGGCCGCCCCCGAGGCCCACGAGTGGGCCTGGTGGTCGAGCAGCTGTGGCAGCCCGTGCCGGGCGGCTCCGGCACCTACATCGCCGAGCTGACCAAGGCTCTGCGCGCCCGGCAGGTGCCCGTGGCGGGGATCGCCGCCCGCCGCCAGACGGCCCTGTCCACTCGGGAGGCGGGTCTGCCGCCGATGCCGGTGCGCCGCTCCCATCTGCCGCGTACCGCCCTGTACGAGTCCTGGAACCGCCTGGGACTGCCGCGTGCCGAGTCCATCCTGCCCGGCGCCCAGCTCATCCATGCCACCACCTGGGCCCTGCCGGCCACCTCGCTGCCGATGGCAGTCACCGTGCACGACTTGGCCTTCCTGCGTGCCCCCGAGCACTTCACCCCCCGCGGCAACGCCTACTTCAACCGCTCGCTGGAGCGCGTGGTCTCCGAGGCCAGCGCCATCATCGTCCCCTCCCAGGCCACAGCCGACGACTGCATCGCGGCCGGGATCGACGCCGCTCACCTCTACGTCATCCCGCACGGGGTGCGTGCCCGCGCCGTCACCGACGGCCAGATCGAGGGCTTCCGCACCACCCGGGGCCTCACGCGCGACTACATCCTGTGGACGGGCACGCGAGAACCGCGCAAGAACCTGCTGGGACTGCTGCGGGCCTTCGTGATCCTGATCGAGGAGCATGACGACGCCGGCGACCTCGACCTGGTCCTGGTCGGTCCGGCCGGATGGGGCGACGACGCCGTCGAGCGCGCGCTGCTGGCCCGTCTGGGCGAGCGCGTCCACGTCACCGGCAGACTCGACGACGACGAGCTCGCAGCCGCCTACAGCGGCGCGCGCGCGTTCTGCTTCCCCTCCATCTGGGAGGGCTTCGGCCTGCCGGTCCTGGAGGCCATGGCCTACGGCGCCCCGGTGGTCACCAGCGCCGGAACCTGCATGGCCGAGGTGTGCGGGGAGGTCGGCCTGCTGGCCGACCCCGCCTCGCCCCGTGAGATCGCGGACCGACTCGCCCAGGCCATCGGCCCGGCCCACGACGAGCTGGCTCAGGCGGGCCGCGAGCGCGCCCGGACCTTCACCTGGGACGCCTGCGCCGCCGCGCACACAGAGGTGTACAACGCCCTCATCGGGGGTGTGGTGTGACACAGCTCGTCAGGCGTCCCTCGGCACGCGTCGTCATCGTCAACTGGCGTCGGGCCGAGCTGACGATCCGGGCGGCCCGCTCGATCACTGGGCAGCTGGGGGACGGTGACGCGCTCGTCGTCGTCGACAACGCCTCTGGGGATGGTTCAGCCGAGCGTCTGAGCCGGGAGGGCCTGACGGTGGTCCGGTCGAGCCGCAACCTGGGCTTCGGCGCAGGCGTCAACCTCGGGGCCCGAGGCATGAGCGAGGACGTCCTGGTCCTGCTCAACAATGACGCGGTGGCCGAGCCCGGCTTCCTGGAGGCGATCCTGGCGCCCCTGAGCGATCCACCGGCCGCGCCGACTACACCGGCTACACCGCCCATACCGACCAAGTCCGCCCGGAAGACCTCTCCGCGGACGGCGTCAGCATCCACCCCGGCCGCGGCGACCGCACGGATCCTGCTGGCCGGCCGCTGGCAGCCGGCCGGCCCCGGCCAGGAGGCGCTGGTCTCGCCGCGCACCGGCAGGTGGGCCCGGGTCGACGACGAGGCCGCCGACCGCGGTGAGGGCGAGGTCCTGGTCAACTCCACGGGCAACCTCGTGGACGCCTCCGGCAACGGCTACGACCGCGACTGGCTGGTGCCGGCCGAGCAGGAGCACTCGCCCAGCGAGGTCTTCGGCCTGTGCGGGGGCGCCTGCGCGATTCGGCGTGAGGCGTGGCAGGCCCTGGGCGGTTTCCGCGAGGACCTGTTCATGTACTACGAGGACACGGACCTCTCCTGGCGCCTGCGCGAGCACGGGTGGAAGGTCGTCTACGTACGCGAGGCGGTGGTGCGCCATGAGCACGCCTCATCCTCGGGCACCGGTTCGCCGATGTTCATCCGGGTCAACGCCCGCAACCGGATCCTGGTGGCGGCCGCCCACAGTCCGGCCCGCGTCGTGGTGCAGGCGCTGGCCCGCACACTGGTGCGCGGCCTGCGTGGTCCACGGCGGGGCCCGGTGATGACCGGGCTCGCACAGGCGCTCGCCGGGCTGCCGGGCGAGCTGCGCCGCCGCTCAGGTGGGCCGTCAGGACGCACGAAGCCCTTGAGGCGCCGCTGATCCCGGCGCCCGACTGCGCCGATGGCGCCCTACCCGCTAGAGTTACAGAACTGAGACGTAGCCGGAGGCCCAAGCCCTTCGGCGGCGGTATCAGACACGTCATGTGCCGATGACCGGATCGAGGAGGACCCCAGAAGATGGCTGGACAAGCCGCACGAGCCCCGCGAGTCACGGTAGTGACCCGTACCCGTAACCGTCCCCTGATGCTCAAGCGGGCGGTCCAGTCGGTCGGGGCGCAGTCCTTCCAGGACCTTGAGCTCGTCATCGTCAACGACGCCGGCAGCACCGGGCCGGTGAAGAGCGCTCTGGAGAGCGCCCCCGAGTGGCTGCGGGAACGCACCACGGTGGTCACCAACGAGACCTCCCACGGGCGTGAGGCCGCCCTGGAGGACGGACTGGCAGCCTCCTCCTGCGAGTTCTTCGCCATCCATGACGACGACGACTCCTGGGAGCCCGGCTTCCTGGCCGCCTGCGTGGCCCACCTCGATGAGCACCCGGGCCACGGTGCTGTGGCGACGCGCTGCGACCTGATCTCCGAGACGGTCTCGGAGGAGGGCCTGACCGAGGTCAACCGGGGGATCCTGGCACCGGACAGAGAGAGCTGGACCCTCATCGACACGATGGTGGCCAACTACGTGCCGCCGATCTCCCAACTCATCCGCCGCGAAGTAGCCGACCGCATCGGCCATTGGGACGGCAACCTGCTGACCCAGGCCGACTGGGACTTCAACCTCCGTCTGCTGGCGACCTCCCCGGTCGGCTTCATCACCGGCGAGCCACTGGCGCACTGGCACCACCGCGACTCCACTGACGAGTCGGTGGGCAATTCCGTCGTCGTCGATGCCGTCAACCATCGCATCGACAATCTCGCCATCCGGGACCGCTACACGCGCCTGTCCCTGGATGATGCCGACGCGAAGGCCTCCGCCTCGAAAGGCCGCCCCGCCGAGCCGGAGAACCTGGGTCTCATGCTCGTCTCGGCCGAGTACTACCACCGGCTCGAAGAGCGCCTGCGCCTGCACGAGGAGAAGCTGGACCAGCAGAACGCGTACCTGACCCAGTCCATCGCGCAGCTCCATGAGGCCATGCACTCCCTGCGCTTCACCATTGGCGACCTGCACGGCTCGATCCGTCACGTCCTGCTTCAGATCCATGAGACCAAGGCGAAGATCGACCACCTCGAGGCCACGGTCAAGCCCTTCTTCCGCACCGTGGCCCAAGGTGTCAAGAGGATTCGGCGGGGCTGAGCAGCAGCCCGCCCCGCCGGGCCTCAGTCCTCCTTGGTGACCTCAACCATGGGGCGCGGCGGGGTGATGCGCTCGTAGTGGGCGCCCAGGGCCACCAGGCCCCCGGACTCCATGCGCGGCCCCGGGGTGATGTCGAAGGCGGTGGCCTTCTGATAGGCGTCGATGACGCTGGAGAGCTGCCAGGGCTGGATGGACCCGGAGATGAGGTAGGCGCCCGGACGCAGCATCATGGCGGGGATGGAGATGTCCACGCTCCCCTCGCCCGGCTCGATCTGCTCGGGCTGGAAACCGTTGTCAAGGCCGTGCAGTCCCCAGACGAAGATGCCCTCCCGGGTATCGATGGAGCAGCCGAAGACGGGCTTCTCGATCGTCTCCTCGCAGCGGTAGTGCAGGCGGATCGTGGCCTCGTCCCCGGTACGCATGGAACTGACCGACCTGCCCGAGCGGTCGAGCAGCTCGATGCGGCTGATCTGGGCCTCACCGCTGCCGAAGCGGGTGCCGATGCCGTCCTTGACCTTCTTGGCGCCATGGGTGAGGTCGGAGTACTTGTCAATGACCTCGGGGGCCGGTCCGACCTCCTTGAGCCGGCCGTGATCGAGCCAGGCGACCTCGTCGCAGAAGGTGCGCATCTGCTCCAGGCCGTGGGAGACGACGACGACGGTGCGGCCGTCCTCGCGGAACTCGGCGAACTTGTCCATGCACCGCTCCTGGAACTCCATGTCGCCGACGGCCAGGACCTCGTCGACCAGGAGGATCTCCGGCTCGACGTGGATGGACACGGAGAAGCCCAGGCGCACGTACATGCCCGAGGAGTAGTTCTTCACCGGCTGGTCGATGAACTCACCGACCCCGGAGAAGTCGACGATGTCGTCGAACTTGGCCTCGATCTCCCTGCGGCTCATTCCCAGGATGGCGCCGTTGAGGAAGATGTTCTCCCTTCCGGAGAGCTCGGGGTGGAAGCCGGAGCCGACCTCCAGCATGGCGGCCATGCGCCCGCGAGCGGTGATGGTCCCCGTATTGGGGGCCAGGATCCTGGCGATGCACTTGAGCAACGTGGACTTGCCCGAGCCGTTGTGTCCCATGAGCCCGAAGGTCTTGCCCTCGGGGATGTCGAAGGTGATGTCCTTCAGCGCCCAGAAGTCCTCGTAGACGCCGCGGCTGCGCTGCAGGATGGCGCCCTTGAGGGACTGGTTGCGGTGGTGGTAGATCCTGAAGCGCTTGGAGACGTCCTCAATACGCACGGCGGGTGCCGCCAGGGATCCGGCCGAGTCCTCTTTGGCCGAGGCCGTGGGTGAGGACGCGAGCGATGACGCGGATGATCCGGTTGATGCAGTCATCTTGGGTATCAGAGCTCCTCAACGATGCTCGCCGAGTGCCGGCGGAAGAAGGTCAGGCCCAGTGCGAGCATGACGGTGGACCACAGCAGGCAGGCAAGGCAGACGGGCAGTGACGGCAGGGCGAAGTCGAACAGGCAGGACCTGAAGGCCTCCAGGAAGGTCTCGGCCGGGTTGAGACGCAGGATCGTGGTGAGCGGGATCGGCTCGCCGTTGATCTGCCAGCCGGCGTCGAACAGGTCGTTCTGGACGTTGTTGACCATGGTCAGGGGGAAAACGACGCCGGAGGCGTACATCCAGATCTGGTTGAAGATCTGCCACAGGTGACCCAGGTCCCGGAAGTAGACGGTGGCGATGGACAGAACGAGTCCCAGCCCGACGGCGAACATGCCCGCCAGGAGCGTGACGACGACCAGTGCCGGAAGCATGAGGAGGACCCCTGGGCCGCCCATGATCATGGCGATGACGGTCAGCACCAGCAGCTCGAAGGTGAAGTCCACGGCCAGGGACAGCACTGCGGAGTAGATGAGGACCTGGCGGGGGAAGTAGACCTTGGTGAGCAGTCCCGAGTTGTCCACCAGGGCGTTCATGGAGGACATGACCCCGCTGGACATGAAGGTCCAGCTGAGCACCCCGATCCCGATCCACAGCGCGAAGGAGTCGATGCCGGAGTTGCGCCCCGGCGCCACACCGCCGCGGAAGACGACGCCGAAGATGAGGGCGAAGACGGCGATGGTGGCCAGGGGGTTGATGAAGGACCACAGGCGCCCCAGCGCCGTGCCCTTGAACTCGGAGGACACCGAGCGCTGGGTCAGTCGCAGAGTGAGGTCCAGCGTCTGGCGCGCCTCCTCCGAGCGGAGAAGTCGAGAGAGCTTCATGGGCTCACACCTCCGTCGCGGTGTCGGTGGACGAGGAAGGGGAAGGGAAAGAGCCGGCAGAGGCGTCCACCTGGGCGTCGATCCAGTCGCACAGGCGGTTGACTCCCTGGTGGACACCGATCCGGGGCTCCCAGTCCAGCGCTTTGCGGGCGCGAGCGGTGTCGGCCCAGGCGGCGCGCACGTCGCCGTCACGGAACTGGCCGGTGACGTGCGGGGCGGGGGCGCCGTAGTGCTCGGCGATCGTCTGGGCGACCTGCATGATAGTGGTGCGCTCCCCCAGGCCGATGTCATAGGGCTGCACGGCCGCCGGCGAGTGCAGGACGCCTGCCACGATGGCGGAGGCGACGTCGTCGATGAAGACGAAGTCCCGCACGATCTGGCCGTCCTCGTAGACCGGGATGGACTGGCCCTGCTTGGCCAGGCGGGCGAAGAGGGAGACGATGCCGGTGTAGGGGTTGATGAGGGACTGACCGGGGCCGTAGACGTTCTGAAGCCGGTAGAGCACCGGGGTGACGCCGAAGGAGCCGCACCAGGAGGTCACGAGGTTCTCCTGGCAGAACTTGGTGGCGGCGTAGACGTTGGCCGGGGATGCCTTGACGGTGGTGGAGGACTGGACCGAAGGGGTCAGGCCCTTGAAGTCCCACTGCCCGGCCCGAAGCATCGCGTGCGTGCGCTGACCAGGGTAGGAGGGGCGGCCCTCGTGATCGACCCATTGCCCCTCGCCGTAGACGGCTCGGGAGGAGGCCAGGACGATCTTGTCCGGGCGGATCTCGTGGCGCACGAGGGCGTCGAGCATCTGGGTGGTACCGACGACGTTGACGCTTGCGTGACGGGAGGCCTCGGTGAGGGACTGGCCGGTGCCGGTCTCGGCGGCCAGGTGCACGATGACGTCAGGAGCGGCCTCGGCCAGAGCATGGTCCCAGTCCTCCGCCACCGACACGTCCAGGCGGTGCAGCTCCACGCGCTCGTCGAGCTCGGCGGGACGCCCCTGGGACGGGTGGATCTGCGGGTGCATGTTGTCCAGGGCCACGACGCGGTCGAAGGCGTTCGCCAGGTCGCGCGAGATCGCGCAGCCGATAAATCCGGCACCACCTGTGACAAGGCAGGTACGGGTCACGAGGGTCTCCCTTAGGTAGTCGAGTCGGGCCAACGGAGCGCGCACGGAGCACACCGCGACCTCACCACTATTCTCAGCGCTGCCATGGCGGATCGTGCCGGCAGATACCGTTGCCTTCGACACGCCGACAGGTTGCACGCCACTCTCAGCGGCCGCCGGCGGCTCTCAGCGCTCAGCCTCGGACACCTCGGGGCGCCAGCTCATGCCCTTGAAGGCCTTGGTGACGAAGGCGACGACAATATCAGCGACCCTCACCAGCGCCACTGACAGGGCGAAGATAATGACGCACTCGGCAGCCAGCAGCATGTAGCGCTGAATGGGATAGAAGCCGTAGACGTTAACCTTCTGAATGACCAGCAGGATCACCACGTGGTGGACGAGGAAGATCGGGTAGGAGTACGTGGCGATGAGGCTGACGAAAGCCCGTACGGGCTGGATCGCCACGTAGCGGCCCGCGACCACGAGGATGAGGAAGGCCGAGATGCCCACGATTGTGGTGCCCACGTCCTCGGGGATCTCCTCGGGGAGCATCGCGGAGACGGCCAAGACCGCTGCCGCAGGAATAACGGTGGCCCAGTGCACCCGGCGGACGTAGAGGACGAAGTAGCTGCCGAAGGCCAGCTCGGGAAGCCTGGTGGTGAGGATCATGGCCGAGGGGTAGCCCGGGAAGTAGCGCTGCATGATGAGCGCCGTGGCGGTGTAGGCCGCCAGGATCATGACGCCGGTGATGACCGGGAATCGGTCAATAGCCCACAGCAGCAGCGGGAAGACGACGTAGTACAGGAGGATGAATCCGAGGAACCACTCACCCAGCAGGTACATCGTGGGCCAGCCGAAGGCTGAGACAAGACCGTCGACTCCCAGCAGCGTGAAGATGAAGGACTTCGACGGGCCGGCGTTGGGCGGTCGTCCATTGAAGATGAGGAAGTAGTAGAGCGTCCCCAGCACCCAGGCGGTCCAGAACATCGGGTAGATGTTGAGGAAGCGTTTCCAGTAGAAGCGTTTGAGGTTGATCGGCCGCCGATAAGTGATGGTCAGAGCGGCACCGGAGATGATGAGGAACAGGGAAACGCCCAGGGCACCCACGTAGATGCCGAAGGGCTGGAAGGTCAGGACGTATCCGCCTCCGTGGTCCTTGAGATGAAAGTTGAAGTGGGTGAGGACGATGAGCAGGGTGGCCAGGGCCCGAATGAGGTCCAGGTAGAAGATCCTGGGTCTCTTCCTCGCGGGTGCGGCCGGCTGCGTAGCGGCCACCGGTGCTGCGGCCGCGCTCATCTCACGAGACCTCGAGCCTTGCGATACATGGTCTTCAACGGCCCTTTCAGCGGAGCCGGCACCCACGGTCCCACTCGCCTCTTGACCCCTTTGACCTGCTCCTTGACACTGTCCTTGGCCCGCTGCTGAGTCGTCCGATCGTCCCGGACCATCCCCACCATCTGCATCTCTGAGCCCCTACCGAAGCGGTCACCGACGGCGGAGGTCAGGTCGCGCACGTAGAAGGACAGGTTCGTCAGCTCGATGCGGGCGAAGGAGTCGGAGAAGAGCCAGCCGCAGAAGTAGCCCGATCCCTGGGCGACGTAGCCGTGTGACCGCTCGATGGCGTGCATGAGCGTACCGTCGATGGGGCAGGGCTCGGGTGGGAACTCCTCCCACTGCCAGTCGTGGTCGAACAGCGGCTTGAGGGCCTTGGGACGGAACCAGAACATGGATCCCAGGGGGGCGACGGGCTCCTTCTTGGAGTCGAGGGGAACGTTGAGTCCCAGCTCGTGCAGGAGCTCCTTGGTGCGATCGAAGTTCGGTCCCCAGCCGAAGGTGTAGACCGGGAAGTAGTCGGCGTGGTTGGGCGGCGTGGGGGCCAGGAAGCCCAGACGCGGCTCGGCGTCGAAGGTGGCAATGACGTTCTTGACGAAGTCTCGCGTGGGCAGCAGGTTCTCGAAGCACTTGTAGGCGAAGCCGTCGCCCACCGAGTACGGGTAGAGCTGGGTGACCTTCTTGTCGTGCGTGTAGCACACGACGTCGTAGTCGTGGATGACGTCTTTCCACCCCACGAGGAAGGGGCCGACGTCGCGCCCCCGGTTGTCCACCAGGCGCACCTCGATGTTGTAGGGCAGCCCCTTGCAGGCGGCCTTGACCTGCTCCACCTTCTCGGGGCTGGAGGTGCTCAGGAAGATGTCGATGCCCTCGGGCATGTTGCGGATGTACTTCAGCGTGGGCTCGACCAGCTCCATGTAGTACAGGTGGGCGATGAGGGCGACCCTCTGCTTCCTGGGCTCGCGGACAACCGTCTGCGTGGGCAGGACGTAGGTGAGCTGGAGGTTCTTGACCAGGTCCGCCATGTTCATCGTGCGCAGGGCGTTGTCCCAGATGAGATTCGTGTCGTAGTCCGTGTGGTCGCGCAGGTAGGCGTAGAGCTCGGCACTGGACTCGCCCACGGACTGACGCACGACGTCGTCGTAGGGGCGGAAGAAGGAGCGGCGCTTGAAGATCGGGCAGCGCTTGTCCCGGATGAGCTCGACCGGGGAGAAGAGCACCGGGGAGAAGGTGAAGCCCTCCATGTCCTCGGTGTTGACGTAGACGTCCGAGGTGAAGCCGAGTCGCTCGAAGCGCTGGGTGAAGGGGACCTCGTGCAGTCCCACCGACTGCTCGTAGCCGTTGATCTCGGGTATCTCGTCCCAGTAGTCCTGAAAGGCCTTGGAGGTCACCAAGGAGCGGCGGTATGCGTGGAAGTGGGACTGGAGGTGGCGGGGCAGGTAGCCCTCGAGGGCGTAGCCGAAGGGGTCGAAGGGGACCTCGTGGAACCAGGTGATGCCCCAGAAGTCGATGTCCCGGCCGGCCATCTCGGTGAACATCTCCTCGAAGGGGTGGACCGGCCCCATGATGGTGGCGTTGAACAGGACGACCTCGTCGAACTCGGCGAGTCTCCTCCAGCCGTAGGAGTCCAGGGCGGTCTTGTAGGCCCACACGTCGAGTCCCTGGTTCTCGCGCAGGATGATGTTGTCCGTGAAGGCGCCGAGCTTCGCGTAGCTCTTGGCGGTCAGCTCGCCGTTGACGACGATGACCAGCTCGGAGAGGTTCTTGACCATATCGGCGAGCAGGGTCTCCACGTAGGAGTCCACGATGCCCTGAGCATCGAAGAAGAAGAAGATCCCGAGTCGCTTCGGATCCGCGCCAAGCGTTGCCATGATGTCCCTTCTGGGCAGTGGTCCGGGCCGCTCAGCGCGGCAGGGGGAAGGATGTGGGGGGAGACAGTTCCTCAACGACGCGTCAGCTCGCGCTCGAGGCGAGGATACGGCGGATCTTCGTGGGATCCCCCCACACACCGGGCGAGTCGTAGGGGCGATCCGGGAAGGCGCCGTACTCCAGGGTGATGTTCAGGTCGTTGTCCCGGATGTAGGCCTCGACGCGCTCGGCCAGGGTCATGGGCTCACCGGTGCAGGCGTTGATGATGCCGTCGACCTCGCGCTGATCGATGATCGCGGCGATCTGCTCGCCCAGGCCGTCCACGGAGATGAAGTCGTAGCGGTTCTTGCCGGTGGTGAAGGGGAAGGTGGTGCGTCCCTCCTCCGCGGCGGCCAGGAGCTTGGAGAAGATCGAGTTGCCGAACTTGTCATCGCCGACGATGTAGTAGGCACGGATCCACTGGGCCACGGCATCGTGCGCCTGGGCGGACAGGAAGGTGGCCTCCCGCAGGGCGTTCTTGGCGATGCCGTACAGGGAGGCAGGGTGGCAGGGGGCGGTCTCGTCGATGGCGCCCTCCCAGTAACCGACCTCGTGCATGGTGCCCATGACGGCGAGCTGGGGAAGCCCACCGGCGTAGAGGTTCTCGATGAGGTGGTAGTGCTTGGCCAGGTCGTCCAGGTGGGCGTGGGAGGCGTGCTTGAAGCCGTCGCGCCAAGCCATGTGCAGGACGACGTCGGGGCGCCCCATCTGGTCGTAGATGTCGGCATCGCCGGAGAAGAGGTCAATGGAGACCTTCTCCGCCCGGTCGTCGACGCCGTCGAGACGCAGATCGAGGGCCTTGACAGCCAGTCCCCGCTCCAGCAGTGCAGTGACGACGTGGCGACCGATGTAGCCGCCGGCTCCGGTGACGAGAACTGTCTTTGCCATGACTCAGGATCTTAACAGGTGAGTGCTGAGCCTCCTTGCCGTACTCCTCACTGCGTCGGTCACGCTTCTGGCCGCGCCGGTCATGTGGCGGTAGGCGGGTTTGAGGGCTCCGGCCGCCTCCGGGTGACGAGCATCGAGGTAGGAGCGCACCCGCGGCCCGAGGCCGGCCCCGGGCCCGAACCGGGCCTGAAGGAACCGGACCTGCTCGTCGGTGTGAGCGGGCAGGTCGGCGACGACGGCCTGCTGCTTGTAGGCCAGTGCGCCGTAGAGTCGCCCGGCCCAGGTGGGGGTGAGGACCTCGCGGGGATGGAAGCCGCTGGACATGGCCGCATAGACGGTCAGCAGCTCGAGCACCTCGGCGGCGCGAGCACCTCGCAGACGCTCCACTGCCTGCTCGGGGCCGGGGGCGGCCCGCTCGGCCAGCCGCACGAGCTCCTTGGCACCCTCACTCAGCGTGCGCAGAGCCTCGGGGCGGGCCAGGAACATGGAGCCCACCGGCGTCGCCGGCGCAATGGGGTCCAAGGGCGTCGTCAGGCCGAGCCGGCGGGACAGCGCCTCGGCGGCACCGACCAGGCCGTCCCACTGGGGCCCGCCGTGCGGCCGACCGATGTGGCAGGCAGCGGGCAGGACCACACCGAGGCCGGTATGGCGCTCGAAGAGATCGATGAGGCCGGCGAGGTAGCCGGGTGAGGCCAGCAGGCAGTCGAGGACCTGGCGGCGGGCGACGTCGTCGGCCCGCCCCGGAGCCCCGGACAGCGGCCCGAGGTTGATCGTGAGGACCAGGCCGACCTCGCTGTCACCGCCATCACCGCCGGTACCGTCGAGGTCGCGATCCGGGCCGCTGGAGCGTCCGGGGTCCCACAGGTCATCGCACTCGGTGAGGAAGGCGATCGTTCCGCGCGGGTCGATGTCGCGGACCTTGCGGAAGGTGACACCGGGCTGTCCGGATCCCCCGGGCTCCGTGTCCTCGGCGGCCGGACGACGACCAAGGACACGCTCCAGGTCGGCGGCGTCCAGTCCCGTGGGAGAGGTGACCACCACTCGCCAGTGCGCCGGCAGGCTCGCCAGGCGCTCCGGGAGGCGATCGGCCTCGGCACGCTCGATCCCGGCCGTCCCCGCCGGGACGTGCACGACGACACAGCCCGAGGGCCCCTCCTGCGCCGGAGACTGGGCCCTGAGGGCCGGGCCGGGAGCGGTCTCGGCGATGACCTCGGTGAGCCCTGCGTTGACGATGAGGTCGCGGGCGGCGGCGGTGTGGACGACGTCGGACAGGATGAGGTCCTCGCTGTAACCCACCTGTGCGGCGAAGGCCAGCAGGTCCCCGCCGACGACGGCCTGACGGTCCTGGTGGAGCGGGTCGTGGAAGAAGGCCCGGCGCTTGAGCAGGGGGCAGCCGTCCGCCAGAAGCGCCGGAGCCTCCTCGATGGCCGGGTTGTCCGAGCGGTAGCGGTCCACGGGGAAGGCGACCTCGTAGGTGTGGCCGAGGTCGGCGAAGTGGCCGGTGAAGCGCGACTCGTGCCACTGGATGGAGTCGCGGTAGGAGGAGACCGGCGGCATCTGCTCCCAGTAGGCACGGAAGGCGGGGTCCGTCAGGAGCCTGCGGCGCGCGGCGACCCAGTGGGACTGGATGTGGCGGGGCAGCTCGCGCCTGGCCAGGAAGGGGTGGGGGTGCATGACATCATGCTCGGTCATGCCCCAGAAGGAGATGTCGTGCCAGTCCTCGGAGCGGGTGAGAACCTCCTCCCAGGGGCGTACGGGGGCGTAGTAGGTGTGGTTGGTCAGGATGAGCTCGTCGAAGTCGGCGAGCCGGTCCCAGCCGAGGTGCTCCAGTCCGGCCCGGTAGGCACCGACGTCGAGGCCCTCGTTGGGGCGCTGAAGAATCTCGTCGCAGGAGGCCTCCAACCGGGCACGATCGGCATCGTCGATGGATGAGTTGGAGACCACCAGGATGTGGTCGGCGTGGGGGCGCAGGGATGCCAGGACGCGGGTGACGTAGTCACGGACCCGATCATGAGGATCGAAGTGGAAGTAGATGATTCCTCGGTTTCCTCGGGTCACGTGGGTCCTCCCCCGGCAGAGCTGGTCAGAACGAGTCGACGCTGGTGTTTCGAGTCAACACTGGTCTAGAGGCTGATCTATGCGACGGTCGCTGCGCCAGTGTCTCACGCCGGGCCTCATGCGCACTGATCCGAGCGGACAGGAAACGGGGCCGGACTCCCCGTGAGGGAATCCGGCCCCACCTGGGTCGAACGTGATCGGCAGCTGGACCAGCACCGTCGGGGCACCGACCTATCCGAAGTACTGATCGATCATGGCCGCCAGGTCATTGCCGTAGTTGCGGGCAGTCGCCCAGCCGGTGCGCTGAGGGTTCTCCTGAATGCCCAGGTGCTCCACGTAGGGGGCCGAGCCCTTGCGCACGTAGGCGAAGCGGGTATCGACCAACGGGTGGGAGAGATCCTGGGCGGAGGCGCCCGAGTCGGCGTAGGCCCGCAGATGCTGGACCTGGGCGCGCAGCCCGATCTGGACGCTCGGGAAGGAGGCGCCCGCAGCTCCCCCGCCAGTTGCTCCTAGCCCCCCGAAGTTGAACTGCTGGATCCTGACGTCTCCCCCGAACTGGAGCCAGGCGGTCTCCTTCATCACCTGGGCGAAGAGCAGCTCGGGACTGACACCCTCGGACACCGCTTCGTCATAGAGGGTGGTGAAGAAGTCCTGGGCCGTTGCGGCTCCGCCCTCGGACAGAGCACTAGAGGGGTAGGCGCGGCCAGAGCCGTTATAGGTGGAGACCATGGTGGCGATGACCTGCTGCCTGCTCGCGGTGGGTGTGGCCAGGACCGGATGCAGGGTCTCGTAGCCCTGCCAGGCGCCGCCGCCGGCGAAGGTGGACCAGCGGCCCTCGATCCTCGCCCGGCCGGTGACCATGGCCCCGCCGCGGGAGCCGTCCAGGTAGTACCAGTTCCCGGCATCGGCCACCCATCCGGTGACCATGGCGCCATCGGACCCCAGGTAGTACCAGCTGCCGGCATCGAGCACCCATCCGGTCGCCATGGCCCCGCCGCGGGAGCCGTCCAGGTAGTACCAGCTGCCGGCATCGGCCACCCATCCGGTGACCATGGCCCCGCCGCGGGAGCCGTCCAGGTAGTACCAGCTGCCGGCATCGGCCACCCATCCGGTGACCATGGCGCCATCGGACCCCAGGTAGTACCAGCTGCCGGCATCGAGCACCCATCCGGTCGCCATGGCCCCGCCGCGGGAGCCGTCCAGGTAGTACCAGCTGCCGGCATCGGCCACCCATCCGGTGACCATGGCCCCGCCGCGGGAGCCGTCCAAGTAGTACCAGCTGCCGGAGTCGAGCACCCAGCCCGTGGCCCTGGCACCGTCGGGTCGTATGTAGTACCAGGAGCCCGACTCGGCCTTCCAGGTCCCGGAACCGTCGATCTGTGCCTGGGCGATGGAGCGGATGATGCCGAGCTTGGAGTAGCCGACGTCACCCGGGCAGGAGGTGTAGCCGACGTCGCGGTGCGCCAGGATCCGGGGCATCGAGACGGTGGAACCGGCCTGGTAACGCTCGGTGGTCCACACGTGCAGGCCCGCCCAGCCGTTGGCGTCCGAGATACCGGCACGCCGAAGGAACCATCCGGCCATCTTGCCCACGGAACTGAGCTGAGCCTCCGAGGGGCTGACGCTGCTGTAGTCACCCATCATGGACAGGCCCATGGTCCCGGTGTTGACGCCTCGGGCGTGGGCTCCGACGCTCATCCTGCCGCCGGGAGCCGCCAGGGAGCCGGAGCGTCCCTCGAAGACGGTGCCGAACTTGTCGATGAGGAAGTTGTAACCGATGTCGCCCCAGTCCAGGGTGACCGCGTGGTAGTAATAGATGCCCCGCACGATGGAGGCCGACTGCTCGGCGGAGTAGTTGTTGGTTCCGGCAGTGTGGTGGACGACGACGTGACCGGCGGACGCGTACTCGGGGTCCCAGGTCATGTAGGAGGCGTTGGCCCCCCACTCGGCCCGGGTGGTGACCGGCACCGGGAGGCCGTTGGCGGTCGTCGCTGCCGGCAGAGCGGCGGGGCGCACGGGAGGCAGCACTGTCGTCGTGAAGGTCGCGGGCCTGATCAACGGCGTCGCTCCTGCGGCAGCCGGCTGAGTGACCGGTTCGGTGGAGCCCTTCGACGCACCGGGCCAGCCGGGTGCAGTCTGCGGGACGGCGGCGTCCTCGATGACCGGGGTCGGCCCGGCCTCAGTGGTCTTGAGGTCGGCCGCACTGAGGGCCTGCTCCCCCTGGGGCTGGGAGGGGACGAGGGCCAGCTTCAGATCCGTGGGCAGTGAGCCGCCGACGACGGAGGCCTGGATCGCGTCGGCACCACCGGTGACGAACTCGCCGGTGCCGGAGGTGGCACGGTCGTCCCTCCCGGAGTCGGCCGCCTCGTTGAGGTACCAGGGCGACCAGGTGCCGTTCTCCCTCACTCGCAGGTAGATGCGCACGCCCTCGGGCAGGTCGGCACCACCGGTCCAGGTGAATCCCGCGACGAGGAACCGGTCGACCTCGAGCGGATCGGTCAGAAGAGTGGCATCGATCTGCGGGTCGGTGGCTGTGGGCAGGATCATGGGAACCCGCCCAGCGGTCCCGCCGGTGGTATGGGCGACTGTCCTCTGGACGGACCGGCTCACACTGGCCGCCAGCGCCGGGCTCACCGACGTGGCGGCGCCGGTACCTCCGCCTGCGCCGCCACCCCCGGCACCCGTTCCCGACTGAGCGTCGTCGAGGCCCGAGCGGGCGATCTCGGTGGCCTGCCCGCTGGAGCCGGTCAGGTCGAGGACCTGGACCGGAGCGGGGCCGTCAGCCTGAGAGGCGGAGCCGCCGCCCGAGCCGCCGGAGTCACCGGTGTCGGGCGCGGCGCTGGCCACAGGCACCAGTCCGGCCAGCAGGAGCAGGACCAGGGCGACCAGCCCGGTGGCGCGGCGCGCGAGCAGGCCGGCAGTAGGGCGACGGTCTATGCGTAGGACGAGACGGCCAAGAGCGCGTGGAACTTTCATGGGGCTCCTTTTGGGGGTGATACCGACTGGAGTCGGTCGAGCCTCACCACCGAAGCCACCGACACCGCTCCCCCGAAATGCTCGATATTTAATATCTATGTGTTTTCCGAGAGATTATTGATAGTTTACTGATATTTTTGGGTGGCTCGGATATCAGGGTCTGTTCGCCGATGCCCACCACCGCCCGCGCCGCTGCACGGGTATCGCTTTTTCCCGGCAGATCAAGGTTTCGTCACACCGCGACCACACCGTTGCAATCTGGTTGCAGCATCGCGGACGTCAGGGAGGAGTCGGAGACGGGCAAGGAGGACGGTGATGCCTGCGGACCCCATGGGCTCCCCGGGCTCCTGTGGGCCCCCGAGGACTCCTGTGGCATGATGGCGTCGGCCATGACGGGCGCCGGGCGCCCACAGTTCCCCCTCATCGGAGCGAGTTCTATGCACGTCCTCATCACCGGAGGCGCCGGTTTCATCGGCGCCAACTTCGTCCACCAGACCCTGGTGCGCCACCCCGACGCCACCGTCACCGTCCTGGACAAGCTCACCTACGCCGGGAACAAGGGCTCACTGGCGGACGTGGATGATCGCGTCACCCTCGTCGTCGGGGATATCGCTGACGCAGACGTCGTCGACCCGCTGGTGGCCGAGGCCGACGTCGTCGTCCACTTCGCCGCCGAGTCCCACAACGACAACTCGCTGCGCGATCCCTCCCCCTTCATTCAGACCAACCTCGTGGGCACCTTCACCCTGCTGGAGGCGGTACGCCGCCACAAGGTGCGCTTCCACCACATCTCCACCGACGAGGTCTACGGCGACCTGGAGCTGGACGACCCGGCCAAGTTCGAGCCGACGACGCCCTACAACCCCTCCTCCCCCTACTCCTCGTCCAAGGCCGGAAGCGACCTGCTCGTGCGCGCCTGGGTGCGCTCCTTCGGCGTGGAGGCCACGATCTCCAACTGCTCGAACAACTACGGGCCCTACCAGCACATCGAGAAGTTCATCCCGCGCCAGATCACCAATCTCATCGACGGCGTGCGCCCCAAGCTCTACGGCGCCGGTGAGAACGTGCGCGACTGGATCCACGTCCTGGATCACAACGACGCCGTGTGGGACATCATCAACAGGGGTCGCATCGGCGAGACCTACCTCATCGGCGCCAACGGCGAGAAGAACAACAAGCAGGTCGTCGAGCTGATCCTGGAGCTCATGGGCCACGAGCCCGACGACTACGAGCACGTCGCCGACCGCCCCGGCCACGACATGCGCTACGCCATCGACAACTCCAAGCTGGTCGAGGAGCTCGGCTGGGCGCCGAAGTTCACCGACTTCCGCTCCGGCCTGCAGGCGACCATCGACTGGTACCGTGACAACGAGGCCTGGTGGCGCCCACTCAAGGCCGAGGTCGAGGCCAAGTACGCCGCTCAGGGGCAGTAGCCACCACCTGGCCACTGCCCGACCACTACCTGACCGCCGCCTGGGTAATTGTCTGTGCAATAGACAGTGATTGCCCAGGCGGTATCCTTTTGCCTGTGAGTACTCCACACCGTGCAACGATGCGCGCAGGCATCATGATGCTTCTATCCGTCGCGCTCACGGGGTCCGCCGTCGTCGGTCTCCCGGCGATGGCCCCCGCGCCCGCCTGGGCCGACGAGTCTCCCGCGGCGCAGGAGGCGGCAACGTCCCAGCCCCCTGCGGCCGCCGACGCGGCCCCCGAGGCCGAGCCGCCGGGGGCGCCTCGTGGCGTTCCTGCCGCAGAGCCGCCCGAGGCCGCCGCCCCCGAGGCGAAGGACCGGGCGGGTTCTGAGGATGCCGGGGACCGGGCGGCCTCGCCCGAGCAGAAGCCCCCTGCAGCTCCGGCCGATGGCATCGAGGACCTCACCGGTCGGGGCAGCTGGGTCGCGGCGGGCCAGAAGTGGCAGTGGCGGGGCAAGGACGGCAACCTCGCCCGGTCCCGGTGGGCTCGCATCGACGGCTCGGTCTACCGCTTCGATGACGACGGGAACATGCTGACCGGCTGGTGGAAGGACGGACAGTCCTGGTACCACCTCGCCGACTCCGGGGCCCGATCGACCGGCTGGACCCAGGATGCGGGCACCTGGTACTACCTGGACCCCACCACCGGGATCATGACCACCGGTGAGCTCACCGACGGCGGTTCCACGTACCTCCTCAACGGCAACGGCGCCATGGTCACCGGCTGGCTCAAGCAGGCCGACGGCTGGCGCTTCTACCACCCCAGCGGCGCACGCGCCCACGGCTGGACCCAGGACGCCGGCACCTGGTACTACCTGGATCCCACCACCGGGATCATGACCACCGGTGAGCTCACCGACGGCGGTTCCACGTACCTCCTCAACGGCAACGGCGCCATGGTCACCGGCTGGCTCAAGCAGGCCGACGGCTGGCGCTTCTACCACCCCAGCGGCGCACGCGCCCACGGCTGGACCCAGGACGCCGGCACCTGGTACTACCTGGACCCCACCACCGGGATCATGGCCACCGGCTGGACCCAGGTGGACGGCAGCTGGTACCACCTGCAGGGCTCGGGCGCCATGGCCACCGGCTGGACCCAGGTGGACGGCAGCTGGTTCTATCTCAGCCCCTCCAGCGGAGCAATGGCCACCGGCTGGCTCCAGGACGGGTCCACCTGGTACTACCTGGACCCGGGAACCGGGGCCATGGTGACCGGGACGCGCACCATCAACGGCAATTCGCAGACCTTCGCCTCGTCCGGGGCCTGGATCGGTTACCAGGCGCCGTCGGGCTACCTGCAGCCGGTCGCCTCGATCACCCCCCTGGGCGGGTCGACCAACACGCTGACCTGGGGGATGAACGGGGTCAAGGTGCGCATCGTCCAGGGACGCCTGGGCCTGTGGCACTCCACGAAGCTCGCCAGCGTCGACGCCTCCTTCGTCTCTGCCGTACGCAACTTCCAGCGACGGGTCGGCCTGCCTCAGACCGGCACCGTGGACGAGGCCACCTGGAACGCGCTCGACACCGGCTTCTCCTGGTGGGTCGACCAGTATCAGGAGGCCCCCACGTCCCTGAGCGCGACCCGCGGCGAACGTATCGAGACGATGATCGGTTACGCCTGGAACCAGATCGGGTCCAGCTACACATGGGGAGGGGCGGGCCCCTACGGCCTGGGCTTCGACTGCTCGGGCCTGGTGCTCCAGTCCCTGTACAGGGCGGGGCTCGACCCGCAACCTATCGACGTGATCAAGCACGGATGGCCTGACTACCGCACCTCCCAGGAGCTCTACCACCACCCGCAGATGATGCACGTGCCGCTGAGCCAGCGGCAGCGCGGCGACCTCATCTTCTACACCTCCGACGGCGTTGTGACCCATGTGGCCATTTACCTGGGGGACGACCAGGTGGTCCACACCGACTGGATGGGGCGGCCGGCCAGGATGGACCACATCACGGTCTCCTACGGCTGGGCCAACATGACCTCCGACGTCGTGCGCCCCTTCCCGTGACCGGCTCGTGACCAGCCCGGGCCCGGCATCACACTGAGAGTTCGGTGATGCCGGGCCCGGGGGCGTCAGATCAGAAGGTGACGGGCCAGTGGGGCATGCAGGTACTCAACTCCACGTGGGCGTCGGTACGCGCGTCCAGGCTCCGCTGGTACTCCGGGTTGGGCTCGGGGGTGCGCCCCAGCTTGATGTCCTTCTCGGCCTGGGCCTCGTCCTTGAACTCCGGGATCTGCCCTGCGGCGAGCCGGCTGGTCGTGCTGGTGTAGGTGGTCAGGGCGGTCACGGCGCTGGTCGCGGCTGCGTCGCCGGCGGCGGCGGACTGCAACCGGGCGTGGTAGCCGGTTTCAAGGGCCTGGGTGAACGCGTTCCACGCGGTCTGGGTGTCCTCGTCGCTCGCCCCCTCGGGCAGGCCGGTGAAGGCCTGCCCCTCAGGAGTCTGATTCAGGGCCTCGACGAGGATCTCATCCATCGCCCCGCACTGGGTGGTGGAGGCGGTGGTGGCCGGGGGACCGACAGGAGCGGTCGTCGCGGGGGTGGATGCACCGGCGCGAGGCTTCGATGACGAGCAGGCAGCGAGTCCGGCGGCCGCAGTGAGGGCGAGGGAGGTGGCGAGACAGGCGCGCGCGATGTGACGAAGACCCATGGTGCAAGACTAACCGACCGAGCCGCACTATCACGCCCCTCCTGTGGTCCTGCCTGATATTCGCCCGGATGGGGAGGGAGAGTCGCTGGGGACCGGTCGATACTTCCGAGCGGCGATTGGTGGCGCGCTGTCAATAGGGAAGGACCCTGATATGTGTCAGGGGGTCACCGGATTCATCCCTGAACAGCGGGTGAGAGTGTTGTGGTACGGGGTGTCGGCTCCTAACGTCGAGCACCATGAGCACCTCACCCTCCCCAGCACCATTCCCTGAGACCGCAACAGAATCCTCCCGACCCCGGCGCCGGCTGCCCGGCCGCGGAGGAACGGCCCTGCGCGTCGTGCTCGCAGTGCTTGTCATGCTGGTAGGCACGTTTACTCCCGGAATAATAATGGTTCCCCTCAGACTGGCCATGTTCCCGACAGACATGGCGGGAGCGGTGCTGGGGATCGTGGCGAGGTCCGTGGCATCCCTGTTCGCCCTGCTTGTTACCTGGTTGCTGGTGACGCGTCTGGACGGGAGAAACCTGAGCGACCTGCGTCTGCGGGTCGATCGGCGGGCCCTGGCCTGGATGCTGGCCATGGTGGTGGCGGCCGCGGCCGTCGCGGCGGTCATGGGGGTCGTCATGGACCTGCTCGGGATCGAGCCCGTCGGCGGCGGGCTCACGGACCCGGCCCTCCCCGCCATCGGGGTCCTGCTCCTCGGTACAGTGGGTTTGGCGTTCCTGCACCAGGGGTTCCCGGAGGAGCTCGTGTGGCGGGGCTGGTTCTTCAGGTCGCTGGGGGGCACTCGCCGGGCCGGTGCCATCTCGGTCATCGTCTTCACGCTGATGCACATCATCTCCAACGGCGGGCAGGAGAACTGGATCGAGCGCATCCTGTACCTGGCGGTCCCCTTCGGCTTGGCCGTCGCGGCGGTGGTAGTGGCATGGGTGTCGGGCTCGACGTGGGCCGCCGTGGGCGTGCACGGGGGATCTCACATGGCCGCCCTGGTCCTGGCCGCTATGCGAACCGATGGCAATCATCCCGTGGCCTGGGTGCTTGAGGGCGCCCTGTGGCTGGTGGTGGCCGGCGTGGTCTGGCTCCTGGCCCGACGCCGGATACTGACCCCCGCCCGCTGACTCTTCCTCCGACCAATGTTCCACAGGGCTTGCTTCGCATGGCGTGACTGGTGGATGGTCGACATCGTCGTCAGGAGGCCGGCGAAAGTGCCTCACTCGCGATGTCCGACTCAGCCGTCCTTTCCCGCATCCTCACGTGTCAGGAGAAGCTCATGATCCGCATCGTCGCCACTTTCCGCATCCGTCCCGACGCCGTCGAGGAGTTCCGCACGCTTGCCGAAAGGCTCGTCGAGGGCTCGCGGGCAGAGGCGGGCAATGTCACCTATGACCTGTGCGTGGCCCGCGACGATGCCGCATCCTTCGTCGTGCTTGAGGCCTGGCGCGACGACGCGGCGATCGAGGCCCACAACGCCTCACCCCACTTCACGACCCTGGTGCCTCGGATGGTCGCCCTGTCCGCCGAGGAGCCATCAGTGGTCCAGTACGTCGAGGTCTGAGCCCCGGAGCACCGGGTCTCCTCAGGCTCCTCAGCGGCAGGCGGTGATGCGCCACAGGGAGGCGCTGCCCTCGGAGTCGACGAGCTCGAGCCCCTCGGCTGGGACTCGCGTCAGAGGCGCGTCCCAGCGCAGCGGGGCCGCGCCGGTCGTCGAGCCGGAGGCCGTCGCGTCCGAGCTGCTGTAGAAGTACCCCACGCCCAGCCGGTTGAGGAGCGTGCAGACCTCGGATCCTCTCTGTCCCAGTGTGGGCCAGGCGTCGGCCAGGGCGTCCTCCGGCGTCCCGTCGTCGGCTCCGGCACGCGTCGGGTGAACGACACGCACCCCACCCAGGGACCACCAGTAGGTTGCTCCTCGCGATGGCGCCCCCAGGACGACGGCGTCGTCGGGCAGCGTGGTCCGGGAACGCTGGATCAGTCTCATGGCGTCCTCAGTCAGCAGGGTGCCGTACTGGATGCGGAGCGGGTCGTAGACGGAGGCGACGAGACCGCGTTCCAGGGGGACCCGCGCCGCCACCGGTAGGAGCAGCCCCACCGTGAGCATGATGGCGGCTGCCCGCTCCGTCCTCCCCGGTCGCACCCCGCCGGTCCTCGAGGCCGCCCGACACAGCACTGCCCACAAGCGCCGTCCGGGTCGCCCGGCCCCCGCTTGAGCCACCAGGATGAGGGCGGGCAGGATCGCGAGCGGAAGGATCCGGGCCTTTTGCAGGTACCAGGGCGATCCGAGCTGGCGGCCGATCCACTGGGGTCCTCCCACCAGGGCCAGAAGGATCAGCACCAGCAGCCACATGACGAGCCACGGGCGCTGCTCCCGCCGGGAGCGCGCCGACCAGGCCGCTTGCAGGGTGAGCAGGCCGATGACGATCCCGACGGGCACGGCGGCGCCGGGGACCGCCCCGTACATCGGCAGATCGATGAGCGCCTGCCCCAGGGTCGCCGCGGCGCCGGCCACTCCCCCGCCAGGACGCTGATAGCCCATGACCGAGGCCAGGGAACGGCGCATGAGCCAGGCCCCCACGGCCAGGACCAGCACTACCACGACCGATCCGCCCACCAGGAGGGCACGACCGCCACGACGGGTGGCGCTACGGCGCCATAGGGAGGTGACGACGCCCGCCAGGAAGGGCAGGGTCAGGACCACCAGGTTGAACAGGCCGGTGCCGTGCGCGGCCACCACGCCGCCGGCCGCGGCCAGGACGAGAAGCATGTGCGTCAGACGTAGGCGCCGAGGGGCGGCACCTCGGCGCAGCAAGTCGTAGAGCACGAGGACCCCGGGAAGCCCCAGGACGCTCAGGGCATAGGGCCACACCGCCAGGGACGTCATGAGCAGCAGCGGAAAGCCCACCACGCCGGCGCTGAGCGCGAGCACCGCGGCGACCGCACAGATCCGCTGCCGGCGACTCGCGCCGCGGTGCGCAGGCTCTAGAACCTCATCGAGGCCGGTGACCCGGACGAGCAGCCCCAGGAGACTCAACGGCCAGACCACCGCGCTCAGGGCCAGAACCCCGGCGGTGGCCGCCAGGGCCGGACCGCCAGGCGCCAGCGCCAGCACCCCGTGCCAGACGGTGGGGTAGTAGACGGCGCGACCGGAGTAGATGGCGGACAGGCCCCCCAGCATTGAGGCGTTCCCCCCCTCGCGGATGGCCGCCACCGCGTTGAGGTGGAAGGTGGCGTCGAAGGCCTGCACGGGGTAGCCGGGGCCGGGCAGGGCGGACAGGATCGCGCCGGCCGGCACGACGACGGCGACGGCCAGACCGCCTGCCAGGATCAGCCGCTCGGCCCGGTTCCACGGCGTCACCCATCGCGTGCGCTCCGCAGGCGGGCCGGCGACCAGTCGCGTCACAAGCGCCGCGATAGCGGTCAGGGCGGTGATGACCGCCCACCCCCAGGGACGCCAGGGAAGCCCAAGGGCGTGGCTGAGGATCTCCGCGGCGCCGATGATTCCTGCACCGATGGCGGGGGCCACCGCCAGCGACCTCAACACCCCCAGGCGAGCGGCCCGGCCAACGAGCCAGCCGGGTACGAGCAGCAGACCGGCCACGACCAGCGTGGCGGCCGTCAGGGTCCAGCCGGAGGCACCGGCCACCCCCATCGCCGCACTGATGCTCATACCCGCCGCCGGATTCAGGACATCCCCGGGGTCACTCGCCTCCGCCGATGGTCAGACGGGGCACACCAGTCCACTTGGCGGCGTCTGTGGCGCGGCGCCCGTCCAGCAGGAGGCGCAGCCCGGGCAGGTCGGCAGTGGTGAGCTCGCGGTACTCGGGGTGGTCGGCCTGGACGATGGCGACGTCGACCGGCTCCCCAAGGTGGTAGGGGGTCCAACCGAAGCCCGTCAGCTCGTCGTCGGTGTACATGGGGTCGTGGACGAGGACCTCGGCACCGGCCTCGCGCAGGGCCTCAACGGTGGGGAAGACGCCGGAGAAGGCGGTCTCCTTGACCTTGCCGCGGTAGGAGGCGCCCAGCACGACGACGCGCAGGCCCTCCAGGGAGCCGAGGAGCTCGGTGGCCCGGCCGACCACGTAGGCTGGCATGGTGGCGTTGAAGGTGCGGGCGGTGCGCACCACCGAGGCGTCGGGGTCGGTGGACAGGTACAGGCGCGGGTAGACCGGGATGCAGTGCCCGCCCACCGCGATGCCGGGGCGGTGGATGTGGGAGTAGGGCTGGGAGTTGCAGGCCTCGATGACGCGCTCGATGTCGAAGCCGGCCTTGTCGGCGTAGACGGCGAACTGGTTGGCCAGGCCGATGTTGACGTCGCGGTAGGTGGTCTCGGCGAGCTTGGCCATCTCGGCGGCCTCGGCGGTGCCCATGTCCCACACGCCGTTGGGGCGGGGCAGGTCGTCGCGCTCGTCGAAGTCGAGGACGGACTCGTAGAAGGCGATGCCGGCCTGGGTACCGGCCTCGTCCAGACCGCCCACGAGCTTGGGGTAGCGGCGCAGGTCGGCGAAGACGCGGCCGGTGAGGACCCGCTCGGGGCTGAAGACGAGGTGGAAGTCGGTCCCCTCCTTCAGGCCGCTGATCTCCTCGATCATGGGCTTGAAGCGGCCCCGCAGCGTGCCCACGGGCAGGGTGGTCTCGTAGGAGATGAGGGTGTTGGGGGTCAGGTGGGCGGCCAGGGAGCGGGTGGCGTCATCCATCCAGGTGAAGTCCGGCTCCCAGGTGGCGTCGTCGACGAACAGCGGCACGACGAGCACGATCGCGTCGGCGTCGGGGATGGCCTCGGCGTAGTCGGTGGTGGCGCGCAGGGCGCCGTTGCCGGTGGCGGGGCTCAGCGCGGCGAGCTTCTCGGCCAGGTGGGCCTCGCCGGGGAAGGGCTCGGTCCCGGCGTTGACGGCCTCGACGACGGCGGGGTTGACGTCGACCCCGATGACCTCGTGGCCCTTGTCTGCGTACTGGACAGCCAGGGGCAGTCCGATCTTGCCCAGGGCGACGACGGCGATGCGCATGCGGGTTGGTCCTTCCGTGGCTTCAGGCGTGGCGGGTCCACCATACTCGTTCGTTCGTGCTGCCCGGCCGGCGGCCGGGCGTCGTCCCTCACTCCTGCCCGACTCCCCAACGCCGCCGGACGCCGCGCCCTACTGCTCGCCGGAGGGCCAGCACAGGTCGATGCGGTAGACGGCCGCGGAACCGCCCTGGTCAACGAGGGTGAACCCGTGGGAGAGGTCGACGCCGTACAGACCCGGGCGCAGCGTCTGATTGTCCACGCCGTTGAAGCGCTGCGGCTCGTCGCTGTAGAAGTGGGTGATGCGGTGGCGCCGCACGATCTCGCACACCTGCGGGTCAAAGTGGAGATCGCGGAAGTGGGTGCGCAGGTAGAGGCCATCGGCGTCACTGTCCGCCTGCCCCGCGAACATCCACACCGAGCTGAGTCCGGCCATGAAGGGGAGCATGGCGGTGCCCGCCACGGGATCACCCAGCACGTAGGCGTCCGGGGGGAGCTCGGTGCCCAGGCGCTTGATCATGGCCAGCTCGTCATTCAGGGCCACCAGTCGGGACTGCCCGTACTTCGGGGAGAAGGCCCCCCTCACATCCGCCCTGACCGCCGTCATGCTGCTGGCGACGCCCAGAACCAGGACGAGTGCGCCGACCACGACGGGACTGCTCATGATGAGCCGGGCGACCGGGACCCGCCCGGTCGGGGTCTCGGGCCGATGCGGCTCAGCACCCTCAGCGATCTTGTCGGCGCCCCCGGCGACACGCCTGGTCCGCCGATGCCGCCATGCCAGGAACCGCCCCGTCAAGGCATCCAGTCCGAGCGTGACGAGCAGGAGCGCGGGGACCACCGTCATGGCCTTGATCCGGTGCGGGTTGTTGTAGAACACCCCCGTCAGGGCCGACAGGACCGGGATCGGGGCCAGTGCCGCCAGAATGAGCGCCATGCAGGCGATCCAGGACACGACGATACCCCGGTGGTGCCTGCGCCGGTAGGCCAGCACCGCACCGAGCACGCTCAGGCAGGCCATGATGATGTAGGCGGCGCGGATCTCCCAGCCTCCTCCGCCGTAGTAGAGCAGGAAGGGGATGACCAGCTTGGCGAACAGCGGCTCCCAGCTGCGATCGGGCCGCCTGCCGAAGTGCGCCTGCTGCGGCCCGGGAGCCATGACGAAGACGGCGACCGCGAGGACGACGAGGACCGCGATGCTCAGCAGGATGATGCCACGTCGTCGGGCAACAGGATCCTGCCGGCGCAACCCCCTGATCCCCGCCAGGACGATGCCCATCCAGGCCACGGCCGCCAGGGGCCAGCCGATGATGACCGCAGTGGCCGGATGCGTGACGACCGACCCCATGACTGCGGCGACCGGAGCGGCCACGACGATGAGGGTGCGTCGTCGACGCCCCACAGTGATCAGCCACGTGGCGCGCCTCCAGGCGGCCACCGCCCACGCGACGGTGGCCGGGCACGCCGCCAGGGCCAGGGCGTAGGGCCACACGGCCGTGTCGGTCAGGAGCCGGATGGGGAAGATCGGGGTGAGCGCACCGGCTCCCAGGACCAGGTACACCGAGCCTCGGATCTCCGGGAGGATGACCCGGGCCAGGTAGGCCATGCCGATGAGCCACACGAGGGGCACCACGAGCAGCAGGGTGTTGGTGGCCGGGACCACCTGGTACCAGCCGACCGAGGCGAGGGTGACGATCTCGTGCCACACCATCGGGTAGAAGGAGTGATGACCGTCCATCCCGAACATGCCCGCGTTGCCGTCGAGCATTGATGCGTTGCCCGTGTGCTCGATGAGCCAGGCCTGGTTGTAGTGGTAGAGGGAGTCGGCGGACTGGATCGGGATACTGGGTCCCGATCCGGGCAGGATCGGCAGGATCATGACGATCCAGGTGACCGCAATGGCGGACCACATCAGTCGCTGGGAGCCGAGGATGGAGCGGGTGTCGGGCATCTCCGGCTCACCTGGGGCCCCCATCGCGCTGGAGTACGGGGTGGGAGCCGGCAGCCCGTGCGGGGCCAGTTCGGGGGCGAACCAGGTGCGCAGCGTCAGCACCTGCCCCTTGCGCCTGACCCATAGCCAGCGCCCCACCGCGACGGCCGCGGCGCACAGGAGCAGGTAGGTGATGATAGTGGGTAGGTGCCACCACACCCCCAGGAAGCGGAAGAGGACTCCCCCGAGCCCCATGAGCAGAAAGGTCAGCGCCGGGGCGCAGGCGACGCGCGCCAGCCGGAACCGTGCACCGCCCGCGACGAGGAGCAGCCAGCCGGGTGCGAAGGTCGCGACGATCAACGCAACCAGCAACGGCAGGGCCGACATCCAGGCCACGATCCAGGTCATGCGCCGCGCACCACCGTCCGCAGATGTCGCGCCACGGCCTCACCGGTGGCCCGCAGGGAGCGGTGGTCGCGCACCCATGCGTGCAGCCGGTGGGCCCGGGAGGAGTCCTGCGCGGCGGTCTGGTCGGCCTCGTCGAGCGCCCGGGTCATGGCCCGGACGACGTCGTCCTCGGTGTAGTCGGCCACCCAGCCCAGGTCGTGGGCGGTCAGATCCTCAACGACGGGCCCCACCCCGGCGTAGACCACCGGGACGCCGCAGGCCAGGGCGGCCAGCACCTTGGTGGGGTAGGCGAAGTCGTATCCCTGGCCGGGGCGGATGGACACGAGGCTGGCGGCGGCGCCCCGCTGCCAGCGGGCGGCGTCGGGCGCATCCATGAGGCTATGCATGACGACGGCCGGGGCACCGTCGTCGCCGGGCGGCAGGGTGGAGGCGACCCGGGCGATCTTGTCCCAGTCGGAGCCCTGCCCGATGTAGAGGACCTGGGCCGCCGGGTGGGTGCGCCGCACCTGCGCCAGGGCCGAGGCGAAGATATCCGCTCCCTGCCACTCCGAGGCCGTTCCGGCGTAGATGAGGTAGGGGCCGGAGATACCCAGCGCGGCGCGCTCCTCCTCGGTGGGGAGCGCGCCGGTGGGCTCGAAGACGTCGGTATCGATGCCGTTGGGCACCACCACCACGTTGCGGGCACCCAGGGTGCGGGCGCGCTCAGCGACCTCCTCATTGATGGCGATGACACATCGGGCGCCCCGCATCGCGTAGGACTCGGCGGCGCGCACCACCCGCACCACCGCGTCCGGGGCTCCGGTGGAGGCGGCGGCATCGGACCACACGTCGGGGGCGTACCAGACATAGGGCAGGCGCCGCAGGGCGCAGATAGTGCGCGCCACCACACCGGTGGTCGGCGGCGGCTCGACCAGGACGACGTCGGGCCGGGAGGCCACTCCCAGGCGCAGCGCCAGGGGAAGGTCGAAGGAGAGGTAGGGAAGATAGCCGCGCAGGTAGCCGCTGGCGTCGCGCAGGGCCGGCCAGCGCGAGACGCGCACTCCCCGTGGGTCATCGACCTGCGGGGCGGGCCTCCCGTCACGTCCGGGCACGGTCGTGGTCAGGGCCCGCACCGGTACGCCGTGGCGGGCCAGGGCGCGCTCGACGCCATCGAGCCGGAAGGATGCGGCAGCGGCCTCGGGCAGGTGGATGCGGGTGGCCAGCAGCGCCCCGCCTCGTGGGAACCGGGTCATGGCTTCCTCTCTGTAGCGCCCAGGACCTGGACGACGGTGCGGGCCCGGGCCTGCCAGGTCTGGTCCGGCAGGACCGCACGCATGCGGCGGCGCACCGCCTCGATCTCCTCAGGAGCCTCCCGCAGGTGGCGCAGCAGGTCGCCCAGCGCGCCGGCGTCGTAGCTCAGGACCCAACCGATCCCCATCTCCTCGACGAGACGGCCGGTCTGGGTCCCGCGCACGGCGATGACGGGCAGCTCGTGGGCCAGGTACTCATAGAGCTTGTAGGGGACCGCGAAGTCCCAGTAGGGGTTGGGCTCGGTGAACAGCACCCCGAGGTCGGCCCTGCGGTACAGGGGCTCCAGTTCCGCCCCAGAGCGGTGGACGACCTGAGCCCGGCCGGCCGGCAGGAGCGGGGCGTAGTGGTCGCGGCTGGTCTCCCAGGTCTCCTGGCGCACGCACAGGGTCACGCGGGTCCCGGGAGTGGCGATCACGGCCCGCAGGCAGGCGTCGAGTCGATAGTTGTCCTGCAGGACGCCGACGAACAGCAGCTCAAGCTCCTTGCCGTCCTCGTCCCCGCCGTCATCCCAGCCGTCGCTGTCGCGCCTGGTGGCGGCGACATCGGGCGCTCCGGGCGGCAGGGCGCTCATGCGGACCGGGTCCACGTGGGGAACGTGACGGGCCATGGCCTGACTGGGCAGGAAGAGGTGAAGGCCCACCCTCTCGAAGGCCATGAGCTCACTGCGGTAGGTGGCCTGGAGCCCGGCTTCCAGAACCGGGTTGATGCCCTCGCGGAAACGGGGGAAGCGCCAGTAGACATCGCGGTAGAAGACGCCCACGGGCACTCCGGAGCGTCGGCAGTGACGGAAGAAGGCGACGTCGAGCAGGGGGTGCACCGGCAGGTGACGCGGTTCGGTCAGGGCATTGGGGATGGTCGCGTTCTCACTGTAGACGAACTCGATCCTGGCCCCAGCGGCGAGCGCGGCACGCACCCTGGTCATGGCCCGACGTCGCTGCGCGGCGTAGCCGGTGACGTTCATGACTCTGTAGCCGAGGTCGGCGAAGGCCCGGCGCATCGCCAGGGGACGTAACATGGAGGCGGCCACCCGGTCCGGCTGGAGGGGAAAGGGCGCGTGGAAGATCATGAGCCCGCCATCCGCACGGACGCTTCCGGCGCGACTCATGTCCTCGACGCCTGCGCTCATGACGTCACCTCCGTCTTGTGCTTGTGCCCCTGCGGCCCACAGTGGGCAGGACTTCCGGTCCGCGGGACGCTGAGAGCTCGACTCACGCCTCACGGGAACCGATGGGGCACCCCCTCTATTGTCGGGCAACACTGAGGCCCGATGGACCACGTCGGGCGTCTTCCGCGTCACGTGTCACGACTGTGACACACTGAGCGCCGGCAGGCCGTGCAGACGCACCGAGGCGCCGAGATCAATCGGTCGATCAAGGCCGGTCAGAGGATTTCTCAGAGCATTTCAAGAAATTAAGGAATCGAGGAGAACGGTGAGCGCTTTTGAGGTGGAGCTCCGGCTCACGAGTCCGCAGTGGCAGCAGACCGCGCCGTCGGACGACGTCACCGAGTCTCTGTGGATGCGTTGCGATGCGTTCTGTCACAATCCGACCGACCCGGATGTCCTGGCCGCCCACCCCGGGCGCCTGACCGCCGTGCAGGTCGACAGCACCGAGGTGGTCCTGGCCCAGGACCGGCTGCGCTCGTGGCCCCTGTTCTGGACCCTTCAAGACGGGGCCGACGGCGGCCGGCGACTCGTTATCAGCGATGATGCCACCGCCATGCGCGCAGCCCTGAGCGATCCCCACCTGGATCCGCGAGCGCGCCGGGAGCTCCTGGACGCCGGTTTCGTCTCCGGAACCGACACGCTGCTGGCCGGCGTTCACCAGACCGAGCAGGGGGCGCTCGTGCGCATCGACCGCGCCACCGGCCGGGCCCGCACGGTCAACCACTCCCTGGCGCGCTTCTCCCAGGAGTCCGACATGGTCATCGACCCCGAGGAGTTCTCCGACCTGCTTCTGAAGGCGCTCGACGCCGTCATGGGGCGGGCCTTGGAGGACCTGGCTGCCCGGCCGGGCTCACCGCGGCTGGTGCTGCCCCTGTCGGGCGGACTGGACTCGCGGCTGCTGGTGGCGTGGCTGACGCTTCACGACGCATTGGACAGGGCGGTGGCCTTCACCTACGGGCGCCCCGGAACCCGGGAGGTCGAGGTCTCGCGGAAGGTGGCCGAGGCGGTGGGCCTGGAGTGGCACGCCGTCGACTACGTCCCCGCCGAGCTGCGCAAGGCCTGGCAGACGCAGGACGCGGCCGACTTCCTGGAGTACGGCTACGCCCTGGGGGCGCTGCCGCACATACAGGACTGGTACGCGCTGCGCAGTCTCCTGGAGCGCGGCGTGGTGCGTCCGGGCGACGTCGTCCTGCCGGGGCACACGA
>ERZ773075.105-NODE-105-length-71511-cov-21.0514_pt1 | contig 71511 bp, 58 predicted proteins | sample MGYA00580614_ERZ773075 | MGnify/ENA primary metagenome ERZ773075 (study PRJEB29015, sample SAMEA2738021) | human oral metagenome | biome: human oral; feature: human-associated habitat; material: dental | place: China | collected 2043 ...
CGCGAACGTCAAAACCTGGCGTGTTCTACACACCGATTACCGCCGCCCCTACAACACCTTCGAAACCACAATACAAGCCGTCACAGGACTCATCTTCGCCTACAGTCTATGAATAAGCCTCCATGAAAACCGTCGAAAATGGGTTTTCCAGTAATGCCCACAAACCCCATGGTTCTCCGCTCTAAAGCACCGGGGGCAGGCCCAAGAGTTCACTCTGTCAGGAATGGCCACGACCTGAATGCCTTCTCGAAACCTGTGATCGCCCGGTTGGAGAGGCGGATGAAAGGGGTCAGCTCCAGGTTCCTGCGTCCCGGGGCGCCTTTGCGCTGCCAGCTGCCCACCACCCGACCGCCCGCCACCGCGCTACGTCGGAAGAAGCCATTGTTGCCGGGGACCAGCTTGCGGTGGTCGGCCTCGGTCAGGGCGAACAGGCGGTCCTGGTAGCCCAGGATGAACTCGTCGAAGTCCGGCAGCAGGATCGGGCGCGACGCCCGCCTCCCCATCGTCGCCATCTCGTCGGCCAAACCGTTCCTCTGGTAGCGGGGTTCGTCACCGGGCAGCTCCTCAAACTGGTCTCTGACCAGGGGAAACGCCCGGCGGATCTGTCCGAGCGGCAGCTTCGACCACCAGGAGAAGTCCCGGAGCGTCGCGGGGCCGTGGGTCTCCAGGTAGCGACGCAGCAGCTCCGCGCAGGCGGCGTCACGGTCACCGTTGAAACGCCCCTCCAACCCGGAGTCCTGCGGCAGCCAGTGCTCGGCGAGGACAACGTGCTGGTCGCCGTCGACGACGGGGCCGTAGCACAGCGTCCCAGAGGCGATGTGCTGAAAGGTCAGGTGGTAGTTCGCGCCGTTTGCCTCCAACAAGCCAGCCTGCTTCCAGCAAGCATGCAGGTGTGCGCGGGAGCGGGGCCCAGCGGCCAGCTCCTCGGCGGCGATGGCAGCGGAGCGCTCCACGTGCCCTGTACCGATTCCACGACTCTTGATAATGCGCGACGATTCCCGCAGCGACTTCTCCGCGCACAGCTCTGTGATCCACCGCAGGTCCGCGGTGGCGGTGAGGAAGACGGTGCCGCGCATCGGGTAGCCGCGTACGATCTCGCCGCGGCCGCAAGCCTCCAGGACCGCGGCGATGCCACCGTCGCTGCGCAGTGCGATCGACGCCAGCACACCAGGCAGGTCCTGGCCCTGCTGTGCGCCGAACGCGGCAGCAGCGTCGACGGGCCGCTCCCAGCGACGGATCACCAATCCCTGGGACACGAGCCGCGCCCGGCCCAGGGCTGCGTCAACCACATCTCACTCCGACTAGCAGGAATCGTCACGCGTCACGACCGGGGCCACCCAGAATCCCTAGTCCTGACCGGCTAGCAGACGGGCGCTGGTCCCCTCGCCGAGTTTCTCCAGGGCTAGGCGGCCAACCATCTGCTGGTTCGTCGTGACCCGCTCCGACCGGCCACGGGTCAGGAAGCTGACGAACCAGTGCAGCAGCGTCGACATCCGCTGCTTGAAGCCCGCGATGTAGAGCAGGTGCAGCACCAGCCACGCCGCCCAGGCCAGGAAGCCCGAGAACTTGACCTTCCCTGCGCTGACGACGGCGGAGAACCGGGAGATCGTCGCCATCGACCCCTTGTCCTTGTACGTGAACGGGGTCGTCGGGCGGTTCCCGGCCAACTGGCCACGGATGACGTTGGCCGCATACCTGGCGCCTTGGATCGCGCCCTGCGCCACCCCGGGCACCCCGTCGACGGCGGCCAGGTCACCGATCACGAACACCTCGGGATGGCCCGGCAGGGTCAGGTCCGGCAGCACCTTGACCCTGCCCACCCGGTCGGTCTCGGCGCCGGTTTGTTCGGCAAGATGCGGACCGAGCGGATTCGCAGACACACCAGCGGCCCACACCTTGCACACCGATTCCACCCTTTCGGTGGAGCCGTCCTTGCGTTTGACGGTGAATCCGCGCGAGTCGACCTCGGTGACCATGGTCTCCGTCCACACCTCGACGCCGCGTTTTTCCAGCGACCTGCGGGCCGAGCCACCGAGGTCCTCGCCGAAGCTGGGCAGCACCAGGGGTCCACCCTCGATGAGAATCACCCGTGCCTGACGCGTGTCGATGCGACGAAACTCGCCGACGAGAGTCTTGGAGGCCAATTCTCGGATCTGCCCGGCCATCTCCACTCCCGTCGGTCCCGCGCCGACGACCGCGAAGGTCAGGAACCTGGAGACGTCCTCCCCCTCCGGGGCGAGTTCGGCCAGCTCGAAGGCGCCGAAGATCCGGGCACGCAACTCCAGGGCATCGTCGATGGTTTTCATGCCGGGCGCGTAGCGGGCGAAGTGGTCGTTGCCGAAGTACGACTGCCCCGCACCGGCGGCGACGATCAGCGAGTCGTAGTCGGTGACCTGTTCGAGGCCGTGGAACCGCCACCGCACCTGCTTGGCCTCCATGTCGACCCCCTCGACGAGACCGAGCTGCACCGTCACGTTCTTGTTTTTGCGCAGCACCTCCCGGGTCGCAGGGGCGATCTCACCCTCCGACAGGATGCCGGTCGCCACCTGGTAGAGCAACGGCTGAAACAAATGATGGGTGGTGCGTGCTATCAACGTCACATCGACGTCGGCGCGCCTCAAGGCCTTCGCCGCGAACAGACCACCAAAACCAGAACCGATTATCACAACATGATGCTTGCGCATATCGGCTATTGTGCTGGGCGGGACGGCTTCATGCCAAGTCGGACTCACCTACCGGACGGCGCGAGGGTCGAGCATACACCACCACGCCGGGTGAGCCCCATCCCCTCAGCTGGTTGCACCGAATCACGAGCAACAAGCACCCCGAGTCGACGCCATCGACGCCTGGTGGCCAGAATCCGACCTCGGCCACCGAGGTGTCGACACGACCCACTCGCAGATGCTCGTGAGGACCGGTTCACCCAGCTGAAGACCCCGGAATCAGATGAGGGCCACGGCGATCGTGGCCGCGACACCCTCACCGGAACGAACGGCGCCTTCCATGTAGCCGTTGAACTTGGTCGAGTACTCCGCCCCGGCCCAGTAGAGGCAGCCCTCGGAGGCCGCGAGAACGGGGCCGCTGGAGGTCCAGATCCCGGGCGCGAAATGTGCCCCGTGACAGCCCCGCGTGTACTGCTCGGCGCTCCAGTTCCGTTCGACGTACTCGCTGGGTTCGGCGGCCTCCTCCCCGAATGCACGGACGGCCGACTCGACGAATGCGCGCCGCCGGGTCTCCAGGGAGCGATGGGCCAGGGAATCGGCCTCGTTGCCCTCGAAGAAACCCATCAGCAGCCCACGGGTCGAGTCGGCCGGTGTTGTGTCAAACGTGACGCGAACCGCCCCCTCGTCAGAGCTCGACTGCCCTGAAAGTCCTCGTTCGCGCCAGAAGGGCGTCTCATACACCAGATATGCCTTGATCACGTTGCCGGGAGCCACCTTCTCCGCGACGTCTCGTCTCCACTGCGGAAGAGGCGGGTCGTATTCCAGGGCGACGGCCAGGCGTGGCGGTAGCGTCGAGACGACGGTGCGGGCCTCGATGGTTTCCCCGGATGCGAGCGTCACGACGGCGGTGTCGCCGTGCGTGACCTTCGTCACGGGATTCCCGAGGCGCACCACCTCCCCGAGATCGTTGGCCAGGGCCTCGCACAGGGCGGTCATGCCTCCCTCGATGCGCTGCTGGTTCAACCCGCCGTTGTTCGCGATCATCGTCTCCAGGCTCGGCCCCGAATTGATCTGCCGCAACCCCTCCTCCAGGGTCGCCTTCGGGATCATCGGCCCGAAAGCCGCTTCGTAGACCTCACCGAAACGGGCCTGCGCCCCACCGGTGCGTAAATTCGTGCGCACCCAGCGTCGTAGGTCCTGCCGCAACCAGGCACCGTTCGCCGCCACCCATGCCGGATCATCGGCCAGGCGGTGTGCGAGACGTCGCAGTCTCAACAACCCCTGGCTGAGGTCGGCGACCTCGAACGGGGTCAATTCCGCCCCATCCGCAGCCGACGGCACCTCAAGCAATCTGCCGTGGATACGAACCACCAGATTTCCACGAGCTGGAATACCAATAGTCCTCAGCCCGTAGCGCTCGATCAGTTCAAAGATGGCGTCGTGTCCGGCGCCAATCCATTGACCTCCGAGCTCCACATACTGGCCGTCGGCGAGAACCCCATTCTCGACACGCCCTCCCACACGGTCTCGAGCCTCGAGCACAACAACACCGAGTCCTCGGTTCCGCAGGTCGCGAGCAGCCACGAGGCCCGCTAGGCCAGCCCCAATGATGGCGCAGTCCAGCATGTTTCCTCCCTATGAACCGGCATGCTCCTTGATGAACCGGCATGAGATCTCTCAGCCTACAAGGCCTCATCCGGCGTGGGACGGCACCCCCTCGATGGCCTGCCGGACCGCTCCGATGTGGGCCGGGATCCGCTTCACGTGCCGCGGGAGGTCCTCCAGGCCGGCGAAACGGTCGGGGCGCGGCGGCACGATGCCTATCGCCTCGGTAATGGTCTGGGAGAATTTCACAGGCAGCGCGGTCTCCAGCACCACGACGGGGCCGGTCACCTGGCCAGAGGCCAGGAGCTGCCGGGTCACGTGCACCGCATCGGCGGTGTGCGGGTCGATCAGCACCTGGCTGTCCTCCCAGGCGCTGCGGATCTCGGTCAGCCGGTCGGCGTGGGAGGAGGAACCGGAGACGAAACCGAACCGGGCACGATCCTCGCCGGACAGATCGATCCGGCCGGTTTCGGCCAGCTCCCGGCCGAACAGGTCCGCGACCCGCGCCCCGTCGCGTCCCAGAAGGTCGGCGACGAACCGCTCGAAGTTCGACGCCTTGGAGATGTCCATCGACGGCGAACTGGTGGCATGTGTCTCGCCAGCGCCCCGGATCCGGTAGACGCCGGTGCGGAAGAATTCGTCGAGGACGTTGTTCTCGTTGGTGGCCAGCACGAGGTTCGCGATGGGAAGTCCCATCTGCCGGGCGATGTGCCCGGCGGCTATGTTGCCGAAATTGCCTGAGGGAACCGCGAACGAGACCGGTTCGCCGTCGCTGACCTGCAGCCAGGCCGCGAAGTAGTAGACGATCTGGGCCATCAGCCGCGCCCAGTTGATCGAGTTGACGGCACCGACGCGGTGGCGTTGCTTGAAGCCGGCGTCGGCGTTGACCGCCTTGACGAGGTCCTGGCAGTCGTCGAAGACGCCCTCGACGGCGAGGTTGACGATCCCGGGGTCGTCGATGGAGTACATCTGGGCCTGCTGGAATGGCGTCATGCGATCCGCCGGCGACAGCATCACCACCCGTATCCCGGGCTTGCCGAGCAGCGCGTACTCGGCAGCCGACCCGGTGTCGCCGGAGGTGGCGCCGAGGATCGTCAGATGCTCGCCGCGGCGGGCCAGCTCGTAGCTGAACAGCTCCCCCAGCAGCTGCATCGCCATGTCCTTGAACGCAGCCGACGGTCCGTTGCTGAGATGCGCCAGCCGCATGTCATCCGCAAACCGAGTGACGGGCACAATCGCCGGGTCCAGGAACTTCTCAGGGGCGTAGGCGCGGTCACAGATGGCACGCAGGTCGCCAGCGGGAATGTCGTCGGCGAACAGAGAACAGACCTCGAAGGCGAGCGCCGCGTAACCCTCCCCAGCGAGCACCTCCCGCCACCTGGCGAGGGTGTCAGGCCCCACCTGCGGGTATTCGACGGGAAGGTACAGGCCACCGTCCGGGGCTAGGCCCTCGAGGAGGATGTCACTGAAAGCCCTCGTGGTGTGGTCGGTGGCACGGGTGGAGACGTATCGCACAGGCAGCAATCCTACCGGGCGGCGGCTGGTCGCAGCCGTGCTCAGGACCCTAGGTGAGAATGTCGCGGCGTGAGAAGCTGACCGCCGCCCAGATCCCGAACACCGCCAGCCAGAAGAGCGCGTATCCGAGGGAATACCCGTAGCTGAGGGTTGAGCTCTGGGCATGCAGTGTGAGGTCGGCGCCGTAAATGCCCTGGGTCCATTCCCCGTTGATGAGACTGCTCAGGTTCGTGGTCGGCAGGAAACCGGCCACCTGGCCGAGGGGCCTGGAGGTTCCAAGGAGCTGGGATGCCACCAGGCCTGCGGAGATCAGGACCCATGTTTTCACCGTCGACGCCAGCGCCATCGTCACCATCGCGGCCATCGCAGCCAAGACCAGGCCAGCCAGCAGGCAACGTCCCAGCTGGGCTGCCAGTTGCGGCCCCGCGACCAGTTCACCGGCATCATGCAGGAGCAGGAAGGCGAACACATTCATCAGTATCGCCGCCCCGGACCAGCAGGCCATCAGGCCGGCGCCTCCGATGGCGGCAGCTATGCTCTTGGCCCACAGCAGCGGCAGCCGTTTCGGGGTGAAGGTCAGCTGGGTGCCGATCGATCCGGTGGCGAACTCGGAGCCGACCATCACCGTGATCAGGACCACGACCGCGAACAGCCCCACCAGCGACGTCGACCTGAGGGTCGCGATGGCGAGCTCCTCGAAGTTCAGCTGGGGACGCAGGAAACCCTCGACTGTGATGTTCACGGGGAGGGATGAGCAGCCGGCGGTCGGCACCCCCGACCCGCAGGCGACGTCGAGGTTGATCTGCGCATCGTTGGACTGCCGCCGGGCCTCGTCCCAGTCGAGGGCGGTGTAGGGCTTGGTGTTCTCAGCCATCCCGGCCCCAGCCCAGCAGCCGATCGCAAGCCCGATGACGGCGACCGCCAGCAGCACCCGGCTGCTGAGCATCCTCAGTAGCTCAGCGCGCAGTAGGTTCTGCATCATGCGGCCCTCCCCTGGGTGGTGGTGAGGCCCTCGTCCGCAGTCAGCTCCAGGAACACGGATTCGAGGCTGGACCGTCTGAGGCTCAGGTGCGTCGGCCACAGGTCAGCCTCCCCCAGACACCGGGCGACGGCGGCCGGGTCGAGGCCTTCGTCGCGGGTGACGCGCAGCTGCCCGGCGGCGAGCTGGCAGCCGAACCCGGCCTGCCGCAGCACCTCGAACGCCGCTGGCGGATCGCCGATCTCCACCATCACGTGCTCGGAATCATCATGCAGGAACTCCTCCAGCTCCCCCGCGGCAATCACCCGTCCCCGCGCCATGATGGAGACCGAGTCGGCGATCTGCTCGATCTCTCCCAACAGATGACTGGAGACGATAACCGTGCGGCCCGCGTCACCGAGCGCCCTGATGGTGGTGCGGATTTCATGGATGCCGGCAGGGTCCAGGCCGTTGGTGGGCTCGTCGAAGATCAGCAGGTCGGGTTCCTTCAGGAGGGTGGCGGCGATCGCGAGCCGCTGCCTCATGCCCAGGGAGCTGGTGTTGAAAGCCGTCTTGGCACGGCCCCGCAAGCCGACCTCCAGCAGCACCTGCGTCACACGACGCCTCGGCACCCCCGTCGAGGCCGCGAGGACCTCGAGGTTGCGCTGCAGGCTCATGGAGGGAGTGAACTTAGGGCTCTCGACGATGGCGCCCACCCGGTCGATCACCTCGGGCAGCCCGGACGGCACCTCATGGTCGAAGATGCGCATCTCGCCACGGTCCGGCCGGATCAGCCCGAGCAGCATCCGGATGGTGGTGGTTTTGCCGGAACCGTTCGGGCCGAGCAGCCCATGGACGCCACCCACGGGAATGTTCAGGTCGAGTCCTGAAACGGCCTGGATGCGCCGGAATTGCTTCGCGAGACCACGGACCTGCACCGCCCACGCGGCAGGAGTCCGTTTCCACCGTTGCTCGGTCATACGCAGACACTAGTGCGCGCCTGCAAAGGACCACGTCAGTCCGTGGTCGCGCTGACGTCATACCCCGGTCGCCCCGCGAGCACATCGACGGATCTCCCGTCGATGTGGTACCACAGCCACCAGGTGACCAGGACCAGCACCGGCAGTCCGAAAGAGACCTGGGCGGACGACGTCACCACGATCACGATGGTGGCGCTGAGCCAGACCCGCTGCCAGCGCAGGCTGGGAAGAGCCAGGGCGACGAAGGGCGCCACCCAGGTGAAGTACCAGGGCTGTAGCGCCGGCCCGAGGACCGCGAAGGCCAGCAGACCCCCGAGCAGGACGATCCAGGGCCGTCCGGGCTCACCGGGCCGGGGCCCGAAACGCACCACGAGCCAAGCCCAGGCCCCCAGCACCATCACCCCGGCCACGAGCGTCAGAATGCGTTGCGCTGGGGCCACCCACGCGTCGAGCGCCAGGAGCTTCATCACCTGGATGATCCACGACAGCGGTGAGTCGCTCATCACGGCCAGCGGGCTCCCCGCGGTGCTGTTGCTCCAGCCGAACCCGAGACCGGAGCCCAGCGACACCGCGGCGAACACCGCCACGGCCGCAGACCCCGCCGCCGCGGCGCGTCCCGCGAGCCGCGCCCAGGAGCGTCCCGGCGAGGCCGCCCACGCCAGGGCCACGATTCCGAGTCCCGCCGCGGCCCCCGACTGCTTGATGGTCAGGGACGCGCCGATCAGAGCCCCGCCCAGCAGCAGGCCGGACCACTCGCCCCGCTGAGCCGCGACGACAGCCAGGGCGATCAAGGCCACTAGGACTGCGTCGTTGTGCACTCCGGCGATCCATTGGAAGACCAGCAGCGGAGTGGCGATCCCGGCCCACAGGGCAGGACCGGTAGGGACACCGATGCGCACCGCAAGCCTCCTGACCGCCCAGGCCACCACCAGCAGGCACCCCAGGTGCAGCAGCCGGAACAGCAGTATCCCCAGCCACGGCACACCGCCGCTCAACCAGAAGACAGCCGCGAAGATCAGCAGTGCTCCCGCAGGATAGACCGACGTGGTCTCGACCCAGTCCACCCCGACCTCAATCCCTGGCAGTCTCGGCTCGCCAAGCGTCATGGCGTAAGGGTCGTGCCCGTTGAGCACCATCCAGCCCTGCGTCAGGTAGGCGTTGACGTCGAGGCTAAAGAGCAGCGGGGCGGCCAGCAACGGCAAAGCCCACAACACCGTCGCCATGACAGGCCGCGGGAACTGCGGCCCGGCCTGCCACCACGCCAGCAGCAGTGCCGAACAGGAGATCAGGAACAAACCGGCCAGCAGATAGTCGGTCACCGTGACCGCAGGACGTGGCACCAGCCAGCCCAGGACGCTCGTGAGTGCGCTGGCAAGAGTCCCGAACATCACCCAGCGCCAGCCATGGGCAGGAGGAGCGGCCTGGGAGCGCAGTTCACAACGGGACATCACGCATAACTCTAGTGCCGCGTGACGGGAGTTCGCCGGGTGTTTTCTTCGCCCGGCTGCCTCGGGATCATCCACCCCGAAGGCTGCGTAATTTTACCAGAGATTTTCTAGAGCCAGCGATGGAATCATGTCATACGATTGGCTGGACGACCGACCGCAGGGAGAACCCATGAAGGCCTTCATCCGAGTGCTCCAGGACATCGCCCTGATGCTCACCCGCATCGTCATGGGCGTTGTGATGGTTACTCATGGATGGCACCGCTGGCAGAACGAGGGGATCGCCGAGGAGGCGAACATCCTGGAGCGGGTGGGGATACCAGACCCTGCCCTGATGGTGTGGCTGCTGATCGGCTTCGAGGTGATCGGCGGGATCTTCCTGATCTTCGGCCTGGCCACCCGGGTGATCAGCTTCGGGCTGATGGTTCTGAACATTGGGATCATCGTGACGCTGAGGTCGAGCACGTTCTACGTCCACGACTCCGGCTGGGAGTACAACGCGGTGATGGCCGTCGTCGGCCTGATGCTGATGGCCCATGGTGCGGGGCGGACAGGCCTGGATCACCTTTTCGTGACGCCACGGGAGCAGCCGCTGCCAGAGGAGTCCGACCCTGGACCCACCCACGCCGCATTCTGAAGCGCGTTCCGAGGGCCGCGGGCTCGCAGCGGCCTGCCACCCTCGCCAGGGCACTATTCCAGTTTTCAACGACTGAGAACTGAAATCAATTAGCGCACTTTTAGATGCCTGAAGTTAATGATGCGCCATCAGCCGACAGCCTGGGGAAACTGTTATGGACGTCGGAACGGCGGGTTGTTGCATAAGAAACCATCCGCGCACACAAAAACCAGCTGTGCACGCAGCGCTCGCCATCATACCAGATCAGGAGCATATTCCTCATCAATCCCGGACTGGTCCGGCCCCTCCTAGCCTTACGACGAAGCCGTCAGACCTTCAAACACCCCGAAGATACCCCAGACTGCTTATCCTTAAACCCCGATCAGATGCAAAACACCTAGCCAGAGGGGTGTTGATAACTTTTAGACGCGCTCGCGCCACCCCTACCGGCCAGAAGCCCTCCGGGAGTCCAGCCGAGATATACCACAAGCCCGAAGCAGCCTTCAGGATCACAAAAACAGTCGCCTTTCCCAGCGCCCCCAGCCGGCGAGCAACAATATGTATAAACAAGATTTTCCAGACATTCTATAAAATAGAGCAAGTCTTTTCTAAATCCCCGCCTATTATCCTTTTCACAAACAGCCCAGAAGGAACCAAAAGAAGCTCCCGGCAAGGCATGACACAGCTTTCGCATTTCATTAGAAAAATGAGGATTTCCTGAAACACAACCGAAACAAAAGAATATATCAACAGCAGATCAAAGTGGCGTTGACTAGGACTTTTGCCCGCAGAAAAGCCAAAATAAAGCGTCCAAGGCGCCCCCACCGCCACCCTATCTGCGACCATGTTTCTAAGAAACTTCACAGTTGACTGGGCCCTTTGGAGTAAAGTAGAGTGCAGCAAACAACCTGAGAGCGCGCCGGGGGAGCATAAAACATTTATGTTGCGTAGCCGATTCCCGCGCCGCGAGACAGCAGGATCGGAGCACATGGATGACAATTTCACATTCAAACAATTCGGCCGAAAGGACGACAACATCCGCAGTTCATGTGGTTCGTGGACTTGAATCTTTAGTGGGGGCACATCTTCGCTCCCTGCAGACGCTGCACCGTTCCCATCCGGGGCGGGTCACGGTCACCTGGAAGCATCTGCTGATAGCCCCGGCCCTGAATTCAACCGACCTGTCCCGGTTGCACTCGTATCGGGGCGACTACCTGATAGTCGGGGTAGTGTGCGACTCCATAGGCCGGCACACCAAAAGAGTGCTCGACGCCGGCGCCACCGGCGTGTTGAACACGCTGCTGGATCCTTGGGTCTGGGCCAGCGGGATGCTCTCCCAATGGGCCGAGATCAGCGCGGAGAGGCAGCAGGCCAACGTCCTGGAGACCCTTAGTGAGGCTGACCACCAGCTGATGTCCGAGCTGGCCCGGGGAGCGTCGACGCTCGAGTTGGCTCAGAAGTACTTCATCTCGGAACGCTCTATGTACCGTAGGTTGCGCGACCTGTATGCGCGCCTCGGGGTGCGCTCACGCGAGGAGGCGGTCGTCGTGTGCTCGACGGTCAATGCGCGCCTGGGCAGCACGCCGATCACCTTGGACTCGATCTCCCCGGCATCCCCTTGCTGATCAGGCTCACGCGAGTACAGGTCGGCGTAGCGCCCACCGATGCGCATCAGCTCACGATGGGTCCCCGACTCCACGATGCGCCCGGCCTCCATCACCAGGATGCAGTCGGAGTCCACCACCGTGGACAGGCGGTGGGCGATGACTATCCGGGTGCAGGAAAGGTCCCCGAAGAACCTGGAGACGACATCCTCAGACCGGTTATCGAGGGAGCTGGTCGCCTCATCGAGCACCACCAGCTTGGCTGCCTTCAGCGCCGCACGCGCCAGCACGATGCGCTGCTTCTGGCCTCCAGAGAAGTTGTCCCCCAGCTGGGCTATGGGCGTGTCATAGCCCAGGGGTAGTTCCGCGATCTCGTCATGCAGCCCGACGTCCCTAGCGGCCCTCTCAATCTCAGCCTGGCTGACCTTCCCCATACCCCAGGAGATGTTGCTGGAGACGGTGCCGCTGTTGAGGGTTACGTTCTGCGGCACATAGGCCACTTGCGCATGGAATCTCTCGCGGTCGAAGTCGTACATGTCGACCCCGTCGATGGTGATCTGCCCCTGATCAGTCGTGTAGAGCCCCACCAGCAGCCGGCCCAGGGTGGTCTTCCCGCAGCCGGACGGACCCACTATCGCGATCTTGGATCCAGCCGGCGCGTCGAAGCTCACATCCTGCAGGACGGGGGCCGCAAAGCTGCCGTAGGCGAAGGAGAGGCCCCGCACCGAGAGATCCCCCGTCATGGGCCAGTTGTGTACTCCCCGGAAACCCTGCGGGGTCTCACGCAGCAGCACGTCGGCCACCCGCTCCAGCAGCGCCGCACCCTCGGACAGCTTGGTGTAGGACCCCGCCATGCTGGCCACCTGCCCCAGCAGGACGCCGGAGAGGGTCTGCACCGAGACGACGAGGGCCATCGGCATGTCCGCTCGGGTTAGTACCAGGACCAGCAGGATCAGCAAGGGCCCGATGAACTGGAGGGCCATGGTCACCGACGAGAACCCGGTCTGGAGGGTCTGTAGCCTGCCGAACTGCTTCAGCAGCGCGTCGTTGTCACGATTCCAGCGTTCGATGTAGTGCTCCTCGAGCGCGTTGGTTTTGATCATCTCCAGGGCGGTGATCGAGGCGACCTGGGTGCGTTCCAGTTCAACCCGGTTCTGTGTCTCTTCAAGGGCCACGGACGTGATTGCCCGCGCCGAGAACACCGATATCAGCACTACTAGGAGGACCAGGGCCAGGGCGACGGCGACGCCCAGCGGCGAGACCCAGGTGATCCAGACGAGCACCGCCACCACCAGCACCGCGCTGACCAGGGTCTGCACGAGGTCCGTCGTGATCAGCGATCTCAGCTCCTGGACTGCCGACAGTGTGAACAGCAGATCCCCGGGACCACGCAGGGCGGAGAACTGATACGGCAGCCTCATGAGCCGGGAGAACAGGTCACGGGACAGGGAGCGTCCCACGGCGAGAGAAGCCATGACGCCGGCGAGGCCTCTGAAGAACACCGCCAGGGCGTATCCCAGCCCCAGGCCGAACAGCACCAGGAGCATCGCCGCGTCGCGGTGCTGGCCGGGGTCGGGAAGGACCAGCCGCAGGATCTCGGGCAGCGCCAGTGACACACCCGCCATGACCAGGGAGGCCAGCAGGACCAGGCCAATCAGGGTCCTGTGCCGCCTGGCGTAGACACCCAGCAGGCTCCACTGGCTCGGCAGCTGGCCGGACCGGACGTCGCTCTCCTGGCCCAGGGTGATCGCGATGCCGCGGAAGTCGCGCTCGAATTCCTCCGTGGTGAGCACCCGCCGCCCGCCGCCCGGATCGAGGATGGTCACCTTCCTGCCGTGGAACCGCTCCGTCACGACGTAGTGGTGATCGGTCCAGTAGCAGATGGCGGGTGAGGTCAGGAGCGCCACACCCGAGGCCGTCGTGCGGTACACGTGTGGCACCCCGCCCTCCTCAGTGAGGATGCGGACGATGTTGGCCATGTTCAGCCCGTCCCGGCCGACGATATACCGCTGCCTGAGGTCGTCGATTGAGGCGGAGCGATTGTGCTGGCGCAGCAGCATTGCGCAGCAGCACAGGGCGCACTCGGTCTGCTGGAGCTGGCGTATCAGGCGCGGACGTCGCAATCCCACCGTCAAGCCCCAACCCGGTAGGGACCGAAGGTCAGCGGCGACCACAGTGTCAGGCCGCTGGTCAGGCACAACAGCCCGTAGCCTATGCCGGACAGGCCGATCATCAGCCCGTCGTTGAGGAAGGTCTTGCTGTCCCGGGAAGCCAGGCCGTGTGCGATGCCGGGGAGCGCATCAGCGAGGCGCCGCCTCACCCAATCACGCCTCGCAGGGACGGCTTCAGCCAGCAGCATCAGATTGCCCAGGTCCCCATGGCACAGGGTGAAGTTCAGCCCGAAACCGCTGTTGAGGCACTCGTCCAGGAGGCGCTGCCGGGTGCCGGCGGGCAGCGGCGCACCGACGGTTTCCCGGATCCCAGCCGCCAGGAGGATTCCCGGGGCGCCGTGACACCACCCTTTGCCCCGGGACCCCTCGGTCCCGGCATCCATCAGGAACAGCCTGTCAGGGGCGCCGAACCAGCGGTCGTGGCGGGCGATCATCTCGCCCAGGGCCGCGGGGACGTCGGGATGCCGGTCCCGGCAGGCCGCCAGGGCCGCGATCCGGCCGCTGGTGCCGTGGGCCATGCCGCTGTACCGGGTTCCCGGGAACTCGTCGCCCAGATAGGGATCGCGGAACAGCGCCTGCGGCAGTCCGCGATCGATCACCCGGGACAGGATCCCGTCCTGGTCCAGGGCGTGCACCTCGGGGACGCGGTCCAGGTGGTGTGCCGCGGCGACTATCCCGAAGATGCCCATCATGAAGTCGCACTCCTCGAAGGCCTCGATCTCGTCGGCTACGCAGGACCACAACCCGAGGCCGGAGCGGATCCAGTCCAGGTTTCCCGTGATGATGCCGCCCGCGACGGCGGACCACGCGACGCCTGGGAAACCGCCTGCCATCCCACCGCTGGCTTGTCGGCTGCGGACGTCGGCGTTCTCCCGCAACGCCTCGCAGCGCGCCATGAAATAGCTGCCGGCCAGCTCACACAGCTCCGGGTCGCCGAGATGAACACCGGCTGCGGCCAGGAACAGGGCAATGCCAGAGGCCCCGGCGTACATGTCGTCGCCCAGCTCCTGGACGCGCCAGGGATGCTTCTTCGCGGCGTCCTGGATCGCTGCCCCCAGCCATCCGGGAGCCCCGCCGTCGCCCCTGAGGGCGAATTGCGCCAGCTCGTCAGCAATGGCACGGATCAACTTCCCCGGCTCCGCATCGCCAGAGCGCGCGGCAGCACGCATCCGCTGGTATTCCGGGGCCTTCTCCTCAACATCTAAATTGTCGATGAAGGAGGCTCTTATCAGGCGCTCGTTCAGCAGAAGGTCGTTGCGCGAGAATTTCTCCAGCAGATACTGCGCATTGGACAACGGCGTGCGGCCGAGGACATCGGCGAGCCGGTCGCCAGTCGAGCCGAAGACCGCGGTGTCCTCGGTGTTGAGCGTGAAATACGGGATATCGCCGTGCATCAGGTCCTCGACCTCTGCGCGGATCACGGCGGCGGGGAACCGGGAGAGCTTGCCGATGCCAGTGCGGTGATAGAACAAATGGGCCACATCGCTGGACTGCTGCACCAGGGGATGGGCGCCAAGGTCGAGAAGCCTGCCATAGGTCCGGGTGTTGTCGATCAGGGTGCGCGTGAAAACCCCGGAGAAGCATTCCTTCAGCCAGCAGGACACACGCTCCCGGTGCGCCATCACCCATTCCATCGTGCGCCTATATCCCGCACACAGGGCGTTCAGTTCGTCGACGGAGATGATGACCTTGCGGGTGGCCACCTCACCGCTAACCTCGGGAGCCTGCATCTGGAGGCTGACCCCGCCCGATGAGGAACGCTCAAGAGTCATCGTGGGGGCCATCGGGGACTGATCCTCGACATAGCCGAGGAAACCCACATCTACGGAGAGGTGATCGTCGTATTCGGTGTCCATCCGGCTGGGGAGCAGGCCGCTGTTGATGACCGAGGAGACCAAGGCCAGTTTTATCGGCGTCGGCGGCGTCTTCATCTGGTTGACGCTGAACAGTGTCTCCGCGTCGATCACGACCGGCAGCCCGGCATGATGCCTCAGGTTTTCGTGGTGCATGTCGCTAGCACCCACCAGCTGCAGCAGCGCCAGCAGCTCACCACAGCCGTCAAAGTAATCGACGCCGGGCGGAAGCCGCTTCTCATCGGCCAGCTCCTGCCAGCCCCAGTCGTCGCCGAGAACCATGCGCAGCCTGCCGAACCGGGTGCCGGCCGCCTCGTTGAACCGGTCGCACAGCTCCCCCAGGCCGCGATCCACCCTCAGGTCCCGTGGCTTGTAGATCACAGATCTCCCGTCCGCGAACACCAGGCGCGAGACGCTCTGGCCGCCGCGATGGCCATCCCCCAGACCGGTGAGAATCTGGACGATGTCCCTCTGCTGCCCGGCCAGGGACGTCAGACGCCCATCTTGCAGGGCCTCGTCGGTACGTGCGATTAAGGTCAGCAGGTGACGCCGCCGCTGTGTACAGAAGGTGTGAAGGGATTCACCAAGCCTCGGGAAAGCCTGCAGCAGCGCGTCCCGGAAATCCGTCCGCCGGCAGAGCCGCGCGAAGGAGCCGGGGCTATCAGGCAGCCGATCAGCGTTTTGGAGGATGGTCATCGCCGAGACCAGGACCCGGGCCGACATCTCAGCCACGCCATTGGCGATGCCTTGGATATGGCCGGCCGCGATCGCCGCGGCATGGCCGGCGACGCTGGGATAGCGCAGCAGCTCCTCTGCCACATCACCTAGGTCACGTGCCACGGCCGCCCCGAACTCCGTTGGCGGCGACGACTCACTGCCGTCGCCCGGCTCGATACCCGCCAGCTCGGCAAGCCCCTGGGTATTGTCCGTCACGGGCGCGATATCTGATACGGAGATCCCGGACACCGTATACAGCAGATCGTCTATCTCGGCCTGGCCGAGTTCAGGAAACAGGAAAGCCGTATCACTGGTAAGCATGGAGGGCAGATCTTCTAGTGTGAATGGTCTTCTGGTGTAAATGGGTCGGGCGGTGGGCATCGGTGGCGCTTTCCCCGCCTCATCCAGGAAATTCCTGAAAATGGCTAGGAAATCCCTGGTCTACTGGTTGGGGCCGCGTTTCTCACGCGACCCCAACCATTGTCACTGGCTATTTGTCAGCAGCCCTTGTGGTGATGGTGGTGGGGCGGTGGGCAGGGCTGGCACCAATTCTTGCTGCATTCCCAGGAGACGGTGCAGACATAGCCACAGCTGCTGGGATGTGGGACACTCCAGCAGCCACCGCCGGTCTCCGGGGCTTTGGCATCGATTTCCTGTGCCGACAGTTCCTGCAGGAAATCACCGGCCTCAAGGAATTTCTTGGAAGCAAGCATGTTTAACTCCTTCATTAGAGCTTTGCACTGAACTTTGGTCACGCATACGCGGTAACCGAGCGTTACGTTACGCAGAAGGCACATCAGGTGCTATGGAATCCGGGGATCCTGGCGCCGACTGTCGTGCACCTGACAGCCAGCGCCCCCGGTAGATAACTTTCGTCCAGAGACCTTCATCCAGCACCGCCCCCAAAATCCGCGGCTCCGATGTGCGCACGACGAGCGCTGCGGGTCAGTCCCTGACACACCGGTGCCACCACACCCAGCCAGGCGTCGCACATCCCACACAGGAAGCCCACAGGCTTCTCATAGCCAAACCCCGTTCCCGGCTGTCACAGTAGACGCATGCCTCCTGCACAGCCTGCTCCCCTGACCCGCCCTGACGGCACCGCCCTGAAGGTGCTGACCGTCGACGATGAACCCAGCCTGACCGAGCTGCTGGCCATGGCCATGCGTTACGAGGGCTGGGAGGTGACCACCGCCGCCACCGGAAATGACGCGGTCCGGGCAGCACGCGCCATCAAGCCCGACGCCATCGTGCTCGACATGATGCTGCCGGACTTCGACGGCCTGGAGGTGATGCGCCGCATCCGCACCGAGCAGCCCGACGTGCCGGTGATCTTCCTGACCGCGAAGGACGGCGTCTCCGACCGCATCACGGGCCTGACGGCAGGAGGCGACGACTATGTCACCAAACCGTTCTCCTTAGAGGAGGTCATCGCCCGGCTCCGCGGCCTGCTGCGACGTTCCGGGGCCACGACGGTGCAGCCCGACACACAGCTCGTGGTCGGGGACCTGATCCTCGACGAGGATTCCCACGAGGTCACTCGCGCAGGCCAGAGCATCAACCTCACGGCAACCGAGTTCGAGCTGCTGCGTTACCTGATGCGCAACCCCAAACGAGTGCTCAGCAAGGCCCAGATCCTGGACCGGGTGTGGAACTACGACTTCGGCGGCCAGGCGAACGTCGTGGAACTCTACATCTCCTATCTGCGCAAGAAGATCGACGCCGGCCGAGCGCCGATGATCCACACCATGCGCGGCGCCGGCTACGTGCTGCGGCCCGCGAGCGCGTGATGCGCCCCACCACTCTCTCCGCGCAGCTGCGCCACCGCGTCACGGCCGTGGTGGCGGTCCTGGCGCTGCTGATCTCGGTGGGCACCATCGTCGCGGCCAGCGCCATCATGTACTCGCAGCTCGACACGCAGATCGACAACGCCAAGAAGCTGCAGTTGCACTTCGCCCCCGGCGAGCAGGACGGCCGCCCCAAAGGCATCACCGCTCCCGGCATACCACCTGGCACCATCATCTTCATACGATTCGCCAACGGGGTGGACCAGGCTTCCGAGGTCGGCAACGGCACATACGACGACGGGGTCTCCAGGCAGGTCGAAGTCAAGAAAGCCCTGTCCAGGGTCGAGGCCGACGGGCAGAAGCACAACGTCGACCTCCCGGGCTGGGGACAGTACCGGGCCATCGCGCACTCCTATGTCACCGGCGACCTGGTGGTCATCGCCCTGCCGCTCGAGAGCCTCAACACCGCCATCGTGCGGCTGACGTTACTGGCCACCGGGCTGGGAGTGGTGGCGGTGGTGGCGGCGGCCCTCGCGACCCGGGCCGTCGCCAACGCCGCGACGAAACCCCTGAGGTCCCTGTCGGCGACGGCCTCGACAATCTCGCAGCTGGACCTGGACCATGGCGAGGTCAGCGTCCCGGCTGCCGTCCCCGACCCGAGAATGCACCCCGATCATGAGGTGGCGCAGCTGACCACCGCCTTCAACCGGATGCTGGGCAACGTGCAGGGAGCCCTCGCCGCCCGGCAGGCCTCCGAGACCAAGCTGCGCAGGTTCGTCGCCGACGCCTCCCATGAGCTGCGCAATCCGCTGGCCGCGATCCGCGGCTACTCAGAGCTGGCGGCCCGCAGACAGGGCAAAGACTCGGCCTTCGCACTTGGACGGATCGACTCGGAGTCGAGGCGCATGACCAAGCTCGTCGAGGACCTGCTCCTACTGGCCCGGCTCGACGCCGACGCCCCCGTCGAGATGCAGCCCGTGGACATCGTCGAGGTGGTGCTCAACGCCGTCAGCGACGCACAAGCCGCCGGCCCCGACCACAACTGGCGGCTGAAACTGCCGGAGGAGGGTTTCGAAGTACAGGCCAACGCCGACCGGCTGCACCAGGTGATCGTCAACCTGCTGACCAACGCCCGCAACCACACCCCGGCGGGGACCACCGTCACCACCATCGCCGGGATCCGGGACGGTCGTGCGTGCCTGATGGTCGTCGACGACGGCCCCGGGATCGCGCCCGACGTGCTTCCCCGGGTCTTCGAGCGCTTCACCCGCGCTGACGCCGCCCGCAGCCACAGCGAGGCGAAGTCAACCGGGCTGGGCCTGTCCATCGTCCAGGCGGTGGTCGCCAGCTTCGGAGGCCAGGTAGAGGTCGACTCCCACCCAGGCCGCACCTGCTTCACCATCTGGCTCCCCCTGGCCGTCTAACCTCCCGCAGCGCGACGCACAGATTTATCGACTTTATCGCGATACGGCGACGAGCAGAGCCATAAACCGCGACATCTAACTAACCGTTAACTGATCGGCCATGGCAGAACTCATCCCGCACGGTAACGTACGGGGCACAGCAGCTGGAACCTCGAGGAGGAGAGGAATGGACTGATGCCGTCGATCACGCCACAGAACCGCGACTTCCTGGAGACGGTCGCGGTGGGGGTTGTGCTGACGGCGATCACGACTGGGACTCTGCTGCTGGTCGGCTGGCTGGATCTGGGACGCAGCCTGATTCTTGCCTCCCTGTTCGTCGCGATCATGGCGGGAACAGCCGCCTACAAGGCCTATCAGCTGGGCAGACGGCAGCCATCCGAGACCTTCATTCTCATCGTCAGCATCCTGATCTCGCTCTCGATGGTTGTGGCGCAGCTAGGCAGCAGCAACCTGCAGTCCGCAATCATCTGCGCGATCATCCTGCCCCTGGTGACCTATGCCAGCCGGCACTGGGGTTTCAGACAGCCTCGTCAGGACGATTGAATTCTGGACAGCGATCCCCGGGGTTCGGGGTGGTCTCGATGCGTGAGGGACGATCGCCGTACAGCGTCCCCTCGTAGGCCTTGACGCCGGTGACCAGCACGAAGCTCAGCACGACCAGCAGGGCCCATGACCCCAGTTTGCCGACGTGCACCAGCTGCCAGGCAGCGAGCTGGTCGGGGTATTTCCAGGCTCCCAGGAACGTCGCGGCATTCTCGGCCACCCACAGCGCCCCGCCGATCAGCAGGAAGGACAGGGCAAGGGGCATCCGGTACCGCTTCGGGCCGACGGTGAAATACACCCACGTGCCCCATGTCGTCAGGATCATCCCAGCTGCGATCCACCAGCGCAGGTCGCCGATGAAGTGGTGGGTGTAGAAGTTCAGGTAGGCAGCCGCCCCGAAGAGGGTGACGGGCAGCCAGCGGTACTTGGTCACCCTGAGGTCGAGGCGCCGGAAGGCCTGGCAGATGTAGGACCCCACCGCCGCGTACATGAAACCGGAGAAGACCGGGACCCCTGCGATCCGCAGAAGCCCAGGCTCGGGATAGGACCAGGAGCCGGCGCTGACCTTGAACACCTCCAGCGCCAGGCCGATCAGGTGGAAGGCGCAGATCACCAGGAGTTCCCGCCAGGTCTCCAGCCCAGCAGCAACGAACAGGACCTGCACAACGAGCACATAGCCAAGAAGCACGTCATACCGGGCGACGGGAATATCCCAGGCGTTCCAGACCAGGCCCGAAACACCCAGCCCCGCGAAGATGACGATGGCGAAGGCGCAACAGGTCAGCTCGATCCATGCGAAACGCAACAACTGAAGCATGCCCTTCCTTCCGCAAGCCTGCCGGGAGCGCGGGAAACATACCACTACCCTGACCACATGGATGCCTCCCGCGAGATGCTCGCGCGCATAATCGACCACACCCTACTGACAACCGACGCCACCCCGGCGCAGGTCTCCGCACTCGTCGCCGAGGCGCGGGAGCTGGGGACCTTCTCAGTGTGCGTCTCACCGTCGATGCTGCCGCTGACCGATGACCTGGGGCCGCTGAAGGTGGCGACGGTGTGCGGATTCCCGTCCGGCAATCACACCCCCACGACCAAGGCAGCCGAGGCGGCGGAATCGTCGCGGCTAGGAGCCGATGAGGTCGACATGGTGATCAACACCGGCTACCTGAAAGCCGGTGAGCCACACTTGGTGGCCGGTGAGATAGCGGCGGTCCGCGCGGCCACATCCGGGCTGTTGAAGGTCATCATCGAGTCAGCGGCCCTGACGGACGAGGAAATCGTCGCCGCCTGCCAGGCCGCGGAGGAGGCGGGCGCGGACTTCGTGAAGACCTCCACGGGCTTCCATCCAGCGGGAGGAGCGACGGTGCACGCCGTCGAGTTGATGGCAGCCACCGTCGGCGGCCGCCTGGGCGTCAAGGCCTCCGGTGGCATCCGCGACTGGGCCACCGCCCAGGCCATGGTGGCAGCCGGCGCCACCCGGCTGGGCCTGTCCGCCAGCCGCGCCATCCTGGCGGGTGCACCGGACTGAGTCAGCTCCCGCATCGCTCCCGAGACCGGCAGCCTGGGCGAGCTCAAGGGGTGACAGCAGCTCACCACGCGCCATAGGATTTAAGCAAGCCTAACCTAATGTATTTGGGAACTCCCTATGCGTGCAGCATCAGATCAGCGCACCCCGGACTCGACCGGAGCACCGTCACCTCGCTCGTCCTCGAACAGTGTCAAGGCGATCATCCTGCGCCGCCAGGCGAGCCTGGTCCTCAGCGCAGCCCTAGCAATCGCCGGAGCACTGGCCGGGTTGATCCCCTACGTCGTGGTCTATTTCGTGGCCAACGAGTTGTTCCTCTCCGAACAGGTCGACCGGGACCGCCTGCTGAGCCTCGGTCTGTGGGCAGGGGCCGCGGTCATCGCGGAAATCCTGTGCAAGGCATTCGCCAATGCCGTCTCACACACCGCCGCCTATCGGATCCTCGCCGACCTGCGTCTGGCCTTGGCCGAGCGTCTGTCCCGGATGCCTCTCGGGCGCGTCCAGGTGCGCAGCTCCGGTCACCTCAGGAAAGTGTTGCAGGACGACGTCGAGCAGCTGGAACTCGGTTTGTCCCACGCCATTCCCGATATCGCGGCGGCCATCGCCGTCCCCCTCGCCAGTCTGATCGTGATGTTCGTGATCAGCTGGCCGGTCGCATCGGCGGCTCTCGCCGTAGTCTTGCTCTCAGTCGTGCTCGTGGCCTGGGGGGTCGCTCGTTCAGCTGGCGTCGCCGAGAGCGAGTCGGGGATCAAGGAGCACCTCAATACGGCGGTCATCTCGTTCCTGCGCGGCATGAAGGTGATCCGTGGTTTCCTACCGGGCAAAACCAGCTTCGCAGCCACAGACGACGCTATCGCAGCGAGCGAGCAGATTGAGAACACCAAGATGCAGCGGGGCAAGTGGCAGGCCGTCGCCTCAACCGTTCTCACCACAAGCGCGGTGCTGTTTGTGCTGCCCACAGGATTGTGGTGTGTTCATGCTGGCTACCTGACTCCCTCCGCACTCATCTTTTTCCTCCTTGTGGGAACCGGCTTCGCCCAGCCTCTGATGTCCCTGATGATCAGCATGGCGGTACTGCAATACCAGATCGAGGCAGGCTTGAAGAACATCTCCGAAATCCTGGATGAACCAGATCTGCCGAGTCCGGAGCATCCTGAGGTCCCTGAGGATTTCAGCATCGACATCCATGACGTGAGTTTCGCCTACGAGGATGGGCCGACGGTGCTGCATGAGATCAACCTGAACATCCCCGAGGGCACCTCGCTGGCTCTGGTTGGGCCTTCTGGAGGTGGAAAGTCCACGCTGCTCGGCCTGCTGGCACGCTTCTATGACGTCAATAGCGGCTCGCTGCGGTTGGGCGGGGTGGATCTGCGCGACATGGACCCCGTCGCATTGATGCAACGAGTCGCGTATGTCCAGCAGGATGAATATATCTTCGCCGGAACGCTCTGGGAGAACATCAGAATGGCCCGCCCGGAGGCAACCGACGAGGAGATCACCTCGGCTGCCGAACAGGCTCGGGTGGGTGAGTTCGTCGGCGAGCTGGACAATGGCTGGCGCACCGTGCTGCCTGCTGGAGGGGGACGGCTCTCCGGTGGGCAACGGCAACGCATCTCCATAGCCCGGGCAATCCTGAAGGGCGCCTCAGTCACCCTGTTGGACGAGGCGACCGCTTTTCTTGACCCGGAGAGCGAGGCCGCAGTGACGAAGGCGCTGGCGGAGCTCAGGAGCAGGACAACCATGATCACAGTCGCTCATCGCCTAGGCACGGTCACCGACTACGACCAGATCGCTTTCCTGGCAGAAGGCCGGATCACGGCCACCGGCACGCATGAGGAATTACTCCAGCATTGCCCGGACTATGCCCAGCTCTGGGCCTCTTTCCAGCAGGCACGTGGCTGGAGGATCACCAAGTCCGCGCAAGAGCCAGGCGCCGGAGAAACCCAAGAGGCAAAAGCATCAGCTGGCGCGTTAAAACCTGGCGACGACACCACCACAACCTGGGAAAACACCAGAGTGGTGGGTTTGAAGAACATGAAACCAATCCGGCAGTGGCTCCATCTGCTCGGTGAGCAGCGCAGCTCGTTGTGGCGAAAGGGGTTGGTGTGGATCATAGCTGACGGCATGCTGACGAGTTCGCCCTTAGTGGTGACTCTCTTCGCCCTGCTGGAAGTCCTGTCTGGTCAGGTCGGAGCCGACATGTGGTGGCGCTACGGGCTGATCCTGCTCGCGATCTTCATCGTACGGTGGCTGGTTGGCGTCGGCCTCGCAACCGTGTGGTGGCCAACCACAAACAACGTCATCACCCATCTGCGCCAATCCATCCTCACCCATCTCCGGCGAATCCCATTGGGAAAATACGACCGGCTCGACGTCGGACAGACTGCGACTCTCTTGGTCGCCGACCTGCCCTTGATCGATTTCGTGAACCTCCCGGCCAAGGTGATCGTCAGCCTGCTGCAGCCTCTGCTTGCCATGACCATCCTGCTGATACTCGACTGGCGGTTGGCCTTGGCCGCCCTGGCGGGCCTGCCGGTGTTCTTCTTACTGCTGTGGCTATCCGACCGGACCCAGAATCGTATTCTGGGAGAGGTCACCCAGGCACGCAGCAATGCCAGTAGTGAATTGCTCGAGCTAGTCCAGGGAACGGCTGTCTTGAGAGCCAATCCGGATGCGCCCCAGGCCAAGAAATACCGGGATTCAGTGGAGGCTCTCCGACGTGCCAGTGTGGCTATGGCTATTCAAACCAGCCCACTTCACTCTCTCGCCTCTGTGGTGCTGGAGCTTGGATTTGCGGCGCTGGTTATGGTGGTCTGCTATGGATCAGTGAATGGCGACATGTCCAATATGGTCGCACTGCTCGGCTTGGTCATCTCACTCAATCTGTACCGGCCGTACCAAGAGCTCATGGATCTTTCGACCTATCGCCACCTGCAGGGCCATATCGTCAACCGTATTTCGCAGATCTGGGACATCGAACTGCTGTCGGAGGGGAACTTGGAGACACCGCCAGGGGAAGCCACCGTCACTTTCAACCACGTCAGTTTCGCCTATCTCGACAACCAGGAAGTTCTGCGTGATGCCACGCTCATGGCCCGGACGGGAGAGATAACAGCCCTCATCGGGCCTTCAGGAGCTGGGAAGTCGACTATCGCGAACTTGGTTGCACGTTTCTGGGATGTTGGCTCCGGCTCTGTCCGGATTGGCGACGCCGATGTCCGGGACCTGACATCAGTGGGTCTCGCCTCGCAGGTGACGGCCGTCTACCAGGATGTCTACCTGTTCCCAGGAACGATCCGGGAGAACCTGTGCCTCGGAAATGACATGCCGGATGCGAGACTAGAGTAGGCGCTCCAGGCCGCCCAGGCCTGGGATTTCGTCAGCCAGTTCCCTGACGGTCTGGACACCAGGCTGACAGAAGGCGGCACCAACCTGTCGGGAGGACAGCGTCAGAGGATTTCCATCGCGCGAGCCCTTCTGAAGAACGCCCCCATCCTGCTCTTGGACGAGGCCGTCGCTTCCGTGGATCCCGAGACCGAGATCCGCATTCAGCAGGCACTCAGCTCACTGGTGACCGGTCGCACCGTCATCGTGGTGGCCCACCGCCTGAACACCATCTGCTCGGCTGATCGCATCGTGGTGCTGGCACATCACGGTGTCGAGGCAATGGGCACCCATGAAGAGCTCCTAGATTCCAGTCCGGTCTATCACCGCCTGTGGATGGCGAGCCAGCAGTAGTGAACGACTATGAACCCCATAGGCATTGCCTCTCACAGCAGCGTCTTGTTGTCGTTTCTCGCGGGCCGGGACAGTCTAAGACCGTCATCACTTGCCGGATATCCTGAGATCGCTACCACCCGCCAGGAGGGATCATGGCCACCACCCAGCAGAAGAACCCGGCCAGTGTCTGGGAGCTGATCAGATCCGCCCACACCGCGATGATCGTGGGTGGTGCGGTCGCCTTTGTCGGGGCAGGACTGAAGGTCGTCCCTTATATCGCACTCGTCGAGATCGGCCGCGGTTTCCTGACCGGGGCGTCCGCCGCCCATCAATGGGGCTGGTTCACAGCGGCGGTAGTGGCCATGGTCATCCATGGGGTCGCCTACACCGGTGCCCTGGGCGCGACCCACCTGGCTGAGGCGAACCTGCGCAACGAGCTGCGGCTCAAGCTGGTAAACAAGCTGCCGCGCCTACCGCTGGGGTGGTTCAACGACCGTTCCTCGGGGCAGATCAACCGCGCCGTCATCAGCGACACCGAGCAAATCCACACCCTGGTGGCCCATCTCGCCGGTGACATGATGAACTCGGCCGGCACCATCGTCGTCGGCTTCGGCTACCTGCTGTGGCTGGACGCCCGTTTCGCAGGCCTGCTGATCCTGACCTGGCTGCTGGTGATGGGACTGTCGATGCTGCCCGGCATGATGGGGATGAGGCAGACCTTCGACGAATACTCCGCCGCCCAGCAGGAACTGTCCACGGTGACGGTCGAGATGGTCGACGGCATCAAGGAGGTCAAGAACTTCGGCATGACAGCGGACGTCTTCGGACGGTTCGACGCCGCGGCCCGCAAGAGTGCCGACGTCACGATGAACTGGATGCGCAAGTCCGGGGTCAGCGTAGCGATCATGGGCGCCGTCATGCAGCCTGCCGCGACGCTGGCCCTGACCATCGGGCTGGGTTTCTGGTTCGTCCAGCTGGGCTGGGTGACCCCGATCACGGTGGTGGCCTTCGCCCTGGTCTGGGTAGGGATCCCGGAGGGCCTGACGGCCCTGGTGCAGATCTTCCAGCACATCTATGCTGCCAAGCAGGCTGCCAACTCCACCCTGGAGGTCCTGAAGACCCCAGAGCTCCCGGTCCCCACAGCCCCGGCGTCCCTGACCGCCGACCCTTCGCTGATCGAGATCGACGACGTCACCTTCGGCTACGAGCCGGACAATCCGGTCATCAAGGATGTGACGCTGACCTGCCGGCCGGGCACCGTGACCGCGCTGGTCGGTCCGTCCGGTGGCGGCAAATCCACCCTCGCGAAGCTGATAGCCCGGTTCTGGGACGTCGGATCCGGCGTGATCCGGATCGGCGGCATCGACATCCGGGAGCAGACCGACAAGCAGCTGATGGGGTCTATGGCGCTGGTGTTCCAGGACGCCATGATCGCAACCGACACCATTGCCCGGAACATCGCCCTCGGCAAACCCGATGCCACACACGAGGAGATCATCGAGGCGGCCCGGAAGGCACACATCCACGACCGGATCATGGCCCTGCCGCACGGCTACGACACGGTGCTGGGGGCCGGCGACGGTTTCCTGTCAGGGGGTGAGGAGCAGCGGCTGAGCATCGCGCGGGCCTTCCTGTCGGCTCCCCAGATCCTGATTCTCGACGAGGCCACCGCCCAGGCGGACGCCCACTCTGAGCTGGAGATCCAGCGGGCGATCTCGGGGCTGGCTGAGGGACGCACCGTGGTGATGATCGCCCACCGGTTGTCGACCATCCAGTCCGCCGACCAGATCGCGGTCATCGACGAGGGCCGGATCACCGAGTGCGGTCCGCATGACGAGCTGATCGCCCAGGGCGGGCAATACGCTCGTCTCTGGGCTGCCCAGCAGAACACCATCACAGGAAGCCACCAGGTGGCAGGAGGCCAGGATGCTTGAGCGATTCCGGAAATACCTCGACCGGCCGCAGAGCGTCTACGCCCTGATCGCCGGCTACACCATCGCGGCAGTGCTGCAGGGACTGGCCTTCGGTGTCCTGATCTGGTTCCTGCGCGGTTTCCTGTCGGAGGATCCAGGCAGTGCCACTGGGGCCTTCTGGCTGCTGATCGCCCTCGGGGTGGTGTCCTTCGCCGTGATGGCGGCGACGATGATCGCTGCGAACCGGATCTCCGCCTACGACGTCTGCGGCAATGTGATCGCCAAGATCGGCCAGCGAGTCTCCGCCCTGCCGCTGGGCTGGTTCGACTCCGGCGCGACGGGACGGGTCTCCGCTGCGGTCACCCACGAGACCGACGCGCTGTCGCACCTGGCGTCCATCGTCTTCCCACAGCTCATCTCCGCCCTGGTCACACCGGTCACCGCCGCGGTGGTCACGCTGGTCTACGACTGGCGGCTGGGCCTGGTGATGGTCGTCGTCGCCCCTATCGTCTGGGTGCTGTGGCGATGGGCGATCCCGGTGATCCGCCGCGAGCAGGAGCTCGCCCCGAAGGTCAGTTCCGAAACCGCGGCGCGCATCATCGAGCAGGCCCGGCTACAGCCGGTGCTGCGGGCTCAGGGCGTGGCCGGCACCGACTGGGAGCCGCTGGATGAGGCGCTGCGCAGCGAATACGAGACGATGAAAGGCCTGATGGCGGCCCAGTCGCGACCCTCCTCGGCCTTCGGGATCCTGGGGCAGGTGTTCTTCGCCGCCGTCCTCGGCACGGGGCTGGCCCTGGCGATGGGCGGGCAGCTCGACGTCCCGGGCTACCTGGCGATCGGCCTGATGGCGGCCCGCTTCACCACCCCGATCTCCCAGTCGGTGTTCTACGCCGCCGAGATCCAGAAGTCGGTCGTCAGCCTGGATACCATCGGCGCAATCGTCGACTCCGCCCCGCTGCCCGAACCCAGCGACCCGAAGGCCCCAGAGGGGACGACGATCCGGTTCGACGACGTCCAGTTCGGTTATGTCGCAGATCAGCCGGTGTTCTCCGGCCTGTCGCTGACCGCGGCCGAGGGCGAGATCACCGCGCTGATCGGCCCGTCGGGCAGTGGCAAGTCGACGGTGACCCGCCTGGCCGCGCGCTTCTGGGACGTCGGCCAGGGGTCGATCACCATTGGCGGCGTCGATGTGCGGGACATCCCGACCGCCAAGCTGATGGAAATGACCTCCATGGTCTTCCAGGACGTCTACCTCTTCGACGCCACCATCGCTGAGAACGTCCGGATCTCCCGGCCCGAAGCGACCGACGCCGAGGTCACCGACGCCCTCCACCGCGCGGGGCTCGACCAGACGATCGCCCGGCTGCCCGAGGGCATCAACTCTCAGGTCGGGGAAGGCGGCCAGAAGCTGTCCGGCGGTGAGCGGCAGCGCGTCTCGATCGCCCGCGCCTTCCTCAAGGATGCCCCGATCCTGCTGCTGGACGAGATCACGTCCGCCCTGGACGCCGAGAACGAGGCCGCGATCACCCAGACCCTGGCGGAGTTGTCGCGGGGCCGGACGGTCATCGTCATCGCGCACCGCTTGTCGACGGTGATGCAGGCCGACCGCATCTACGTGCTCTCCGGCCGCGAGAACGGCGTACCGACACAGGTCGCGGAACACGGCACCCCAGCCGAACTGGCCTCCGGCAACGGAATCTTCGCGTCCATGCTCGCCGACTTCGAGCAGACCGCCCGCTGGCAAGTCCGCTAATGGCCTTACACCTCAACTAGCTTCATGCTGAAATCCATCATCCGCATGACGGCTGTGGTGACCGTGATAATCACCGCGATGCTTTCCTATACTCAGTTGTCCTTTCTGGAGAAGGACTACCCCCTAGGAACACAGTATTCTGGGACGATTCTCTTCAGCGATTCTTCACTGTCACGGGCCGAGATCCTTGATGGAATGCGTCACATCAGCAGGGAACAGGGAATCGAGATCTACCTAGGCACCCCAGGAAAATCTGATCCTTTCCACGGGCTGGATCTGTATTCTTTGGGGGATAGTCAACCCGACCAGCCTATTGACATCTCCTGGTTGAGTTTGTATCGGCATGGGAAACTATATCCGGCCTCAGAATTGGGCGACACCAATCTTTCCGCCGTATATGCCGTCAAGGGCTCGGACGCTGGAGTTGCGGCTTTGACCAGGTGGGCTATAGACCAGGAAGCGACCACTGTCGGCTGGGGGCTAGGCGGCCCACTGGCGTTGTTCGCATCCGGGCTGGTCTATGGGGGTGCAGGGATTCCGCTGGTGGCTTTGGTGGTGCTGGGCATAACCGTGGTGCTGGCCTGGTATGCGGCCCGTGCCGAGTCACGTGCTGTCCGGCTTCTGGCGGGAACCTCGGCATTCCGCATCCAGGCCCAGGACATGGTGGGATGGTTGCGTATTGCCGTTCCCGTGGCGGCGCTGGGCATGCTCGCCGTTGGCGCGGGTTTCGCGCTCACCAGGGGAATCGGGAATGGCCTGGCCATGGCTGGGGTGGTAGGCGGCTACCTGGTGGCGTTGGGCGGCGTAGTGGTGGTTTTCGGTGTAGTTGCCTCAGTTCTGACGAGGCCATCGGTGGCCTCGCTGGCCTTGCGCACGCCCCCGGAGGCTAGGTTTGAGTTCCCCAGTCAGCTTCTCAAAGCCGTGACCCTGGCCTTGGGACTTGCCGCCTTGCCTGCGCTGCTGCTGCACATCGGTTCCTCGCTACATCAAGCTGATATCCAGGGACGAGTGACTCCCCTGACTGGCTACGTTTCCCAAGCGGTCGGGGGAGCAACGGTTGAGAAACTGGATTCCAGCATCGATGACCTTGATCGTTTCATTGCCGCGGCAGACGCCACCGGTACCGTCGCCTACGCCGAGATCGTGAACCGTGACGATCCTGCCCCAGAGTTCGCCGCCGAGGGTTTTGACAGCCTCGCGGTGATCAACGCCCGCTACGCGCAGCTCTTCGGCCTCAGCCAAGACAACGGCACCCTGGCTCCTGTGGCGGAGGAGACCGCCGAACGACTGGTGACGGCCCTGGAAAACACGGAAGCTGGAGATCTGAGATCAGGTGTCAGGCAGAAGGAGAAAACGCTCACCGCCAATGGGCTGAAGGCGTACCGGGTGGTGGGCGACGGCGGGATCGTGGCGCCCACCGGAAGCGGATTGGGTTTCCTACAGGCCAGACAGCCGCTGCTCCTAGTCTCAGAGCACATCAGCGCCGCTCTTGACGATGATGCCCTGTACGCCGGTCTGAGCAGTGGCTACCTGATGTTCGGTGACGTCTCAGTCATTGACAAGGCGGCACGGGAGACGGCGGTGACGTCGCTGCTGATGGATCGCAGCCGCGTCACAGACTCCGCCCTGCTGTCTGCGCAGTTCGCCTACCAGGTGGCGGGCTCTACGGGAGCCAGTATCGCGGTCCTGCTGGCCGCCATCGCCGTCAGCGGCTGGCTGTCCGCCCAGGTGTATGCCGCGAATAACGCCAGATTCATCTACCCAATGCTGACCTACGGACGAAGTTGGTGGAGTGTGCTGCGGCATCGGATAGTGGCCGAAGTGGGGATCGTCACCGTCACCTTTGCGCTTGTTTCCACGGTCTATCTGGCCCTCGCTGTGGCATGGTCGCCCGTGCTGCTCCTGGGCGTGGCCTGCTATCTGGTCTATTCCGCCTTCTGCCACCAACGCGCTGCCCTCGCCATGATCCAGCGAGTCACCCACCGAGCTCATTGATCGAGCCCACTTGATGGAGAAAACCATGCAGATCACAGCACGCAGCATCCACCTGCGCATCGGCTCTCGAACAATCCTGGACAAGATCTCATTGGAGATTCCAAGCGGCTCAGCGTTCGCACTCATCGGACCCAGCGGATCCGGCAAAACCACACTCCTCAACTGTCTCGGGCTGCTGCTTCCGGTCACCAAAGGCGAGATCCTCATCGACGGCACCGCCATGTCGCGACTGAAGGGCGAACGACGACGCCGGTTCTGGCGCGACAACGTGGCCTTCATCTTCCAGGACTATGGCCTGGTGCCCGATGAGAGCGTCGGTTTCAACGTGTGCATGGAGTCCTCACCCATCTTCCGCAGAACCAAGGCCTGGGACAGCACCGTCCACGACGCACTCGCCACAGTGGGGTTGGAAGGCCGCGAGAACGAGCAGGTGGCCAAGCTCAGCGGGGGCGAACGTCAACGTGTCAGCATCGCACGCGCCATCCACAAACAGGCGCGGATCATCTTCGCCGACGAACCCACCGCCTCACTGGACGCAGGCAACCGGCGCATCGTGCAAGACCTCCTCCTGGCCGAGAAAGCCCGCGGCGCCACCGTCGTCATCTCCACCCACGATGACCGGCTTTCATCCGCCTGCGATGAGGCCCTACAGCTGGAATGCACATAACCTCACACCCACTGCTCCAACAGCGTAGTCAAGAGCAAAATCCCCAAGACGGGACCTCCGGCCGATAGAAAATTCATTTCTGATCGCTTGACAGCAAAGACAGTAAGGATATAAGAAAACCTCTCCATGGACCGACATCACTCAATTTAGAACTTTCTTCCCGGCCTAAATCCCCAGCATGCTCACCTCCCTCTGTAGCAACTCGAAGAGCTTTAGGGCGTTATTCACGACCTTAGACGACTGGGTTCTGACAAGGGGTTTTGCATTCTCTCACGGCGCTCGTGAATAACCCCCTTATTATCTAATTTATCGATACTCCGTAGCCGCTTCTCTATTATTCTGGCACTTTTGATATTCATAACCCCAGCACTCAAGACATAACGGCGTTGAAAATAAATGAAAAGCCCGAGTTTACGCTCCAGACACGTGAGCAGGAAAAGCATAGAAACGCAGCCAATGGGAACTAGACTCCGAAGGTTGAGTTCCGAGGAAATCTTCATTGTCGACGTGACCACCAAAAGAATAATATTCAAGACCATTCCTAAAGCAAGAACAGATTCCCCCAACGACCTATACAAGCGAATCAACCCGAATCGGAAGACAAGCCACGCAACCACCGATGAGAGCAGCAGAACAACAACGAAAACTAAGAAGAAATTAAATTCACCTAAGAAAATCCCTGCGACACCAGAAATTAAAACAGAATTCAAGAATACCACTAGACAAGAAACCCAGGCCCGACCTTTCTCACCGCGGATACTGTGCTGTCTTGCCTCAGCAGCGAACGCCAAGTAGAGATCCAATTTCACATCAGCCGAGAGAGCCGAATCCTGAAGCACGCCAAAGATAACATTAAGCAAGAAGCAGGCAAAGGGAATAGCAAAGTAGCCTAATCTCAAACCTTCAGAAATCATGCCCAGAAGACCAACCCAAGCACATATGAAACTCCCGAGAAATGCGGACAACCTCGCACATTTAACAAAAATATATCGCGTCAAACGCGAGATCTTCACATCCTTCAACCCCGTGAAAACTATCGCAATATAAAGCGTAAGGACTACTCCTGTTACGGCAAAAGGATAGCTTTCGAAAGATTTATACTCTGGCCAGTAATTAAGCAGCGCATTTCGGGCTGTGTAGAGATTCAAGCTTACAATCTCTTCCGCACCCGGCGAGGCAATGGTTATCGCAGCTAGAAGAAAAATACCTATAAGCCATTCTTTGATATCTTTTACAGTTCGCAGATATTCCTCTTTTAGCTCGGCGAGCTCTTCTGACCCCATAGTCTTCACCTTTCCGCGTAGCCACAGCTCTCCTGATCAGATTTTAAACCTACTCCGGAGACCGCGAGGCCGAACTAAATAATTCACTGAGCTCTCGTCACGGCGCACCGATGCCTCTTTATTCACGGGGTGTGGGGTTGGGGGTGAAACGGACTGCGGTGGTGTCGAGGTGTTCTCCGGTGGGACCGCGGTATGGCGCCGGCCTGAGGGGGCAATAGCCGCCTGACGGGGATTTCGCCGCGGCCTGGGCGGTGGCTGTGGCGTTGGGGCCGATGCGTTGCCCGTACTGGCTGGTGAAGACCAGGCCATCCGGGATGTCCGGATTGCCGTTGATCAGGAACCGGCCCTGGTGGTGTTGCCGGTGATGCGTGGGGCAGAGGGAAACGACGGTGTCACGGTTGGTTGCCCCGCCTTTGCTCCAGTGCTGGATGTGGTGGTTTTCCAGGAATCCGGTGACGGGACAGCCGGGGTAACGGCAGCCACGGTCCCGGTCCTCGACCAGGCGGCGGGTCCTGAGTGGCACGATCCGCTGCGCCCGGCCAACGCTGACCGGCAGCCCGTCGGTTTCCCACACCGGTATGAGGGTTCCATCGCAGGTGAATTCTTGGAGCAGGTGGAGCGGGATTGCGCCCTTCTTGCTGACCCAGCCCTGGCCGTCGGTGTCCAGGTGGAGAAGCACCCGGTAGTGCTCTTTCCGGTTTCCAGAGGCGACGGCGCAGAGGGAGCGGTTGGCCATCTCCACCAGCCCGTCGGCCAGCGTGGCGTCCTGGTTACCCGCGGTGAACAGGGCATCTTTGGCTTCCCGCACAGCGGTTTCTATCAGCGCGCCGTCGACGGAAGTGGTGGACAGGTGCAGCTCAAAGCGGCCGTCGCGGGTGGTCATGGACAACTGCGACGCGTCCGCTTTGGCTTGTTCGTGCGGCTCGCTGGGCTGCTCCCCGGCGTCGGGGTAGCTGTAGCGGCTGAGGGTGCGGCGCAGCTGAGTGACGGTGGCGTTCTCAGCGAATGAGACGATGCTGACGGAGTACTCCGCTGGCGCGTGCTGCGCCACCACGGCCGCCTGGTCCAGCCCCAGGCGGCCGGCGTCCACAGCGGTGACGAGCTCTGGCAGCTCACCGGAGCGGCGGGCGACCTTGACTACCGCGGCAGCGTTTGCTGGAGACAGCCCGGCAAACACCTGCAGCCAATGCTCAACCGAGCGGATCCCGTCTCCACACCAGCTGTCCGTGGCGATCAGCTCGGTGGTGAAAGCCACCAGATCAGCATGAACCGCAGCCAACCGGCCCGCCAGCTCGTGGGCCATGCCGACGCGGCGTTCCCACCCCCGGCCGGTATCCTCCGCAGGCCCGTGCACCGGACCCGCGGCATCAACCCGAAGGTCGGGAACGTCCACACCAGCCATGCATTAATGGTACACCTGTTCGATTAAACACGCAAGGCCGTCGGAAAAATCGGTCACACTCACAAATGACCTGCCTCTTGGGAGGCGACTCCGGGACGGATGGTGCACCAAGGCAACTGAGCGAAACGGCACCGGGCGCACCGTGATGAAGGTGAACAAAGTGAGGCGCCGCATCCGGGGGAAGGAAACACCGGCGAACTAACGACACACGACACCAGGCTGACAAAGGGCCATGCGGAGACAAGGCCGACTGCTGAACAACTTTCCCGGCACACGACCCCACCAGCCCGCGACTGCGAAGCACCATACCCAGGCACCAGCACTGCACCGCCATCCCGATTTCACACGAAGGCGATAGGACTCCCAAATCCACCTCAGACAGAAACCCAAACCAGCTCTGACCAGAGAATTCATAAGCACTCCCCCGGTTTTCCCAAAACACCAAGCATGATACTTATCCTCAGATAAACCAGCATAGAGAAGTCGCGCATCATCGAAGGTTATCCATAGTCGCGACTGACCCCGTTCCGACAACGAATCACGCTGCCCTGATTTTATTCACCAATACAGTCGCACCTCTGCCAAACTGCTGTTGAAAAAGCGAGATGTCGGGAAAAGATGACTTCTAAATAACCCTCCCTACTAACCAACCATGACTCTAAGGATAATTATGACCGCAAATAGGTTTATTTCTATTAGGAAACCATGCTACGGCAAGACCAAGCAGCACCAATAGGGCTATTCACAGGAGCTTTGAAACCAGCAAAACTCCTTGCCAAAGGTCAGTTGATCGCGGTTATGAACAAGCTTTCAGGAGTGACCTCCAGCACTGCTATCCTTTAAGCACCTCGCCCTAGAGAACCAGGAAAGTTGAGGAAAACCATGTATTGCCAAGACTGCGGTGAGCGAATTGTAGATGCCAACAAGTTCTGCCCCCAGTGCGGCAGCAGTATTTCAGGAGCATCGGACGTCAGTCACCACTCACCCATGCCTTCTTTCCCCAAAGCAGGAACGGACTCCTTTTGCATAGGCAGCGCTATCGCGGGAGTCATCGCCCTTCTCATTCCGCTGTTCGGTATCACCGGTATAATCGCAATTATTCTGGGAGTCCAGGGAAGAGGCAATGCCAATCGCAATGGCATGGGCGGTGGGGGACTCGCAGTCCTTGGAATCATCCTGGGCATCGTGTCACTCTTGAGGATATTATTCATATTCGCCAGCTTTTTAACGCGATAACTGGACCGTTCATAACAACGCGATCCAGCCGACCCTGCCGGTGGGATCTCTCGCAGAGCCCACCGGCAGGGTCGGCCGTAGCTCAGTAGTCGCGTTTCTCTGACAGGACGAAGTGCTGCTCACGACGGCTGATGAGCCACTGCCCGTCGCGGTTCACCAGGGTGTCGGTGTAGCGGATCGAATGCTCAGTCAAAACGTCCCTGCCGTCCTCCTCCTGCACCAGCGAGGCCTGGCAGTAGTGGATATCTGTGGCGGAGTCCCCGTCGATGGTGATGACCTGCTGGCCGTTCATGTGGTAGGCGGTCTTGACGCCCGCCATGGCTCCACCGAATAGCTCGATGAGCTTCTCCCGTCCGTCGAATTCCATCATTTTGGAACCGTCAGCGGCATACACCTCCACGTGCGCATCGGGCGTGAACAGCTTCGCCTGCTCCTTCACATCGATCTCCAGGGTGGAGAAACGGTCGATCACCTCGCGGATGGCTTCCTTCTGCTCCAAAACGGTCATGATTCCCCTCATCTTCTCTGGTTGCTATTTCTCCCTGCGGGAGGTTTGCTTCCGCCTGTCCGTACTGCTGACTGCCGCTATTCCCAGCGAATGACCCGCGCCGGAACATCCCCCAGGCATCTGGCTCACGACCTGCCCAGGCGGGCGATGTCCTCCTGGACCTGAGCCGGTTCCTCGCTCACTGGGACGTTGTTGGTGTCCAGAACGCCGTCAAGCGCGCCGGGCTCGTCGGGCTGCGTGGCGGCGAACAGAGCCTCGTAGTCCGTCACGGGATCCCCGGTGGTGCTGAAGATCTCGACCGTGCGCCGCGCCCCGGAGGGTTGAGCGATCCCCTCAAGGAGCACCTGGGCGATGTGACGGCGATCCACCCCCGGCTGTCCGGTGACGAGGTCACCCTGCCGCAGATCGATCCGCACATCACCGGGCCCCTGGTAGTCGAACCAGCCGGGACGCACGATCGTGTAAGGGTGACCGCTGATGCGCACGAGCCGCTCGGCCCGCCGCTTCCACTCAACGAACCCGTAGTGGCTCGGCCCCGCAGACTGGCTGGTGTTCATGGCGGTCATGAGGCTGACGTGCAGGCCAGCCGCACCGGCGAGCGCCTCCAGGAGCGCCGCAACGGTCGCATAGAAGCTGATCCCGCCCTCGCCGTCGACGTCACCGCCGTGGGTGAGGATGACGGCGTCGATGCCCTCGGTCAGGGGACGCAGTTCGTCGGCAGAGGTGGCGACGCCTTGACCACCTCTACTCCGTCGGGGAGCAGGCCCCGCGCACGTTCCACATCGCGGGTCTGAGCCCGCACGCCGAGGCCGCGCCTCACCGCCTCCTCAACAACAACGCGACCGACCTGTCCAGTGGCACCGATGACAAGAACCGTGCTCATGAAAATCCTCCAGAAACGTAAGAACACGTGTGCACTTCCAGCTTGCCACCCATGCCAACAGCCATGGAGGCTTACTCAGCAATGCTATTAAGTCTCTGGCAGCCCGCAGTTGACAAGGAGAGATGTTACGGAAGGAGTGATTCCTGAATAACCCTCATGGTCACAATAGACATGGCCACAATCAGCCTGGGGAATCTGCTGACGATGACTCGCAACCGGGGTGGGACACAGACGTTAGCCACGTCAGCCGATCCCCAGCGGTGCTTTCTTACTTCATTGGGCTTCTACTTCATTGGAATTGCCGTTGATACAGCCGGGCATAGGCGCCGTCGGCGGCCAGGAGCTGCTCGTGGGTGCCGCGTTCGGTGACCTGCCCGTCCTCCACGACGAGGATCTGGTCGGCGGCACGGACCGTGGACAGCCGGTGCGCCACGACGACCGCAGTGCGGCCCTGCCGGGCAACGTCGAGGGCGCGCTGGACAAGGTGTTCGGAGGCGGCGTCGAGGTGGGCGGTGGCCTCGTCGAGGACGATCACCGGCGGCGACTTCAGCAGCAGCCGCGCGATGGCCAGCCGCTGCCGCTCGCCACCGCTGAGCCGGTAGCCCCGCTCCCCCACCAGGGTGTCCAGGCCCTGTGGCAGGCTCTTGACCAGGGCCGCAATCTGCGCCGCCTCCAGGACCTGCCACAGCTCCTCCTCCGATGCCTCCGGCTTGGCGTAGAGCAGGTTGGCGCGGATGCTGTCGTGGAACAGGTGGGCGTCCTGGGTGACGTAGCCGACGGTGCCGTGCAGGCTGGCCTGCCGCAGCTGCCGCACGTCCACCCCACCGACCTGCACGGACCCGGAGTCGACGTCGTAGAGGCGGGCCAGCAGGTGGGTGAGGGTGGTCTTGCCCGCCCCGGAGGGACCGACCAGGGCGATGGTCTGCCCCGGCTCAGCGCGGAAACTGACCCCGCGGATCACCGGTGTGCCACGCCCCTCCTCGGCGGCATCGGGTTTCAGCGACGCCAGAGACACCTCCTGCCCAGCGGGGTAGCTGAACCACACGTCGTCGAAGACGATGCTTGCAGGGGAGGGGACGTCCATCGCGTCGGGGGCGTCCGTGATGGCGGGCTGGAGGTCGAGGACCTCGAAGACCCGCTCGAAGCTGACCATCGCGGTCATCAGATCGACCCGCAGGTTCGTGAGCTGCATCAGCGGCCCGTAGAGGCGTGCCAGCAGCGCGACCATCGCGGTCAGAGTGCCCAGGCTCAGCTGCCCCGCGATGACGGCGCTGCCGCCGAGCCCGTAGAACAGGGCGACGGCCAGCGCCCCGACCAGGGACAGCGCCGACAGGAAGACGCGCGTCACCATGGCCATGTTCACCCCGTCGCGGGCCAATTGCCTAGCCTGCTCGTCAAAGAGCCGCGACTCGCGGCGCTCGTCACCAAACAGCTTCACCAACAGCGCCCCGGAGACGGTGAACCGCTCGGTCATGGTCTCGGTCAGCTGGGCCTGGTGCTCCATGCGCAGCCGCGCCAGCCGTCCCATGCGCTGGGCCACTAGTTTCGCAGGCAGCATGAACACGGGCAGCAGGACCAGAGCGGCGAGGGTGAGCTGCCAGGACAGCAGCAGCATCGAGGCCACCACCAGAACCAGGGTGGCGGCGTTGCTGAGCGCCTGGGAGAACGTGGAGGTGAAGGCCTGCTGCGCGCCCGCGACGTCAGCGACCACCCGGGAGACCAGCCGCCCGGTGTTGGAGCGGGTGAAGAACACCAGCGGCATGCGGCTGACGTGATCGAAGAGCTGGCAGCGCAACCGGTGGATCAGCCCCTCCCCAACCTGCGCCGAGCACCAGCGTTCCAGCAGCGCCAGCCCGGCCCCGAGCAGCGCGAGGGCCGCGACGATCAGCGCCAGCCTCACGACGGTTCCGGCATCGCCCGCCAGCACCCCGTCGTCGATGATGTGCTGGAACAGCAGCATGGGGAGCACAGTGGTGGCGCTGCCACCCAGCACGGCCAGGGCGAAGACCACCAGCAGCCCCGCGAACGGACGACCCTGGGCCAGCACCCGGCGGGCGGTGCCGCGCGGCAGCTGGTGACGCAGCACAGAGCGGTCGCGCGCCAGGGGACTCAGCATCGCCCCGTCGCCACGGCTGACTCCCAGCCCGTCCAGAGGTCTCATGGGATGAGAGTAGCGGCAGGCACTGACAATTCCCGCTGCCAGAATCAGGAGTGGACAGAAGCAGCCGACCCTTGGATAAAGTCTCGATCCCTCGCGGGGACTGGTTGTGCCAGTGCCGTGTGTCGGGAGTTTGTCAGTGGGAGGCGGCTCCGGGGCGGATGGATCGCGAGGTAACCGAGTAAAACGGTACTGGCAGTACCGTGATGAAGGTGAACGAAGCGAGGCACCGCTTCCGGGGCCGAAAAACACCGGTGAACTCACGCCACACGACACTAGGTACCGGTGAGGACGCGGGCGCGAAATGCTTCATGACCAGGGTGGGGACGGCTAGGCTCGCTCCATGCTCCTGAGCGACCGAGACATCCTGGCTGAGGTGGATGCCGGCCAGATTGCCCTGAACCCGTGGGATCCCGCGATGCTCCAGCCGTCCAGCGTGGACGTGCGGCTGGACAAGTACTTCCGGGTGTTCGAGAACCACCGCTACCCGCACATCGATCCCGCCGAGGAGCAGCCTGAACTGACCCGGCTGATTGAGGTCGGCGACGGGGAGGCGTTCGTCCTGCACCCCGGCGAGTTCGTCCTCGGCTCCACCTGGGAGCAGGTCTCACTGCCCGCGACGGTCGCGGCCCGGCTGGAGGGCAAGTCATCGCTGGGCCGCCTGGGATTGCTGACCCACTCCACCGCAGGTTTCATCGATCCAGGTTTCTCCGGCCACGTGACCCTTGAGCTGTCGAACATGGCGACGCTGCCGGTGAAGCTGTGGCCTGGCATGAAGATCGGGCAGCTGTGCTTCTTCCGGCTGTCCTCTGAGGCCGAGCACCCCTATGGATCGCAGAAGTACGGCTCCCGCTACCAGGGGCAGCGCGGCCCCACCCCGTCACGCTCCCACCTGAATTTCCACCGCACCCGGGTGTGAGGGGAAGGTGCTACCGAGCCTGTTCGACGCGCAGGCTGACGCCGTCGCCCAGGTTGAGGACTGTGCCGATCGGCACTGTCACGGACTCGCCGTTCTCCAGCAGGTAGGGTTCCTCGCCGTTCAGCTGGACGGTGGTGCCGTTCGTGGACCGCAGGTCCGTCACCCGGGCCTCGCTGGCGCCGGCGGGTTCAACCAGCAGGTGGCTACGGGAAATGTCGTTGCCGGGGCTCGGGACGCGCATCAGCGACGACCCTATGGGGCCGCGCGCCGCGTCGGGGGCACGTCCCACCACTAGGCCGCCGACGACGTTCGCGAACTCACCGGTGTTGACCTGCACGCCGATGCCGAGGGGCGTGGGCGTGTACTGCTCCTCCACGTAACCGCCGATGTCGGGCCGCTGGAACTGGGAGTCCTCGCTGTGGGCGGCCATCTCCTGGGTCTCTGGCATGGCCACGGGCTGCAGTGGCTCGGAGATGGGCTGGGGTTCCGGAGAGACTGGCTCGGGAAGCTGATGCTCGGCGTCGGGAAGCCGTACGAGCTGGTCGGGGTCGGTGGTCAGGTGCAGCGCCGACGCACCGACGGCGCCGACGATGAGCGGCAGGTGCAGCAGCGCGTCGTATTCCAGGACCCCCATGTCGACGCGGAGGCCGCGGATGGTGCCGAGATGCGCCTCATGCCAGGTCAGCGCACCTGATCCGTCGAGGGCGGTCTGTCCCGTGGCGACATCGACGACCGAGATCCGGCCACGCGCCAGGCCATGGAGGGAGCCCCCATCCCAGACGAATGCCGCGAAGTCCGGCATCTGGTCCAGGGAATAGCCGCGCAGCAGCTCCAGCAGCGACGCCAGCGAACCGGCAGCCTGCATGTCCGTCCACAGCTGGTTCACGAGCACCGACATCTTAGGCGGCGCAGGCTGCATGACAGCGACCAGACGCGGACCAGCCAGCACCAACCACTGGCCAGGCGTGTAGGTAAGCCGCCAAGGACCCATAGGAAGCGACATCACACTTCTCCCGTCGTCAGATTTGTTTTCAGCCTAATGCCGGAAAGCTCAACTACCACGCTCAGACACCCCGCTGCACCAAATGGGGGACAGAAGAGATTCCGCACCCCAAAAAGGCGATCCCGGACGCCAGGGCTGCACGGCTGACGTCCGGGATCTGGGCTCTCAGGCCCTGGTGATCTGCACCTTCAGGCCGAGTTCCGGCTCCTGCGCGGCCAGAGTCTCGACCTCGCCCTGCTCCAGCTCGACGGCCAGCACCTCGTCGGCGATCAGGTCCGCATGCTCGGCGATAGCCTCGGACAGCTCCGCACCGGCCTCAAGGCGCAGCCGGATCCGGTCGGAGACATCGAGCCCCGACGTCTTACGGGCCTCCTGCACCACGCGGATCACCTCACGGGCCTGTCCGGCGCGCACCAGCTCCGGGGTGAGCTCCAGGTCCAGGGCGACGGTCTCGCCCTGCTCGTTGACGACGCTCCAGCCCTCGCGGGGACGCTCTGTGAGCAGCACATCGTCGGCGGTGACCTCGATGGGTTCGTCGTCGAGATGCACCAGCGACCTGCCCAGCTCCCGCAGGTCCTTGGCGAGCCTGGCTGCGTCCGCGGCAGCGATCGCGGCCGCCACATGCGGGGTCCGTTTGCCGAACCGCTTGCCCAGGGCGCGGAAGTTGCCCTTGGCGGAGTGGTCGACGAGATCGCCCGCGGAGGTGAACGACGCGACCTCCCTGACGTTCAGTTCGGCGCGCACCTCAGCGACGAGCTCCGCGGTCAGCTCCGCCAGGGCCGCCGTCGGCACGAGCATCCGTTTGAGCACCTGCCGCACCTTCATGCGCGACTCGGCGCGGGCCGCGCGACCCAGTTCCACGATTCGCCGGGCGGTGGCCATCGCACCCATGAGACCAGCATCGATCAGTGACTCGTCGGCAACGGGCCAGCTGGCCAGGTGCACCGACTCGGGCCCGGTGGGATCGGTGGCGGCGAACAGGTCCTGCCACACCCGTTCCGTGACGAACGGCATGATCGGGGCCATCAGCCGGGTGACGACGTCGAGGGTTTCGTGGAGGGTGGCCAGCGCACCGGCCTCGCCCGCCCAGAAACGCCGCCGCGAGCGGCGCACGTACCAGTTCGACAGGTCGTCGACGAAACCGGCGAGCAGCGCGCCGGCCTTCTGGGTGTCGAAGTCGTCGAGGGCAGCGGTGACGTCGCGGATCAGTTCGTTGGTGGCCGAGACCAGCCAGCGATCGAGGACGTGCCGGTCGGCGACGGCGGGCACCGCGGCGCCCGGCTCCCATCCGGAGGCGCGCGCGTACAGCGACTGGAAGGCGACGGTGTTCCAGTAGGTCAAAAGCACCTTGCGGACGGTCTCGGCGATCGTCGAGTGCCCGACACGACGAGCCATCCACGGCGACCCGGAGCAGGCCATGAACCAGCGGACCGCGTCGGCTCCGTGCTGGTCCATGAGCGGGATGGGCTCCAGGATGTTGCCGAAGTGTTTGCTCATCTTCCGGCCATCCTCGGCGAGGATGTGACCGAGGCACACGACGTTGCGGTAGCTCGACTCGTCGAAGACGAGGGTGCCGACCGCCATCAGCGAGTAGAACCAGCCGCGGGTCTGGTCGATGGCCTCGCAGATGAAGTCGGCCGGGTAGTTGGCCTCCAGTTTCTCCGAGGAGCCGGGGACGTGCGGGTAGCCCCACTGCGCGAACGGCATCGACCCGGAGTCGAACCAGGCGTCGATTACCTCGGGCACGCGCCGGTAGGTGGCGCCGTCGCGGACGATCTCAACATCGTCGATGAAGGGACGGTGCGGGTCGAGGTCGGAAAGGTCGCGACCTGCCAGTTCACCGAGCTCGGCCAGGGAGCCGACGCAGATCAGGTCGGCGGGGTCGTCGACGTTGCGCCAGATCGGCAGCGGCGTGCCCCAGTAGCGGCTGCGCGACAGGGCCCAGTCGATGTTGTTGTTGAGCCAGTCGCCGTAGCGACCGTGTTTGATCGACTCGGGATACCAGGTGGTGGCCTCGTTCTGCGCCAGCAACTGCTCCTTGATGCGGGTGGTGCGGATGTACCACGACGGCTGGGCGTAATACAGCAGCGGGGTGTGGCAGCGCCAGCAGTGCGGGTAGGAGTGGAGGTAGTCGAGCCGACGGAACAGCAGACCGCGTTCCTGGAGGTCGGCGACCAGCGGCGCGTCGGCGTCCTTGAAGAAGACCCCACCAACCAGCTTTACGGCGTCGTCGAAGGTGCCGTTGGCGCGGATCGGGTTGACGAACGGCAGGTCGTAGGAGCGGCACACGATCATGTCGTCCTCACCGAAGGCGGGCGCCTGGTGCACCAGACCGGTGCCGTCGGAGGTGGTGACGTAGTCGGCCAGCACGACGTAGTTGGCGGGGGCGGGGAACTCGACGAGTTCGAAGGGACGCTGGTAGTCCCAGCGTTCCATCTCGGATCCCCTGAACAAGCGACCGCGCGTCCATTCCTCACCCAGCACCGCGTCGAACAGCGGTTCCGCGACCACGAGGCTGCCCTGTTCGGGATGCGTGCCGACGACGTAGTCGACGTCGGGATGCACCGCGATCGCCGTGTTGGAGACCAGCGTCCAGGGGGTGGTGGTCCACACCAGCAGGTCGGCCTGGCCGGCGAGCGGCCCGGAGGCGACGGGGAAACGCACGTAGACCGACGGGTCGGTGACGTCCTCGTAGCCCTGCGCGAGTTCGTGATCGGACAAGGTGGTGCCGCAGCGCGGGCAGTACGGGGCCACCCGGTAGTCCTCCTGCAGGAGGCCCTTGTCGAAGATCTTCTTGAGCGCCCACCAGCACGACTGCACGTAGTCGGGGGTCATGGTGACGTAGGCCTCGTCGAGGTTCACCCAGTACCCCATGCGGCGGGTCAGCTCGGCGAAGGCGTCGACGTGCCGCAGCACCGACTCGCGGCACTTAGCGTTGAACGCCTCCACCCCGTAGGCCTCGATGTCGGGTTTACCGGAGAAGCCGAGCTCCTTCTCGACGGCCAGCTCGACGGGCAGGCCGTGGCAGTCCCAGCCGGCCTTGCGGTCGACATGGTAGCCCTGCATTGTCTTGAACCGCGGGAACAGGTCCTTGAAGACGCGGGCTTCGATGTGGTGCGTGCCGGGCATGCCGTTGGCAGTCGGCGGACCCTCGTAGAACGTCCAGGGCTGGCCGCCAGCGGTGGCGTCGAGGGATTGTGCGAAGGTGTCGCGCTCAGCCCACAGCGCGATGATCTCGTGCTCCAGCGCAGGGAAATCGACGCTTGCGGGCACGGCGTTATAGGAACTCATCGGTACCTCCGGTAGGCGAACACGACCAGAGGGACGAGCCAGGCCCGCGGTACCACCCTCCTTGGACGCACGCGGCGTCCCGCTTGATTGTCGATCGCGGCCGGGTCTAGTAGGCGTTCACCGTTCTTCCGGCAGCTCCGGGGTGATGGCCCCATCGTCGCCTTGCGATGCGGGAACCAGTATGCGCGAGAGATCCACGCCGGGCAAACTGGGCTGCCCACAGGCCCAGAGCTCCGCGACCAAGCCGGGACATCCCCACTCAAACCCATTCAAGAGCCGTCGGCGAAGCTGCCTCACCCATTCCTGGACAAGCTTGTCCAGGAACCTATATAGTCTGGAGCCATCCGCTGGGATTGCCCTGAACATTGTTCTTTGGACATAAGGAGGCGACACAGGTGGCCAGGCCCGCGCAACCCCTTGATCCGCAACGACGAGCACGCCTTCTTGGCGAGGCCCGCCTCGCATTCGCGGCCAACGGTTTCAGCGCAGCTCGCCTCAGCTCAATCCTCCACAGAGCAGACTTCCCTCGCAGTTCCTTCTACCATTTCTTCAAAACCAAGGAGCGGCTTTTTGACGAGGCCTTTGCCGCCGGTCTGAGTGAACTCGCGAATCTCGTGCGCGTCCCCGAGGTCGCCGATCTTGATGAGAGTTCCTTCTGGCCGTCGCTGACAAGATTCATCACCGACATTTCGATGGCCGCACAGCGTCCGGACCTCGCTGCGGTCGGCACCATGTACCACCTCGATGACCTACCACGATGCCCAAGCCTTGAGGCATTCAAGGAGACAGTCATGTCATGGAACATGGCCATCGTCTTACGGGGATTGGAGCTCAACCTCCTCGATGCGAACATACCCGCCCACATGCACGCAGAACTCGCATATGCCGTGGCCAGCTGCATCGACCGCTGGGTCGTCTGTGATGCACCTCCCCCTGAGACAGCACTGGAACTCGCCCGCACCATTCTTCCGCGCATGCTCGGCGCGCCAAGTAACCCTTTCCCTAGCGCCTCATACACGCCGCCAGAATAGGAAGGTCCTCACTATGACGACTCTTGTCGCTGGTTCCACTGGCTATCTTGGACGTTTCATCGTTGCCGAGCTGCACCGTCGTGGATACCGGGTACGTGCCATCACGCGCAGCCGCGAGCGGGCTGAGTGCTCAGGCCCCTGGGACGCACCTTCCCTGGAAGGCCTCGTTGACGAATGGGCGGTCGGCGAGGTCACGGACCCTAATTTCATAGTCGATGTCGCTGAAGGTGCCGACGACGTCGTCTCCGCACTGGGTGTAACCAAGCAGCAGGCAGACCCCTGGGACATCGACTACCGCGCGAACCTCGCGATCCTCCACTCTGCGGAGAAGCACAAGGTGCAAAATTTCTGTTTTGTCAATGTGATTTGTGGCGAGCAGTGCCCGGCCGAGCTGACGAAGGCAAAAACGGCTTTCGCCCGTGAACTTGCCGCCTCGCCAGTCGTGAGTCAGATTGTCAATCCTCCTGGGTATTTCTCCGATATGACCCAGATTCTGCAGATGGCCAGGCGAGGAAAAGTGTTCCTGTTCGATCCGAAGGTGCGAATCAACCCGATCCATGGGGCGGATCTTGCCAGATTCTGTGCCGACCGGATGGCGGCAGATCAAGAGGGCCAGTGGGACGTAGGAGGTCCGGAGGTGTTCACCTGGGAGGGCTTGGCGCAATGTGCTTTTCAGGCACTCGATCGTCCCGCAAAAACGAAGACCATCTCTGCACGCGCGCTGCCACCGCTGATCAAGGCCCTGGGATTATTCAGCCGGAGACGAGCCGACACAGTGCGCTTTGTCACTTGGAGCATGCTGCACGACTGCGTGGGTGCGCCCACCGGAACTCACAAACTCCTTGATTTCTATCACGACCACGCCGCAGATTGACGACGATCATGCGAAAGCCCCGGTTCGCTCAGGAAAACAGCACTGATGCACCTTCCATAGAAGAACCGGATCTCTACGAGCATAGAGAATATTTCTGCTTCAGATAAGAAGACGCATACCTGCCGCCACCATGCTGGCGCACCCGAGGGACAGCACGGTGGCGGCATCGGGCACGAAGCGAAACAGCCACGGCCACGGTGTGCTGGATGAGCGGCGCAGTCCTACGGCCAGCGCAGCCGGCAGGACCGCGTGGTATCCGACGCTGGCCAGCAGGCCTCCGGGCAGAACGGGGACCAGCCAGCCAACGGCAGACATCACCAGAAAAACGGCGTACACGCTGTTCAGGGCTGCCCGCCGGCGGCGCACCACCGACCTGGGCGCAGCTGTGGCCACCTCTTCCCCGAGCAGCAGACGGGCCACGTTCTCCGCGAGCTTCTCCAGCAGCGGGGTCCCGACGAGGAAGTCACCGGCGTTCACCAGCAGCACGAAGCCCAGGCCAGCGTCAGGCAGCAGCACGAAGACGCTCGTGGCGCCAGGAACCTTGCCGACGTGAAGGTGCACCGGACGTCCACGGACCTGCTTGCGCACCCAGCCCAGGCCATATTCTCCCTGGTCACCGAATGGACCGGCCACCGCTGGGCTGCCGTCCGCCTGGACCACGTCGTTCAGCATCATCGTGACGGAGGCTGGGGAAAGCACGCGCCGCCCGTCCAGGACTCCCCCGCCGAGCATCATGGCCAGAAACCGGCCGGCATCGGCGGCGCTCGCCGTGACCGCGCCCGAAGGCCCCTGAATCCAGGATCCCGGCCCGGCATTAAAGGCCCGCACGGGGATGTTCACGCCGAACACCGCGACGTGCCCCGGCGCTCCGGGCCGCAGCGGCGGACACCAGCTCTGGTCCATGCCGAGTGGCTCCAGGACTCGGCTCGTCAGGAGCGAGGCGTAGGTCATGCCGGAGGCCGCCGCCAGGACATTGCCCAGCAGGTTGTAGTTCTGGTTGGCGTACCGAAACTCGCGCGTGCGAGCCTTGATCAGGTGCGCCGGCCGGGCGTCCGGCCTGAGGCCGCTGCGGTGATGGGCAAGGTCCAGCAGCGTGACCTCCTGGGGAGGCCGACGCCGGGCAGGTAGCGCTGCACCGGGGCGTGCAGATCCACCAGCCCCTCCTCGGCGAGCTGCAGCAGGACGGTGGCGGCCAGCGCCTTGCTGGTCGACCCGAGAGTGACCGGGTCGCTGGCCGCCAGGCCACCGTATTCGACGGTCTCGCGAGGTCCTTGCGCATCCACGACGTGCAGCACACCGCCTGGGACTCCGGCCGCGTCGAAAGTCTCGGCCACCAGGCGCTCCAGGTCGTCGCGGCTCATCTCTTCCCTGGTCGTCCTGACGATGTGCTGGCCTTCATCACGGTTGCCTGTGCTGTGGAGTCAGCGAATACGAACAAGGCCAGCGCAACAGGACCGGCCTGGCGGACGTCCTGCCGGCAGGAGCCAGAGGCGCGCCGTCCCTCACCGGGTTTTCTCAGCTGCCTTCTTCAGGCCAGCCCAGGCGACGAGGGCGACCGCTGCGGCCAGGGCGACCTTGCGGCGGCATCGTTTCGCCTTCTTCTTCCTGGCGGACGGCTCCGGCTTCCCGGATTTCAGAGCCATTGCGTGATGCCCCTTGGACGGGGCATTGCCGACGGCCCGCTTGGACTTGACGCTGAACAGCGACCGGGACGATCCCAGCGACCCGACGGACAAGAACGAACCCACCGAGCCGATGGACAGGATGGAGCCCATGGAGCCGATCGACAGGAATGACCCCACCGAACCGACTGACAGGCACGACCCCAGCGACGCGGCGGACAGGCACGAGAGCACCGATCCGACGCTGAGCAGGCTGCCCTTGCTCTTGATGGACAACACCGACTTGTCAGACTCGCCATAGCCGGCTGAACGCTTCGAACTCATACGAATGTCCTTCCTCGTGGAGCTTGGTGACAAGCCTGCCACGTGCTCAGGGCCACTCGCGCATGCCCTTCAGCTGAGCGGTCAGGCATGGCTGGTCCTTCTGAGCAGGAGCGTGTTCACGACGGTCACGGCGGTTTCGGCGTCGTCGACCGTGACGGTGAAGGAGCCCTCAGAGCTGCCGCGGTCGATCCGGATCGCCTCACCGCGCGAGGTGATGAAACCCGCCGCGCCACCGATTGTAAATCGCGCTCCTCCCCAGCCGTAGAAATCACGCAGCGGATCGACGTGGACCACGCTGGCACCGGAAATCTCCGAGAGCGGGATGGTCGCGTACGGGAACAGTCCGGCTCCGCGGACCCGCACGCCACGGGAGTCGATCGTGACGCGCGCCGCCATGGAGACACCCACGGAGACGAACACCAGCAGCAGGAAAGCCATCATCGCCACGGGCTCCCAGGAGAGGTTGATCAGCAGCCAGCAGACCACCGCGATGAAGGCCACGGCGATCCCTGAGATCAGGGCCACCCAGAGGCCGCGGGAAACGCGCGCCTGCCCGGTCCAGGCGACCTTAACGCCATCTTTCACTGCCAGCCGCGGGTCCGAGTCGCCGAGGGTGACGGGCACCTCTCGCTCGCCCGGACGCCGGCGCAAGGCGAACGCCAGCCCGGCGCCGACCAGGATCGCCACCAGCATTGCCAGAAACGCCAGGGGCAGCGGGGACGGCGCCGAGGCCTGAATCTGTTCCTCGGTCATGCCGCGCTGCAACGACAGCACACCCCCAAAGATGATCGTGAGCAGCGCCGCGACTCCCCCGGCGACGGGGGTCAGGATGCGGCCAAAACGCAGGAGCAGCCCCAGAAGGACCAGCAGCAACGGAATGCCAAGGGACAGGCCGAGTCCGAGACCCCATATCACCCCAGGATCGATGAAGGCATCAACATGGCCGTCCATTCCCCAGCCCCTCGCGACCTGGCCTGGTATGTCCGCCAGAATCCCCCGCGTCCATAGCGCTCCGGCTCCGGAGATCGCGATCACCACCGCGATCCCCACCAGGGAGGCAGTCAGCTCTCCTCGGTTCGTCAACTTCGATGTACTCATGCCTCAACCTGCTTCTCAATCAGATGGAATAGTTCTTCACGGCTGATGCCAGCGCTCTTCGCCTGCCGGACGAGGTCGGCGATCAGAGCGTCCAGCCGTGTCGTGCTGGCTTTGGCGATCACCACAGCACCGCGTCCGCGCCGCAACTCGATGTGTCCCTCGTCGCGCAGCTGCTGATAGGCCCTAAGGATGGTGTGCAGATTCACATCCAGGCTGGCCGCGAGTTCCTTCGCGGCAGGCAGCCGGTCTCCTGCGGTCAGCTCCTGATCGGCCACGGCGCGACGGACCACCTCAGCGATCTGCTCATAGAGCGGCTGCGGGTCGCGTGGGTCAACTTGCCAAAGCATAATTCTAGAATAACTAGAACAAATCTGGATGTCCAGTGAACCACGCGAAATGTCCAGCGACCGTCGGGACGGCGTCCCCATAAGAGCCGATCGCCTCACCGCCTCACAGGTGCATCACATACGATGCAGTTATGCGCACCACGGTCGATCTACCCCCTGCAGTCCGAGAAAGAGCACAGGAGATAGCTCAACTACAGGGCCGCTCACTATCAGCCGTCGTAGCAGAGCTGGCGACCCGGGGGCTTGCCCAGCTAGATGACCACCCAGCCACCATCGAAACCGATCCCCGCACTGGCTTCCCTGTTCTACGCATTGGCAGATCCATCACAAGCGAACAGGTTGCAGACCTCATCGAAGAGTCATGATCCGTTATCTCCTGGACGCCAACGTCTTGATAGCCCTCACCGCAGCCGAACACGAACACCATGAGGCCGCAGTTGAGTGGCTCGCAGAAACCACCCAGTTCGCGACCTGCCCCACCACAGAAGGTGCTCTACTGCGTTTCCTTCTTCGTTTGGGCGAACCAGCCACCATGGCTCTGGAACGCATCCGGCTCATCAGGGCACTCCCTGCTGCCGAGTTCTGGCCCAGCGACTTGTCATACGCCGATATCGATGCCGCTGGCCTGATCGGTCACCACCAAGCCACAGATCTCTATCTCGCCTGTCTGGCTGCCGCGCACGGCGGACTCCTCGCCACCTTCGACAAGGCCCTCCATGCCTCCCGACCAGACCTGACCTTCCTGATCCCTCGCCCATAGGCTGGAGCGACTGTCCGCCCAGCGACTTGCGCCCGGTCACCGGGGCGCATAGGAATAGGGGGCATGCTGAGCGTCCTGTCACCGGCCAAGTCGCTGGACTTCGAGTCCCCGCTGCCCACCACCGAGCACACCACACCGCGGCTGCTGGAGCAGTCGGTGGAGCTGATCGACGTCATGCGCACCATCTCGCCCGGGGACCTGGCCCGGCTCATGCGCATCTCGGAGGACCTGGCGCATTTGAACGTGACCCGTTACCGCGAGTTCAGCCCGGAGCACACGCCCGCGACGTCGCGTCCGGCGGTGCTGGCCTTCAGCGGCGACGTTTACCAGGGGCTGGTGGCGTCGACGTTCGGGAAACGCGATTTCACGGAGGCGCAGAAGACGGTGCGGATCCTGTCGGGACTGTATGGCCTGCTGCGTCCCCTGGACCTGATCCAGCCGTACCGTCTGGAGATGGGCACCCGCCTGGTTACCGGGCGCGGTCGTAGCCTCTACGACTGGTGGGGCACGCGGATCACCGACCTGCTGCGCGAGGACCTGGCGGCCTCCCCCGGCCCGGAGGTGCTAGTCAACCTAGCTTCCCAGGAGTACTTCTCCGCCATCGACACCGATCGCCTCGGCGTCCGCGTCGTCACACCCCGGTTCGAGGACCGCAACAAGGATGGCGTCCCTCGCATCGTCAGCTTCCACGCCAAACGGGCCCGCGGCTCGATGGCCGGATGGCTGGTCCGCAACCGGGTCCGCTCCGTCGCCAAGCTCCGCGACTTCACCGAGAACGGCTACCACTACGACGAGGACCGCTCCACCCAGGACGTCCCGGTTTTCGTGCGCTGAGTTGCCCTGCTGGATTGCTTTTATCCTGAGGGCATAGAAACCGCGCCAGATTCCGCCCCGCGAACACCGGACGTCACAATGGGCGAGGCAATCCCAGCACCGTTTCCCGCTGAATCGGCATCACAACATCAACGACACAACGTCTGGTGCTCCTGCCCTCGGCCAAAGGCCATGTGGTCACGAATGCGATGGTTGCCGAGGCGCTCGACGACGAGTGTGGACCTGCGCCCTGACAGCTCTGGGACCTGGTGATCCTCAAATCCGGTGGTGAGCGGCGTCGTTCCTGAAGTCCTGGGCCTCACGGGGTAGTGTCGGTGCGCAGCGCATGACGGCTTGCCACCCGGCCTTCCGGAACTAGTCCATCCCAACTTCAGTGAGGAGCAGCTATGAAAACCCTCGTGCTCGTCTTCCATCCGAACATGGCGGCCTCACGGGTCAACCGTGCGCTGGCTGAGCGAGCCGAGAGTCTTGGCGATGATGTCGTTGTGCGCCGGATGTACGATCTCTACCCCGGCTTCCGCATCGACATCGCCGCCGAGCAGCAGGCGATGGAAGCCGCAGATCGCATCGTCCTGCAGTTCCCCATGTACTGGTTCTCCAGCCCGCCCCTGCTCAAGAAGTGGACGGGCAACGCTCTGGCCGGCAAAGAACTCCTCGTCGCCTGCTCCCCCGGCTCCAGCAAATACGGACGCGAAAGCGACTACATCTACACGGTGCACGAGTTCCTGCGACCCTTCCAGGCCAGCGCAAACCTCTGCTCCCTCACCTACCTGAAACCCTTCCTCACTATCGGGGCGATGGCGATCTCGGACGAGGACCTGGCGAAGCGGGTCGAGGACTACGAAACCACGCTCAAAGCCAACTCTCTCCCCACGCTGAGTGACTTCGACTGACCTGCCAGGGTCAGGAGGACGGCGCTGGACTCACTCTGGTCTGCCTTTTACCTTTTACTTGTCTCACCCCTGAGCCCTGGAGTGCTGTGGGTTTTGTGGACACTGCTGAAAAATGGGATTCTCAGGCTGCTTTCTGGTGTTGACATCTATTCTTGGTGGACGTGGTTGGGGGTTTGGTACCCTAGCGTCGAGTGGAGTCGTTTTGTGATTGCAGCAGTTGCTCGATCCAGGCTGCAACATCCCCGGCTGCGTGTTTTCGTGTCGGGGTAGAATTTTCCGGTTCACTATCTCCTTCTTGCAGGAGGGAGATTTATTCATGGGTAGCTGAGGGGTGGTGAACCCCCTCGTCAGAGCCTGGTTGCCCGTAGCTGTGAATAAACTTCAGGGTGTTGAATGATTCTGCTGCGGCATTGTCGTAACACAACACCAGTTCCACCCGATCGAGGCGCGGATACCATATGTGTTCATGACGTCCGCGCAATTCAGCCGAGATGCAAGTGTGAACCACGCACCGGAATGAAAGACAGTCTCACCCACGATAGGGGGTTGATTCCTGACCGCCATGTGTAAAGCCTCGTCAACAAGCCGGGTGCGCATATTCCCGGCGATCGCATAACCGATGATCTTCATCTCGGGTAGCAATCCATCACGGTCGCTAGATAAGCGAACCCTTCCCAGGTGGGGATGAAGACTGACCTCGCCCACCTCGTTTCTACCCCTGGTTTGTTGGCGGCGACAGTCCTGCTTGACCAGATCCGGGCGGTGGTGAAGGCCCCTGAGCTGGGATAGTTGGTGCAGGCCCGCTTTGCGGGACCGGGTAGGCCAACTAGGCCAGCCCGGTGCATGAGCTGACGCACCAGATCGGAGCTTGCGTGGACCCCCCGCTCAACCAGAGCAGCGTGGATACGTCGACACACCTGTAGGTTTGCTCAGACTCATGGAAGAAGACCTGTAATCACACTAGTGACTTCCCCCCTGGTGTTTCTGCGTCTCCGATACACCCTGGCTCCGCCACCTCGTGGTAGCCAGAACGAGACACTCTGACCCAACGACACATCACATACACCAGATAGCCGCCTCCATCCGCGGAGAGATATAAACACATTCTTCGCTGCTACCCGGAGTCTCCTGCACGCATGAAGGCCGCCGCTTTATCTCTGAACTCGAACCCCCGTCTTCGCTTCACCCAGCCTCGGAAGCTTATTCAGCAATTCCGCTAAATCCCTGGCAACCCACAGTTGGCAAGGGGGAATGTCGCGGATGGAACGATTCCTGAATAACCCTCTCGGCCTGTAAGCGCTTGATTTTCCGCCATCTGATCCGAGGACGCTTCTACCGATGCTGTTTCCGCCATATTCTCACCCAACTGATCCACAGTTCGCCGACTCCAGATTGTAGGACTTCGCCACTTCCGCTATCGGCCGAGACCCCTCAAGAACCTCCGCGATGATTTGTTCTTTAAACTCTTTACTAAATTTCGAAGCCGGCATAGTACAGATTTTACCTCACATGTTCGAATAAACTCAGGTTTTTCACCACTGTCCACGAAACGCCGGGCACTCCATTCATCTTTTTTCCTTTGCTTTGATTGGGTTTTTTTACATGTTGCGAGTCGGGGCTCACCTACACCACGACATGCACTCGCTGGTGATGCTGCACAGGTGGCCACGGTTGCCCCAGTAGTCGCTGAGGGAGAACGTGTTGGTGGTGCAGGCACCGAAAACGTCCGTATCGAACTCCTGCTCAGCGACCTCCTGCATCCAGGTGACGTCCTGGAATCCATTCTGATCCTGCATTTTTCTTACCTCCTTTGGTAGGTTTGGAAAGGGTTTGTGACCTATAAGACTCCGGACATCCTCCACGTCTTTGCGCGGTTCACTCGAGGCTAAAACCCTTTCTCTAGCCCCACCCTTTCGAGTTATTCGCCGCGTTTGCTGCGATGAGGAAACGGTATTTCACCACCAGGCACCCTGCAATACTAAGTCACCGTAAGTTGACCCCCATGCGTCAGAAAGCTGCATCTGCCCTTGCCAGGCCCTCCTCAGGATTCAGCAAATAGTCACTACAGCGCCTGCCTGCGCGAGCCTTTTGGCGCAATCCGCCGGGCAGTCAACTTTCGACAACCGCGCGAGAGAGTGGCTCTTCTCTGGTGCTACCATCAGCACGATCATCAACAGTTAGGATCGGCAATGAATGAGGTCATCAATGCTGAACACGTGACGCGACGATACAGTCAGTTTGTGGCCGTGGATCGCGTGTCCTTTCACGTGCGCAAGGGGGAACTCGTGGCGCTCCTCGGTTCGAACGGGGCGGGGAAGACCTCCCTGATGGAAGTGCTTCAAGGCGCCACCCGCCCAGCCGAGGGGCGGGCTCAGGTCTTTGGCCTGGACCCGATCGCTGATCGGGCGCGCGTGCGTCAACGCACGGGCATCATGCTCCAGGAAGCGGGTTTCGCCCGTGACCTCACCGTGCGCGAGACCCTGCGCATGTGGGCAGGCACCCTCACCGACCCCCGTCCGGTGGATGAGTCGCTGGGCATGTGCGGGCTGAGTGAACGCGCGGACATCCGGGTGGGCAGCCTCTCCGGAGGCGAGCGTCGACGCCTCGATCTGGCGATGGCCACCCTTGGTCGGCCTGAGCTGCTCTTCATGGACGAGCCGACCACAGGGCTCGACCCGGCGGTACGACAAATGACTTGGGACCTCGTGCGCGCGATGCTCGACGAAGGGGCAACCGTGTTGCTCACCACCCACTACATGGAGGAGGCGGAAGAGTTAGCCGATCGCCTCCTGATCATGGACGGCGGGAAGATCCTCACCACAGGCACGGTCGATGAGATCGTCGCCCAGCACCCGTGCGAGATCACTTTCCGCACCGCGGCCCTCCCGGAGCAGCGGTTGGCTGCCCTCCCCCAGCTCAGCGCCCCGGTTTCCCACTACCGAGGTACCACCAGGTTGTTGACCTCGGATCTGCACACGACCCTGCGGGAGCTGCTCTCCCTCGCCGACGAGCACCGCATCCACCTGGATGGCCTCAACGCGCGGGCCGCCTCGCTGGAGACCGCGTTCCTCGCACTGACCAATAGGAGCTCGAAATGATCACGAATTCGCTGCACCGCACCTGGGCGATCTCGCGCGCGGAGATCAGCCTCTACGTCCGCAATCGGTCCATCGCCCTCACCGCCCTGCTGCTGACCCCAGTCCTGGTTCTGGCCAGCAGCCCAGTGATCCTGCGCGAGGACACCATCGTCTCAGCACCCACCGTCGTCCTGCAACTGGTGATGAGTATGAGCCTGCTGATGGTCGTGTACTACAACCTGACCGTGATCTTTGTGGCGCGACGCGAAGACGGCGTGTTTCAGCGCATGGATACAGGCGAGGCGACGCGGCTGGAGACCGTGGTTGCCACCACCGTGCCTAGTGCGCTGGTACTGCTGCTTCAGGCGGGGATAGGGCTTGTCATTGTCGGCTTCGCCGCCCGCGCGTGGCCGATCACGAACCCGCTTCTGCTCCTGGTGGCCCTCCTGCTGGCGTTTGCGATGTTTGCGGCATTCGGCGCCTTCACTTCCTCCTTCTGCCGCACCGTAGAGTCGGCCCAATACGGCGCACTGCCCGGGTTCTTATTCCTCTACCTCATCTCCGGCGTCATCATCCCGCTCCAGGCTTTCCCCGAGCCGATCCCAAGCATCTCCGCTTGGAGCCCCATGGTGGCCGTCAACAACCTGATGGCGTTGAGCACCGGGTCTAATCCCGCTAACGGGGCCGAGATCTCCTTCGTCGACAGCTGGGCCCCGGCCACGCAGCCGTTGGCGGCGCTATCTCTGTGGCTGCTGATCTTCGCCTACTCGGCACGCCGCTACATGCGCTTTAACCGCCGCTAACCCGCGTCAGGATCGAGGGTCTGCGTGAGGTGAAGGGCGGGTTGCCGAGAGGATGCACATTCGGCGGCCCCTCGGGTGCGTTTCCAACGCAGGCCCCAGTCTGCACTGGTGGGTTGACTAGAGTGCCCGGCGTTTCGTGGACAGTGGCGAAGCGGGTCGAGGACTACGAAACCACGCTCAAAGCCGACTCTCTCCCCACGCTGGGTGACTTCGACTGACCTGCCAGGGTCAGGAGAACGGCACTGGGCTCACTCTGGTTTGCCTCTCGTATGTTTCACCCGAGCTCCTGCACTGCCTCTCCCGCAGTGACGGGGCGCATCAGCACCGCAAACTGATTAACCGTTTTCTGCTCCGCTTTCTCGGGAAACTGCCAGACCATCACCTCGCCATTCTCAAGGGTCAGGCGGATTCGCTCCCTCTCCTGGCCAGCATCGCCATGAGGAAAGCGACGAACCCCCGTCTTCTCAGAGATCTCGATGGATTCCTTCTTGGCCCCGCTCGTGAGGAACTCTTTCGGTTCTGCGGTGAGGATCCGTTGATCGGTCACAGCAACGAGGAGCCCAGGTGAGGCAAATCTGTCAGCAATCCCATCTTTTACGCTGACGACCTTTTCTTTTGCCCAGCGAACCCTGTCTTGCACCCGGCCCAGAGGCTTCTGTGCCCCATCCTTCTGAGATGAGAGCGAACCCTGGACACGATCATCGGCCGGGACCTCCTCGACGATCGCCACACCACGAAGTTCCTCGTCCACGCCGAGATGCCATCGAAGCATCTCCAGATACCGCTTGATGTCCTCACCCTCCGGGACGCACACCATCTCTGACGCGACCACTTTGGGCGGCACGGCATGCACGCTCTCCGCCAGCGGTTCAAGGACCTCCAGCAGCTGCGATGCCCGTTCCCTAGACTCTTTGACATCCTTGCTCTTTTTCGTCAATGATGGGACTTTCAAGCTATCTTTGGGCTTTGCTACCTTCCCCACTTCTCTCGTCAGATCCCCCATGAGGGAGCGGACATCGCGCGCAGATTCCTCCAATCGACGGAGCGCTTTCCTGCTGGTACTTTCGGCAAGTTTCAGTTCTCTCGGATCGGTTTCTCCTTTTTCTCTGGCGCGTGCGGCACACAGGGCATCGTAGATGGCGTGGGACTTGAGAATTCTCAAGAGCGCATGCGAGTCGAAAGCGATCACACCGGCATTCATCCGGAGGTATTCGCGGCGAGCAGAATCCCCACGATCACTCAGCTGCTGCTGATGATCTGAAACCTTGAAGCCTATTCATAGGGTGGCTGATAAACAGTAAACTCCTTGTCAGGGCAGGTTGACTGCGGCTATGAATAAGCCTCCTTGATTCTGTAGAGTTCCTCTTGTTCCCAGATCAACGTTTCAAGATTGTCGATTCGGTCCCAGAGCGTGTCAGGAACACTCTGACATTCACGGGCATAATCTAGCGCATCATTAACTTGTCTCAACACCGCCTCAAGCTTTGCCCACTCTTTCTGGCGGATTTCCCTCAGGACCTGGCAGATCAGGTCGTTATTGGTCTGTATCAGTCCCCGAACATCGCTGATCATTGTCTGGAGCGCCAGCATCGCCAGGGCAGGGCCGATGGCAGCCACCAGCCCGGCCGCAGTCGCGGCAACTGGGATGAATCGGGCCTGGGCCGCCAGCTTTCCGTTCATGAAGATGGCCCCCAGATTCGCGCCGTCCTTGACCGCGAGCTGGGCGCCGCTGCTGAGCAGAGCTTGCGTGGCCGCATCCACCCGGTAGATGCCCTGGAGCATTCCGGCGATGTTACCTCCCAGGGTCCCCACATTCCCCGCCGTTCCCAGCGCCTCGGCGAGCCATTCACGATCAGGCAGAAGGCTAAGATCGAATGGCGCAACCCCATCAGCAGCTTGGTCGAAGAGTGCAACATATCCGTCAGGTAATTCAACTATCACCGGTCCCTGTTCCAGAACTTCGCCAGGAAGCTTTTCACCTGTTCCTGCTGGCATCTGGGGCACACCGTCGTTGTCATTCTGCCCTGGCCCCTGTTGCGGCTCGTTCTTCATGCAGCCTCTCCTCGATTCGGCTCACCCCTGAGCCATCAGTAGCACCGACAATTATGCAGCAGAGCCTCAGCGACGTCATGCTGCGGGGCAGCGGTACTACGAAGCGGAACGCGAGCCGCGGCGAGACCGCCTCGTCCGAACAGCACGCCGGTGTCACGGCCGCTGTGGACAGCGGGCCTCAGTACCCAGGGAAGTCGCGACCCCAAGCATCGATGGTGTTTTTCGCCGTACGCAGGTCTGCCCCTGTGAACTCGCGATATAGCTTGATGGCGTGGATCTTGCGGCCGGCCTCGATTTCACGCATCACCCGGTCGCGCTCTTGGAACGTGAGCTGCCGGGGCTGGACTGGCGGCAGGGCCGTCCGTCTGTTCCGGGACCGGGAGAGCTTGGGTGCAATGACCATCGCGAAAATTACTATGGGCACCAAGGGCCAGAGGATTCCTCGCGAAGTCATCACCAGGATGATGACACCCCAGAAAACCCAAGCCTGGTTATACCAGGGTTTGTTCTTGGCCGGCTCCTGCGACGACTCATAGCTAACAAGACCTTCACCCGGCGATCCCAGGTTGCTGAGACCATATGTTTCCTGCATCGACGGCGTCGTCCCCACCTGGGATTCCCGCTGGGGCGAACCTCCCGGTAAGTCGACAAATAGCTTGTCGATATCCCCTCCGGTCTTGGCCGCCAATGCCGCCTGAATACGCTCCTGCAATTCCTCAACAGTGAGCCGCCCCTCAGCATGGCACTCCTGGAGACGCGCGACCGCCTGGTCCCGTTCCCGGTCACCCACCCTGATGTGCTCATCACCCATATCATCCAGCGTAACGAAGCAGACCAGATACCCCAGCCCTACCCTGCCACCCTTCAACCGAGGACGTCCGTCCCGGATTTCTCCGGGACGGACGTCCTGACCGGCGGAGCACAACCCCACCGGGCTCTCAGACCTGGATCATCACTCCCACTGGGCGGTCTCCGGGTCGACGCCATGAGCCGCGGCGTTGGCGTCGACGATGGCCTTCAGCCACGGTCCGAGACCCTTGCGCAGGCCCTCGTAGTGGTCGAAGAACTGGCCGTCCTCCGCGTAGCCGCGGGCGATGAGCACCTGCTTGGCATAGGTGACATCGAACCAGGTGCCGATCGACGCGCGGAGCCGCTCGGCCAGGGCATTGGCCTCAGGGCTGCCGGGCTGGACGCCGCCCTCCAGGGCCGCGACCAAGTCGGCTTCCAGGTCGCGCGTCTCGTCGCGGACGTCGATCCAGTCCTGCCTGGTCATCGTCGCCTGCCGGGCCATGGACTGCGCCCACTCGGGGGTCTGACCCCAGGCCTGCTCGGCTTCCTTGCGGTAGTCGCCCCAGTCGGTGCCGAAGATCTCGGCCTGTTCCGCGACGCTCACTTGGGTGTTCATGCTGCTCCTTTCCAGCATCTGATCCACTGCACGGGCCATCCGTTGCAGCCGTGAGATGCGTTCGGCCAGCAGGTCGCGCTGACGCATCAGGTGAGCGGTGTCGGTCTCCTGGTCCAGGACCTCGGCGATCCGCGCCAGCGGCATCCCGACCTCCCGGTACACCAGCACCCGGTGAATCCGGGCGATGTCGGCGGCGTCGTAGAGACGGTAGCCGCTCCACGCCCGCGCACTGGGCCGGACCAGTCCGATCTCGTCCCAGTGATGCAGGGTGCGGACGGTCACACCTACCAGCCGCGCGACGGCCCCGACGGTCAGTTCCTCCACCTGCTCATCCTCTCTCACACCTCCAGCCTGAGACCTCACGCCAGGTGAGGGTCAAGGACCCAGCCGGCAGGCGTGGTAGCGCCGTCCGGGATCACCGGCGGGGATGGCCGACGAGGTATCCGAAGGCCACGCGCCCGCCTGCCTGGGCGACGCCCAGCCGGCCGGCCCAGTAGTCGTCAATCAGCCCGCCCGCGACCACCCCCGCCAGGCCCAGTTCGGCGGCCGCGAGAGACAGCTGCTGCATCACAGCGCCGGCCTCCAGCAGCGCGAACCGCCCGCCGCGCTCGTCGTATTTGCCAGTCAGCCGGCCGGCGAACAGCACCGCGACCACCATTGCCGCGGGCTGCCCCGTCACCGGGGCATTGATGCGGGATGAGGCCTCCTCCCAGGCCGGTGCTGGGTCGGGCAAGGTGACCAGGCCGTGCGCGATGGGGTCGTAGTAGGCCATGTGCACCTCAGGCCGCCACGCGACGACGAACAGCTCCACAGCATACGAGGCCCCGGCCGACGGGAAACTGCGGTGCTCGGCACCGCCCCAGGCCCGGCAGGACCCCAGCAGGCGGGACAGCTCCCTGGGGTGCAGCGGGCGTTCCGCGAACTCACGGCCGCTGCGGCGTCGCGCCGCGACCCGCTCCAGGGGACTGCGCCGCGCCTGTGGCAGGGACGCCGGGGCGGCCGGATAGTCGAGGCGCAGCGGCTTGTCGTCGCCGTGGAACGCGGTGATCCGCTGCCCGAACTCGGGCAGGTTGTAGGCGTCAAGCTCCGAGGCCAGCCAGAAGTCGTCGAAGAAACGGGTCATGGATCATCCCAGGGGGTGCGGCATGCGGTTGGGGAACCTCGACTCTGCGACCCGGTCCGGGTAGCGCGCGGGCAGCATGCCCGCCACCCGGCCGAGCAGCGGCCAGTCCTCGTGGGCGTAGATCAGGGCCATGTCCGGGGACAGGGCTTTGACGACGTGCAGGCCCGCTTGGAGGGCGTCGATGGTGGTGATGTCGCGATAGTAGACGCGGATGCCGGCCTGGCCGAGAGCCTGCCGGGCGGCGGCCAGGGGATCCATCCCGGACGGCGTCGGCGGAGGCGGGTGACGGACGCCGTCGTGGTGCAGGATCGGCAGCCGGGACCAGTGCTCGGGGTTGCGGGTGTAGAACATGGCGTGGTGGTCGAAGCTGCGGACCTGCGCGTACTCGGTCAGGCCGCTGACATCGACGAAATCGCCGTAGATGCCTGCGAACAGCACTCCCTGATTCCATTCCAGGAACGCCTTCTCGGCCGCGGAGTCCCAGTCCTGACGGCATGCCACCCCCAGCGAGTACCGCCACACACCGCGTTTCGGGATGCCGCCCAGGACGGCAGCGACGGGGAATGGGCTGTAGGCGGGGGTCAGGTCGAAGAGGGTGAACTCACCGCCCAGCCGCTCCACCTCCGCGGCATGCACAGCCGGCGGCTCGACGGACCGCCCCGGGAGGGAGTGCAGCCACGTCGTCATGAGGGCGTCGCGTTCGATCAGTTCGAGGATGCCTCGCAGCAGCGCCTCACGGGCGGTAGGCGCGGCAGCCAGGCCGGAGGAGGTCGGCATCCCGGTGCGGTGCGGGTCCTGCAGCGTGACAAAAGGCTGGGGCACCCACCACGGCGAGTTGTCGCGCAGGTCGTAGGCGACGGCGTACGGGCAGTCGTCGTCGAACAGCGTGCCGTGCGGAAACGCCGGGTTAAGTCGCTGTCCGGGAGTGAATAGCGAAAACTCCCCGGCGTCGATCCGCGGCTCCCCGTCCAGCTCCCGGCGCGGTCGCGTCGGCAGCCTCACCTGCGCGGAGGTCGCACGTTCGACAGCCTCCCCGATAGCAGCGAGCCGGGCGTCGGTCACGCTGCGTCCCACCCCACCTGCGGCACTCTCCCAGGGCCGTTCCACCGCCCGGGGCGCCCCGAAGTGGGCGATCGCACTGATGTCGGCCATCGACAACGAGGCACGCTGCGGCTGCAACACCAGCCCGTGGCGGTTCCCGACCGCCTGCCCCATCAGGAAAGAGCTCAAAGTCCCCGCGGGTGAGGCGCGGCCGGCTCGCTCATGCGTATCTCTACCGGTGGGGTCTTCAGCCACCTGACGCATCGCCTTGCTCATCCTGTGGCTGGCCTGGGTATTGTGGCGGCAGCCCGGCTATGAACTCAGGGAGCGTGCGCCCCGCGCTTCCACGCGCCGACAGCAGCTTGAGGCTCAGCACCAGGCTCAGCACCGGCGCCAAGACAAAGTAAATAGCGAAAGTCTTTATCAGGGCTAGGGACCATATTGCGACGGCAAGCTCAAGGAGTCCAGTCGCCATGACTCCTGCGGTGAACAGCATCCCCGTCCTGATAGGGGCCTGACGTTTGAGCAGGATAAAGAAGACCAGATAAGCGACAAGAACGACGAGAACCCCATAGGCCGTAAGTTCCAAGATACCCCTGTTGAAGGGGACAAATTTCATGCTCCAGAACGGCAGGACCACCAGCCAGGGCGCGGCCATCCCGAGGACCACCCCGCACACCCTCGCCCCCGATGACAGTTTCCGGTGCCGGCTCGCGGCTGCAGCAGCAGCGGCCCCGGTCACGCTGGCCGTGGCGAATGTCGTCACACAGCAGCAACAGCAACACGACGAACAGCAGGAAGGCGTCGCAACCGCTCCAGAGAACTCACCAGCGTCAAACTGGGTCCGGATAGCTTTCATAGCGGTATCACACCCGAGGACTCATACTCCTGGCAATAGGGGCAGGCAGGAACAGTCAACAGTTTCTCCCTCATGACGCGCCGCTGCCGCAGGTCCCAGGCGACCGTCCAGCCCACCAGGGAGGTGTCGCCTTGAAGACATCGCTTCACCTCGACGCAGATCAGCGCAGCCGCGAGAGGGCCGTAGTCGGTCACAACCCCTGGCTGAGACGGGGGTTCCCGGTCTCCCCACCGCTCGTTGAGCCGGCCGTAGAGACAGCTGATGCAGGGAGTCTCGTGGGGGATCACCAGCGGCCCGATAGAGACCGTGTGATGGAACGCGATGTCGACATACAGGTGGGGCAGCTCCAGACCCAGGACCTGATGCGCGATCCCCAGGTGGGTTGAGCGGTGGCGCACGACGACGGCCAGGTCGGCGTCGCCGAGCCCTGCGAGTTCCCACCCGGCGTTCTCCTGGAGTTCCTCGGGGAAGGGGTCGCCGAGCAACGCGACCCGCCCCGTCACGGACGTCAGCTCGGGTGCGATCACCCCAGCGGACCGGAGCTGCTCGAACTCTTCCAGCTCCCCGTCCGGGATATCGGACCGGTCAACCGCCGCACCACCGGCGAACCGGGCCGCCAGAGTGGGGGCGGAGATCAGGAACCGGGCGTCGTCGCCACCATGCACCTCGCAACCGTCAAGGACCCAGGCGGGCGAGAGTCGGAAGACAGCCATCCACGGATTCTACCGGCGCAGGCCAACGCCACATCCGGTCCGGAGCGCTGCGCGCTACGCAGCCATACCCGGATTCGACAAGCGCGCCCACAGATCCAGGCCGGGGACGATGAGCTCATGCATACCGAGAGGCGCATGATCAGGGGAGCAGCGTTATGTGCTCCTGCTGGTCGCCACTCACGCTGCCCACCGCTTGGTTGCGACCTGGGGACGATCACTGAGCATAGGCACCCACGCACCGGCAGAAATGTATCCGGCACAGAAACTATCCCGGCGCTGACACGGCTACCTGGTGACACACGCGTAGCCCCAGCGGATGCCACGACTCACTCAACCTATTGCCCTAGGAATTATGGGGCAGGTTTCCATTACTTCACAGGGGCAGATTACCCTGCCCGTCTCCATTAGACGCCGTTGGGGAATCGAGGGAGCAGCGTCGCTGGATCTGGAATTCGATGAAGAGAATAACCTCGTTGTCCTACGTCCGAAGCCGAGTGTGGATGAGGTGCTGAAGTACCTTTCGTCGCTACCTCGCAACCGGAAAGCTGCCCCACTGGTCGATGTGCACGAGCTTCTACGAGCGAGAATGCCTCACTGTTCACCTTCGACCAGAAACTCGCCCAGCAATGCCCAGCCGGCGTCCTCGTGCCCTAGATCAGGAACGTAGCGCCTCAACGGGTTCGAGACGTGAGGCCCGCAACGAGGGATAGATCCCAGCGAGGATATTCGAACACATCGTTTACCGGCATCGGACTCATTCCTGCACGTATCCTATTCCACCTTGCCCCAAGACGACCGTATGGTCCGGGCTGGCCGTCCCTGCGGGTTTGCGGTACCGGCGGCGTCGCGGACGAGGGAGCACGCCGTCGCAATAGAATCCCGTGCATGACCGTTTTCGATGTCCCCCTGGAGGAGCTCCGCAGACGCCGCAGCATCAAATGGGCACGCTTCGGCCCCGACGTACTGCCGATGTTCGTCGCGGAGATGGACGCCCGCCCGGTGCCTGCGGTGGTTGAGGTGCTGTCGCGGATGGTCGCCGACGGCGACACCGGGTACCCGGAGCTGCCCGACTACCAGGAGGCATTCGCCGGTTTCGCGCGCGACGTCTGGAGCTGGCAGATCGACCCGGCCGAGATCCTGCTGGCAGGTGACGTCATGTCGGGCATGCGGGAGCTGACGCTCGCGACGACGCAGCCCGGCGACGCCGTCGTCATCAACCCGCCGGTCTACCCGCCGTTCCGCGCAGTGTGCCGGACCACAGGACGCCGCATCGTGGAGGTGCCCGTCACCGCCGACGGCCGCCTGGACCTCGATGCGCTGGCCGAGGCCTTCAAGAGGGAGCATCCCGCCGCCTACCTGCTGTGCTCGCCGCACAACCCATCGGGGGTCGTGCACACCGCTGACGAGCTGGCGCGGGTGATGGAGCTGGCGAACGCCCACGACGTCACCGTCATCTGCGACGAGATCCACGCCCCGCTCTCGGGTGCGGAGCACACCCCCATCCAGCTGGTGCCGGGCGGTGAGCGGGCGCTGACCGTGACGTCGGCGTCGAAGTCGTGGAACCTCGCGGGCCTGAAGGCTGGCCTGATCGTCCCGGGCGCGGAGGCAGCTGGCTTGGTGAGGAGCCTGGGCGGCTATGTGCCGGAGTCGGCTAGCTACCTGGGTGTGGTGGCGCACGCGACGGCGCTGACCCACGGCCGCGACTGGCTGGCCGAGGCCGTCGCCGGGATCCACGAGAACAAGCAGTACTTCGCCGACGAGCTGCACCGCGCCATCCCCGAGCTGTCCTGGACGCCGTCCCAAGGAACCTATCTGGCCTGGGTCGACTGCTCCCCCCTCGGCCTGACCCACGCAGGCCAGCACTTCTTCGAACAGGCGAAGGTGCGCTTCGGCCAGGGCACCGACTACGACCCGGCAGCCACCCAGTTCGTCCGCGTCAACCTGGCGACGTCGCAGGAGATCATCTCCGAAGCCGTGCGACGGATGGCCGCCTCGCTGTAGTCCGCAACGCCTTCCCGCCTAGCCTGGTGCCTTGGTTTGCTGGCCTTAATCCGGTTTTGCTGGCCTTGTTCACGTTTGCCTGTGCTGTGACGCCAGCAAACGACGATAAGGCCAGCAAACCGCCCCAGGCAGCGGCTAGGACGGCGAAAGCAAGCGATCAGAACGCAGGTACCCAGCCATAGAAAGGCGCCCCGGTATAGACAGAACGCAGGTGCCCAGGCATAGAAGGCGATCAGATCGTGACCTCGGCCTCCTGCTGTGGCCGGCCGAGTTGCCCCAGGCACGTGTCGAGGACCCGCATCACCTCGACGGTGTCGGACAGGGGCATCGTCGCGGACTGGATGCGTCCGGCCAGCAGGCAGTCGCTGACCTCCATCAGCTCATGGGCATAGCCCTTGCCGACCTGTTTGGCCTCGATGATCCGCGGCAGCACTCCTGACCGGTGCACGGAGATGGTGGTCGGGTGGTGGAACCGGGGTTGGATCTCGACCCACCCCTTCGTGCCGTAGACCGCCATCTGGGCCGGGCCGTGGACGTCGAATCCGCAGGTGAGCGCTGCCGTTCCGCCGCCGGCGTAGCCGATGGACATCGTCGCAGCCGACTCCACGCCGTTCGGGGCATACCGCCCGACGCAGTGCACCTGGCGCGCCGCCCCGAGGAACGCCTCGGCCATGGAGACGGTGTAGACCCCGAGGTCCAGGATGGCCCCGCCGCCCGTCGCCGGGTCCCACAGCCGGCTCGCCGGGTTGTAGGGACGGTAGGCACACAAGTCGCCCTGGACGCCGAGCACCTGCCCGATCCTGCCCCACGCCACGACCTCCCGGGCGGCCTCCACCGCGGGCAGGAAGCGCGTCCACATGGCCTCCATGGCGAACACCCCGGCCTCGGTTGCGGCCGCAACCACCTCCTGGGCGCCCGCGAGGGTCGAGGTGAACGCCTTCTCCACGAGCACCGCCTTCCCGGCGGCGATCGCAGCCAGGGCAATGTCGCGGTGCTGCGGATGCGTGGTCGCGATGTAGACCACATCGACACCACGGGACTCGATCAATGCCCGGTAGTCCCGGTGGGCAGCGGGGATCCCATGTTTGCGGGCGAACTGCCGCGACCGGTCCGGATCACGCGATGCCACCGCCACCAGTTCAGCCTGGGGCACGAAGGCGAACTCCCCGGCAACAGTATCGGCGATGCTCCCAGCCCCGATGATTCCCCACCGAATGCGCTCCATGGCGTAAGGCTACTCTGGACCCCTGGGGGGTGACCATTATTTTGAAACGAAAACTTTAAGAGATTCCGCGGATGGGGCGCAGGCGATGCCGGTGACGTCCAGGGGCCGGGCTGACACGGCTCCGGTGAGAGGGCGCATCGCATCACGCACTGACGACCCACGGCCTGGACGGGGCCTGGGGCTTGCCCGGCGGGCAATCCCTGCAGGCGGGATCTCTCGGGAAGCTTCACCGGGTACCCGGTGAAGCCCATAGATGTACTCCCGGGTTTTTCCCTCAAGTTTGGGAAGTCGTGGGAAAATGCCGACGATGCAGTTCCAAGAGCCAGCCAGAAAGATGCGCCGCCTGATGGGGTTCGGCGTCGGAATGGCTGCCGCCCTGCAGGGAATCACCCCCATCCAGGACATGCTGACCTCCGGCCTGCCCACCCTGGCATTCCTCGGGCTTGGCCTGATCGCGCTGGCGCATCTCATGGCCGCTTTCGGCGCCTTCCTCGACCTGCCCCTGGCCTGGCCGGTGGCCCTGGTCAACACCATCGGGTTCTGGCTGACGGGCGCGGGGATGTGGTCCAGCGAGGCCCCGGTGATGTGGCACAGCAATCTGTGGGTCTGGACGATCCTGATCTACCTGCTGCTGCGAAGACGCGACGGGAACGGTCCCTGGATCTTCATGGCGTCCGGGGCCCTGGTGCCGATGATCACCCTGCTGCCACGACTCGACTGGCGGCAGCAGATCCTGGACATCAACTTCACCCTGGTGGGGATCTGCATCATGACGCTGGCCTACAGCACCATGAAGGCACAGCTGCAGGACCTAGAGGACAGCGTCGCCGACGATGCCCGCCGCCGGAGCGTCGAGCATCGCGCCCGGCTGCTGGAGAGCACCCGGCGCGCGAACATCCGCCGCGTCCACGACACCCTGCTGCACCTGTTCCAGCAGGTCGCGAGCGGCCGCGGGGAGATCACCCGCGAGGAGGTGCTGCGGCTCGGCGAGGAGTCGCGGGCGGGGCTCGGCACCTCCGACCTGGACCTGGAGGCGTCGCCGCTGCTGACGGCGCTGGAGCAGGCCGTGACGGACGTCGGCTGCCCCGTCGCGCTGCGCATCGAGGACGAGGCCAGCCTGCCTTCGAAGGTGACCCGGAACATCGCCGAGGCCACCCGGGAGGCGGTCCGCAACGTCGCCAAGCACGTGCCCGGCGGCACAGCCCAGGTGACGGCCCGTACCTCCAGCAACGGCTGCACGGTGGTGATCAGCGACTGGGGGCCCGGATTCGACCCCAGCGACGTGCCGCGCAGCCGCATGGGCATCAAGGAGGGCATCCACGGGCGCATGGCGGAGGTCGGCGGGCACGCCACCATCCACTCCGACATCGTCGGCGGCACCGCCGTCACCCTCACCTGGAACCCGATCCCGCACGCGGCCCGCATCGGCCCGTCGGGTAGGCGGTGGTTGTCGCTGATCGCGCTGCCGAGCCTGCTCGGAACGGGGTTGCTGCTGGTGTTGAAGGACGTCGGTCCGAATCCTCTGCTGGCCTGGGCGCTCTTCGCGGCGACGGCAGTCGTGGTGACGCTGACCAGCCGCGTGCTGCGCAGGCGCGGCCTGCACATCCACGAGGCGATCCTGGCCAACGCCTGGGGCATCGGACTGCTCATAGCGAACTACGCCTGGTTGTCGCTGGCCTCCGGCAACAGTCGCTACGACCTGTGGGCCATCGGATTGACCAACGCCTTGATGATGCTGACCATTCCGGGACGGCGCTGGAAGGAGGCCGCCGGATTGGTGCTGGCCAACGTCGCCGCGAGCGTCGCGGGGGCACTGGGGCTGTTCGGGCCGGTGCCGGCCGGCACCGACATCGGCTCCTACGGGGCCATCATCATCACGGGTGTGGTGACGCTGGTGCTCGCCATCGGCGCCTCGAACATCGGGAAACACGCCCACCGGGTGCAGGAGGAACACACCGAGGAGCAGCTCGCCGAGCAACTCAGGAAGGAACGGGTGGCGGAGCAGGAGGCTTGGATCGCGGCGCTGGACCGCATCTGCGGGCCCCTGTTCACGGGCCTCTACACCGGGGCCGTGGACCCCGCCGACCCCGCGGTGCGCGTCGAGGCCAGGCACGTGGAGTCGCGGCTGCGCGACGCCCTGCGGCTGTGGCCGGGGGGCATCCACCTGGCCACGGCCCTCGACCGGCTGCGCCGCGCGGGCTGGGGCTGCCTGCTCGACGTGGAACAGGTGGAGGCGTTCGAGGCGACGAGATTCGCCTCCCTGCTGAACCAGCTGGACCCCGCCGTCCCGGGCCAGCACCTCACGATCACCCGCCGTCAGGGCACCCTCGTGGCAACAGTTGCAGAACCGGGTTTAACGGAGACGCGACAGGCGGGCCTCGCAGGTGCCAGAATCTTGCTTACCGATCCGGATTTCACCCAGTTCAGTTGTGAGGAGGACCAGCCGTGAGCATAAAGGTGGCAGTCCTCGATGACCACGAATTCATCTGCCGCGCCATTTCGGCGCTCGGTCGCGACTACCCGGAGCTGGCGGTGGTGTACACCAGCACCAGCCCCGAGGAGTTCCAGGCGTGGTGCCTCGAGAACCATCCCGATGTGGCCATGGTGGACCTGATGTTGCACGGCCAGTTGGCCGGGCACGAGACCATCCGTGTACTCAGCCAGGCCAGCATCTCATGCCTGGCATTCACCGCCGACCACCGCCGCGTCCCGATCAGCCTGGCCATGCGGGCCGGGGCCCGGGGACTCGCGTTGAAGGACGAATCTCCCGACAAGCATTTCGAGACGCTGCGGGAGATCCACGAGACCGGCTGGTCGCCGTCCTCGGCGATGGCGGCCGCGCTCATCGAGGACGCCGCGGAGCTGCCGGCGCTGTCCGCCCATGAGCTGCGCTGCCTGCGGCTGGCGTCGGAGGGAGTCCCCATCAAGGCCATCGGCCGCCAGTTCAACCCCGTCATCTCGCTCTCGACCGTCAAGACCTATCTGGCGCGGGCGTACGAGAAGTACGCGGCGGTCGGGCGTCCCGTCGGCAACACGACGGCCGCGGCGACGCAGACCTGGGAGGACGGCTGGTTCGACCTCAACGGGACGAGCGAGTCGAGCTGACACCCATCTGCCAGCGTTCCCGTCGGAGGCGCTCTCCCCTGGAAGCTGCAGACCCCGGGCGACCCCCCTGGGTTTTCCCGGGGTAGCTCCGGTAACCTTCCCTCTCGGCAAGGAGGTTTTGCGTGGGACGCATTGTTCAGAAATACGGTGGCTCGTCGGTCGCGGATGCCGAGTCCATCAAGCGCGTGGCCCGGCGGATCGCCCGGACGCGCGCGGAAGGGCACGACGTCATCATCGTCATCTCGGCGATGGGTGACACCACCGACGAGCTGATGGACCTCGCGCTGAAGGTCTCGCCGCAGCCGAAGTCCCGCGAGCTGGACATGCTGCTGACCACCGGGGAGCGCCAGTCGGCGGCGCTGCTGGCCATGGCGCTGTCCGACCTGGGCATCGACGCCGTCAGCTACACCGGCAGCCAGGCGGGCATCCTGACCACACCCACCCACGGCAACGCCCGCATCATCGACATCACCCCCGGCCGGGTGGTGCGCTCCATCGAGGAGGGCTCCGTCGTCATCGTCGCCGGCTTCCAGGGGGTGGCGCAGTCGACGAAGGACGTCACCACGCTGGGCCGCGGCGCCTCCGACACCACCGCCGTCGCCCTGGCCTCGGCGCTCGGGGCGGATCACTGCGAGATCTACACCGACGTCGACGGCGTCTACACCGCCGACCCGCGGATCACGCCGAGCGCCCAGCGGATCGCAGAGATCGGCTACGAGGAGATGATGGAGCTGGCCGCGTCCGGAGCCAAGATCCTCCACCTGCGCTGCGTCGAGTATGCGCGCCGCGAGAACGTGAAGGTCCACGTCCGCTCGTCCTTCAGCGACAAGCCGGGCACCTGGCTCAAACCCCAGGAAGAGGTCAAGAAGGGAAAAAGCATGGAAGAAGCCATCATCACGGGCGTGGCCCATGACCGCAGTGAGGCGAAGATCACCATCATCGGCGTCCCCGACCAGGTGGGTGCGGCGGCCGCGATCTTCCAGGCCATCTCGGACGCCGACATCAACATCGACATGATCGTGCAGAACGTCTCGCGCCTGTCCGCGGTCAAGACCGACATCTCCTTCACCCTGCCCATGAGCGAAGGCCGCAAGGGCATCGAGGCGCTGGAGGCCATCAAGGAGAGGACCGGCTTCGACGAGGTGCTCTACGACGACCAGATCGGCAAGGTCTCGATCGTCGGCGTCGGCATGCGCTCCCATCCAGGCGTGACCACCACCTTCTTCAAGGCGCTCGCAGCCGAGGACGTCAACCTGCAGATGATCTCGACCTCCGAGATCCGCATCTCCGTGGTGGTCGGCGCCGACGAGGTGGACCGGGCCGTCCGTGGCGCCCACAAGGCCTTCGGCCTAGACGCCGACGAGCAAGCGGTCGTCTACGCCGGGACGGGCCGCTGAGAGGGCCCGGGGCCGGCACACACTGGACTGAGGAAGCACGATTCCTACCCCGCACAGTACCTGCTTTCGTGGCGCTGTCTGGTTGTTGACGCAGCTTAAGAATCAGAGCTGAAAGGACTATCCCGTGCTCAGCCGCTTTCCCACCTGGTCCGTCCGGAAACCGGAAAACGCCCGGGCCGATGCCGTCTGCAAAGTGGGTGGGGCACCGATCGGATGGTCGCGGGACTGGCCGGTGTGTGCCTTGTGCAGCCTGCCCATGAGTTTCCTCGGCCAGTTCACCGGCGACCCCCTGGCGCCCCGCCTCCTACCCGGGCACACGCTGTTCCTGTTCACTTGTGAACGCGACTCGATTGCGACTTCTGGGATCCCGTCGCAGGCGCCAACGCCTGCGTTCTCATCCCCCACGACGAGCTGGGCGCGCACCCAACCCCCATCCCGGGAGACACCCCCGTGCTGCTGGAGCTGTGGGTGAGCAGCTGGACGAGCAGGGACGACGGCATCCCTGCGGAGCTGGAGGAATCGCTCCACGAGAACGGGCGGTTCGATGAGCTGCCCGAGGATGTGGCCTTCCCCCACGACTTCGACAGCGCTCTGCTGACGAAGGCCGGGGGCGCACCCTACTGGACGGCCAACGGTCCCTGTGCCCTGCTCGACCCGTCCGACCGCATGGTGCTCCAACTCGACAGCTGGTTGACGGTCTCCGAGGGCCAGGAGGCCCTCGCGGCCCACGCGGAAAACTTTCCCGGCACCGTCCAGCTGGAAGACGACGCGGCATCGATCGCGAACT
>ERZ773075.107-NODE-107-length-70853-cov-45.9975_pt1 | contig 70853 bp, 52 predicted proteins | sample MGYA00580614_ERZ773075 | MGnify/ENA primary metagenome ERZ773075 (study PRJEB29015, sample SAMEA2738021) | human oral metagenome | biome: human oral; feature: human-associated habitat; material: dental | place: China | collected 2043 ...
ACTCAGTAACCATCCCCGCACCACAAATAGACACCAACCCCAAAATCACCACCGGCGACGGCATCACCAACGCCACAGTCGTCGGCATGGACACCTGGATATGGGCCACCGGCGACACCCCCAGCCAAGTCACGGTCACAGCAACCGCAGGATCACTATCAGCCACAGTCACGGCCCAAGCCTCAGGCCTACGCATCAACGCCCCGGACAGCACCGCCTCATGCACCGGCTGGGGCACCCCCTGGGCAGAGGGCACAGCCGAAGGGTCTTCCGACTGCACAATCGAGTTCACCCGCTCCTCCGCCCACCTCGGCGGAACCACACCCCTGACCACCTCGGTGAGCTACGACCTGACCTGGACCGCCACCGACAGCACCAACGGAACCCTCAACCCCATCACCACCACCTCCACCCACGACATCCCCGTCGCCGAAATCCAAACTGTCAACCGCACCCCAAACCAACACTAACCATTACCGGAACCCCACCACGCCCTCGACGCCTTCACCTCGCACGCCATGACCCGAGATAGCACCCCTTACAACCCGCACTCAGGCAGTACACATCGTCTTGGCAGGTCTCCTGTCAACGCACATATGGTCACAGGCAGCAAGAGCATTGTTAACCGGCCAGCTGCGCTGTTCGTCATCACGCTAAGGAAGTTCCATGAGCACTCCTGATCCGACGCCTTCCCCCAGTCCCGGACCAACTCCCAGCCCCAGCCCCGCTCCAACTCCTAGCCCCAGCCCGACGCCGAACCCCGCCCCCGGCGCTCCTAGTACTACGTCGGAATCCGGGTTTGGTTCTGGTTCAAGTTCCAGCTTTGACCCCGAGCCGACACCAAGTCCCAAGCCGGGCTTTGCTCCGACGCCACCGCCCAGTGATGACAATCAGACTTATAATTTGAAGAAGAGCGCGCTTGAGGATGTCCTCAAAAAGGCGGATGAAGCTGTGACCAACCTTGGTGCTAATGATGCTGAGTCCGGAGGAACGGCGAAATCTGAATCCTTGACTACGGGCTTAGGAGGCGACGGAAGTGTATGGAAGTCAACTCTCGCTGAGAATATGAGACAGGATTTGGTCGGCATCATCGATTCCATCACCTCGCAGACCAGCAATACACGGCAAGATATCTACGACGAGTGGTACAACGAACCTACTTACGTCGATAAGAACGATTCGCGAGCGAACTGGGGAAACTGATGACCTACGTATACCTGGACGCTGACGGATTGCAGACGCTCATCAACAATCTCAGCACCTACGCAACCACGACTCTTACCAATAAAGAGTCTGTATCGAACACGAATACCAATAATTCCAGCCCCACCGATCTAACGACTTTCAATAATACTCTCGGCACCAAGCAGGGTGAGCTGGAGGAAAAAATATAAGGATCTACAGACCCGGCTTGATGCGGCGAAGGCCGCTAATGAGAGTGGTCTGACCTCCACGGGGGCCGATGGCACAATCGCGTACTATGTCCCCGACGGTCAGGAGGACACCACGCAGGTCGTGACTGACGCCAATGGCGTGGAGGCTGCTAGGCAGGCGTGGGCCGACGCGGATACGGTAGTTAAATATTCGGAGGATGGGTGCAGTGCAGAGCAATGGGATGCACTGCTTTCCAGAATGCAGTCGTATCAGGATGATCCCGCATATGCGACTGCTCTGCTGTCCAAGATCGGTAAAGGGCGCCTTCTGGATCTGCCTACTGATATGGCGGATCGATTCGATCACATGAATCAGCATACCGGAACTGTCAGGTCGGATCGTCCTGATGCTGGTACTGATCTGGCGGACGCTTTAGGACATGTGCTGGCATCGGCGTCCACCACGTGGTCGGCCGATAAAGCGAACGAGTATGGAAACGGTCTTATCGATGAGGCCGAGAAGAAGGGTAAGGATCGGCGCATCGGTGCCCTGAATAGTATGCTGTTGGCGTCGCAGGAAACCGATATCGATGGTGACGGCGCTATGGAGCAGGTGGGTCTTGATTATAACGACGACATGCTCGTGACCATGGCGCAGCGTCTGGAGAAATTCGATCCGCAGGATGTCGGTTTCTTCGACAAGGAGAACTGGGACCTGAGCAGAACCGACCTACCGGTCGTAGGCCCCAACCGACCGCTGGACGGGATCGTGCACGCGATGACCGGCAACACGTCGGCAGCTGACACATGGCTGACAGTGCATGAGGAGAATGGGGATGTTGATCCGAATAAGACTGCGGAGCGCACTGCTGCTCTTGCCGCGAAATCCGAGATCGGGGATAACCAGTGGACGAATGACTGGACTCTTCTGGCGGCTCAGGAGGCCATCGCGGGCAATTCCGGTACTCCTGAAGTCGGTGATGGCACAGCTCAAGCAGCGATCGTGGCCGGCGCCCTTGATGCCGTCGGCGAAGGCGGCAAAGTAGGCGGCAGCGGCCAAGATAAAATCACCCTTTCAGATGCCGCCAGGAACGCTGCGTCAATCGCCCTGTCCAGCTACCCCTACGGTTTCCAAAGATCAGCTCTAACAGAAGATAGAAAAGGACGAACAGTGGGCATGGGAGATGGCTCCTGGGCTGGCGACATGCCGGACCAGCCTTTGCTCACCAACAAGGCTCTAGCGAACCTTGTCGGTCAGGTCGGTGAAAATAACGCAGCCCTGGCTCGTCTCGCGGGTTCCCAGGAGGCCTTCAACAAGATCCAGACCACAGGCGAAGCCGCCAAGGACGACCCACAACCGTTGAGCACAGCCCTGAACGATCAAGCAAATGCGCGTGGGTTCGTCGCCGGTGCGATCGCCAGGCAGCACGAGGACGATGCGAAGGCTAAGGACGAACGGGTCGGCGCATGGGCGAAGGCCGCCTCGACTGCTGTCAATGCCGTACCTCTGCCCCAGGCAAAAGGGGCCGGCGCTGTACTCAATGTTGCGACGAATTTCGTTACTAACGCCGGTAAGAGCGCTGCCGCTAAGGGAGCCGAGGAAGGGACGACGAAGATGTTCGGTGGAAACGAGGACAAAACCAAGGACAACGAGGAAGCCGTCAAAGCTTCGGGCACTTCCAGCAGCACCATTAATGAGACTCTCATGCTCCTGGACAGCGGTGAATACAGCCAAGAAGATCTCGCTAAGGCCGTGAAAAATAGTGATCCTGATGATGTCTCGTCGGTACTGAACTCAGATGGCACCCTAAATATTGACCCCTCGAGTATTTCTTACGATTCGATCACCTCTGAGCAGGAATCGGCCCTCCTGACGATTGCAGATAAGCTTCCGAGTGATGGCCACGCACCACTGACTAATTTCGGTAAAAATAATACAGGAAGTTATAGCTCTGGGTATGATGTTGCTCATGGGCAGTGAGTCTGGTTTTTCGAGGGGTGTGGGGCGGTTGCGGCTGTGTCATTGTAGATCTCTGGCGGTCGTGCTGGTGGTGGCTGCGCTGATCGGAGGATGCAAGTCTCCATGGTCGTCTGAGCCGGCCGGCCCTGCGACAGCGGTGGCTGCGGCCAGTGTGGATCCAGAGGCGGAGTCGTTCACCTGTCCGGGCGTTCCTGATTCCTCGGTGCAGGCCGTCACCGGTGAGGTGACATTTATACCCAGCGGTGGGCGAGAGAAGGACGGAACAGTTCGCTACCTTGCGTGTAATGCAAACCGCAGCAACGGCGGATTCCAGTTCACATCTGAGTTCGGTCGGCAGTCTCCGGATAATCCGGCTGGGAGTAAGAGCTATATGTACGGTGATGGGAGTAATGAGCCGTTCACTGTTGAGGGTGTGCCGGACGCCAATGGTGAGGTTCATATCGATAAAGACAGCGGCTTGGCCATTATCGTGTGCGGGGACGCCTACATTAACGTCTTCTTGAACCCCCGCGCCTCTCTTAACGGGGATCTCAGGGGTAACCTCATCAATCTTGCCACATCAATGACACCATGGGCATGCAACGGTGAACCGATCCCGGACCTGGATGTTCCGCTGTCACCGGCCAAACCCCGCCCCGAACCCACCACCGATACCACGACCGACACCGACACTTCCACGCCACAACCCGCTCCCGAAGAAGACTGACCGCTGCACGGGCGATGGGGCTATGGTGGGCTGCGTTTCGGCTGGTTCGGCCGCGATGCCGCCACCGGCGATACGGCCTCGACTTTCTCCTTCCCTGGTGTTGGGGGTATGGGTGAGGTCAAGATTGATGCCGGTGTTACTCGTGATCCGCCCTTGTACGCCACCACGCTGTTCACCTGTGGTGATCACTACCTGCTGCCGTCCGTTGGCGATATGCGAGATATCAACGGTGATGTCAGAACTGATCCGATCAATCTGACCCAGTCTGCTCTGCCCTGGTTGTGTCAGGGCGAGCTCATTCCCGGCCTGGGCGCCACCATCGACGAACGCTGCCCCACCAACACCATCACCCCCACGACCTCGACGAATCTGACAACCAACCTTCCAGGTTCACCAAAAGACTGAGCGAGCTATCGCCGGACAAACGCGTCGCAAACTAACATCAGAGGGCGCCGAAATTTCTGAGATTACTAACAAATTAAAGTCAAATTAGACAGACCCTAGAATGGCGAAGGACGCAATAAATGCAGCAATCGTCGCCGTGGACTCATTACTTTACACCCGAAGCACTATCGTAACCTGTAGCATATTTCTGTTCGGCATTTTCATTTTCCTCAAGGAAGCCGGAAAGCTCATTGAGGGCCTGCACTTGCTCGCCAGTCAGATCCATGGAATTTACGGTCGCTTTCAGCGAACCGTCCTTATTGAGAATAGAATCGTATGCATAGCCGGCCGCTTCACCATTCTTCGTTCTGGCGATCAAGCGCTCTTTGACCTTCTCCTGGTCATACTGGCCACTTTGGAGGATGTAGAGCGTTGATGTTATGCCATTTGTGGTGACACCTTGGCGATAGTCATTATCATTTTTTGCCTTCGCCTGTTCCTCCAAATTTTGAGGAGAGCTGCCCTTAATACCATCCACGAGAAGACTCTCTGTGTTGACTCTTGAAAACCGTACGGATACGCCGAAAAAACTATCGCTGCGGTGTTCCTCGAAGAGGGCGACAGTTCAATACGATCACCAGATTCTCCGACCTCATTGAGAATACTGGCGGTCACCGTCGCTTCCCCACTTCCGTTATCCTGCAGGTTCGAATCACTGTTCACGCTTGTAACTGCTGTTTGAGCGGCGATATTCATCCAGTCATCAGTCCAGCCACGCGCCAGGCCCTGCCCGTCGGGGCCCGCCAGTAAAGTTTTGCTCATAAGTTGCTGCACACGCTCTTCAGTTGCGGTTTGATCCAGTTTCCCATCGGCATCGTGGACTTGCAGCCACTTATTCGCCGTCCCCGGATTTCCACTCATGGCGTGCACCAACCCCGTCAAAGACGTATCTAACAGCTCAGGGTTCGTTGTTCTAGACTCAAGAGGAATTTTGTAATCTTCTAGCCGTGAAGCCAGGGTAAGGAGGAAATTATCGTTATATTTAAGTCCCACTGTTTCATTGGTTCCATCGCCATCGATATCGATCTCCCGGGAAGCCATGAGCATGCGATTTAGATTGTTGAAACGCCCTCCGTTTTTCTCAATATCGTTAATGAACCCATTAGCGTATTCTTTCGCCTTGTCAGCTGACCACATGCTGGACGCCGAAGCCAGCACGTGTCCCAGAGCATCCGACACTTCCTCCTCTGCAGAATCGCCCTGACTATGGGAGGCGATTCTGGTAGGAATATCGAGCAGATTCTCTCTACCAGTTCTATTCAGGAGCACGTTCGCGTACGCGGGGTCATCCTGGTGCGCCTTAATGCTGGCAAGGAGTTCCTCCCAGATCTCTTTGGTGTAACCTTCCTTTGAGTAGGCATCAAGGAATTCGGCATCTTCTCGAGCTTGAATAACACTTTCTAGGCTGTTACTCGTTCTGACGTTCTCCGCAGTGTCCTGGGCGTCGTCAGGAATATAGTATGCAATCGAGCCATCAGCATCCGTAGAGGTCAGCCCACTCTCGTTGGCGGCCTTGGCGGAATCCAGTCGCACCTGCAGATCTTTACTCTCATCCTCCAGAGCACTTTGGGCGGCACCAAGTTTAGCATCAAAGTTCATTAGGTCGGCGGGGTAGCAGTGGAAGGCATTGCTCCCAGACACGGCCTCCTTATTGCTAAGGATAGTGTCCGCATATGCTTTCAAACCATTGATGAGATTCTGCAGCCCATCAGGATCCAGGTAAACGTAAGTCATCGATGGTACCACCTTGCTCGAGGGTCGTCCTTATCAACATAAGTCGGCTCATTGTCACGCTCAGCGATAATTTCCTCCTGGGTGGTGGTCATCTGCGAGGTAGCGCTATCGATCACACTGACAAGTTGCTGCCTAATGGTCTCAGCAAGAGTGGATTTCCAAACACTCCCATCGCCGCCCAGTCCCGCTATCAGAGAAGCTGATTTTGCTGCCCCCCCCCGGAAGCGACCGCATCCGCATCGAGATTGGCTATAGCTTCATTTACTGTCCCGAGGACGTACCCCATAGCCACCTTCTTCATATTCATTGCCTGATTAGACCCCTCAGGTGGAGCTTCCGGCCTTATGCCTGGCGCGGCTGTTGGCCTGGGCTCCGGGCTGGGGGAAGGCTCTGGGGTAGGCGTAGGGGTTGGGGGATTAGTAGGGGTGCCCATGGGCTCTCCTCATGAAGGGATATGTAGATGAGGGATGATGTTGGCAACCATGGAGTACGGCACGCTATGAGGAGAACTACCCTTGATAATACGAGCAAAGATGAGATCCTGTAAGGATTCGATATAAGCGATTGATTGTTGGAGTATCGGTAGGTGCTCCGTTAGGCGTGGAGGATGTGGCGTCGAGCTTTAACCTCGTCTCGCAGAAGCATCTCTACCGCGCTGATCAAGATCCGCAGGCTCAGGGAGCACGTTACGAAAGCGAGCCGTAATGTCGTGGCCGATTCGACCACCTCGACATATCTAGCGGCCCCAGCGAGGCTATTAATGACCTGTGCGAATACTTCTGACGCTCCGATTTCGACGACTACGAATCATTTCGGCGCATTTATTTGTTGATAATTTTTTCAGTTTCCTTGCAAATCAGGGTGGTTGGCGCCGGGTCGGTGGTGCCAACGAGCAGGAGCTCAAGATGGACGGAGACAGCGGTACACGCCCCAAGCAGTTATGACCTCTGCCATTGCCATCTTGGTTGGTCCGGTGTTCTGAGGGCTTCAGGGTGCTGGTGAGCCGGATCTTGGAGTTGATGTTGATGAGGCAAAGCGGGCACGTTATTCTACGACACGGTTTCCTCGTGATCCTCGTGTTGGGAGGCTGCGATGTCTCAGGTTTCGCAGGATGTTCGTCGTGCGCGTTTTTCGGATCGTGGTCGGTGTGTGGCGGTGGGCCTGACGGCGTTGATGATGGTGGCCTCGAGTGAGTCGGGCTGCAGTGTTGGTGGTGGTGTGTCTGGGGGTTCGACGGTGCCGGCGTTGGGAGGTTCTTCTGCGTCTGCGGGTGCGGGGGCTTCTGGTGGGTCTGGTGGAGGCTCGGCGGGTGCGTCTGGTGGTGCCAGTGCGGTGGGTGCGGGGGTGACTGCGGATTCGTTGTCGGACCCGGAGGCCGAGTACGCGGTGGTGTCGGTTCCTGAGGGGTTGGATGCGACCCAGGGCGAGGTGCTGTCGGCTTTTGTTGCGTATGACCGGGCCAGTTGGACGGCCGTGCGGGACATGGATGGCACCAGTGAGGTGGAGGCCACCGCGACCGGTCAGGAGCTGGCTAGCTTCACGAAGGGTTATAAGGATCACGAGGCCAAGGGGCAGCATGTCGAGGGCTCGTCCAGTGTTGAGGTCTCAGCGGTGGATCTGCTGCCTGATGGTGTGACGGCCTCGGTGGGGGTCTGCAATGACCAGACCAAGGGGGCGTTGGTCTCGGCCACCGGCGAGGACCAGACTCCCGAGGATGTTCGGCATCGTTTCCCTATCGCGTACACCCTGGTGCGGCAGGGCTCGGGCTGGAAGGTGGCCAGCAGCTCGCAGGGAGAAGCTGACCAGTGCTGACAAGAGGAGCACGGGCAATGAGGAGGAGAACAATCATGAAGACGCCAGGCGGCGCAGCCCGTCCGCTGATGGTGACGGCGCTGGTGGTAGCCGCGTTGTCCGCGATGTCCACTGTGGTTGGACCGCCGGCTTATGGCAAGGACCTGTCAGTCGGTTCTGGACAGGGCCCGGACGGCAGCGCGCAGATCTCGGTGTCGGTGTCCTATGAGTCGGCCTCCTCAGGCCCAGGCGGAGGCGCCGGGGCCACCACCTCGAGCCAGACCGTGACAGCCACCGTCCAGCCGATCTGCTACCACGAGGCCAGGTGGACCGGTAAAAGCCTCGCAGAAGACATTAATAGCGATAATAATTTTATGTATTATGAGGATGATAGTGATCCTGATACTGACTACGCGAACTGGAAGGATCATGCCACTGATGAGGAAGGTCTTTGGTATATACCGACTTGTTCCAGAAAGAATGGCCAGTCTCCGGAGGAACTAGACGCAGCCGCCAGAGCATTCTTCCCGACCGCACATGCAGTGTTCGTGCCTGCTGGTGGCGAGCCGCCGGCGCCTTATATTGATGGTGGGACTCTGGCGAAGGCGGCGTGGGACGCGGTGACGATTCCGCAGCCGGGCGTGGAGACCAATCCGAAGCTGGGGGACTCCGGAGCGACCCTGGTGGGTATCGATACGTGGGTCTGGGCCACCGAGGACACCCCCGCGAAAGTCACCGCTACCGCCACAGCAGGACCGGTGACCGCCACGGTCACGGCGGTCTCGGATGGTCTCAGACTCTCCGCCCCGGACTCCGTCCCCGACTGCCATGGCTTCGGCACTGCCTGGACCGAGGGAGCGGCCGAAGGATCCTCCAATTGCACGATCGAGTTCACCCGCTCCTCAGCCCACCTGGGCGGAACCACACCCCTGGACATCTCAGTAGGCTACTCGGTCTCCTACACCGCCACCGACGGCGCCACCGGAGACCTCGACCCCGTCACCACCACATCCACCACCAACATCCCCGTCGCCGAAGTCCAAACCATCAACAACTAACAACTGAATCTCAAAGTCGGCACCACGACAAAACAGATAGCTAAGGGGTATGCAACATGGCCGATAAAATCGATAATCCAAAACTGGTGGCGATCAGAAATATCAAGTCTCAGGTGTCCACATCACAGACTAATCTGGGGTCTTGGACACCCAAGTCGTCTGCCTCGACTAACGCCAGCACGATCGACGACGGACTGACCGAGGATGTGTGGACGTCTCCGGTGGCTGATGATTATCGCACCAAGATCAGTACCGCAGTGTCCGATACGGACGCGGCACTCGCATCGATAGCCGCGGATCTGACCAGCGCCGAGAATGCGATCATTAACGATGGTCTGGAGAAAGTGGACCCGGATTCCGAAGAGGCCAAATGGCCCAATAAATAATACCTTGTCGATTCAACTCTTATTATATGTAACATCGAGGAGATTCTGTGGCTTTTATCAAGATCAATCCTGAGGGTATGCTGACGGTTATAAACAATTTGGATGAACGTGCTTCGGCGGTGGATACGGAGCGGACGAACATCGATAATTCCAGTTCGGACAACCACGACCCGGTCACCTCGGTCGTCACCGCCACCGATCCTTTGCCTGCTCCTCTCGCGCCCAGTCAAACGTCTGGCCCTTCCCTGCCCGGTCAAAATTCATGCTCGACAAACCTGAACGCCTGTGCAGGAAATATCCGAGCTCTGGCTGAGGAGTTGCGTACCCGCCGCCAGGAAGCTATCGACATGAACTCCTCGGGAATCACTCCCGCAGACGCGAACGGAACGGTGTCCTACTACCTGCCCGACCCACCCGCAGGAACAGTAGACACAGAAGAATACTGGAACAACACCGACACCGCCGCCAATGTCAAGACCTATAACTCTCAGTCCGTGGCCAATGCCAAGGCCGAGTCCGCGGAGCTCGCCGAAGCGCTCAGCACGAGGGATGGGAAGTCCTCAAAGGGACGCACGTATGATGAGATTCTAGCCGAGACCGCTAAGCATCAGGACGTACCGACCTATGCTGCTGCGTACGTCTCCTCCGTGGGCGTGGACAAGTACCTGGATATGGTCGAAGGTCTTGGATCGCGCAACACACATTATTCCTCCCCTAAGGACCAAGTTCCGGCAAATATGGCAACAGGGGGATTCGACCGTGAGGCCGCAGCTAAGGATGTGGGAGTTCTTGGTCATATCTTCGCTGCGGCCTCGCAGGACGGTGTCACAATCTATGACGGCAAGGGTAATGCGCTCGATATGGCTGCCGAATCTGAAGCCGCGGTGGAGGAGAAGGGGCACACGGGAAGGATGTCCGCTCTCAACGGCCTCCTGGAGACGCCGGACACAGTATATGGAACAGATTTTCTTGTCGACCTCGCCGGCAGGCTCGAGGATAATTCGTATGATGCTAGCGTAACCTCCGGAAGAGCCAAAGTAGACGTCAAGTACGGAGGAGCGTACGAAGGCTCCTCCATGGACCCCCTCTACGGGGTGACCATGGCCATGGGCAACAATCCCGATGCGGCGCTAACTTATCTCACCCCCGACGGCGAAGGAACACCCGGAGAGAAAAGTGCGGATCGGTGGAAGCTGCTGACGGAACGCACTTGGGACCCCGAAAAGGGGCTAAATGGCTTCACCGCCGCCCTGGGAGCCGCTTCCTCCTACCGCGGCGTGACCGACCCGAATGCCCCTGTTCCGAATGCCGACGCACGGGCCACGTGGGTAGCAGGAAAAACCATCCCCTACTTCGTCAATAATGTTAAAGAAGAGAATCTAACAGACGAAATGAAGCAGAATCTCGGCCTCGTCATAGGCAACAGCCCCGATGAATTCGCGGCACTAGCGAACAGTGGGACTTTCAATGGCCAGGACAACCACTGCGGCCTTACAGGGACCGTCGCCGATAATCAGTTCTCGACTCTTCTGTATCGGATTATGGACAATAAGAACGCAGCCGGCACAGTGGCCGCTGGCATAGCGCAGCGCTATCACAACGAGATCGAAAGCACAGTTCCTGGCGCGGATAATCCGACGGACGAGCTCAAAGAGCAGTACCAGTCCGCGGCGAGGGCGATGGGGTATCTTGACGAGATAGCGAATTTGCGCGCCAATGACGATAAGGCAGCACAGGACAAAGCAAAAGAAAATGCGAGTACTGCGCTGAGCGTCTTCTCCACATTTCTGGGCGCGGGAGTGAGCGCCGCGACTGGAGGCACCGGCCTGGCTGTGGCTGGACCGCTGATGTACAACGTGGGGTCCACCGTCGCTAAACCGCTCATGGTCGATGAGATCACCAAGGACTGGAATGTGCCTGACACTATTGACGGACAAGATATCAAGGACGTCCTGCGCGCCCAGTCCTATGTCGACGCCGCACACTACGGACTGTTACAGGACACCAGCATCGATGTCGCAGCACACAATCCTGAGGCGAAAGACAATTCGCCTTTTTCCTTCTACTCCGAAGTCGACGGCAAGCCAACCATCAACTCCCCTGATCCAATGACCCCAGAAGCGGCGAAAAGCTATTTTACCTGGCAGGACGCGATCACTAATAGCAAACACTCGGAACCGGTTATGACTGACCTGGAGGGAGTCGTTAATAGCGGATGGGAAACAGGAAGCGGGACGGGAAAGAGCGCCAAGATCATCAAATGAGTACTTTAAGCCGCTTCCGCCGTGGAGCCTCATCGGTCCGCATACTGCACTGGTGCACCCGTGCCATCGCGGTGGTGGCCTGCCTGGGGCTGTGCTCTTGCTCCTCCTTGCCCTGGGCAGCCCAGACCCAGAGTCCCACACCCACGCCCACACCTCTGCCAGACGACTACCTGTGCGACATTGTGCCGGCCAATATCCTCAACGACTCACTCAGCTTCCGCACCGGACGGGTCTACTACTCTCACTCCAGTAGCAGGGGAGAGGAGAAGGCCGTCAATCAATATGATGATTGGCAATGCGCCCTGACCTCCCCGGACATTAATCAGACGATCCAGATCAAGTACGTTTTTAACAACCACTGGGACACTCCCGCCGGCTGGGTCTGGTCACCTATGACAGAGTCCGCACCTGAAAACGAGAAGCGCAACGCCGACCCGATCACCCTGCCGGACCACGAAGGGCAGGGGTGGATCATCGGAGATTCCCCAGACGTCAATGACAGATCCGTTCTGGCCTGGCAATACCCCAACGGCTACTACCTAGTCGTCTCCATGGGCTACAAGCCGGAAGCTCCCGCCCCCGACAATAATCTTCAGGCCCTCCAGGACCTCGCCCTGGCCGTTATCGACGAGATCCCGCCCATCGCCGCCGAACCCGTACACCTACACACCATCTACCCCGACGACGACCCAACCAACAACTCACCCCAAGACAACTAACACACCCACCAACACCCCCAACCAGACCCGCGCCGGCCCTTTCTCCCCCTGAGATCGATAGCCCGGCATCGCCTCAGCATTCCCGATACGTTCTCAATTCCGATCTGGTTTGCGGTTGACGGTCTGAACCTCAGCCACCGGAATGTCAACAGACGAGTTCGTGGTGATCGGATCCAGGGTCCCGCTACTCCCATCTGAAGCGGTCCATGACACGTCGTAGCTCACGGACACGCTCAAAGGCGTCGTCCCACCAAGATGAGCCGAACTCCGCGTGAACTCAACCGTGCAATCACTACCACCCTCCTGACTCTCGCCGTCCACCCAAGGGCTCCCCCAGCCAGTGCATGACTGCTTCGCATCAGGAGCACTCAAACGCAAACCAGACGACGACGCCACCACCTCAGCAGACATCGATCCCGCCGACGCGCTTACCCGCACCTCACTAGGCGTATCACCCGTCGCCCACACCCACGTATCCATGCCCACCACCGTCGCATCCGGCACACCATCACCAGTGGTGATCTTCGGATTCGTCTCCACACTCGGCGCCGGAATCGTCACCGCATCCATCGCCGCTTTCACCAGCGTTTGCGCATCAATCATCGGAGCCGGCGGCTGCGACCCCTCCGGCACCCAGATATAACGCGTGGGATTATCCTTATAAAAGGCCTTCGCTAACTCACCAAAATCTTCGCCTCTGCTCTCAGCCCGCATACGGTTGCAAACCGGCGTGTACCACCAACCATTGGTATCATTCGCGTGCTCATCCCAACCTTCCCATGGGATGGAAGGAATCTCATCACCCAGCGGATCCGGTGGAGGAGGATTCTCGACTGCCTTCCGATGCCCCTCCACCGAACTGGTGAATGCTGGTGTGTAGTAGCACACCGGCTGCACGGTAGTAGTCGCCGTCGTCGACCAGCTACCACCACCGGTAGACGAGGAACCACCCGACGCCGACGTACTCGACACCGAGATCGTCACCACCTGACTGCCATCCCCCGGACTGGAAGTCCCGGGGGATACGCCCCCATCCTCACCCGGAGTTGCGAATGCCGTCGGCCCGCACACCGCAACCCCCAGGGCAACCGGCACCACCAGCAGCCCCCGCATCCAGCTCCATCTGCTCAGCACTGGTCCACCCCCACCTTCTCGTCAGAAGACACCATCCAGGTGCCGGAATTCTTATCCTTTATCAGCGTGATGCGTCTCATATACGTATGAGCGGTGTCTTTACCGGCATCTTCTCCGCCATCAGACACGACGCGTATTTGACGCTGATCATTGCACGCCATCATGGTGGCCTGATCCGCATTGTCTTCACTTACGCTCACGTCCTGCACCGACGTCGAGTACTGGCCCTCCATATGCCAGCCGTTCGCCTGATAATCCGAATACAGGTCATCGAAGTATCTGAACGCCTCGCCCGTCATCACGGTCTCGACCTGCGAAAGGTCCCCATCCATCGCCCGAAACGCCTCCCACGTCAACCTGTCGGAGGCGACATAGACGCCCGCGATCTCCTTACCGGTGTCATCAAGGTCATCGGGAAGGCTCTCCGCCGTGTACTCGCTCTCCGGGTTCGACATCTTCTGCGGGGTCACGTCCTCCGGCGCCCAGGCCAGCGCCGTCGGTCCTGCCGACCCAGTCGATTCCGACGCCCCGCCATCAGCCCCCGCCGTCAACGCCGGTACCGGTGAACCCGACGTCGAATCACCACCCGACGAGCACCCGGCCGCACCGCCGACCAGCATGACCACAGCCACCGCACCCGCAGCAGCACGACGCAAACGGCCCATCACAACCCCCATTCAGGGACAGCCGGAAATACCAGGAAATGTCGATAACGATATCATCGCGCCCCCGAAGGGGACCACCGCTCCCAGGGCGCTCAAGCGCCGAACAGCGGCCTTCAGGCTGGGGACTTCTCCCCAGTACCCCACGGCCCGACCGCCCCTCCGCCTCGGCCCGGCCAGCAATGCGCCCCTGCAGAACCCCTGCACTCTCAGGGATCTCTCAGTGTCTCTCAGAGCCCCTCGTCAACCCCTCCACCTCTTCTTCGCATCACCGCCGACGCCCGCCACCCGCCGCACGCCCCGGCAGACCTCGGCACCACCGTTACCATCGAACTCATGAGTCTGCCGACGCCCGAGCCCGCCCCCACCCGCCGAGCACGCACTGGCCTGCGCACCGTGGTCATCGCCGTCTTAGCCGGGGCGCTCACCCTGGGCGCCGTCATCGGCGGCACCCTCCTGGCCACCGGAGGCACCATTTACGCACAGCAGGCCTCCATCCATACGCACTCCGTCACCCCATCGGACTCATGGGCCACGGGCTCCACGCAGTTGTGGTCGACGACGATCGACACGGATGCCTCGGTTTTCACCTCTCCCGGCCACCTCTTCTCGGTGAAGACCGACGGCGACAACGCCCAGGCCTCCGCCCTGACCGCCTACACCATGAGCGACTCCGGGCTCTCCCAGGCCTGGTCAGCCTCCGTGGACACCACCGGGGACTCGGTGGCCGAGCGCGGAGCGGACAACCCCCTCTACCCCGCATTCCTCATATGGGGTAAGAACACGATCATTCACGGCCGGACCCTGTACGACATCACGACCGGGAGCACCAGCGACGTCCCCTGGCCCACAGATGCCGTACCAGTCGTCGCCGGAGACACCGTCGTCGCCTGCCGGAAGACCATTTGCGCCGGTTACAGCGAGAGCCAATCCGGCTTCGCACAATCCGGCGAGGCCGGAAGCGGCCCCCTGTGGTCCACCGCTGTCGAAAGCGCCATCAACGCCGTACCGGGCCTCTCTGCGACCGAGAACGACGCGGCCGGAGGCATCACCAGAGAGGGCGGCAACTACGTGCCTGTGATCACCCTGTCCGGTGCGAATTACGTCATCATTGCCCACCATTACGTCATCAATATCGACACAGGGCAAGCGCTCACATTCGACGTTCCAGAAGAAGATCCGGCTATCTACGCCATTGTGAGCACCGACAGCGGCTGGGCCATCCGCTCCGCCTACTACGATCTGGCGGCCAGTTCCGCGAAAGAGGCTCACCTGTCCTTCTACGATATCGGGGGAGGGAAACCCACCTCCACGCAGACCATTCAGAGAAGTCTCAATGAGGACCAGGCGATGTCCTTCCCGCGCCCGATGCCGGTCAAGTACTGGGAGAAGTTATTTGTTGATAATGACACGAGTTCAACAGCGGGGACAAACGCATCGACCACCGTTGATAATAAGTTATGCGTGCAGAGCATCTCCATGACGGATGCCGCCACAATCGACCTCTCCGGCTTCGACACGACCGCCTTCCCCTGCTTCGATCAAGACGCTATCCAGCTCTCCGACCACGCGAAGGTGGTGGCAGTCGGAATGAAGCAGGTCACCGGAGCGCCCTTCTCACTGATGTATGACGCCAAGACGGGGGAGCAGATCACCTTCGAGGGAATGGACCCGGCCAGCGGAGCCTCATTCACTGTTGTCGATCCGAGGCAGATCATCGGCTACTCGCCATCGGACGGCACCCTCACCAGCTATGCACCCCGCTCTCGCTAGCGCGCGACTGATGGAGTCACCGTGCGCCACAGCCGGAACGCGGCGCACTCACTGTTTACGAGCCCGCCGGCTGAGTGCGCGCCTGGTGCGTTCGTAGACGGCGGGCCCGGCGGAGCGCGCCGTCTACGAACGCACCGGGCTCATCCCGCTTGGCGCATCCTCGCACCAGCCGCTACGCTCGCCCCATGACTGCTGCGACGTCCATGACCCGTGCCCTGCCGGTGCGCGCCCAGGTCATGCGTCGAATGCACATGCGCTGACAGCGCCAGCCGTCGCTGTAGCCCGAATAACGGTCAGAGTCCGAGCCCCGCGCACAGCCCGCTCGTTGCACTCCGCGCCCGCCGCGCCGTCGGCGGTTCGTGTTCATCGCTCATCCCCCGTTCTTCGCACGCGCCCACCGCCCCGCGCGGCGGCCCTCGCACGTGCCGGCCCAAGGACCCGCCAGCCATGTCAGCTCATGTCCCAGCCCTCGCCTCCGCCCTCGACTCACCTCTCGCCCCCGCCCGCACACGCAGCACCCCGGCCGCTCCGGCAGCTCTGGCAGTGTTAGCCGCTTCGACTCCCCTCACCTGCGACCCCGGCCCCGGCCATGGCAATGACCTCCCCGACCTCTCCCCGTTCGACCTGGTCCACGACCGCACCGGCACCGGCTCCCTCAAGTGGGACTTCGCCGCCGAGCGAGGCCGCCCCACCACGGCCCTGCCCCTGTGGGTGGCGGACATGGACCACGCCACCGCGCCCTGCGTGACCTCCGCCCTCCTCTGGCGGGTGCGCCATGGAATCTTCGGCTACTCCGAACCGGACGCCGACTACAACACCGCCCTGGCCGGCTGGTTCTCCCGCCGCTACGGCTGGCGGATCGACCCCGCCTGGAACGTGGTGACCCCAGGGGTCGTCCCCGCCCTGGCGATGGCGGTGCGGGCACTGAGCGCCCCTGGCGACGCCGTCGTCATCGAGGAGCCCGTCTACTACCCCTTCCGCGAGGTCGTGGAGGCCAACGGCCGTACGGTCGTCCCGGTCCCGCTGATCCGGGATCCCGACGGCGCCTACCGGCGCGACATCGCCGCCCTGGAGACGGTCCTGGAGCGCACCGGCGCACGGCTGCTTCTCCTGTGCAACCCGCACAACCCGGTGGGGCGCGTGTGGTCGCGCGACGAGCTCACCGAGCTGGCCGAGACGACCGCCCGTCACGGCGTCGTCGTCGTGGCCGACGAGATCCACGCCGACCTCGCCCTGCCCGGACACCGCACCACTCCCCTCGCCTCGCTGGGGCAGGAGGTCGCCGCCCGCACGGTCACCTGCACCTCGCCGTCGAAGGCCTTCAACCTGGCGGGCCTGCAGGTCGCCAACATCCTCATCCCCGACCCGGTTCTACGCGCCCGCTTCCGGGCCGAGCTCGACGCCGCCGGCTACTCCCAGCCCAACGCGCTGGGGCTGGTCGCCTGCCGGGCCGCCTACGAGGGCGGCGACGCCTGGCTCGACGAGCTGCGCGAGCACATCGCCGCGGCCCGCGCGCACGTCGTCGATCGTCTGGCGTCCGTGCCCGGCGTCGAGGCGGTGCCCGGAGAAGGCACCTACCTGCTGTGGCTGGACTGCACCGGTCTGCTCGCGGCCGCGGGGCTGGACCCCGACAGGCTCGACGACGTGATCCTGGAGGAGGCCGGGCTGTGGCTCGACGACGGCGCGATCTTCGGCGCCGGCGGGCGGGGCTTCACCCGTATGAACGTCGGCTGCCCGCGCGCCACCCTGGATGAGGCGCTGAACCGTCTCGAGGCCGGCGCCGCGGCCCTGCTCACCCGCCGAGCAAGGCAGGCCCGGCGGACCGGCACTGCACCCGCAGCCTGATTCATCGAGATCGGTCCGGTTCCGCACCGAGATCGGTCGTATTCCGCCGCGAGATCGGTTCAGTTCCGGCTCGAGATCGGTTCAGCACCGCGCCCACTCCCAGAAGGACCCGCACAATGACCAGCTTCGCCCCCGCACCCGTCCGCTCCGACTCCTCGGGGAACCCGAGGACCGCAGCCCCGCAGCCCCGCACGACTCACGCAGCCTCACGGCCGGCGCGGTCCGCACCGGACCCCGCCGCCTCCCGGGCGACGCAGCGCCCCGCAGCCCCGGCCGACGACGACCGCTCGCACTGTCGCACCGTCCCGATCCAGCACCACGCCTCCTGGTCGGCCGAGCCCCCCGCCTGGGGGCTGGACACGGTGCTCGCCCATGCGGGCACCGCCACCGACCCGGCGACCGGTGCGATCACCGCGCCCATCCACCTATCGACCGCCTTCGGCCATCCGGGGCTGCACGAATCGACCGGTTACGACTACACGCGCACGGCCTCGCCCACCCGCGACGTCCTGCAGGACGCGCTGACGCGCCTCGACGGCGGAACGGCGGGCTTCGCCCTATCATCGGGAATGGCCGCGGTCCAGCTCGCGGTCGAAACGCTCGCGCCCCACGGCAGCCGGGTGGTGGCGCTGGAGGACCTGTACGGCGGCACCTACCGCTACCTCCAGGTGCTGGCCGAGTCGGGCGCCTGCGAGGTGGATTTCGTCATCGGCGAGGAGGGCCTGCACGAGGCGCTGGGCCGTCCGGCCTCTCTGGTGATCATCGAGACCCCGACCAATCCGATGATGGCCGAGATCGACATCGCGCGGGCGGCCGGCTGGGCGCACGCCGCCGGGGCACTGCTGATCGTCGACAACACCTTCTACACCCCGGTCATCTGCCGACCGCTGCAACTGGGCGCCGACGTCGTCGTCTACTCGGCCACGAAGTACCTGGGCGGGCACAACGACGTCATGGCTGGCGCCGTCGTCGTGGCCGACCCCGACTTGGGCGAGAGGCTCATGTACCGGCTCAACACCACCGGCGCGACGCTCGGCCCCTTCGACTGCTTCCTGCTGCTGCGGGGCCTGAAGACCCTGTCCCTGCGCATGGCTCGGCATGAGGAGAATGCCCGGCGCGTCGTGGAGTTCCTGGAGGCCAGCGCGCGCGTGAGCCGGGTGCTGTACCCGGGACGCTCGGGCATGGTCTCCTTCGACCCCGCCGACGACGTCGATATCGCGGCCTTCCTGGGGGCGGTGCGGGTCTTCACCTTCGCCGAGTCGCTGGGCGGGGTGGAATCGCTGGTGACCTGCCCGAGCGTGCAGACGCACGCCGATGTGCCGCCTGCCACCCGCGCAGCCTACGGGCTGACCGACCGGCTGCTGCGGCTGAGCGTCGGCATCGAGGACGCCGATGATCTGGTGGCGGACCTGGAGAAGGCGCTGGAGGCCGGTGCGGCCGGGGAATGACAGGCCTGCGGTAGAAGGGGCGATGGACACATCATCACGAACCCGCATAGTTTTGCCGCATGCCATCCATCCCTGAAGGCATGATCCTGCCTCCGCCCAGACGCTCCAGCCCCGGGCCCAGGCGCGCCGATCCGGGGCACGGGCCTCCCAGTTCCGGCCCCGAGCGCCCCGCCGAGTCCGGGCGTTCCAGCCCCGGGTGCCCCGCCGAGTCCGGGCGCCCGCCCATTCCTCCTGCGCTGTACCTGCCCTCCACCGGGGCATCCAACACGCGGGGGGCGGAAATCGAGTTGCGTCAGATGCGCGACGGTCGTGTCGCGCTGCTCGCCTACACGGCCCTCGACCGACTGGCCCGCTGCCTGGGACCGAACCAGCCGTGGGTTCTTTATCCCACCGAGAATCTCGACCAGCTGGAGGCGGTCCAGTCCTATGACGTGATCTATCTGGATACGCCGGTGCCGCGCAACCTCTGGCACCAGACGAAAGATGACAATAGGGATGGAGCAGTTCGATGACCGGCGACCTTGATTTCCAGTACGACGCCGCGACCTGCATCAAAGCGCGCTTCTACACCGCGCAAAGCGATCTGGAGGAGGATGCGGCCACCATGCCCTCGGAAGTCGATGGAGGGAACGGCACAGAGCATATCGACAATATGATCGCCCAGCTCGCAGAGGATGCTGGCGCACTGGCGCAGGCGGCGACCCTGGGCGGAGACAATATGGGATCAGCGATCGATCTGGTCACCGAAGTCGATGATGACGTCGCCCGGACCTTCCGCAACATGGAGAAGGAGATGCCGTGAGTGATATCGATGTGACGATTCCGGGAAGCGTGGAGTCCGTCTCCGGCGCCGCGTCCCGCCTGGAAAACTTGCGGGACAATTTCAGCGACGCCAATCTGTTGTTCACCAACAACTCCACTCAGGCCAATTCCGCGCTCGTCGGCGAACTGGGATCGGCCGTCACGGCCTTCTCCGATGATCTGAGCAAGGCCTGCAATGACGCTTACGATCGCGCCAAGAAGGCCGCCGACACCATTCGCTCCTTCACCTACCCCGAGGCGGTCTCCGACCCGGGCGACCTTCCCAAGGGATGCACCAAGGCAGAACAGGAGGAGTGGCGCGCCGCTGACGAGGCCTACGACGCCTATCTTCGCAAGGTGAAGCACTTCGAGAAGGTCCGCGGCAAGGTGAACGGAACTTTCGAGGAGCTCAACGACTGGATCGACGAGAATCTCGCGACCACGGAGTCCGAGGTTCTCCAAAACACTCGTTTGACTGGCACGAAAGCACTTCTGGCAACCGCCCTCGACAAGGGGTACAGCAAGGTCGTGAAGCACAAGTACGCCGCTGCGGCAGAAGAACTACGAGGCGCAGCCGAGCAGGCGGCGATAAAGACGACGCAAGACGCATCGGCGAATCCGCAGGTTCACGCCCGAAAAGCACGCCCCAGCGATAAGGTCATCGATCGAAAGGGAGGGAAAGGGGAATACGGGAAGCTCGAGAAGAAGGCCATCAGCAAGAAGAAGTTCGGAAAAAACGCCGTCAAACTAGGGGGCGGCGCTATTACCATCGGATTCGCCGCCTATGATCTTGTGCGTGGCGAATCGCCCAGCGAGACAATTTTAACGACGGTCACTGGAACGATAGCCGGAGAGATGTCCGGCCTTGCCGCCATCGTGGTAGCGCCAGCAGTCGCCGCCGGCACTACTTACGCATACGAGACCCGGGTGTCTCAGGAGACTCGCGAGAAAATCGATGAAGGACTTGTTGATTCCAAGAACTGGGCCTTCGACAATCTTGGGGACGCCCGCAGTTCTGCGGAAGAGGAGATTGAAGACTTCACGGACTTCATTGCAGACGGATGGAAGATGGGGACCCGGTGATCAATATCAACGACCATCGACGTCGGAGACCATCAACGAAAGTCTACTCCTGCGATCGCGCCGATCGCAATCGAGAGGTCGAGGCATGGGTGGAGGTGACATGCGGCAGTTTTCTACTTCTGACTTTCATCCTCGTCGCACTGACACACCCTTTCGCACCAATCTTCGTCCTCCTTCTCTCGGCTGCCCTGAGCCTCCTTCTGCTGGGATCAGGACGCTTCGTATTATGCAGTCAAACCCGCGAAGCCCCCAGTCGCTGGCACCAGGGCGATGGCACAGTTGAGTTCGGACCATCCTGGGGATTTCTCCTGTGGGAGCAGATACCCCCCTTGATGGTTACGATCGGTGTCGCTCTCGCCCTGTGGATGCCTTTACCTCCGGATATCACTCACTCCGAAGCCAGAAGGACGATGCGCTTCGCCTGGGGATTACTTGCTGGCAGTGTTCTCATGTGGACGTTCATGCCAGTGAATCCGCCACGAGCACCCGAACTCATTCTTGACCCTTTGGGAATACGTCTGTGGCCCGACGGCCGCCACCACACGTACATACCATGGGAACTGAATCCTCTCATTGAAGGAAGCTCGGGCCGCCAGTTTCCGCGGGCCGTCATCACCACGAATCAGGGCAGAACGTCATTATTTCCCATGTCCCCCATTCCCCTGGGCTATGTCCAGCTGCAACGGGTCGTCGAGTTCTACTCGACCCACCCCGAACTGCGCGACGAACTCGCCACCGGCACCGGCCTGAACCGCGTTCGTACCCTCATGCACACCCCTGTCCGGCAGGTCGAGGAGAGCCTTTCCGCTGCTCGCTCCGCCTCGACCGCTCCCGGCCGACAAGACCGGAGTCGAGATCAAGGCACGGTTTCACCGCGCCGGGCGATCACTCCCGTCGACGACGCCATCGCATCTCTGGCGGCAATGCTGAACGGCCGACCGGAAGGGACGGACCCGATGCCGGCCTGGCCCACTCAGGCTGATGAGCCGGACGAGTTGGATGAGCCGGACGAACCGGCCATGCCCGCACGGCCCCCGCTCCCCGAACCCCCTCCTCCGACACCAACGCCGCGCGGCGCCCTCGGCTGAGAGAAGGCGGATCGCAGAAGACGCAGCGCACCCCTGCGCTTCCTGCTGTACGCCCTGATGGTCTTCATATCTCTTCACGCGCCTCCCCACCGGTGAGGACAGCGCATTCATCCTTCTGATTTTCATCATCGCGCTCATTCTCCTGCTTCACGCCGTTGTGCTTCTGGGAGCCCAGATTCCGGTAGCGCTCTCAAATCGACGATGGGCCAGGAGGACAGAAGGGATCTCCATATCGAGAGATCGAGAGTCTGGTTCCTCCCGCTGGCCCAGCACCTGGGCGCACTGATCCTCGTCCTTCTCGGACTCTTCGGTTATTTTCTTGTTTTTTCAATGAGCGCTTTGAGGCTTATTCATGGGGTGTATGTGAATATGAGTCCGAGGATGGCGGTGATGGTTGTTGGGAAGGTGTCTAGCGGTCTTCTGCAGCCGGCGTGCAGGACTCTCCAGGTCCTGGGTGTTGGCGATGACTCGCTCGATCTTGTAGCGGACCTGGTTGACCGTGGTGCTGTAGGCCTTGTCGTCAGGGTGAAGGGTCGGGCTCGGGGGTTTTCTCTTCGGGGTGATCATTCCCAGCCCGATGTACCCCTTGTCGCCAATATGGCGCGGCGGTGACGCTCCGTCCGGGAGGTCGGCGGCCGGCACATCGAGCAGGCCGGAGCGGTGCAGGGCCTCAGTGTCGTGCGTGCGTCCGTCCTGAGGGTCGGACACCCGGGCCAGGGTTCCTGAGAGGGTGCAGGCGACCTGGACGTTCAGCCCCGTGGTCTTGTGCTTACCTTAAGTCAAGCTCAGGACGATCGGCCCAGGACCAGCACTCAAGCAGGACGCCGTCCACGATCAGCCGGGCCGTGGGGTCGAGGTCCTCCACCGTCGGTACAGAGGCTTGGAGGGCCTGGGCGATCAGGGGCGTGCAGGCGCCGATGACGCGGGAGGCGGTGGCCTGGGAGACGCCGTAGAGCTCGGCGAGCAGCTCCTGGGGCAGGTTGTGCCTCAGGTACGTCAGGGTTGGGCGCACACAACAGGAACAGCCCCAGCGCCCTCGCCCCGAACACCGGCAGATCGGGGTTCTCGGCGAAAATGGCCTCGCGCAGACCCGCAACCTCACACCGAGGGATTCTCGTGCTACTATTCGTCATGGCGGTTTGCTTCTTGGTTGGATTGGCTTAAGCACCAAAGATTCTCTCAAGAGCAAGCCGCCACCCTGCTTAGCGACACGCTATTACCAACAAAACACCCCTACGAATAAGCCTCGTTGTCATAGACGTCTTTTATTACTACCGCGCCCGGTGCGATCCGCGCGCCTGCGCCGATGTTCAGCGGTCCTACCAGCGTCGCTCCGGCACCGATCGTGACCGGTGTCGCAAGCCATGGCAGGGACCTTTTCCCAATATTGTGCCCGCTTGAGAGCACATAGACCGCGGCTTCCATCCGTGTCGAGCTCCCAATACGGATACCGCCGGATCCCTCGAGAATGCACTCCGCACCTATGACTGCGCCCGTGCCGATGCGGATGCCGCCGTCGTCGGTAATACCTCCGTGTGCGCGATCTCGGCCCATCGCTATGACGCTCGATCCGATGTGGACCCCGGAGCCTCCCTCGAATTGGGCGTCCAGTGCCGCGTGGGTGAGCCTGGCCCGAAATCCGACGAAGACATGCTGGGAGACCAGTGCGTCGCGAAGCTCGGCGCCGTACCGGATCCAGGTGCCGTCGCCGATTCGAGTGCCCTGATCGGCCAGGACCATGTTTTCCACGAGTGGGGCGAGGACGCTGTCCGCACTGCTGGCGCGTGTCGACGGATACCGCCCGCTCCCGCTCCCGGCGACGGGCCACCGCCCCTGCGAGCGGTCCACTACTGCTCGATTTCCGCCCGGGGCCTGTCCGGATGGATTATCAGCGCGCTGACGGTGCTCAGGAGGAACGCGGTGATGCCGATGGCGGCGAAGTCGTCGGTGAGGGTGAGCAGGGGTCCGCCGATGAGCCCCGCGGCGGTCGTGCCGAGGTACATCACCGCGCTGGTGAGGGTGGAGATGGTGCCGCGTGCCGTGCCGTCGAGCTGCTGCAGGTGGAGCATGCGGACGCTGAGCATCGCGCCGCCGCAGGCGAAGAGCGGCAGGAACACCAGGCCCACGACGACCGGGGGCGGGGAGGCGGCCAGTGCCAGGTAGGCGATGCCCATCACTGCGGCACTCAGGTAGATCGCCCGGATCGGGGTCATACGACCGGTCAGTCGGACGCCGAAGAGGCTGCCGATCGTGTTGCCGATCCCGCCGGCCAGGACGATGAGCGCCACCGTGACCTTCGAGGTGCCCAGACCATCCTCCAGCCAGGTCGGTGCGTAGGTGAACACGGTGAAGAATGCCAGGGTGTACACGAGGTAGGACAGGAATCGTGTGATCGCCTGCGGTGCGTGGAGCAGGGTCAGGTACGGCACCTTCTTAGCCGCCGCGGTCGGCCGGATATCGGGGATCTGGTACCAGAGCATGACTGTGAGCCCTAACGAGCAGACCCCGATGATGGGGAAGACGATGCGCCAGTCGATGATCGCGAGGAGGCTCCCGAGCGGGACCCCGATCACCTGGGCGATCGACAGCCCGGCGGTCGCATAGCCCATCACGCGCAGGACGCGTTCCGGCGTCGGGCCGACGAGGGCGGGAATCATGGCCCATACCTGCGGCGCGGCCACGGCGGCGGCGCCGCCGGTGATGAAACGGAAGATGAACATCGTCCAGAATCCTGGGGAAACTGCGCAGGCAGCCGTCGCCAACGCGAAGACCACCATCCCAAGCGTGAGTATGGTCCGGCGGTTGCCTCGGTCCGAGACCGGCCCGGACACCAGTCCGGTGACCGCGTAGCCGATCGCGTAGACGCTGACCAGCCATCCGCTCTGCGACGTCGACACCTCGAAGGTCTTGGCCAGTGACGGCAGCAGTGGCGCGACGACGAAGGTATCCGAGCCGATCAGGAACATGACCGCGAACCCGAGTAACGAGAGCTAACGAGAGCTTTCGATCCAAACCATCCTCCTGTTGTCCGGGGCGAGCGCCCCGATGCTAAACTTTGACAGCGCTGTCAATGTCAAGGGGCGCGGGTCGATACGGCGCGAGGCCGATCGGCGCCGGGCCGCCGAGTCCGTCGAGAGGGGGAGTCGCGCATGCGCATCACCGAAGCCGCTCAGTGCGCCGGCACCAGTCCGCGGATGCTGCGCTACTACGAGGCTGAGGGGCTGCTGGCACCCATGCGCCGCGACAATGGCTATCGCGATTACGGCGCCGGGGAGGTCTCGGCGGCCCGCCAGATCGTTGCGCTGTCTCGCGCCGGACTCCCGCTCTCGCTCATCAGGACGGTGCTGCCCTGCACCACCGAGAACGGTGCGCTGAGGGCCTGCCCGTCCGTCGCGCCCGAGCTGCGTCGTCGCCTCCACGACGTCGAGGAGCAGATCGAGGTGCTCGCGGACAGTGCCAGGGTCATCAGGGACTTCCTCGACAACCTTCAGGACGTCGTCCCCGCCCGGCCCACCTCCTGACCGCGGCGACGGCGTCGTGCTCGGGCCGCGGAGCGCCCGCCTGCTGCCGATCGTCCGCGCGAGGTGAGCCGGACCCCGCCAGGATCGACAGGCGATCCGCGACATCGATCATCCGTGTGCGGTGAGCCATGCCCGACGGTGCGCTTGGCTCCGGCCCATGCCCTGAGGTAGGCTCGTTAAGCCGGTTCGGCACCTGGAGATGTCGCATAGTGGCCTAGTGCGCCTTCCTGCTAAGAAGGTTGGGGATAAAACCCCTCGGGAGTTCGAATCTCCCCATCTCCGCTCTTGAATCCCCGTGCTCCCGCTGTAAGGCCGTGGCGGGGAGGGCCGGGTGATACGCGCTCGTGGCACGATCGCCGTCGCCCTCCGCCCCGGATACCCACCCGCGGGCCGGAATTCCCAGCCTCCTCGCCTCTGCCCGGCCGACGGTGCGGGCATGACCGCGATGCCCTCGGTTCCGCCCTGCGCGGCGTAGTGCGACTCATTCCATGTCACATGATGGACCATCCTGCGCCATATGGTGGCGATCACTTCCGTGGGCCGCTCCGTGGAGATAGCGTAATAGAAGGAGCACCCCGCTCTCCCCATGACGCACCACGACGTGCGCCTGACCCTGCCAGGAAGAAGAACCGTGCGCCACATCCCGTCACTGCGCCGTGTCGTCGCGGCCAGCGCCGCGGCCCTGATCCTCGGAGCACTCGTCGCCCCGATCGCGGCCGCCGCCCCCGACCAGTCCCAGACCGTCACCGGCGATCCGTCCTCGAAGATCACCTCCAGGCTGACCAAGCCCGATGGCACCCCCGTCGCCACGGTCGAGGATCACTGGTTCGCTCAGCTGTCCTCCCCCGCCGTCGCCCAGGGCGGTTCCCGGGCCACGATCGAGGCCGAGCAGACCGACCTCGTCGACGCGATCGAGGACGCCGGCATCGACGCCCGGGTCACCACGGAGTACAAGACCCTGTGGAACGGCGTGGCCCTGTCCGTCGATGACTCCGAGGTCGACTCCCTCGCCGAGCTCGACCAGGTCGTCTCCATCCAGCCGATCGTCAGCATTCCGCGCCCGAGCGTCGATACCGCGGACGACGCCCGCACCGACGAGGAGAAGGCCGAGGGCGTCTCGTCCCCCAAGATGGCCCACGCCCTGGGCATGACCGGCGTCGATACCGTCCACTCCAAGCTCGGTGACACCGGCAGCGGGGTCAAGATCGGCATCATCGATACCGGTGTCGACTACGACCATGTCGAGTTCGGCGGCACCGGCGCTCCGGGCACCGAGGCCCCCGGCGGCGACGGGTCCACAGGATTCCCGACCTCCAAGGTCGTCGCGGGCTACGACTTCGTCGGCAACGCCTACGGCGACCCCGGCATCGCGGATGAGACGGCGCGCTACACGCCCGCCCCGGACGCCTACCCCGACGACTGCAGCGGCCACGGCACCCACGCCGCCGGTATCGCTGCGGCCAAGGGAACGCCCGGTACCAACCAGGTCACGGGCGTCGCCCCCGACGCCGAGCTGGGCGCCTATCGCGTCTTCGGCTGCCAGGGCGACTCCACCTCCGAGGTCCTGACGACCGCCATGGAGAGGGCCGCCGATGACGGCATGGATATCGTCAACATGTCCTTCAGCGCCGACTTCATGGTCTTCAAGGACTACCCGACCGCCGTTGCCGCGGAGAGCCTGGCCTCCAAGGGCGTCATCGTGACCGGCGCCCAGAGCAACGCCGGGGCGACCGGCCGCTGGAGCATGGGCGCCCCCGCCTCGGCCGAGCACGTTCTGGCCGTCGGCAGCGTCGACAACACGGTGGAGACGAACTTCTATCTGACCGTCTCCACCAATCCCGACCAGAAGTACCTCTACTCGGTCGCCGAGGGCGGCGGCGCCCCGATCATCCGCGACAACGCGGTCGCGCACCCGCTCGTGGCAGCCGGCGATCCGGCCGCCGACGGCGGGGACGAGGCGACCGACGCCTCCCTGCTGTGCACCGCCCCGCCGGCCGGCGCCTACTCCGGCAGGACCGTGCTGATCCGGCGCGGGGCCTGCCCCCAGCGCCAGAAGGTCCTCAACGCCCAGGCCGCGGGCGCCACCACCGTCATTCTCGACAACAATCAGCCCGGCGTCTTCACCGCCGACCTCTACGGCGACGGCGAGCAGATCACCATCCCGGTGGCCACCATCTCCCAGGCCGACGGCGATTCCATCCGCGGTGGGCTCACCTCCGACTCCACGCTGACCTTCACCGAGAACGTCGCGGAATTCGACCGGGCCACGGCCGGACTCGTCTCCTCCTTCTCCTCCTGGGGGCTCAATGAGTCCCTCCAGACCAAGCCCGACGTCGTCGCCCCGGGCGGTAAGATCTGGTCCACCTGGCCGATCGACCGCGGAGGCCCGTACCTGACCGCGGCGGGGACCTCGATGGCGTCGCCGTACGTGGCCGGCGTGGCGGCTCTCATCATGCAGGCGCACCCGGAGATCAAGGACGCCGCGGGTCTCGAGGCCTTCGACCAGGTCGCCTGGCGCCTGCGCTCCACCGCCAACCCGGTGCCCTGGACCGGGGCCGAGGGCGACACGAGTCTGCTCGAACCCATCGCTCGCCAGGGCGCCGGCCTCATCAGCGCCGACACGGCCATCACCACCTCGATGCAGACCAGCGCCTCGACGATCAGCATCGGCGAGTACGAGAAGTATCCGGACGGCTACCAGACCTCGGTCTCCCTGACCAATCACTCGGGCGCGTCGGAGACCTACACGCTGTCCCACGAGGACACCGTGACGACCACCGGCCCCTCGGAGGCCCCCCAGCGGGGCACGACCTCGCCGGCGACCGTGTCCTCCGACGGCCGGTCGATCACGGTCCCGGCCGGTGGGACCGCCTCCGTCGACGTCACCATCGGGGCACCGGCCGGCATCGCCGACGGCGACTTCTTCGGCGGCTGGATCGTGCTGACACCGTCCTCCGGCACCAAGCCGGTGCGCATCCCCTTCCAGGGCGTGGGCGGCAACCTCGCTCTGGCCGGCGTGTTCGGAGGGTTCACCTCCCTGGGCAACCTCAAGGGCGAGGCCGTCGACCCGGCCGGCTACGTGTACGGGGACTCCGCACTCAGCAGTCTGGGCGCCTACGAGGATCTTCCTGTCATGATCATCCAGCCGAGCATCCCCTATCGCGGCTCGACCATGTCGGTCTCCCGCGTCAACGCCGACGGCACCACGGAGGATCTCGGCGTGGTGGCCTCCAGTCCGAGTGCCCGCACTCGCGCGGACCACCCGATCTTCGTGTGGGACGGCAGCTACATGGTCGGCGACAAGGTCATGCAGGCCCCCACCGGGCAGTACCGGTTCACCGTGCGCGCGCTTCCCGTCAACGGGGACGAGGACACGGCCTCCGACTGGGCGGAGTGGACCTCTCCGACCTTCAGCATCGACTGGAAGACCGAGGGCTACATCCCCCAGAGCCAGTTAACCGTCTCCTCGCCCGGCAATGCGGGCGGCGATACCGGTGCGCTGTCCGACGACAACATCTTCACCGTCGCCGAGAGTTCCACCGAGGCCACCTACGATATCGATCTCGGAGGCGTCTACGACATCAGCAAGGTCCACTACACGCCCGAGCAGCGAGTGAGGGCGGGCCATGCGACGCGGTGGACCGTGCAGGCGTCTCCGGACGGGGCGACATGGACCGACGTCGGAGCGGGCGACATCGAATCGGGCTCCTTCAACCCCACGATTCTCGAGTTGGACGCCGCCGTGCGCGCGCGGTACGTCCGGGTCTCCCTGACCAACGGCCAGGACGGCGCGACGGCCCTCCAGGTCGCCGAGCTGCGCGTCGCCGGGACTGCCGCGGGCGACCCGACGCCGGGACCGGGCGACCCGACGTCGGGACCGAGCGGTGCGCCGGCGCCGACCGATCCCGCGCAGCCGGGGGCGCCGACCACGACCTCCCGGGGATCCGACGCCGCGGAGGGGACCGGTGCGGCGTCCGCGACGACCGCGGCGTCCGCTCAGGGCCACCACTCCCTCGCCAGGACCGGTGCGTCCATCGGGATCGGGGTCGTCGCCCTCATCCTCCTGGTGGCCGGGGGGCTTCTTCTCCTTCGCCGTCGCGGGGCCGGATCCGATGAGGACGAGCACGGGGAGGAATGAGCCGGGCGGATCCCCGCACGCGGGAATCGCGGCCACCACGACCTGCTGACCACCCGCTGACGGCCGCATGGCGATCCCCGCACGCGGGATCCGCCGTCGGCGAGCGCCTCCGGGGCCCGCGCTCGCGCGATTGACGGACGCCCCGGCGGGCTCCGGGACCGCCGAGTCCCGGAGCCCGCCCCGGGCCCAGCCGGCTCGGCGACGTCCACCCCGGTGACGGCCGGATTGCCGGACGGTCCGGCCGTGCGCCTTCGCGTGTGCGCAGGCTCACGAGTCTGCGATTTGTCGGGAACCTGGGTGCCGAGTAACCTTCGGATTGTCGAAAACGACATGCGCCAGTAGCTCAACGGATAGAGCATCTGACTACGGATCAGAAGGTTGGGGGTTCGAATCCCTTCTGGCGCACTGACGCCCCGATATCGGCTGAATAGTCGGTTCCGGGGCGTTTTCCATTTCTCCAGTTCCTCCGGTGCTGTTCACTGCTTTCCGCACTTTCCGCCGACTCTGATTTCTCCAGGAGTTCTTCTGAAGAAGGACGGGTCGAGGAGGGGCGGCGACAAGAGGACAGGAGGACGGACGGTGGAGCGGTGGCGCGACCCCGACTCGGGCCGCGCCACCACGGCCTCCTTCCGTCCCGCCGTCGTCCTCCCCGTCGTCGGGCGGGGCGCACCTCGGTCGGGGCGCGGGAGGGGGAAGACTCACCGGCAACATGTCGCCGCGGACCCGTGTGCATCGGTCGGGGCCGGGGAGGGGGACGGTCATCCCGTGATCTCCTGCGCGGGGTCGGCCTCGCAGGTGGCGCCCTCCTCGGGCAGGGTCCCATCCATCAGGAATGCGCTGACGGCGTCGGCGGCGCAGTCGTTGTGGGTCACCGCGCCATGGATGGCGTCCTTGACGGTCAGGAGGTGGCCGTCGTCGAGCTGGCTCGCCAGGGACACCGCCCACGGGTAGGGGGTTTGCGAGTCGGCGGTATTGCCGATGACGATCACGGGTCCCGCTCCCTGTGCGGTGACGGAATGCGGCTGCGTGGTGGTCGTCGTGTGCCCCCAGCCATGGCAGAAGGCGTCCATGTAGGCGGACGACATGTTGTACGAGATCGGGTAGGACGCCTTGAGGTCGGCGGCGTGCGCGTTCCAGGACGCGGTGTCCCCGGTGTCCTGGTAGTCCGAGCACTGCACGCCGTAGTAGGTCACGGCCGCGTTCCGCGGGTCCGCCGGCGTGGTCGGGCCGGCGATGTTCCCGTAGTAGGCGTCCCGCACCTTCTGGTAGTTCCCGTACAGCGTGGTGCCGTTGCCGGTGGTCATGGCCTGGGCCAGGCCACTGGTGAGGTAGGGCAGATACTCCGGGCGCCGGTTGGACATGAACCGGATGATCGATCGGGTCTGGGTGGTGCTCAGAAGCGTGTTCTTCCCGTCCATCGTCAGGGGCTTGGCGTCGAGGCCCTCCAGGAATGTCTGCAACTGCGTCATGGCCTCATCGACCGTGCCGCTCAAGGGGCAGTTGTCACCGACCTGGCCCGCCATGCAGGACTCGGCGTACGTGCGCAGAGCCTGCTCGTCGTGCGCGATGTTCTCCGAGTGGATCTGGGATCGGGTCATCGAGGGATCCATGGCCGAGTCCAGGATGATGCGCCCGGCGTGAGTGGGGAAGAGATCCAGGTACATGGCGCCGAGGTAGGTGCCGTAGGAGAGTCCGAGGTAGTTCAGCTTCGTGTCGCCCACCACGGACCGCATGACGTCCATGTCGCGAGCCACCGAGGCGGTGTCCATGTGGTCGAGGATCTCCGGGGTCTCGGAGTTCTCGGCGCAGCCCGCGGCCCGAGTCCTGCCCTGGGTCTCGAAGGTCGAGGCGTCGGCGGTCTGCGCGGCCGGCTGGCCACCCGCCTGAGGCCCTGCGGCCTCCTCCTCGGCGCCGTCGTCCGACTCGGTCTCCGGGACGAGCGTCGTGATGTCCGGGACGGTCGTGATGTCGGGGAAGTCCGGGGTGTCCGTGACGCCCGGGACGTCGGTGGCGCCGGGGTTGTTCGGATCCTCGGCGTCCTGCTGGCCGTCGGCGGCGTCCTGCCGCGGGACGTTCTGCTGACCGCCGTCGGCGTTCTGCTTGTTCTGGGCCCAGCAGGTGAGCGGTGTGGATCGTCCGACGCCCCGCGGATCGAAGCCGACGATGTCGTAGTTGGCGTTCACCCTGGATGTCAGCGAGCGGGAGACCCTTTCGACGCTATCGACCCCGGAGTTCCCAGGGCCCCCGGGATTGGTGAACAGGGTTCCGCGATCCGCCTTTCCGTCGGTGGCCATCACCTTCTTCATCGCCACCTTGATGGTCTGGCCGCCGGGGTCGTTGTAGTCCAGCGGGACGGTGATGGTGGCGCAGCCGGTGGCGACGCTGCCGTCATCGCAGTTGGCCCAGGTGATCTCCTGCTCGTAGAAGGTCGTCAGCTCGGTGGGGACGGCGGGTTGATCGGCGGCGGGGTGGATGGCGTCGGGCTGGTCGGCGATCGTCTGGGCGGAGACGGGCGGGGCGGTGATGAGATCGGAGGCCGGTGGCGCCGTCGCAGGTTCGGAGCTCCCGGCGGCGAGTGCCGGGTCGTGCCGGCCGGCGACCAGGACGAGCGAGAGCGACACCGATAATGACATTGTGATGAGCGCGGCCGCGCTCCTCTTCTTCAGGGAGTGAGTGAAGAGCCTCATATTGATCACTCTCTCCTCTTGATCCGTGGGGCGCCTCCTCCTGAAGGAGGAGATCACGATCGGGTCACGAGGGGCCGTGCCGTAGGCTCCCGGGGTGGAGTTCCTCAACGGCCTGGAGCCGACCTTCGACCTCACCTACGACGATGTCTTCATGATCCCGTCCCGGTCCGCCGTCGGATCGCGGCTGGCGGTGGACCTGGCCACCGATGACGCCACCGGTACGACGATCCCGCTCGTCGTGGCCAACATGACGGCGGTGGCGGGCAAGCGCATGGCGGAGACGGTGGCGCGGCGCGGGGCGATGGCGATCATCCCGCAGGACATCCCCATCGACGTCGTCGGCGACACGGTCGCCCGGGTCAAGGCCTCGCACCGGCTCTACGACACCCCGGTCACCGTCAAACCGCACCACACCTGCGGCTACGCCCTCGGCCTCATCCCCAAGCGCGCGCACGGCGCGGCCATCGTCGTCGACCCGGACACGAACGTGCCGGTGGGCATCGTGGACGCCTCCGACGTCTCCGACGTGGACCGCTTCACCCAGGTCCGCGAGGTCATGTCCACCGAGCTGGTCACCCTGCCCGAGGGCGTCGATCCGCGCGAGGCCTTCGCCCACCTGCGGGCCGCCCGCCGCCGCCTGGCGCCCGTCGTGGACGCCTCGGGCCGGCTCGTCGGGCTGCTCACCCGTGACGGCGCGGTGCGATCCACCATCTACGATCCCGCGCTGGACGATGCCGGGCGCCTGCGCGTGGGAGCCGCCATCGGCATGAACGGCGACCCGGCCGGACGCGCCGTCGAGCTCGTGGCGGCCGGGGTGGACGTCATCGTCGTCGACACCGCCCACGGCCACCAGGACCGGATGATCGAGGAGGTCGGCGCCGTGCGCGCCGCCGTGGGCCGGGAGATACCGGTGGTGGCCGGGAACGTCGTGTCGGCGGCCGGCGTGCGCGATCTGGTGGGGGCCGGCGCGTCCATCGTCAAGGTCGGGGTGGGCCCGGGGGCCATGTGCACCACCCGCATGCAGACCGGCGTGGGCCGCCCCCAGTTCTCCGCCGTCCTGGAGTGCTCGGTCGAGGCGGCCCGGCTCGGCGCCCACGTGTGGGCCGACGGCGGAGTGCGCCACCCGCGCGATGTCGCCCTGGCTCTGGCGGCGGGGGCGTCCAACGTCATGATCGGCTCCTGGTTCGCCGGTACCCACGAGTCGCCGGGCGACATCCGCCACGACGCCGACGGGCGCGCCTACAAGGAGAGTTTCGGCATGGCATCCGCGCGAGCAGTCTCCTATCGCACCGAGGGCGAGGACGCCTTCGACCGGGCCCGCAAGGCCCTCTTCGAGGAGGGCATCAGCGCGGGCCGCATGTATCTGGATCCGGCGCGCCCGGGCGTGGAGGACCTCATCGACTCCATTGTGGCGGGGGTGCGCTCGTCCCTCACCTATGCGGGTGCCGGGTCGATTCCGGAGTTCCGCGAGCGGGCGATCGTGGGCGTCCAGTCCGCCTCGGGATACCGAGAGGGCGCGCCGGTGCCGGTCAGCTGGTGAGGGCGGGGCGTTTCGTGTTGTCTCAAGACTTCTGGCGCTGGCAGGAGTCGGCTGCCGGATCGACCGCACTCTTGTCGCACCGGCTGTCAGCGGCGGCATGACTTCTGGCGCTGGCAGGAGTCGGCTGCCGGACGTCATGAGACAAAGGGCGGGGCATCTCACGTTTCGGCTTGATGGTGTGCGTCCGGGCCGGCTCCGCATCGCCGGGGCGGGTCGATGGCGGGTTGCCGAGGCGCTGCCGGGAGGCCCGGCGTTGGTGATGCGACGAGTGTCTGGCGAATCCGCAGCCTCCTGCCGGGGCGCGGCCGCCGGTGTCCTCGTCGGTGTCCAAATCTGCCACAAAGGCGGTTCTTGCATAGTCGAAGGCGCGAGAGATCCGCGTAATTCCAACGATCTGCAGCGCGCCGCATGGTACAGAACGAGCCCTTTGTGGCAGATTTGGACAGGACGGGCCGTCAAAAGAGACGCTTCGTGCTGAGAGCCCCGCGCGGTCGTACCCGGGTTCGCGCGGTCGTACCTTAGAGGCCCTCTAACGTACGACTGCGCGGTGTTGGGTACGACCGTGTGAAGAACGGTACGACCGCGCGTATTCAAGTACGACCGCGCGCCCCTCCAGGAGGCCGATAGGCCGATCAGACGGGAGTGCGCATGAGGGTGCGGACGCGGTTCAGGCCGGTGTCGGTGGCGGGCTCGTCGCGCAGCTCGGGGTGGGAGGAGTAGAACTCGACCACCCGCAGGAACTGGACGTACCCCAACGGGGTCGTGTCCATGTCGGCGGGCAGGGAAATGGTGTTTGGGGTCTGCACGAGCGGGGCGCCGGACGCGGAGACCCCGACGACACGAGGCCGGTGACCCCACAGAAAAGTGGTCTCGCGTCGGGTGCCCGGTGCGGTGCGGAAGCCCTGAGTGTCGAGGATGATCTCGGCTCCGAGACGCGGCCGCGGGGTCCTCCACCAGATGACGACGGCAATGGCGAGGCAGACCGTTGCGGCGCAGAGTGAGGGAATGGGGAATTTCTCGTCAAAGAGGCTTATTCATGGGGTGTAGGCGAGTATGAGTTCGAGGATTGCTGTGATGGTTGTCCGGAAGGTCTCCAATGGTCTTCTGTAGCCGGTGTGCAGGGTGCGCCAGGCCCTAGGGTGATGGAGCCCTTGTGGGTCCAGTTCTCCGCGCTGCTACCAGTTCACGTCGATACTCACCCGCTGGGGTGCCACCGGCCCCGCATCTCTGACCGGGTCGTGTTCGACAAGCTCATCCAGGTCATGGTGCTGGGGGCGGCCTACGAGAAGGTCGCCGACTCCACCTGCTCAGCGGCCACCATCGGGCGCAGACGCGACGAGTGGATCTCCGCTGACATGTTCACCGCCCTGGAGCAGGCGACCCTGGAGTGTCTGGGCAGGTTCGGTTTCGGCCTGCTCGAGCGCATCACCGTGCATCTGGACGCCGGCTACGACAGCCGCAGAACCCGCGAGCTGCTCGAGGTGCTGGGCTGCGACGCCCGGATCTCCCCCAGGGGCACCCCGTTGCAGGCCGGCAGGCGCTGGGCGATCGAGCGCACCAACTCCTGGCACACCCGCGGCCTCCGTAGGCTCCAGATCTGTACCGAGGTACGCACCCGGGTGATCGAGGCGTTCATCGCCCTGGCCAACACCATCATCACCATCAGGAACCTCATCCACCACGCCTGGACCACCCACCGCTGGGACCAACGCCCCACCCGCAAATCCTAACCTAATGACGCAATCTCTAAGCATGAAATGGCGGAGAGGGAGGGATTCGAACCCCCGGTGCGCTGGGCGCACAGCGGTTTTCAAGACCGCCACATTCGGCCGCTCTGTCACCTCTCCATGCCCCTGCGGACCCCCTGACCATACCATCACCAGCCCCGTCGCACGCCGCCGTCCGTGGGGCGAGCGCCACCGAGCTCGCCCGCCCCACGAGCGGTCGGGTCCGCCTGATCACCCGCGCGCCTCAGAAGCCGCGACGGGCGGCCGCCGCACCGAGACGCAGAGCGCCGACGCCGTGGAGACGAGCCAGATCGCGATGGGGACCGCGGCGTAGTAGGACAACTGCAACCACGGGACGGCCGGGCCGATGCCGATCAGCGCCGCATACGGACGGATCGTCAAGGCGAGGAGCCCCATGCTCACGACGGCGGCCACCGCACCGGCGCACAGGGTATCGACCACGACCGACCGGGCCAGGGCCCCGGCGCGCTGCCATTGGGGCATCCCGAGACGCTCCAGCATGCGCAGGTCCGGGCGCCGGGCGACGACGGTTGTGGCCGTCGCCGCAGCCGCGAGCGTCAGGCACAACGCCAGCGGAGCACCCACCAGGAGTGGCGTCTCCCGTGTGCCCGCCCCGCCCGAGTCGGAGACCGCCGAACCGGGGGCCAGGGCCTGTATCCAGACGGACGCCGGCTGCACGGTCCACCCTTCGCGGGCCTCCTGAGTATGCCCCAGGAGTGCGGTGACCCGACCAGTGGCGAACCCGACGGCAGTAGGATCGGTAATGAGGTAGTCCCCGAAGGTCGACGGCATATCGACGACGTCGGTGATCGTGGTCTCGACTGAACTCCCGTCCTGACCGGACAGGACGAGCTCATCGCCCGGCACGACGCCCGAACGCAGCGCCTCCTGCCGGGTCACCACCGCACCCGGAGAGCGCACCGTGGCGCCGAGTGCGGCGAGCCAGTCGTCGGCGCCGTCTCCGCCGAGCAATGTCACCGACTGCCCCCACTGCCCGCCGTCGACGGCCGTCGACGCACTGCGGTTCCCGAGAACCGCCCGCCCCTTGGCCATGACCACCCCATCCCCCTCCAGCACCTGTGCGCCGGCCTCGGACGCAGTCAGCGTCGTCTGAGCCACGAGGCGCTCTCCGATCATGCCCTGAAGCCGATGGCGCGCCATGGCGTCGGTCGCAGTCGGATAGCCGCCCAGAAAAACAGCCATCATCGTGGCGATGACCGTCGCGCTGACGACCGTCACCTGGTGCTGCCGTTCGCGCCACCGTCGCGACACCAGCGCCGGCGCCGACGCCGGGAGGCGCCGGAGCCGGTTCACGACTCCGCTGCAGCCTCTTACGACACCTTTCCATGTCCCGCACAGCAGTGCCATCAGGCAGATGAGCAGAAGCGCGCCGAGAAGGAAGGCCGTCTCATCCGAACGCGTCGCCAGAACCGCTTTCAGCAGAAATGAAGCGCAGACCGCCATCGCCACCAGGCCGAGCCTGTAGACAGCCGTACGCGAGGCTCCGCCCGATCCCGCCGCCGGTCCGGGTGGGGACGTATCGGCGGGCTCCAAGCGGGTCAGCGTCAAGGACGCGCCGAAGGTGCCCCCGAGGGCGACGAGCCCCGTTCCGACAACCGTGACGACCACGGCGCCCAAGCGCCAGCGAGCAGGCGTATGCGCCGGGACCACCTCCAGCGATACCAGGTAGGGCGTGAGCAGCGGCGTCACGAGGTATCGGGCCAGTACTGCGCTGACGAGAGCCGCTGCGACAGCGATCGCCGCGGTCTCGGTCAGGAGGGCCACTCGCAGTCGCCGAGCGCTCATCCCGACGATCCGCAGGCGTCGAACCGTGGGCCAGCGCTCCGCGACCGCATGCCGCGTCACCGCTCTCAGCACCACCAACGTGCAGGCGGCCGCGATGGTCCCTATCGTGACGAGCGATCCGATGTCACCGCCTTCGGCCAGCCCGAAGGCGTAGGAGGCCAAGGTGGAGATCACCAGACCTCCGACGGTGAGAACGGCGAACACCGGCCTCATGAGGCCGCGCTCACTCCAGGATATGCGAATCAGATCGTAAGCAGAACCGCCCCTCATACCGCGTCCCCAGTCTCCTTCAGAGCGTCCAGGACACCATCCGGAGTCGGCTTCTCCAGAACCGCCGCAACCCCGCCGCCATCGATGACAAGGACCCGATCGGCGCTGCTGGCCAGCGTCACGTCGTGAGTGGCGATGAGCACCGCCCGCTCCTCGCGGACAGCGGGGTCCAGAAGAACCGACAGCACCTCCTGCCGAGTCACGGGATCCAGAGCACCCGTGGGCTCGTCGGCGAACAGCACCCGTGCGTTATTGACGACCGCCCTGCCGATCGCCACTCGCTGACGCTGACCTCCAGAGAGCTCGCTGGTCCGCCGTCCCAGAAGCGAATCGATGCCGAGCCCCTCCGCCACCTCCCGCAGATGATCCTCGGCGACGACGCGCCTCGATATCCGCGCCGGCAGGGCCATATTCTCCGACACCGTGAGCGCATCGATGAGGCTGTAGTCCTGGAAGACGAATCCGAATTCGTCCCTCCGAAGCCGTGCGCGACCGCTCTCCGGAAGTCGAGTGATATCCGCGCCCCGGTAGAGAACCGTACCGGAGGTGACGCGCAGAAGACACGCCGCACAATTCATCATGGTCGATTTCCCCGAGCCGGAGCGGCCCACCAGAGCAGTCACGGTACCGGTGGCGACGGAGAAGTCGCAGGGGCCGATCACGGCGCCCGCACCGCGTCTTCCGTAACGATGGGTTACTCCGTTCAGCCGCAGAACCGGCTCGGCCGTCCCGTCCACGGCGCTCCCGTGGTCATGGGGGGTCATTCTTCTCCTCCATCCATCATAAGCATTCTATAGGCGGACGATGAGGACGCCACCTGTCGCGGATTCCCCGCGGCCACGAGCATACCTCGATCAAGAACAGCCACGCGATCAACCTCACGAATAGTTGACAGGCGATGAGCTATCGTGATAACAGTGATGTCGGAAAAAATCGTTCGAATCGCATCAATCACCAGCTTCTCACTCTCCGCATCCAAGTTGGCGCTGGGCTCATCAAGCAGCAGGACCGGACGTCGATACAACAACGCACGCGCAATGGCCAGCCGTTGGCGCTCCCCGCCCGAAAGCGCTCCGCCCTCCTCGCCGACATCAGTATCGAGTCCTTCGGGAAGATCTGCCACAACCTTCTCGAGACCCACCTGACGCAGCACGCCCACTATGTCATCATCGGACGCCCAGGAGGCACCGACCGTGATGTTGTCCCGAATCGTACCGGGCACCACGTGAGTACCCTGATCCACATGACCGATGAGCCCTCTCGTCTTCCAGACACTCCTTTCATCGAGAACAGTATTGTTGACGATGATGCGCCCGCCGGACGGCGCATCATAGCCCAGAAGAAGGGAGAACAGCGTCGTCTTCCCGGCGCCCGACGCACCTATGAGCGCGACCCTTTCGCCCGGTTCGATAGTGAGCGAAACATCGGTCAGCGCCCAGGCCTCACTACCCGGATACCTATACGACACATTACGAATCTCCAGACTGGTCGGCGGCAGGCCCTCAAGGGGGAGCCTCGCGGTCGCATCCAACGGCTCATGCGGAGCATCGACGATCTCTCTGATTCGATCAAGAGCACCGAGCGCCTCCTGGAGGGACAGGATGGCAGTCACCACGGACGAGGCGGGCGTCGTCAGCATATTGACGAACAGGGCGAAAGTGAGTAGATCCGACAACGGCATCGTACCAGAGGCGACGCGCCAGCCGCCAACCAGGAAGATGACCACCATGCCCCCCTGCGATAGCAATGAGCTCACAGGGAGCACTATTGCCTGCAGACGCGCCGCCGTCACATTATGAGCATATATAGTCGAAGCAACGTCGCGCGCGTTCTCCTCGGCGTGGGGCGTTCCCCCGTAAGGCCGTAGAATGCGCATGGCCGTCACGGACTGCTGCAATCGGGATCCGAGTAGACCCGTGGCGTCCTGAGCCGCCCGCTTCGCCTTACGAACATGAGGGCTCGCCCCGGCGATCAGTAGGATGGACGCCGCCAACAGGAGAACGACCATGATCGTCAGCGGTAGATCCAGGACGACCAAGGCGATAGCCGAGCCGACGACAAGCAGGGAGTTGCCGACTATGTCCACGAACCCCGATGACAGCGCGTACTTCAAGGCATTCACATCGGACGTCGCCCGCGACACCAGATCACCCACAGGTCGGTACGTGTACCACCACATGGGCATACGAAGGATCGACCCGATGTACTGGCGCCGAACACGATAAGTCCCGTCTTCCGCAATGAGCGCGAGCACGTAGCCGCTCGCACATGAGATCATGGCGGCCACCACCATCATGATGACAAGATCCGCAACGAACGTCATGGGATTCCGCCCCGCGGTGACGGAACGAATGATTAGATTCACCAGAAGCGGTTGACAGAATGACAGTCCCGCGGCGACAGCAGCCAGCGCCATCGCCGCAACGAGCCTCTTCCGTTGGACGATGCTGTACCGCCATATGTCTCGTATCGTGCTTGGGGAACGCTTCCTCCGTTCATCATCCGAAGCGCCAACCGATGCTCGTCCCACGTCACCATCCCCACAACGTCCATACAATCAGCCTTCATATTCGCGCGCCTCTGGGGGCGGATCCGACCCTGGACTCGCCCCCAGAGAACTGCCGCGATCAGCCGCAGTGGGACCAGCTGATCCAACTGCTACGAGAGCAATCGCTCTGGCTCAACGAGCTCGCCTGCGGAGAACTGTAGTCCCCGGACGAACTGATGACCTGAAGATCAAGAATTGAACGCACTCATCTCACCTCCTCCGCGAATCGGAATGGTTCATATCGGGCCCACTCGGAGCAGATCCGAATAGGCACGTCGGAACGGAACCGGGCAGCCAGGGCACGCGGTCCGCAGGCGCGAGAGCGGTCGAGGCCAGTGCCAGCAGAAGCCCGGCGGAGCCCGTCGAGTAGTCTGTTGAAAAACGAAGATTCTGGTCGCCACCGACGAAGGCGCCCTCCGCACGCAGAGCGCAATACAGGTTGAGATGATCGATGTGATACCGGATCGCATCCCGCCCGGGGGCGTCGAGATTCCTCTGCTCGGCCAGCGCGAGGGCCGCGATCATACCGGCCCGTCCTTGCGTCAGACCGGCGCAAAGGTATATGGCACTGAACGCGGGACGCATCAACTTGGGCAGCAGGGCGCGCAATTCCTCGTCATCACGGCGAGTCAGATACGCCTGCGCCACGAGGCCGATGCCGACGCCACCGTGGGCAAGATACGGGAGGAGGCGGTTACCATCCTTGACCTGGAACGAGCCGTCCTGGTCATTTTCGACGCAGCACGCCAGGTCGAGTTTCAAGGCGCGGCCCGCCGCGTCCACGACATCGTCGCAACCGAGCTGCTCGGCCGCGAGCAGCAGCGCCAGCGACACTCCGCTCCATCCTTGGAATAATCCCGCCTTCCAGGAGGGCGCCGACGAGGAGACGTCATGCGTGCCGACTGCGGATGACACCCCATCCAGTAGCCGCTCCACAGTCTCATAGCAGAGCCCGGTCAGACTCGGTTCGCGGCGGCGCAGGGACAGAAGCCCCATAAGAGTTCCTGCGGCGCCCGCCCGCAGGCCAGCACCCGCGGGAATCCGCAGACCACTGCCCACGGATGCCTCCAACCATCGGGCGAGATGATCGGTCTCCCCGAGCTCATCGAGCACCGTTGCGACCCCCAACGATCCTGTGAAGAGAGAATCATTCTCCAGGCGGCAGCTCGCGGGCAAACCGTCCAAGAACATCTCTGCGATCTCGGATGAGAGCCCGCCGGTACGATGCAGAGCCAGTACGACCCCCGCGGAACCGCTCCATATGTCTACGGCGCCATCGCCTTTGAACTGCGCAATATCGCCCGGAAACAGGCGGTCGGAGAAGCGTCCCGCCGTCGATATGATCCCCCGCCGCAGGTCGTCACGGCCCCGAGTCGTATCGAAATGGTCGCGCGAGGCCGCATCGAACCCATCGTAGTGATCATGGGAGGGCTCATTCGAGAGCGCCCTGGTTTCCTTTATCAGACCGGCGGCGTTCCGGCCGAAGAATTCTTCCGCGAACGCGATATGCTCATGCGCCACCCCCGGGGCCAGTTGCAGGATGTTGTTCAACGGCACGAATAGATACAGGGCGATTCGATACAGGGCGAAGAAGTCCTCCGCATATCGGTCCCCCGCCCGCGGAGGGATGAATCCCGGTGTTCCGAGCGCCCGATCGGTGTCGGACGCCCTGGCGGCCTCGAAATCTATCACGGATACGTCGGCGGATTCGGTCACCAGAATGTTATCGGGCTGAACGTCCCCTATCGAGATTCCTCGCGAATGCGCCTCGTCCAGAACCGAGCGGACTCTCCCCACTATACGAGCAACCCGCTTCACGTACCGCTCGACCGCATCCGAAGGCGGCGAGAACGAACTCGCCGGATTGTTCAACGAGACATCCGCGGACAAGGCGTGCCCATCGACCTGGCTCATGATCAGAAAACGATGCTCCCACACATCGAGCATGTCTATGATCTCGGGGACGCCCGGAATCCCCTTCAGCGCGCTCATCATGCTCGCCTCGTGCCCCACCCTTTCGAAGCCGCTGCGGTGCAGCCCGTCGAGTCCCGCGTACCTGCGCCCCTCCTTGATGATGACCGGCCTCTCGCTCCGAGGCGCTCTCCCCAGATAAACACCGCCTCCGTTGGAGTAGTGAATCGCCTCCTCGACCACGAAGGGCAACTCCGGAGAATCATCATTGTAACGCTCGTATGCATCTTTTAAGAATTCAGGGATGACAACCCACTCGGGAACCTGGAATATTGGTTCGCGCCGATCGGGGACGAGCTCGCCGTCGGGCCCGATGATTGCAGGAATCGTTTCCCCGTCCTCCCCCTCGGTGAACATGGGCTTGAATCCACCGTAACGGACATGAACCGGACCCTCCCCCCAGCGCAGATCAGAAAGGATGTAGGGCCCCGCTGAACCCGTCAGCATCTCGCCCAGCTCGCGGACCACCCTCTCCAAGACGGTCTCGTCGCCCGGATAAATGGTGATGAACTTGCCCGAACCGCTGCGGTCGGCGTACTTCGCGTTTCGGGAGAGCATGCTATGCCGAGTGGGGTTGAACTTGAAGGCGAGGCCCGCCCTGAAGCACATACCCGCCGTGCGGGACAAAACGTCCTGCGCATTTTCAGGGGTCGTCGACACGTGGATCTTCCACCCTTGAACCGGTAAGCGAAGCGAAGGAGGCTCCACATGGCGCCACCCCTCCGTGAGGCTACTGGATCATCCCGTGGGCAGTGGACCAATATCAAATGGTTCCTCGTCCAGAACCCTGGGTAGATCATAGAAATAAGGGTCACCCTGGCAGAACTCGAGATACTCGATATTCACCACGAGGGTCTCACCTCTTAGACGCCGCGACAGGGCAGGCTCATGCGGCTCAGGGATAGGAGTTCAGAGAATCGCCTGCGCGGTTCAGGATTCTAAGACCGACGTCGGGGGCCGGCAATAGGAACTTGGTCCCCCGGACAGTGGGAACTCAGCCCCGGGAGAAGAATCCTCGCCTGCGCCCCTGCTGCGCCGCGGGCGGGATCAGCGATGCGGGCTGGTCCAGGCGCCCCTCCGCCAGGGCCTGGCCCATCGCCGGCCACACGGGCAGACGCGCCATGAGGGTCGCCTGCAAGGCGTGGTAGATGTCCGGATGCCCCTTCCACGTGCGGGTGGAGGGCTCGTTGTCCCGATCGAGCTCGTGGATCCACACGCCCGGCGCCTTGATGAGGTACTCCTCGGCGTAGTCGACCCAGCTCCGGTAGCAGTGCTCGTAGTGCTCGACCTCAATCTCGCCGCGACCGTCGTCGAGCAGCGCGCGGCGCAGGGCCGCGGCGGCGCTGATGGCCTCGCAGGCCACCCAGTGCATGCGCTCGTGGACGATCGGCGTGCCGCCGAAGTCCGTGGTGTAGACGAAGCCGGGGCCTCCGTCCACGCGCCAGCCGTCGGTGCGGGCACGGTCGAAGAGCTCCTCGGCGGCGTCGAGCATCCAGTCCGGCACGGGCAGGGAGCGGGCCACGAGCGCCGCGCGCGCCTGGACGGTCAGTCGGGCCCACTCCAGGCCGTGGCCCGGTGTGGCGCCGTAGGGGCGGAAGGGATGGGCCGGCTGATCCTTGTTGTAGTCCAGGTCGGGACGCCAGTGCGCGTCGTAGTGCTCGGGCAGGCGCCAGTCATTGGCCCGCGCCTGGACGTTGACGGCGAAGTCGATGATCTGGACGGCGCGCGCGAGCCAGGTGAGGTCTCCGGTGACGTCGGCGGTGGCGAGATAGGCCTCGACCGTGTGCATGGCCGCATTGATGCCGCGGTAGTCCTCGGGATCGCTGAAGTCGTAGGCGAAGGACTCCACCGGCAGGCCGTACTCCTCGTCCCACCAGTAGCGGTTCTGCACGGCCATGGCGTCGCGCAGGAGCTCGTGGGCGCCGGGGCGGTCGGCGGCGGTGGCGGCTGCAGCGGCCAGCAGGACGAAGGCGTGCTGATAGCACTCCTTGCGGCCGCGGGGGTCCGCGGGCACGCCGCGCCCCTGGTCGTCCGGCTCATGGCCGACGGCGGAGTACCAGCCGCCGTGCTCGGTATCGCGCATGACCCGGCTCAGGGCGCGCACGCCGTGGTCGGCGTAGCGGCGGCAGCCGGGGATGCCCATGAGGGTGCCCAGCGAGAAGGCGAAGGTCATGCGGCCGGTGATCCACAGCTCGACGGGATGGGACGCATCGATCCTGCCGTCCTCGCCGATCCACCCGAATCCCGCCGGGAGCCTGGCCGCCCGTGCGAAGCGGAGCAGCGCGTGCGTCTCCCCGGCCAGCCAACGGTTATGCTCCGGTGCTCCGAACCATCCCAGTCCCATGAGTCCTCCTCGACCCGGTCGATGCCCTCGTTCGTTGATGCTCTCAACGGCCCGCGCTTGACAGGCAGGGATCGGACAAGAGACACGGTAGCAGGCGACTCGGCCACCGGACCATCATCGGGATGGCCGAATCATCGCCTGTCCATTCCGCCGCCGCCCTACGATGGCCGTGTCATCGCCGGATCGGGCCCGGGAATGCGAGGGGGGCGCAATGAGAAGCGGCAGCAATCTCCCCCGAGTCGGGGACTTCAATCGAGCCATCGTCCTGGAGGCCATCCGCCATTCCGGCGACGGGCTGACGCGCGCGAGCCTGAGCCGGATGACGGGTCTCGCCCCGCAAACGATCTCGAACAGCATTCGCGATCTCCTGGGCCGGGGCCTCGTCGTCGAGGCCGGGCAGTCCCCCAGCGAGGGGCGCGGGCGACCGGGCAGGGTGCTGCAGCTCGATCCGAGCGGCCGCTACGCCGTCGGCGTCCACATCGACCCGGCCTCCCTGGGCATCGTCATCCTGAACCTGGCGGGCGCGCTCATCGCCGAGTCCTACGAGCCGTTGCCCGGCGCGGACCGTCCCGCCGCCCTCACCTCCCACCTGTCGGCCCAGATCGACGCCCTCGTGACGCGCGCCTCGATCCCGGCCGAACAACTGCTCGGCATCGGTCTGGCGGCACCGGGACCGCTCGAGGAGGGGACCGGCACGGTGAGCCCGCCGCTGCTGCCCGGCTGGGACCGGATCCCCCTGCGCGACGCCCTGACGGCGTCGAGCCACTCGGTGGTCCTGCTCGACAAGGACGTGACCGCCGCGGCGAAGGCGCGCGTCTGGCAGGCGGGCGAGGGCCGGACGCCGGACTTCCTCTATCTCTACGTGGGCGCCGGCGTGGCCATGGCCGCGGTGATCGACGGCGAGGTCATCCGCGGCCGCAGCGGGAACGCCGGCGAGGCCGGACATCTGACGGGGGACCCCGCCGGACCGGAGTGCAGCTGCGGCAAGCGCGGCTGCCTGGGCGCGAGCATCGGCGAGTTCGAGATGGTCCGCCACGCCCGTGACGCCGGGATCCCCCTCTCGGGCGTCCCCGGCTCACGCGATCCGCGCGAAGTGGACGCGGCATTCTTCGAGCTCCTGCGCCTGGCCGACGACGGGGACCCGACGGCGGCGGGACTGTTCGACGAGGCGGGTCGTTCCGCGGCGATGGCGGTCACGATGGTCGGCGAGCTCCTGGAGACCGACACCGTGATCATCGGCGGACCGCGCTGGGACCCCATGCGCCGTCTGGTCGAGCCCTCGATGCGCCCGGTCCTGGACGGTCACCGGGTTCATGGAGCGGCCCGGCCCATCACCCTGGACGCCGACCCGCTGGGATGGCGCGCCGGCGCGGTCGGCGCCGCGTGCCTCATCCTCGACGAGGTCTTCACCCCCAAGTCGTCCACACTCCTGATCAATCCCTGAGCGCCGGATCGGGCCCGTGGGCGCCGGACCGACGTCGGGAATCCGTCGGACGATGCACTCGGTGCTCGCGCGGTCGTACGCGCCCCCGCGCGGTCGTACCTTAGAAGGGCTCTAAGGTACGACCGCGCGCATCCGGGTACGACCACGCAGGCCCGGGTACGACCACGCGCCGCAAGGTACGACCCGGTGCGGACAGGTACGACCTGTACGGCGCCGGATGCGACCGCGCTCTCCCCGCTCCACCCCACGCACCGCACCTTCGCATAACGATTCGATAACGGGACAGAACGTCGATTGACATTTTGCCCATTTGATGGAGTTAATGATACCGCGCGTCCAATGGAGGGCGCCGCAGGTGCAAAGGAGCCCCTCACATGACCCCGTCGTCCCCATCATCCTCGCCCCGCATCACGACCCCGACGCGCTCAGCGCACGCACCCGCCCCTGCACGGCGGGGCTTCGCCCGAGGAGGAGAGCCGGGCTCAGTGCCGGCGCCCACCCCCACGCGGAGAGCCTTCCTCACCGGAGCCGGCGCCCTCGCCGCCGCGACCGCGCTCACCGCCTGCGGCGGGGGGAAGGACGGGCACTCGGCCTCGAACCTCAAGGTGGCCTACCAGAAGACGTCCGCCTTCACCCAGCTCGACTCCCTACTGACCAAGGCCAAGGGCGAGTTCGAGGCCGCCCACCCCGACGTCACCATCGAGCTCATCCCCATCGAGGCCGAGCAGGACCAGTACTTCACCAAGCTCGCCCTCATGAACGGCTCTCCCTCCACCGCGCCCGACATCATCTACGAGGACTCCTTCCAGGTCCGCTCGGACGCCGCCGCCGGGTACCTGCTGCCCATCGACGAGTACGTCGAGTCGTGGGACGACTGGAGCCAGTTCGCCGACTCGGCCAGGCAGGCCGGGATCGGAGACGACGGCAGGCTCTACGGCGTCTCCATGGGGACCGACACCCGCGCCATCTACTTCAACAAGACGATCTTCGCCCAGGCCGGCCTGCCCGCCGACTGGCAGCCCAGAACCTGGGCCGAGATCCTCGACGCCGCCCGCACCATCAAGACCAAGGTGCCCGACGTCATCCCGCTCAATGTCTTCGCCGGCAAGGCCGCCGGCGAGGCCACGAGCATGCAGGGGTTCGAGATGCTGCTCTCCGGGACCGAGGGGACGTTCCTCTACGACGCCGAGACCGCCAAGTGGGTGACGGGTTCGAAAGGCTTCACCGACTCACTGACCTTCATGGATACCGTCTACTCCGAGGGACTGGGCCCGTCGCTCGACATCGCCCTGGACGCCTCGGTCGGCAACCGCGTATCCACCGAGCTCCTCCCCCAGGGCAAACTGGCGATGGCCATCGACGGCTCATGGATGCCGGGCACCTGGATCTCCGGGGACAACCCCTGGCCCGAGTGGGAGGAGACCATGGGCTTCGCCAAGATGCCCACCAAGGACGGCCAGGGCGACGGGTTCACCTCGATGTCGGGCGGCTGGACCCTCGCCGTCGGCTCGCAGACGGCCAACGCCGACGCGGCCTTCAACTTCATCTCGATCGCACTGAACTACGAGAACACGCTGAAGTACGACACCGAGAACGCCCAGGTCGCCGTGCGTCAGGACGTCGCCCAGTCCCAGGAGTACCTGTCCTACAACTCCAGCTTCGAATTCTTCGTGAGCCTGGTGGCGGTCACCCGCTTCCGCCCCTCCACCCCGGACTACTCGCAGATCTCCGGGAACATCCAGGTCGCCTGCGAGTCCGTCATCACCGACGCCACCACGCCGCAGGAGGCCGCGGCCGCCTATGACGCCGGCCTCATCAGCATCGTCGGCCAGGACGCCACGGAGGCCGCGTCCTGATGGACCAGCCGGCTCGGGCCGGGACGACGGCGGGGTGCTCCGCTCCCGCGCCCCGTCGTCGTCCCCGCCTCAACGCGCATCGCGACCGACCACTCGGGCAACGGGTCAAGCGGCTGGGGCGGATGATCCCGCTGCTACCGGCGGTCGTCCTGCTCTCCCTCTTCCTGCTCGGTCCGATCGTCTACTCCCTGTACGGCTCACTGACGAACCGCGCCCTGAGTGGATACAAGGCCGCCAGGCCCCGATTCGTCGGCCTGGACAACTACGTCGCCCTGCTGTCCGATTCGGCCTTCTTGAAGTCGGTCGTCCTGACCGGGGTGTTCGTCCTCGCCTCGGCGATCATCGGGCAGAACGTCCTGGGCATGATCCTGGCCGTCCTCATGCGCCACTGCGCCCGCCCGATCTCCTCTCTCGTGGGCGGGGTCGTGGTCGTGGCCTGGACTCTCCCGGAGATCGTGGCGGCCTTCGCCTGCTACGCGTTCTTCGCCTCGGAAGGCACCCTGAACTCGATGCTCGCCCTCATCGGTCTGGAGGGTCCCAAGTGGCTCCTGGTCCTCCCCATGCTCTCGGTCATCCTCGCCAATGTCTGGCGCGGCACCGCGTTCTCCATGATGCAGTACCACGCGGCGCTGTCCGACGTGCCCCCGGAGGTCGTGGAGTCCGCGCAGATCGACGGCGCCTCGACGCTCCAGTGCTTCCTGCGCATCACACTGCCCATGATCCGCCGCTCGATCGCCACCAATCTCATGCTCACCACGCTCCAGACGCTCGGCGTCTTCACCCTCATCTGGGTCATGACCGGGGGCGGTCCGGGCACCTCCTCCTCCACCCTGCCCGTCCTGGCCTACCAGGAGGCGTTCAAGTACTCCCACGTGGGCTACGGCACGGCCATCGCCACCGTGACTCTCGTCGTCGGAGCCCTGTTCTCCATCGTCTACATGCGAATCCTCAAACCGGAGGTCGACTGACATGCCCGAGCCGAGCAACAGGGCCGACGGACGCACGGCTGCGGCCGGTGGGACCGGCACGACCAACGCCGCCGGCAGGACCGGTGGGACCGGCACGACCCGCACCACCAATACGACCGCCCCGACCGCCTCCCTCCGTCCGGCCTCCCCGCGCGGACGCGGGCTGAGCATCGCGTCGTCCGCCGTCATGATCCTCATCGGGATCGCATTCCTGACCCCGCTGGCCTGGATCGTCCTGTCCGCCTTCAACCCGGCCGCCACGGTGTCCATCGCCGTGCCGAAGACCTGGACCCTGGACAACTTCACCAGTATCGCCACCGTGGACGCGACGCTCCTGCCGCTGTGGAACTCCTTGCTCATCTCCCTCGGCACGGCGACGATCACCGTGGGCGTGTCCGTCCTGGCGGCATATCCCCTGTCGCGCTTCTCCATGCGCTTCAACCGGGGCTTCATGTACACGATCCTGTTCGGCGCCTGCCTGCCGATCACAGCCATGATGGTGCCGGTCTACACGCTGTTCGTGAACTTCCGACTCCTGGACTCCGTCATCGGCACGATCCTGTTCATGGCGGCGACCTCGCTGCCCATGGCGATCTGGATGATGAAGAACTTCATGGACTCCGTGCCGGTCTCCCTGGAGGAGGCCTCCTGGGTCGACGGCGCCTCGGCGATGACCGCTCTGCGGCGCATCGTCGTCCCGCTGATGAAGCAGGGCATCGCCGTGGTGTTCATCTTCGTGTTCACCATCGCGTGGGGGAACTTCTTCGTCCCCTTCGTCCTGCTCTTCTCCCCGGAGCACCAGCCCGCCGCCGTGGCCATCTACAACTTCTTCGGCACCAACGGGGCCATCGCCTACGGCCGGCTCGCGGCCTTCTCCATCTTCTACTCCACCCCCGTGCTTCTGCTCTACCTCATCGTCCAGCGCCGCGCCGGAGGCGGCTTCGCGATGGCCGGCGCCGTCAAGGGCTGAGACTGATCGGGACGGGCAGAGAAAGGATCCTCCCCCATGCACACCAATCCCGCTCTGACGGAGCAGCGCGCCGCACGCATGCTGCACGAGCGGATCGCCCCCGCCGTCCATGCCGCCTCGGTCCCGCTGGCGCTCACCGCCTGGCGAGCACCGGGCGAGCCGGTCCCCTTCGGCGAGGCGGCGACGCAGGACTACGAACCGATCCATCCGGGCGATCCCTGGGGCCCGCCGTGGGGCACGACCTGGATCCACGCCACCGGAGTCGTCCCCGACGGCTGGCGCGATCGCGACGGACACCGGATCGAGCTCGTCGTCGACCTGGGCTTCACCGACTCCCAGCCGGGCTTCCAGGCCGAGGGGCTGCTGCGACGTGCGGACGGCTCGGCGATCAAGGCGATCTCCCCGCGCAATCGGGCCGCGGACTGGGAGGGCGAGCCCGACGCCATCGACGTCTACATCGAGGCGGCGTCGAACCCGGACGTGGCCGGAGGCTTCGAGTTCGCACCAACGCCCCTGGGCTACCGGGAGACCGCCGGCCAGGACCCGCTGTACCGGCTGCGGCGAGTCGATGTCGCCCTGCGGGACCTGACCGTGTGGGAGCTCGTCCAGGACCTCACGGTCCTGCTGGAACTGGCGGAGGACCTGCCGGCGGACTCCACGCGTCGCGCCCGGATCGACGTCGCCCTCGAACGCGCCGTCGACAGGGTGGATCCGCGCAACGTGAGCGGGACCGCGGCGGCGGCTCGCGCCGAGCTCGCCGGTGCCCTGGCCTCCCCCGCCGCCGCGAGCGCGCACCACGTCATCGCCGTCGGCCATGCCCACATCGACTCCGCCTGGCTGTGGCCGGTGCGAGAGACCGTCCGCAAGTGCGTGCGCACCTTCTCCAGCGTCCTCGACCTCATGGACTCCGACCCGGCCTTCGTATTCGCCTGCTCCTCGGCGCAGCAGTACGCCTGGGTCAAGGAGGACCAGCCCGAGCTCTACGAGCGCATCAGGCGGCGCGTCGCCGAGGGCCGGTTCATCCCCGTGGGGGGCATGTGGCTGGAGGCTGACACCAATATGCCCGGCTCGGAGGCGCTGGCGCGGCAGATGATCGAGGGGAAGTCCTTCTTCATCGAGGAGCTCGGCGTGGAGACGCGGGACGTGTGGCTGCCCGACTCCTTCGGCTACACCGGCTCCCTGCCGCAGATCATCAGGGCCGCGGGCTCGCGCTGGTTCCTGTCCCAGAAACTGTCGTGGAACGACACCGACCGCATGCCCCACCACACCTTCGCCTGGGAGGGCATCGACGGCTCGCGCGTCCTGGCCCACTTCCCACCGGTGGACACCTACAACTCCCGGCTCTCCGTCGCCGAGCTGCACCACGCCGAGTCGAACTTCGCCGAGAAGGGCGTCGCCTCCTCCTCCATCGTCCCCTTCGGGTGGGGCGACGGCGGAGGCGGTCCCACCCGGGAGATGCTGGCGGCCGCGCACCGCATGGAGGACCTCGAGGGTGTCGCCACCGTCGAGCTGGGCAGTCCCAACACCTTCTTCGAGCGCGCTGAGGCCGAGATGGCCCGGGCCGTCGGGGCGGCCGAACCGGTCGGGACAGCAAGGCCCGCTGGGACTCCTGGCGCCTCCGGGGCGGCCGAGCCGGCCGGGACGTCCGAGCCGGCGCAGCCGGCCGGGGCAGCGGGACCCGCGGCGCAGGCGGGGTCAGCCGGGCCGACGGCGGGGACCGCACCGGCGGGAGCGGTCGAGGCCCCGGTGTGGAGCGGGGAGATGTACCTGGAGTTCCACCGCGGTACCTACACCTCCCAGCTGCGCACCAAGCAGGGCAACCGGCGCAGCGAGCACCTTTTGCGCGAGGCCGAGCTGTGGGCCGCCACGGCCGCCGTCATGCGCGGCGCGGACTACCCCTATGCGACTCTCAAGGAGTGCTGGCGCACGGTACTGCGCAACCAGTTCCACGACATCCTCCCCGGCACCTGCATCGGCTGGGTCTACCAGCGCACCGAGGCCGAGTACACCGACGTCGCCCGCAGCCTCGAACGGGTCATCGCTCGCGCCGCCTCGGCCCTGACCGGTCCGGGGGACGCCCCCCTGGTGCTCAACGCCGCCCCGGCGGAGTCCCGCGGGGTCCCCTCCCTGGCGATCGGCCCCGCCGCGGCCCCCGGCGAGCCCGTCGTCCCGACCGAGGCCGACAGCGGGATCATCCTGGACAACGGGCTCCTGCGCGTCACGATCAACGCCTCGGGCCTCATCACCTCCCTGATCGATCTCGAGGCCGACCGCGAGGTCCTCACCCCGGGTACCGCCGCGGGCCTGCTCCAGCTCCACCCCGACGCGCCGCGCCAGTGGGACGCCTGGGACATCGACCCCGAGTACCGCAACACGGTCGAGGACGTCACCGATGTCCAGGACCTCGCCGTCGTCGCCCGGGGCCCGCAGGAGCCGGACGCGGTCGTGCGCGTGACCCGCCGGGCGGGCCGGGACTCGACGCTCTCGGAGGAGATCCGTCTGTCCCCCGGCTCCAAGCAGGTCGTCCTCGACTTCGACATCGACTGGCACGAGCGCCAGAGGCTCCTCAAGCTGGCCTTCCCGCTGGATATCAAGGCCGACGCGTCCACCTCCGAGATGCAGTTCGGCCACGTCGAACGGCCCACCCACCGGAATACCTCGTGGGATGCCGCCCGCTACGAGATCTGCGCGCACCGCTGGATCCATGTGGGCGAGGCGGGCTACGGCATCGCCGTGCTCAACGACTCGACGTACGGCCACGACGTGACCCGCGGGGTGGACGAGCAGGGGCATCCCTCGACGACGGTGCGCCTGTCGCTCCTGCGCGCACCGCTCTTCCCGGACCCCGAGGCCGACCAGGGGCGCCATCGCCTGCGCGTCGCCCTGCGGCCGGGGGCGGCGATCGCCGACGCCGTCATGGAGGGGTACGCCTTCAACCTGCCCGAGCGCACGGTCCGCGGCGACCACGGCGTCCCCCCGCTGGTGAGCGCGACCGGCAGGGGGGTGGTCGTCGAGTGCGTCAAGCTCGCCGAGGACCGCTCCGGCGACGTCGTCGTGCGGCTCTACGAGTCCCTCGGGGCGCGCACCCGCGCACGCGTGACGGCGGGCTTCGAGGCCTCCGACGTCGTGGCCACCGACCTGCTGGAACGTCCGCTCCGTATCAGCCCGGCGGACGGTTCAACGACCGGAGCCTCGGTTCCGTCGGACGAGACTGCGGCTCCGACGCCGTCGGACGAGTCGGTGGCCGGCCCCGGGGCGGTGCTGATCTCCTCGGCAGTCGGCGGCCCCGGGGCGGCACCGGCCTCATCGACGGCCAGCGGTCCCGCCAGCACCATGAGCGCCGCCTTCGAGCTGCGCCCCTTCCAGATCATGACGCTGAGATTCATCCGACCCTGAGTCGCCACGTCACCCGTCCGATCGGGGACGCGCCTCGCGTCGCATCTCACGCGTCCCGTGACCGAGAGCGCCGCTCGCCCGGAGACACGCCGCGTCCGCCGAGTCCACCGACCCCGAGCCGACGGGGAGCGCCGCTCGCCCGGGGGCACGCTACCCGAGCGGGCCTGCGCCGCTACGAGGGGGCCTCACGCGGTCGTACCCTGCGACTCGCGGTCGTACGTGGGCCCGCCAGGTCGTACGCGTCGCCACGAAGTCGTACGTGAATCCGCGCGGTCGTACCTTAGAGTCTCTCTAAGGTACGACCTGGCGCGGAAAGGTACGACCGCACGCCGCAGGATACGACCGCACGCTGCAAGGCACGACCGCGCATCGTCTGGTCCGCACGGACCATCGACCCGGAGAGCGCGCCGCCCGCCCGGCGCGGGACTCTCGGGAGGCTACTGGCTGGGCCAGGCGGCCTCGGCCTGCGCCAGCGCCTTCTTGGCATCCAGGTCGCCGGCCGTCCAGGAGGTCAACGCGGTCCACAGGGCGTCGGTGCCGACCTGGGAGGGCATGGAGTCGGAGGCATCCAGACGGATGACGCTCTGACGCGACTGGAGAATCCGTGTAGCGCGGACGGTCACGTCGGAGCTGACCTCGCTCACGTCCACGCCGCGATTGGCGGTCGCCACACCGCCGAGCTCGGCGCGCTGCTGGGCCCACTCGGCGCTGGTGAGGTACTCCATGACGGCATTGGCCGCCGCCGACGTCCCGTTCGCCCGGTTCAGGGAGACGAGGTAGTCCCCGCCGACGAGCACGGGAGGATTCCCGTCCTCGTCAGCGGCGCCGGGGAAGATGAAGGCGGACACACTCGTGGCCGGGCCGGCGCTCGTCGTCGTACCGCCGCCCGTCGTCGCGTCGCTCGCCGCGGAGTCGTTCTCGACCGGCTCGCCGCCCGTCGTCGTGCCGCCGCCCGTCGCACCACCGCCGGCGGTCGGGCTGCCGCTCGCGCCGCCCTCGCCGCGACCCTTGGGATCGGTGATGGTGGTGCCCGCGGGCAGCATCGTCTCGAAGCTCGACGAGGCCAGCATCATGAGGCAGGAGCCGTCCACGAGCCGCTGCCCCGCCTGCTCCATGGTCGTGGACAGGGCTCCCTGACGCCCGCCGGACACGTGTCCGCCCCTCATCAGGAGGGAATCGACCGATCCCAGGGCGTTGACGGCGGACGGCGAGTCGAGAGCGACGTCGTGGCCGGCCCAGGCGTCGTAGGCGCTGATGCCGCTGGTGGCCAGGAGAGTCTCCTCGAGCCAATCCGTCATGGACCAGCCCGTGGTGCCGCCGTCGGCCATCCCCAGGCACCAGGGCGTCACGTCGCCCTTGGGGTGGTCCGCCGCGATCCTGTCGGTCAGCGCGACCACGTCGTCCCAGGTGGTCGGAATCTCGTAACCGGCCTTCGAGAAGGCCTGGGGGGAGTACCACACGAAGGACTTGACCGAGGCCATGAGAGGGGCCCCGTAGAAGGTGCCGTCCACGGTGCCGGCCGCGGACCAGGTGTGGTCCCAGCCGAGCTCCACGTTGGCGCCCACGACGTCGGACAGCGGGCTGAGCGCGCCCTCGCCCGCGAGGTCCGCCACGAGGCCCGGCTGGGGGACGATGGCGAGATCGGCGTCCCAGTCCGTCGTCCCCTCGGCTCTTCCGCGCAGGTTCTCCTCGAGCCGATCGGTGCCCTCGTGCACGACATCGACCCCCGTGCACTCCTCGAAACGCGTCAAGGACTGCTCGAAGCGCTCCCCCTCGGTACCGGTCAGGGCGGTGGCGATCTTGACGGTCCCGTCCGTCTCGTCCTTGGGCGTGTACCGGGCCAGGACCTCGCAGGAGCCGAGGTCCGAGCCCGGGTTGCGCGCGTTGACGCAGGCGGTGACCCCCGTTCCGGCCAGCGCCAGGACGGCGGTGAGCGCAAGCGCCCGGAAAGCATGGGTGGGCAAACGCACCATCAGCTCTGACTCCTCTTCCTGGTCCGCTCGACGACGGCGTCGAGCAGGGCGGCGCAGCCGTCGTGCCACACCGGCTCGGTGATGATGTCGCTGCACTCCGTGACGGCCCGGGGCGCCGATCCCATGGCGGCCCCGATCCCGGCCCACCGGAGCATCTCGATGTCGTTGGCGCCATCCCCCACCGCGATGGCGCGATCGGCGCTCGTCCCCAGCCGCGCGGCGAGAGCCTGCAGGGCCGAGGCCTTGGTCACGCCCTCGGGGGCGACGTCCAGCCAGGCCGTCCACCCGATCGCGTACTCCACCGAGTGGAGCCCGCAGCCCGCCACCAGCGCGGAGAACTCCCGCACGCCCATTCCCGGCGCGCGCAGCACCACGCGGATCACGGGCCGGGAGGCCATCTCCTCCGGGCTCACGACCCTCTGCATCCCGGCGAGCTCGCCGTCGGGGAAGGGGCGCGAGACCTCGAACCCGCCGTCGAGGACCTCCACGGCGAGAATGCCGTCGGGAACCGCTCGTGACAGGGTGGCGATGACATCCGTGGGATCGAAGACGACCGAGTCGGCGACCTCGTAGCCGCCGGGCGCGGCCGGGTCCATGCGCAGGGTGATGGCCCCGTTGGCGCAGATCATCCACCCGTCGGTCAGCCCCAGGTGATGGGCCACGGGCAGTGCCGCCTCGATACCGCGCCCCGTCGAGATGACGATACGGACGCCGTGGGCGCGCAGCCGGGCCAGGGAGGCCATCATCCGCTCGGAGACGCGTCCGTCGATGTCCAGGATGGTGCCGTCGACGTCGAGCGCGACGAGCAGGCGCTCGTCGGGGAGCACGTCGGCCACGCCACCGGAGCCGCCGGAGAGGACGGCGCCGACCGGGCCGGCGGAGGCGCCGGGGGTGAGGCGATCCAAGTCCGCCACGCGCGCCCGGACCACGGCGTGGTAGTCATCATGGGACAGGGGTCGGGGCCGACCGCGAGCGCGCTCGCCCGGAGGGCCGGGGCGGGCCCCGTCCTCCCCCGTCTCCTCGACCGCCGGGGGGTCGCCGGGCGGAGGCCCGGCCGGGGCGACGCCGTCGGGGGGATCCGCCGGGGGGCCGTTCCTGCGCGCGACGCCGCCGTCGTACTCGTTCACGGGCGGACCGCCTCAGAGGTCTCAGACGATGGGTTCAATGACCTCGAGGCCTCCCAGGTAGGGGCGCAGTCCCTCGGGGACGACGACGACGCCGTCCGGCCGCTGATGATTCTCCAGGATGGCGACCATCCAGCGGGTGGTCGCGAGCGTCCCGTTGAGGGTGGCCACTGGTGAGGTGCGTCCGTCGCGCCGCTCGCGGATGCTCAGGCGGCGGGCCTGGTAGGTGGTGCAGTTGGAGGTGGAGGTGACCTCCATCCAGCGCTGCTGGGTGGGCAGCCAGGCCTCGCAGTCGAACTTGCGGGCGGCCGAGGAGCCCAGGTCCCCGGCGGCGGTGTCGATGACCCGGTAGGGCAGCTCGACCAGGGCCAGCATCTCCTCCTCCATGGCCAGGAGCCGGGCGTGCTCGGCCTCGGCGTCCTCGGGGCGGCAGTAGGAGAACATCTCGGCCTTGTTGAACTGGTGGACGCGGATGATGCCGCGGGTGTCCTTGCCGGCGGCGCCGGCCTCGCGCCGGTAGCAGGTGGACCAGCCCATGTAGCGCTTGGGCCCGGCGGACAGGTCGAGGATCTCGTCGGCGTGGTAGCCGGCCAGGGCCACCTCGGAGGTGCCGGTGAGGTAGAGGTCGTCGGCGGGCAGGTAGTAGATCTCGTCGCTGTGGGCGCCCAGGAACCCGGTGCCGCCCATGACCTGCGGGGTCACGAGGGTGGGGGTGGTCATCGGGGTGAAGCCGTGGGCGACGGCGGCGTCCAGGGCCGCCGTCATGAGCGCCAGCTCCAGGCGCATGCCCCAGCCCTTGAGGTAGTAGAAGCGGGCGCCGGAGACCTTGGCGCCGCGGCGGGTGTCGATGATGTCCAGGCCCTCGCCGATCGCCAGGTGGTCGGCGGGCTCGAAGCCCTCGGCGGTGAAGTCTCGGGGCTCGCCGCCCTCGTGGCGCAGGACGACGTAGTCCTCCTCGCCGCCCGACGGCGCCCCCTCGATGAGGTTGGCGAGCTGGCGGGCCAGGGCGTCGAGCTCGGCGGCTGCTGCCGAGGAGGCGGCCTCGGCGGCCTTGACCTGCTCGGCCAGCTCCTTGGCGCTGGCGAGGATCGCCGGGCGCTCCTCCGGCGAGGCCTTTCCCACGGACCGGGAGACGGTCTTCTGCTCGGCGCGCAGGGACTCGAAACTCTGGAGGAGCGTGCGGCGGGCCTCGTCGGCCTCGATGATGCGGTCGACGAGGGCGACGTCGGCGCCACGGGCTCGTTGGCTGGCGCGGTAGGGCTCGGGGCTGTCGCGGAGCGCGCGCAGGTCGATCATGGGGGCGAGTCTAGCGAGGGGCCGCGCCGCGCGCGGACCCGCCCGCCCATTCGCCGAGATGCCCCGGGGCGCACCGGCTCACGACGGGGCGGGCCCCGGTCTTCGACCGGGGCCCGCCCCGCGCTGCCCACCGCTCGGCGAGTGCGCGTGTCAGCCGTCGGCGAGCATCTCGTCCCGCTCCTGCGAGGAGAGGCGCGCGATCCCGATACCGGTCGCGCCCCAGAGCATCGCGAAGAAGATGGCGATCCAGTTGGAGACGGCCCACGGCATGTAGCTGAGCGTCGCGACGCCGAGGGTCCCGGCCATGTAGGCGCCCGCGGAGGTCCACGGGAGGATCGGCTCCCACACGGTCGCGGCGTCCTCGATCGTCCGGGAGAGGTTCTTCGGGTGCAGGCCCCGGCGGACGTACTCGTCGCGGAGCATCTCGCCGGGGATGAGGAGGGAGACCTGACCGTTGGAGGTGATGCCGATCGTCGCCAGGCCGGTGACGATCGTGGCGAGGATGAGGCCGAAGGTCGAGCGGACGGGTTCGAGGACCCGGGAGATGAGGACGTCGAGCGAGCCCGAGACCGACACGACGCCGGCGAAGCTGATCGCGCAGAAGCAGATGAGCAGGACGCCCATCATCGAGTTCATGCCGCCGCGGTTGAGGAGGCGACTGACATCCTCGATGACGCCGGAGGGGTCGAAGCCCGCCTTGCCGACCATCGTGACGTCGAAGCCGTCGACCCCGGCGACGATGGCGTTCTTGAAGCTCACGTGCTCGAAGACGACGGCGTTGACCATGGCGCAGGCGGCGGAGACGAGCATGACGGGGATCGTCGGCTTCTTCCACATGGATCCGCCCAGGACGATGACGACCGGGAGCAGCAGCAGGATGTTCCAGTTGAAGGCGGCGTCGAGGTCGCCGAGGATGGCGCCCACCTTCTCGGGGACGGCGCCGCCGTGGGACCGGAGGCCGAGAACCGTGTAGATGACCGCCGAGGTGAGGAAGGCGGGGACGGTCGTCCACATGAGGTGCCGGATGTGCGTGAAGAGGTTCACCCCGGTGGCGACCGAGGCGATGTTCGTCGTGTCCGAGAGCGGCGAGAGCTTGTCGCCGAAGTAGGCGCCGGCGACGACCGCTCCCGCGACCATCGGCAGGTTCGCGTCCACGCCCATCGCCACGCCCATGAAGGCGACGCCGACCGTGCCGGCCGAGCCCCAGGAGGTGCCGGTGCACAGGGAGACGATCGCCGTGACGACGAGTGCGATGAGGGCGAGGAACTTCGGGCTGATGATCTTCAGCCCGAAGTAGATGAGCATGGGAATGGTTCCGCCGGCCATCCAGGTGCCGATGAGGAGGCCGACGCAGATGAGGATGAGGATCGCCGGCATGGTCTTGGCGATCTTCTCGGCGATCGAGGAGATGATCTCGTTCCACCCGTAGCCGAGGTACCGGGCGACGAGGCCCGCGACGACCGCGGAGGCGATGAGGAGCGGCTCGACGGGCAACTCCGCGGCGATGTAGCCGCCGCCCAGGAGGGCGATGAGGGTCAGGACGGGGATCGCGGCGATCCAGACGCTCGGGGTCCGGTGGACACGGGCCTCTTCCGCCCGGTCGTCCTGAGGACTCTGAGGACCGGCATCGTCCTTGACGCGGGATTCGGACATGAAGGGATACCTTTCTGGGTTGTTTCCGGCTTGTTTTCCGGGTTGTGGTCGTTTCCGGGTTGTTCTTCCCGGTTGTTCCCCGATCGTCGGAAACGAACGGGGAGGGTCGCGACTCGTCGGGCGCCGTCGACCGGGTCTCGGGGACCGGGGTCCGGGCGGAGATCGGCGACGGGCGGGCGTGGCCGCGCAGCTCGTCGTGCGGTCACCGGGGTCCGGGCGGAGGCCGGGGACGGCCGCACGCGCTGTGTGGGACGGGCGGCATCCCGGTGCGGGGCTCCTCCGGAGCGCCGCCCGAGACGCTCAGGGGTGGGGGGCGACGTCGGCCCCGCCGGCCCGGATGGCTCGGCACAGGCGCGGGACCGCCTCGACGAGCTCGTCCCTCGGGAGCGCCGTGTTGATGCGGAACCAGCCCGCGTAGCGGTCCCCGAAGTCCTCGCCGGGGCTCACCGCGACGCGGCAGGCCCGCATCGCACGGTCGAGGTCGGCGCCGTCGCGCAGGTAGGGGCGCGCATCGATCCAGACGAGGTAGGTGCCATCGGGATCCGTGACGCGGGCGCGAGGCAGCTCCGCGCGGACGATCCTCACGGTCTCGGCGATGTTGGCGTCGATGACGGACAGGAGGCCGTCGACCCATGAGGCCCCGCGGGTCCACGCGGCGATGGCCGCGGGGATCGCGAAGTAGGAGGGGTTGTGAAGGCCCATGCGGCGCTTGGCGGCCTCGAGCTCATCGCCGAGGCCCCCCGGGACGAGAACGGCGGTGGCCTCCAATCCCGCGATCGTGAAGGTCTTCCCGGGCGAGGCGCACTGGATGAGGCGCCCCGATCCCCACAGGGCGGGGGCGGCCACGGCGATCGGGACGTAGCGGGTGCGGCCCGGGCGCTCGAAGTCGGCGTGGATGTCGTCGGAGAGGACGAGGGCCCCGGAGGACAGCGCGGCGTCGGCGACGGCGCCCAGCTCCTCGGTCGTCCAGATGCGACCGGTGGGATTGTGCGGGTTGCACAGGAGGAGCAGGTCGGCGCCGTCGAGGGCGCGCTCCAGCGCGGGGACGTCGATGCGCGCGGGGAGGGCGTCGGTCAGGAGGGGGACGCGACGGATCTCGGCGCCGGACCGTTCGGCGACCTCGAGGAGCGGCCCGTAGGCGGGATCGAGGGAGACGACGACGGGCCGGGCGGTGCCGCGGTCGGGCAGGACGATGTTGAGCAGAGCGCTCACGCACTGAACAACTCGAGGGAAGAAGCGGACGCACGCGGGCGCGGGGTCCCAGCCGTGCCGCTCCCGCTGCCAGGAGACGGCCGCACCCCGGAAGTCGTCGAAGACCTCCGTGTACCCGTAGGTCCCGTGCCGCGCGGCGGCGACGACGGCGTCGATGACGCACGGGGCGGTGCGGAACTCCATGTCGGCGACCGACATGCTGACGGCTCCGGGGCCGAGGCGGGCGGCGAGGAGGTCCCACTTCGCGCTGTGGGTGCCCCGGCGGTCGAGGTGCTCGGCGAAGCCCGCCGACGTCGCGACGGCGCTCATGAGGCAACCCCCGTCGGGCAGACCGAGGCCGAGCGAGATGAGCGCGTCGGGGGGCCTGACGCCGCCGGGGCCGAGCCCCGCCCGCCCTCCCGGGCCGCGCTCTCGCCGCTCCCGTTGATCTCCTCGATCTCGTTGAGGTAGTTGTAGATGGTGAAGCGGGTGACGCCGAGGGCCCGGGCGGCCATCTCGACGGCATCGCGCAGCATGAAGAAGCCGCGGCGCTTCAGGGAGCGGACGGCGTCCACCTTGTGCGCCTTGCGCATGAGGGACACGGGCACGTCCTGCTCCTCGACGGCCTGCTGGAGGAGGACGGCGGCGAGCTCGTCGACGTCGCGGGCGAAGGCCTCCCCTTCCTCGCCATCCGCGACGCGGGTCGTCCCCTCGCCGTCCCGCCGACCCCGCCCGTCGGCGTCATCGCCGGCGGTCCCGCGCCCGGCGCCGTCATCGCCAGCGGTCCCACGCCCGGCGCCGTCATCGCCAGCGGTCCCACGCCCGGCGCCGTCGGGTGCGAGGAGCTCCTCGCACCCGAGGATGGAGCGCGCGGCGTCGCCGATGATCGTCCAGTCCGTCACATCGCGGTTGATGCAGAGGGCGGCGACGGGCCGGTCCTCGGCATCGCGGATGATGATCGTCGTCGACAGGAGGCTGCGGCCGGTCGGGGAGGTCGTGCGATAACCGATGCGAGTCCTGAGGTCGCCGCCGGCGGCCGCCTCGAGGAGACGGTCCGTGGCCGGGTCGCCGGGACGGCGCCCGGTGATGTCGCCCTCGATGGCGATGATCGAGTCGGGGAGGGCCGCGAGATCGTGGAGGACGACCTCCGCGGATCCGGGCAGCGATCGCTCAAGGGGGCCGACGAGCTGCTCGAGCGCGGCGAAGACATCCCTCCCGCCGGCAGCATCAGGCCGCCCGACGGTTTTGGGACGACCGCGTGTGGAATCGCTCTTCATTGGGCGTTTCACGCTCCATATCTCGCTTCATGGCTTCCATGGGAAGCCTTCACCGTTTTGTTGTTGGGATCAACAATATAGAGAGGCATCGGCGACGTCAACTCCCGTTTGAAGCCTTCAACACGCCATCGCACAGCTCTGGGACGGTCGGCGGCCCGGGGCCGCGGCCGGCCCCGTCGCCCCGCCGCGAGACCGCTTGTGAAACTATTCGGATTAATTGGGGATACCGTAGTGTTACCCAGCGAGTGGGCCCCCGCCTGTCGCGAGCCCGACCACCCGACACCTTCAGGACGCACTCATGCCCACTTCCCCCCTGCCCTCCTTCTCCCAGCTCAGGGCCTTCGTGTCGTTGTGTGACCACCAGCACTTCGGCGAGGCGGCCACCACCCTCGGCGTGAGCCAGCCGAGCCTGTCCCAGGCGATCACCGCCCTGGAGAGGCGCGTCGGCGGGGAGCTGGTCGAGCGCACCACCCGTCGCGTCCTCGTCACCCCGCTGGGCGAGACCCTGCTCCCCTACGCCCGGGAGGCCGTTCTGGCCGCCGAGTCCTTCAACGACGCCGTCACCAGCCGGGGCGCCGCCCTGACCGGGTCGATGCGCCTGGGAATAATCCCGACCCTCGCCCCCTACATGGCCCCGGTGGTCCTCGACGGCCTTCCCGCCGAACTGCCCGACCTGCACCCCGAGCTGCGCGAGATGGTCACCGGCGACATCCTCGACATGCTGGCCCAGGGCCGCCTCGACGCGGCCATCATCGCCATCGACGTCGATCTCCATCGCATCGCGGCCGTGCCCATGTTCGACGAGCCGCTCGTCGTCCTGGTCCCCCGGGATCACCCCTGGGCCGGGCGCGATGACCTGACCACCGCCGAGCTCGAGGACCAGAGGCTGCTGCTCCTTGACGAGGGCAACTGCCTGCGCGACCAGACGCTGGCCCTGTGCCAGCGCTACAGCTCCCACCCTCCGACCGCGGTGGCCACGACCCTGTCGACAGTGGTGCGCATGGTCACCCACGGCGCGGGCATCACCGTCATCCCCGAGGGGGCGCTGCGCATGCTCGGCAACGAGGACTACGCCGTGGCGCGCTTCGCGGGGCGCGGGCCGGTTCGCCGGATCGGCATCGTCCACCGCACCTCCTCCTCCCGCGGCGAGGACTTCATGCAGCTCGCGAAGGTCCTCACCCGGCTGGCGGCCGACGCGGACCTGCCCCTGCTGCCCCTGGAGGACTGACAGGACCGAGGAGGGCCGAGGGGGGAGGCGGAGCCCGACGAGCGACCGTCGACGACCTCCTCGAGACCGACGACGCCCGTACGCTTGGGGCATGACCATGCGCCGGCATCGGACGGGGACGCGCTCGCGCCCCCTGGCCTGCGTCGTCGTCAACCCGTCCAAGCCCTCGGCGACAGGCGCCGTCAGACGCCGCGCCACCGCCGCACTGCGCGACGCCGGCTACGCCGGTCCGGTCTGGCTGGAGACCACGCCCGCCGAGCCCGGCGTCATGCAGGCCCGTCTCGCCGTCGCCTCCGGAGCCGGCCTCGTCATCGCGGCCGGCGGGGACGGGACGGTGCGGGCCGTCGCCGCGGGCACGGCCCGCACCGGCGTCGACATGGCGATCCTGCCCCTGGGCACGGCCAACCTCGCCGCCCGCAACCTCGGGCTGCCGGTTGGCCGCCTCGACGCGGCGCTCAAGGTGGCGGCGCACGGCACCGCCCGGCGCGCGGACCTGGTGTGGGTGAGCACCGAGCCCGCCGACGTCCCGGCCTCCGCACCACCGGGGGGCTGGTCCGAGCCCACCCTGGGCGACGAGCACGCCTGCATGGTGGTGACGGGGATCGGGTTCGACGCGGGGCTGGTCGCCTCCACGAGTCCCGAGCTCAAGGCGAGGATACGGTGGGGCGCCTACGCGGTGGCCGCGGTCACCAATCTCGGCTCCCCCCATATGGACCTGGTCGCGCGAGTGCGCGAGACGGATGGTGGCGAACGAGTCGAGCGCCTGCGCGGGCGCACCGTGCTGGTGGCCAACGGCGGCCGCCTGCCCGCGGGCGTCACGCTGCTGCGCGAGGCGCGCATGGATGACGGCGTGCTGGACGTCGCGGTGATCGACACGATCGGCGGGGTCGCGGGATGGAGCTCCCTGGCGCGCCAGGTTCTGCCGCCCTTCGCGGCCACCTACTCCGATCCCGCCCGCGCACTGGGGAGGGTGACGCTGCGCCGCGGTCTCGAGGTCATCGTCCGACTGGCGCAGCCGGCGCTCGTCCAGGTCGACGGCGAGCTGCTCGCACCCACTCGTGCTCTGCGAGCGCGGCTGGACGCCGGCGCGATTCTCATGCGGCGCCCGGCCTGATAAGGCGGGCACCGCAAGCGGGAGAGCGGTTGAGAGGATCGGTCCGGGCGGGGCTCACGACTCCTACGTAATGGGATGGCATGCCGTCCCCTTGCAACGGGCGGGCACACCGTCCCCATCTCGAGCCCGCGCGCGTCCTTCAGCTCTCCGGACGACGACGGGCGGGCGGTGTCGATCCGGTCACCCATCGGGTACGGACGAGCAGTGACTCATCGTCATGATGCTGCCCGGTCGCCGCCCGCGGGGTGCGGGTCGCCGGAGAACATCGCCGGAGACCGGGGCTCTGCGGCCCTCGCGCGGTCGTACGCAACGCCACGCGGTCGTACCTTCCGACGCCGGGTCGTACCCAAACTCGCGAGGTCGTACCTTAGAGCCCTTCCAACGTACGACCGCGCGCATCCGGGTACGACCGCGTGGAAAGCGGTACGACCACCCAAATTCGCGTACGACCGCGCGGTATGAGGTACGACCGCGTAACGCACTGTACGACCGCGCGTATCCGGGTACGACCGCGCGCCCAAGGTCTCCGTCGCGGATGCGGATGGGGCGCTCCGTGGACAACCGGGGCCACCCGCCTCGCTCCAGGCGGTCGCGGATGCGGAGGGCGGGCCAGCACTCGCGCGCGCCCAGAAGGCCCTTCACGGCGACGATGGTCGCGTCCCAGTTGGAATCCCAGCACCCGTGCGACCAGGACCTCCATGCGCGCATCGCGCTCATGGCCCGCCCCGGCGCGTCACCGGCGCGTCACCGGCTCAGCGTCAGCGCGGCGTCATGAGCCGGATCAGGATCGGCCGGGACTCCCCGGGCGGGGGAATGAGACGGCCCACTGGTGGCTCGGGCACCGTGGGAGCGCTCCCAGTGAATCCCGGTCGACGAGCAGGGCCCCACGGCGCCCCTCCGCACCCCCGGACAACGACACCGCCCTCAGCACCAAGAACGCCACGAGGAATAAGGACGCACCGCCGCTCAGAGGGTCCGTCCTGCGAGGACGTCCGCCACCCAGGAGCGGGCGACGACGAAGTCCTTGTCGCTCGTCCCGGCGGGCACCACCACGGGACGGGCGTCCAGCCGCGGATACGAGCCCAGGAAGCGCACCACCGGACACGTGCGATGCAGACCTATGAAGGCCGCCTGAAGTCGCTCCTCCCGAATGTGCCCCTCGGCGTCGATGGAGAAGCGGTAGCGGCCGAGTGAGTCCCCCACCGGCCGGGACTCGATGCGGGTGAGGTTGACGCCGCGAGCGCTGAACTGCTCGAGCATGCTCAGAAGAGCGCCCGAGCGGTCGTGGGGCAGCTGGACGAGCAGCGTGGTCTTGTCCGCACCGGTGGGCTCGCCGACCCGCCCGGGCCGCGAGATCTTGACGAAGCGGGTGACGGCGTCGGGATTGTCGGCAACGCCCCCGGCCAGCACCTCCAAGCCGTACTGCTGGGCCGCCAATGGATTGCACAGGACCGCCTGGTACTCCAGGTCCTCCGGGGCCGTCGCGCCGTCGACTCGCGCCAGGGCGCGCGCGGGAGCGGACGTGGAGGTGCCGGCGACGTAGGTCGCCTCGGGCAGGTGCTGGTGGATCCAGCCGCGGCACTGCGCCCAGGCGTGGGGGTGGGTGGAGATGGTGCGGACGGCGTCGAGCGCCGTGCCGGGGCGTCCGGCCAGGACGAAGGTGACCGGTACGGCCGCCTCGGCGGCGATGACGAGCGGAGAGCCCGTCACGAGATTGTCGAGAGTCGCGTTGACGCCTCCCTCCACCGAGTTCTCGATGGGGACGACGGCGGCCTCGGCCGCGCGTTCGCGCACCCGGTCCAGAGCGGTGGGGACGTCCTGACAGGAGTCGAGGACGACGTCGTCGGGCGCGACCTGCCGCAGCGCCATCTCGCAGAAGGTTCCGGCGGGCCCGAGGAAGGACCAGGTGGGGGCGGGACTCATGAGACCCAAGCCTAGCCAGATGGTTGATTCCGGAGCCTGCTGAGCGATGGCGAGCCCGGGAGCGCGCCGGTGGCGTTCGGCTCGACGCCGCCGATCGGCGAGTTCCGGTGCGCCCGGGAGCGCGCACGGGACGGAGTGCGGGGCGGGCGCATAGGCTGGTCGGGTGAGCAGCGCCGGTCCCACCATCCGCAAGCACGACGATCTTCCCGGAGCCACCGGACTCGAGGCGCTCGGCCTGACGTGGTTGGCCGAGCCCATGGCCGACGGCGGCGCCCACGTGGTCCCGGTGACGGCCGGACCGGGGTGGATCGACGAACCCCGCCTCGCCGCCGGCACCGTGACCGCGTCCGCCGCGGAGGCCTTCGGACGTGCGCTCGCCGTGACGCACGCCGCGGGCGCCCCGGTCTTCGGAGCGGCTCCGCCCGGCTGGGACGGCCGTACGCAGATGGGGCGATCGAATGAGCGCATCCGCCCCTGCGAGAGAGAGCCCGACGGAGTCGCGCCCCGGCGGTGGGGGGAGTTCTTCGCCGACGACCGCCTGGTCCCCTACCTGGAGCCCTGCCTCGATCGGGGGTCGTTGACGAGCCGACACGCATCCGTGATCGAGAGAGTCTGCGAACGTCTGCGAGACGGCGACTTCGACGCCGATCAGCCCGCGCTCGTGCGGCGGGCCGCCCGCGAGCGCGGGGACCGCGTCGCGGTGGCCCGCACCCACGGCGACCTGTGGACCGGCAACGTCATGTGGGTGCCCGAGCGGACCATCGACTGGGCGCCGCCCCGAGCGGGTCGGGGACGCGGCGGCGTCCCCGACGTCGTCGGCGTCCTCATCGACCCGCTCGCCCAGGGCGCGCACGCGGAGACGGACCTGGCGGCTCTGGGCGTGTTCGGACAGCGCCACCTGGAGCGGATCATCGCCGGCTACGACGAGGTCTCGCCCCTGGCGGACGGGTGGCGCGAGCGCGTCGGTCTGCACCAGCTCCACATGCTCATCATCCACGCCTTCCTCTTCGGCGGCTCGTACGGCGCCGCGACCGCCTCCGTGGCCGGCCGCTACACGTGATGGCGCACGAGGGACCCCGCCGGCCCTCCCCGACTCCGGCCCACGTACTCTGACGCCATGAGCACGCCCCGGAGGAATCGGCAGCAGCGCTTCGTACGCGCGGTCGTCTACATCCTCGTCCTGGCCCTGGTCATCGGACTGATCGCCACCATGGTGGGCACGGCCCTCGCCTCCCCGGCGCGCGCCGCCGAGGGGATGGCGGGGCCGGCCGCCTCGATCGCATCGCCAGCATCATCAGCATCGCCCGCGCTGGCAGCATCGGTCGTGCCCGCGGCGTCGGCAGCACCGGAGGCGATGGCGGACCAGCCCGCTGCGCCGGACCAACCCACCGCACCCGACGACGGGCGCCCGTCCGTCGTCGTCCTGGGAACCGTGGACCTCACCTGGGCCGATCTGCTGGCCACCGCCGACTCCGACGACGCCCCCCTCGCCGCCGCGGCCAGGACCATCCTCACCTATGCGGGCGGCGGGGAACCGGTCGATCTGGTCACCCGCACCGTCGGGGACGGCACGTGCCCGGCGGACGGCTGGCTGACGCTCGGCGCGGGGTCGCGCCTGCGCGCCGCCGAGCGCGCGGGCGACGGGAGCGCCGGATGCCGCTGGCCGGCCGACTGGGCGGAGGCCGCGGGAGCGACCCCCGGTGGACAGTCGCAGGCCGGTTCGCTCACCGGGGTCCTCCGCACCTGGACGCCGGCGGCGATCGGCCGCGGCGGCGTTCTGGCGCTGACGAACGGGGGCACGAGCCCGATCGTCGGAGACTCCCCGACCGAACTCCTGGCCCGAGACGATCCTCCCGACCTGATCGTCGCCGACACCGTCCCGCAGCCCGCGGACCCCGGCGCCGCCCCGTCCGACGCCGACCCGTCCGACGCCGACCGGATCCTCGCGCTGGCCGCCGCCCTGGAATCACTCGCCGACGCCCCTCCCGGCACCCGCGTGGTCGTCGCCTCGGTCGCCGACGCCGCGGACCCGGGCCCCCAGATGGCGATCCTGCCCGAGGGCACGACCTCCCCGATGGGAACGCGCAACGGATTCGTGGTCGGCACCTCCACGCACCAGCCCGGTCTGATCCAGCTCACCGACCTCACCCCGACACTCGTCCTGGCCGCCTCCGGTCTCACGCCCGGCTCACTCTGGTCGCGGCCGCTGGAGATGGTGCCCGGCAACGCGGTCGACAGGATCGCCGGGGCCGCCCCGCTCGGGGCCGGTTCCCTCTCGCGGGGGACCTCACGCGCACGGGCGCTGGCCGACGACGCTCTTCACGCCCGCGCCTCCCAGCGCACGACCGTGCCGATGGGTCTGACGCTCGTCGGCACGGCCCTGGTCCTGGTGCTCGTCACGGGTTGGGCGCTGCGCGCTCCGCGGGGCGCGCCGGACGGCTCACCCCGACCGACCGCGGGAGCCGCCCTACCGGCCATCGGGGTGGCACCGCCCTCGCGGAGGCGCCTGCGAGTCGTGGCCGGGGCCGCCTGCCCGGTGATCGCACTGCCTCTTGGAATCTGGTTCACCAACACGACGCCCTGGTGGCGGGCCGAGAGCGCCGCAGCAGTGGCGCTCGGCACCGCGATCGCCCTCGCAGCGGCTCTCGTCGTCGTGGCCGCGGGGCTGGGGCGGGCGGTGCTGGCGGTCGTGGGGCGACGGCGACCGCAGGCGATCCACCGCCTGCTCGCGAGACTCGGCGTCGCGGGTGCGAAGCCCGACTCCGCACCGGGGGGCTCCGTATCAGACCCGACCGGCCGCGTCGTCGCCCGAGCCGGCTCCTTTGCACCGGGGGGCTCCGGGGAGGCGCGCCGGCGCACCGACGCCGAGGCCCTCGGCTCCTCCGCACCGGGGGGCTCCACGGTGCTGATTCTGGCGCAGGTGCTGGTGGTCCTCACGGCGACGGTGATCCTCGTCGACGCCGCGCTGGGGACGGCGCCCCTGGCCTTCAACGGACCGCTGGGGATGAACGCCGTCGTGGCCGGACGCTTCTACGGCATGTCCAACACGGGCTTCGCCCTGGCCGCCGCCGCGCTCCTGGTGGCCATCGCCGCCTGGGGCGGCCCTCCGGTGGCGGCGCGGTCCGGGTACCGCGAGCGGCGAAGAGCCCTGGCCGTGGGACTCGTGGCCGCGCCCGGGCTCGTGGCGCTGCTCCTGGACGCCGCCCCCGAGACCGGAGCCGACGTCGGCGGGGCCCTCACCCTGGTGCCTGCCCTGGTGGCGCTGGGGTCCGGGCTGGCCGGCGCGCGGCTGAGGTGGCAGCACTGGGTCGCCGTCGGGGCGGTCGCCGTGGGCCTCGTGCTCCTGCTCGGGCTGAGCGACTTCCTGAGCGGCGGTTCGAGGACGCACCTGGGGCGCTTCATCAACCAGATGCTCATGGGCGACGCGGGGGCGACCATCACGCGCAAGGCGACGGCGCTCGTCGAGCCCTTCACCACCAGTCGACTCGCGGCGGCGGCGCTCGTCGTCGGGGCAGGCAGTACGGCGCTCGCCACGTGGTGGGCGGGTCGCGCGGTGCGCGGGGCCCGGCAGGGGCGGGGGCCCTACGCGTGGCTCGCGCGGCCCGGGATGCTGCCGGAGTGGCTGGGCCCGCTGGGGAGGGCGCTGACGGTCCTGGTCGTCGTCGAGGTGCTCGTCAACGACTCGGGGCTGACCATGCTCTGCTTCTCGGCCGCGGTCGCCGTTCCGGCGCTCATCGCGATCCTGACCTCCAGGATCGTCGTCTCCCGGGCCCCCTAGTCCATCCAGTCCCCGAAGTCGCCGCAGCGCGCGCCGTCGGCCGGCCACCTGCTCATCGAGTCGGGCTTTTCTGCGCGAGTCGGGCGGCGGCGTCGTCGGACTCGCGCAGGAATGCCATCCTCGAGCGGACATGCCCGACTCGCAGCCCCGGCGACCGGGCGCGCCGCCGCCGGACCGATCTCGCTGCGGAACTGAACCGATCTCGAGCCGGAACCCGACCGATCTCGGCGCGGAACCGGGCTCGGGCCGACCGGGGGATCAGGAGGACGAGTCCGCCGACCCGGCCGGGCCGTCCCAGGCCTGGTAGGCGAGGAATGGCGACTGCTCGCGCACGGCCCTCTTGTCCACGGCCTTGGCGGGCACCCGATGGCGGCGCAGGCGGCGCCCGGTCACCGCCCGCAGAACATCCTTGTACTGGGAGGCGCGGTGCAGGCGACCGGCGCTGTCGTTGCCGGTCACGCGATGGGTGATGTTGCAGGGGACCTCGATGACGGTCATCCCGGCGACGAGCACGTCGATGCTCAGGCCCGCCTCGACCCCCCAGCCCTCGGCCAGCGGCGCCGCCGCCTCGTAGGCCCGCCGCGTCAGGCAGCGCTGCCCCGACAGCGGCGCGACGGGCGCCCAGCCGGTGGCGACCGCGATGGCGGAGCGCGCGAGTCGCACGACACGACCGCGCCCCCCGGCCCCGGCCTGCTTGGGCGGAACGGCGATGGCCATGTCGGCGACGCCGTCGACGACGGGGGAGACGAGCTCGGCGCAGGCGGCGGCGGAGTCGCCCAGGTCGGCATCGATGAAGAGC
>ERZ773075.108-NODE-108-length-69959-cov-16.677_pt1 | contig 69959 bp, 59 predicted proteins | sample MGYA00580614_ERZ773075 | MGnify/ENA primary metagenome ERZ773075 (study PRJEB29015, sample SAMEA2738021) | human oral metagenome | biome: human oral; feature: human-associated habitat; material: dental | place: China | collected 2043 ...
CCCTCGGGTAAAGTGTTAGCTGGGGAAAGCCAAAACACCCCTATGAATAAGCCTCACTGTGCCCAGTCCAGATCGGATCCGTTTTCGGCGGCTGCGGGTCAGCCGGCCGGGCATAACACATACGCCCGGGATTCCACTCCCCGCCATCAATACGGCAAGGAACCTCAGTCTTACCGTCATAGCTATAACACCTCTGCTCCCCCGACCCCCCAGACTCGCCCGGTTTCCCTGGAACCCCCACCTCAAGCTGACAGACACCAAGGCCACCGTTTTTCCCGCAGCGGATATCAGCATGAGCCTGCTGAACCGGCAAGCTGACCGCTATCAGAATAAATGCCGTTAGAAAACTGAGACGACGCTTCATGATCAGCACCCGCTAACGACTTCATTGGTGGCATCACCCATCAGCCACACCGTCGCCGGCTTGACCACCTGCATATCCCACAACAAGAAACGCGGCCGAGTGGGGTTAAGAACCTTCTCCTTGGTCGTGGGATCAATAAGCTCAGCACCGCTACCGTCAGTACACACCTGCATCTGCACCAGCCGAGAACCATCAAGGTCAGTCGGCTCTTCAGCCCCCTTGATGTACACCTTGACAACACCGGTCTGCACCCAGCCTTTGCTGCGAAACTCACCAACCTGCCGCGTATCGAGTATCTGCGTCTGCCCCGTAGTGATATCCGCCAACGGCTGAATCGAAGCATCCGGATTCGTGCTCACCTCATCAAGGATCCGGAAATACTCCATCACCCGATCAGCGGCCTCCTGCTGCTCCGGGCTGAACGTCTCCGACGGCTGCGGCGACGCACTAGAAGAAGACGGACCAGGAAACGCAGAGGTCATCGTCGGCGACGGCGCCACCGACGACCTATCGAAAGTTAAGGGACTCTTCGGAGCAGAAGACCCATCACTTCCACACCCTGACACCATGACCATCACCGTCACAGCCGCAACAATCCGCATACCCGAGCGAACCATCACCCACACCTCCATTGGTGCACCACAACTCATCCCACCCCCAGAACAGGAGGACGAAACTGATCCTAGATAACACAGCCCGTCTCCGGGGAGGAATTCTGGAAAATTCCCACGAAGAATCCATGAGATGTGATGGACCCTGTGCAAGTAGCGCGGACTGACCGGTCCCTATCGGCGGGATTTCGTCGTCTGGTGCCGGTAGACTCCCCTCACGTGACCGATGCGCGTACTCAAGCCCCTGATCCCGCCGACTCCGAGCAGACTGTGGTCCGCAAGGAGAAGCGGGAGCGGTTGCTGGTTGCCGGTACGCAGCCCTACCCCGCGGACCTGAGCCGCAGCCACACCCTGGCGGCGGTGCGGGAGCGCTGGGGACACCTCGAAGCTGGCGAGGAGACCGGCGATGTGGTGACGGTCGGTGGCCGGGTCGTGTTCATCCGCAACACAGGCAAGCTGGCCTTCGCGACGCTGCAGGACGGCTTCACCCCCGGGGACAACGGCGAGCGGCTGCAGGTGATGCTGTCGCTGGCGGAGGTCGGCGAGCAGGCCCTCGCCGCGTGGAAGTCCGACGTCGACCTGGGCGATCACGTCTGGGTGGAGGGTCGCGTGATCTCCTCCAAGCGCGGGGAGCTGTCGGTGATGGCCAATGAGTGGCGGCTGGCGTCGAAGGCCCTGCGGCCGCTGCCGGTGCTGCACAAGGAGCTGTCGGAGGAGTCGCGGGTCCGCCACCGCTACGTCGACCTCATCGCCCGCGAGGAGGCCCGGGAGATGGTGCGGACCCGCTCCGCCATCACCCGCGCAATCCGGGAGACGCTGCACGAACAGGGCTACCTGGAGGTCGAGACCCCGCAGCTGCAGCTCGTGCACGGCGGCGCCGCAGCGCGCCCGTTCACGACGCACCTGAATGCCTTCGGCATCGACATGAGCCTACGGATCGCGCTGGAACTACACCTGAAGCGCACCATGGTCGGCGGCGCGGACCGCGTCTTCGAGATGGGACGGGTGTTCCGCAACGAGGGCATCGACTCGTCACACTCGGCGGAGTTCACCATGCTGGAGGCCTACCAGTCGTGGGGCGACCAGTGGACGATCGCGCAGCTCACCCAGGACATCATCGTCGCCGCCGCCGACGCCACGGGCTCGCGGCAGGTGGAGACCGAGAAGGGCACCATCGACCTCGACGGCCAGTGGCGCTGGCTGGCGTTCTTCGACGGGCTGAGCCAGGAGCTGGGCCGCGAGATCACCGTCGAGACCGGCGTCGAGGAGCTGCGGGCCATCGCGGACGAGCGCGAGGTGGAGTACGACCCGAAGTGGCCGGCCGGGAAACTGGCGATGGAGCTGTTCGGCGACCTCGTGGAACCCGGCCTGATCCAGCCGACGTTCGTGTGCGACTACCCGTCGGTGGCGCAGCCGCTGGCCCGCCCCCACCGCTCGGACCCCGGGAAGGTGGAGGCCTGGGACCTGATCATCGGCGGCATGGAGCGCGGCACCGGCTTCACGGAGCTGATCGACCCGGTGATCCAGCGCGAGGTGCTGGTGGCCCAGTCGCTGGCCGCCGCCGCGGGCGACCCGGAGGCGATGCAGCTGGATGACGACTTCCTAGAGGCCCTTGAATACGGCGCCCCGCCGATGGGCGGCATGGGGCTGGGCATCGACCGTCTCGTGATGCTGCTCAAGCCGAGGGCCGGCATCCGGGAGACCATTCTGTATCCCCTGCTGCGTCCGTCTCATAGCTGAACGGAGGTCTCGACAAGGGCTAGTTCTAAGGTTAGCCTTCGTGCAGACTCGAAGCCTGTCACCAGGTGATCCGAGATTTTCTGTGAACTGCCGTCGGCACCCCTTAAGGACCCCTCCATGCATCTCAAGCGGCCCCTCGTATCCCTAGCCCTGGTCTCCACTCTGCTGGTCGGTGGCTGCGCCGGCAGCGGCCAGCAGACCACATCCGGGTCAAGCAGCGCACAAAACACCTCGAGCGAGAGCGCTGGTTTCCCGCTGACCATCGAGAACTGCGGTCACCAGCTGACCTTCCAGAAAGCTCCGACGCGGACGGTGTCGCTGAACCAGTCGTCCACCGAGATCCAGCTGTCGCTGGGGGTGGCAGACACAATGGTGGGCACCGCGACCTGGACCGACCCGGTGCTGCCGTCCCTCGAAGAGGCGAACAGCAAGGTGGAGCGGATCTCCGACAGTGGCCCGTCGCTGGAGGCCGTCACCGCCAAGGAACCCGACTTCGTGACCGCGTCCTTCCCCAGCACCTTGAACGACAAGAACGCCGGCAGCTACGAGAAGTACGAGTCGCTGGGGGTCCCCGCCTACCTGGCCCCGAACCAGTGCGGCAAGAAGAGCGGCGACGACGCACCGGAGGAGAAGTTCACCATCGACAAGGTGTACCAGGAGGTCGAGGAGCTGGCGAAGATCCACGGCGTCCCCGACAAGGGCAAGCAGGTCAATGACGAGCTGAAGTCGCGACTGGAGAAGGCCATCGCTCAGAAGGGTGGCAAGCCGGTCAAGGTGCTGTTCTGGTTCGCGAACTCCGAGGCGCCCTATGTGGCGGGCGGCTCGGGCGCATCGCAGTTCGTCTCCGACCAGCTCGGCGTCACCAACATCTACTCCGACCAGAAGGACGAGTGGCCGCAGGTCAGCTGGGAGGACGTGGCTGACAAGAATCCCGACATCATCGTGATGGGTGACCTGACCCGCAAGAGCCAGACGGCCGATGCCGCCGACGAGAAGATCGCCTTCCTGAAGAGCAATGCTGTCACCGCGCAGATGGACGCGGTCAAGAATGAGCGCTTCATCAGGGTCGCGGGTGGCGACATGAACCCGTCGATCCGGACCGTCGACCTGACGGAGAAGCTCGTCGCCGGGATAGAGCAGTTCGGACTCAAGTGAGCCCATCCCAGGCCACGCAGAGACGCGCCCGTAGGCTCCCGGCGGCGGTAGTGGTCGTCGTCGGCATCGGGGTGCTGCTGCTGTCGATAGTGACGGCCATCAGCTTCGGACCCTCCGACCTGAGCGTCGGGAATGTCTGGGACGTGCTCGCGCACAAGCTCGGCTTCGGACCGGATCCGGGCCTGACCCCGCTGCGGGTCGCCACCATCTGGGACCTGCGCCTGCCGCGGGTCCTGCTGGCGGCGGCCGCCGGCGCCGGGCTGAGCCTGTGCGGTGTGATCATGCAGTCGCTGCTGCGCAACCCACTGGCCGAGCCGTATCTGCTGGGTGTCTCGTCGGGAGCCTCCACGGGCGCTGTGCTGATCCTGGTGATGGGGCTTGGCGGCGGGCTGGTGAGCTTCCCCGCGGGCGCCTTCGTCGGTTCTCTGGCGGCCTTCGCCGCGACGCTGGGACTGTCCCGCCTGGCGGGCGGCACCACCGACAAGATCGTGCTGGCAGGCATCGCCGTCACCCAGGGGTTCTCGGCTCTGACGTCGTTCATCATCATGGTCGGCGCGGACGCCAACACCACCCGGGGAGTCCTGTACTGGCTGATGGGCTCGTTCGCGAGCGTCTCCTGGACTGACGTGGCGCTTTCGGCGACGGTGCTGGCTGGGTTTCTCCTGCTGACCATGTTCATGGCCGGGTCACTGGACGCCTTCATGTTCGGCGAGCAGGAGGCCGCGACGCTGGGGGTTTCGGTGCACGCCACCCGGATCATCCTGCTGGGCGGGGCGGCGTTAATGACGGCTGTGGTGGTGTCCTCGTCGGGCGCCATCGGGTTCGTCGGACTGGTGCTGCCGCACATCGCGCGGTTGCTCGTCGGATCGCGGCACCGGGCCCTGCTGCCGGTGTCGGCGGTGTTCGGGGCGATCTTCCTACTGTGGGCCGACACCATCGCGCGCGCCGCCTTCGCCCCGCTGGAGGTGCCGGTGGGTGTGATCACCGCGCTGGTGGGTGTGCCGATCTTCGCCACCATTCTCGCTAGGACCAGGAAACGATGAAACTAGAAGCAGAAGATCTGACCTGGACCGCCGGCAGCGCCATCATCGTGGACGGCATCAGCGTCCCAGCCATGCCCGGCCGGATCCTGGGACTGCTCGGACCGAACGGGTCGGGCAAGTCGACGCTGCTGGGTATGCTGGCCCGCACCATCCAGCCACGGTCCGGGGAGATCATCCTGGGCGACCGCCCCTACGCGCAGTGGACACCGACGCAGATCGCCCAGCGGATATCGGTGGTGCAGCAGAAAGCGACCACGGACCAGGACGTCACCGTCCAGGACGTCATCGACCTGGGACGCATCCCACACCGCCGCCGCTGGGCCGGCCCCAACCCCCAGGACCGCAAAGTCGTGGCGGATGCCGCGAGGCGCACCGGGATCGAGCATCTGCTGACCCGGGACTGGCAGACCCTCTCGGGTGGCGAACAGCAGCGCGCCCACCTGGCGCGGGCATTCGCCCAGGAGGGGCAGCTGATGCTGCTCGACGAGCCGACCAACCACCTCGACATCTCGCATCAGCTGGAGATCCTCGCGACGCTGAGGGAGTCGGGGGTGAGCGTCGTGGTCGCGCTACACGACCTGAACCTAGCGACCAGCTTCTGCGACGAGGTGCTGGTCATCCACCAGGGACGGGCGGTCTGCCTGGGCAAACCAGCCGAGGTGCTGACTGCCGACCTGATCCGCGAGGTCTACGGCGTGGAGGTGCGCATTCTCCACCCTGAGGGCGACGAGACCCCGCTGTTCCAGTTCCTCCGTCCCACGTCCTCAGCAGATACGGATTAGGACAGATACAGATTTAGGACCTGAACATCGAGAGCACCAGGAAGACTAGGCAGCCGGCGCCGATCACGATACTCACCCAGTGCATCGGGATGCCGTAGACGCTGTGCTGGTCCGTCACCTTCGCGGCCAGCTCCTGGCTACCCTGGAACCCGCCGTTGACAACGGTCTATTACTGGTGGCGTTCCCCGGTGAGCATGGTCAGGATCAGGACGTTCTTCTCGGGGGCATCGGACGGGCAGTCGACCCGGTGGGTCAGGTGGCTGGTGAGGTGCAGCACCACGCCGGGACGCATCTCCACGACCTCGTCGCCGCAGGTGAACAGCAGCCTGCCCTCGGCACACTGCACGGTGATGGGGTGCGCTGCCTGGTGGTCGTCGAGACGCTGACCGGGGGCGAAGTTCATCAGGATGACATTCGCGCCATCGCCCTGAAGGTGCCTGCGCACCCCGGGCCGGCTGCGCGACGGGTCTGTCTGAGGGGCCGTGGCGATCGAGTCGATGACGGTCATCGTCCCGGTGGAGGACACCTCCGGCGCACCGAAGGCGTCGGGGGTGTTGATGGGCACCGTGATATCGGTCAGGCTCGGGTCGGCCATGGGGTTTCCTTTCGGGTGACGGATCTCAGGCTGTGGGGCGGTGCTGGTGAACACGGTGGCCAGCGGCGAACATGCCCTTCATGTTGACGCCCGCCAAGGCCCGATCCAGCTGCTGGGGATGGGGCGAGACAAAACCGGTGATGGTATCGACGCCGTAGGAGAAAAGTACCGGGTTCAGCGGGACGGACGGGCCAACCAGCACCGTGTGGGCGTTGCGGGAAAGCTCGATCAGGCGCGGCGCGGTCTTGTTCACGAAGGCCGAACCGGAGATGAAGACGTAGTCGCACTCGGGTAGGAGGTATTCGCAGGCGGAGTCCGGGTAGTCACCGGCCTGTGGGTTGCGCTCCAGGCAGATGTACTCCCCCGCCATTTCAAGGGCCTTCTGGGCGAAGGGGAAATGCCCGATGACAGCGACCTTCTTGCCGGTGACGTCCGTGGCATAGGGGTCGAAGACCATGCCCCAGTTGATGCCCTCACCGGTGGGGACGAAGCCGTTAGCCTCAGCGACCTCCGGGGTGCTATGCCAGGAGTTGATGGCGGCCTGCCCGATGGAGCTCTCCGCCAAGTTCCAGCTGCGCACCAGCTGGGCGGCCTCCCGCAGCGGCGCGCCGTCGAGGGTGACGCCGGGGAAGATGTCGGGACGGGATTTGACGTTCATCGTCCACGCCATGCCGATGCCACCGGCCGAGTTGATGACCCGGGTCCACTGCGCGCCGACATTGACCGTTGTCAGGGTCACCTCCTCCGGGATCGCGTCGATGAGTGCGTCGTAGATCTCCCAGGGGTTTCCCATGCCGTTCTCCGTCCAGCCAAGGTGGGGCTTACCTGATGGAGAGTACACGGCGATATCCGTCGCCAAAACCCCTAGCATTCATCGCTCAGAAACGTTATCATCGTTCCATGACGATGACTGAGGCAGGGTCCGCGCACCCCGAGACCGACACGGCGGCAACGCTGTTCCGGTCCCTGGCCGACCCGAACCGGCTGGCCATCGTCAAACACCTCATGCTGTCCGAGCACCGGGTCGCCGACCTCGTCAAGCACCTGGGGCTAGCACAGTCGACGGTGTCCGCCCACGTCAGGGGGCTGCGCGACAGCGGCCTGCTGACCGCGCGCGTGAGGGGACGCGCCACCTTCTATTCCCTGGCCGAGCCAGAACTGATCACCAACCTCCTGGCAGCCGCCGACGACCTCTTGGTCGCCACCGGCGAAGTCCCAGTCACCTGCGAACCGGAAGACGACGCGCAATGAGCAACCACCACGACGCAGCCCACGAGCACAGCGCCGCACCGCACGACCATCACAGCCACGAGAAGAGCTCCCACACCCACGGACATGGCCATGGTCACAATCACAATCACGCGCACGGATCGACGAACCGGAAGCGCCTCGGGATCGCCCTGGGGATCACCGGCGTGATCTTCATCGCCGAGGTCGTCGGCGCGATCGTCACGGACAGCCTGGCGCTGCTGGTCGACGCCGGGCATATGCTGACCGACTCCATGGGCCTGGTGGTGGCCCTCATCGCGGCGACGCTGATGAAACGGCCGCCGTCGGAGCAGCACACCTGGGGCTGGCAGCGCGCCGAGGTGCTGTCGGCGGGTGCGCAGTCCGCAATCCTGCTGTGCGTCGGCGGGTATGCGATCTTCGAGGGCGTCGGCAGGCTCTTCGCTCCCCCAGAGGTGGAGGCCGGCGGGGTCGCTTTCATCGGTGTGGTCGGCCTGCTCGGCAACGTCGCGTCGCTGATGGTGCTGCTCGGCGGCAAGGACAGCAACCTGAACATGCGGGCTGCTTTCCTGGAGGTGCTGAACGACGCGCTCGGGTCGGTGGCGGTGATCGTCTCCGCCGCCGTGATCGCCCTGACCGGCTGGACCCGCGCCGACACCGTTGCTGGCCTCCTGGTCGCCGTGCTGATCGTGCCGCGAGCGCTGAAGCTACTGAAGGAGTCGGGGTCGATCCTGCTGGAAGCTACCCCCAGCGGACTCGACCTGACCAAGGTGAGGGAGCACATGGCGGAGCACCCGCACGTCAAGGACGTCCACGACCTCCACGCCTCCGTCGTCTCCACCGACCTGCCCGTCCTGACCGCCCATGTGGTGCTATCCGACGAGTGCTTCAGCGACGGCCATTCCCAGGAGATCCTCTCCGAGATCCAGGATTGCCTGACCACACACCACGAAGTCAGCATCGAGCACTGCACGCTGCAGCTGGAGTCGGAGGAGGTCGCCAAGGAGCACAAGGAGCATTTGCACGCCTGAGGTTCGCGGGCGCTGTCCTTTTGGACAGGTGATCCTGTTCCTGCGGCGGGGGCGAAGGGCCGGGTGGCGCTGCGACGCTGATGCCATGAGAAACACAACCAGCAAGTCCACATCATCCACTGCACCAGCCACCAAGCACATCAGCAGACACAAGCCCCGCGGCTCCTTCCTGCTGCGGTCCCTGGCACTGCCGGTGGCAGCTGTCATGGGAGCCGGCGCCTTCATGTTGCACAGCCCAAACGCAGCCATCGCTGCCCCGCCGGAGCCCACCGAATCAGCCTCCACCTCTGCTTCCGCCTCTGCGTCCCCGTCCGCCTCGCCCTCCCCCTCTGCTTCTGAAACCGGAGCATCCGCCGAATCCGCCGAGAAGGCCCGCATCACAGCGACAGCACAGGGCCTGGTGGACGCCGGTTTCCCGGCGGCCCTGGCCGCAGTCACGAAAGCCGATGGAAGCACCGTCGGCGTCGCCGTCGGCAAGGGAAACCTGGAAACCGGCGAAGCCCCACCCCTCGACGGCGAAGTCCGCATCGGATCCAACACCAAAACCTTCGTAGCCGTGGTAATCCTGCAACTCGTCCAAGAAGGCAAAATCACCCTCGACGAACCCATCGAAACCTACCTCCCAGGCCTACTCCACGGCGAAGGCATCGACGCCACCAAGATCACCGTCCGCCAACTCCTGCAACACACCAGCGGCCTCCCCGAATACACCGACACTGTTCCTGGCGAGACCGACATCTTCCAGATCAGAGACAACTACTACTCAACCCGCGACCTACTCGATGTCGCCCTGAGCAAACCAGCAGCCTTCGAACCAGGCAGCCAGTTCAAGTACACCAACACCAACTACATCGTGTTGACCTTGCTGGCTGAGAAGGTCACGCATCGACCTCTGGCAGAGCAGATCACCCAGCGGATCATCGAACCATTGGGGCTTTCACACACCTACTACCCGGGCCCCGGAGAGGAAGACTTCCGAGGCACACATCCCCACGGCTACCACCGCAACACCCCCACTGAGGACTGGAAGGACATCACCCGCATGGATCCGTCGTGGGGCGGCGGCGCGGGAGCCATGATCTCCACCCCCAGCGAGCTGAACAAGTTCTTCCAGGCCACCTTCGACGGCACCCTCCTGAGCCAAGACTCCATCGCCGAGATGAAGAAAACCGTCGACACCGGAGGCACGCACGGGAATGGCTACGGTCTGGGTCTCATCAACTACCCACTCAGCTGCGGAGGCACCGCTTGGGGGCATGGCGGCACCATTCCCGGCTACCAGACCTACGACGCTGTCGGCCCCGATGGGGCCGCTGTCACCATCGCGGTGACTGCTCTACCCCAAACCTTCGTCGCCGACCTTCATGACACAGCAGCTTTGCAGGAAAAGAACCAACTCGGTTTGAAAGCCGTCGACTCCCTGCTGTGTAACCGCTGAGAACATATCAGCAAGGACCTTATTGCTCCCGCAGTCGCGCTAATTGCGGCTGCGGGAGCAGCACATCTGTTGCAACCCGATAGTGGCCGAAGACGGCTGCGACTTCCAGAACACCTGAACAGGGTTGCAGCGGACGGCTGGAACCCCACCAGATACCAACGCTGTCCTTTTGGACAGGGTGATGCTGTTCCTGCGGCGGGGGCGAACGGCCAGGTGGCGCTGCGACGCTGATGCCATGAGAAACACAACGAAGAACTCCGCACCATCCGCCAAGCACATCAGCAGACACAAGCCCCGCGGCTCCTTCCTACTGCGCTCTCTGGCACTGCCGGTGGCCGCTGTCATGGGAGCCGGCGCCTTCATGCTGCACGGCTCAGGCACAGCCATGGCGGCCCCACCAGAACCCACCGAATCAGCCTCCACCTCTGCTTCCGCCTCTGCGTCCCCGTCCGCCTCGCCCTCCCCCTCTGCTTCTGAAACCGGAGCATCCGCCGAATCCGCCGAGAAGGCCCGCATCACAGCGACAGCACAGGGCCTGGTGGACGCCGGTTTCCCGGCGGCCCTGGCCGCAGTCACGAAAGCCGATGGAAGCACCGTCGGCGTCGCCGTCGGCAAGGGAAACCTGGAAACCGGCGAAGCCCCACCCCTCGACGGCGAAGTCCGCATCGGATCCAACACCAAAACCTTCGTAGCCGTGGTAATCCTGCAACTCGTCCAAGAAGGCAAAATCACCCTCGACGAACCCATCGAAACCTACCTCCCAGGCCTAATCCACGGGGAAGGCATCGACAGCTCGAAAATCACCGTCCGCCAGCTGCTACAGCACACAAGCGGACTACCCGAATACAACGACAAGATCGGCTTTGAGGATCCCTTCGCCAACCGGGATGTCTACTATTCGCAGAGGGATTGCCTCGACGTCGCTCTGAGCCATCCCGCACTATTCGAGCCTGGTAGCCAGTTCAAGTACACCAACACCAACTATCTTGTGTTGTCGCTGCTGGCCGAGAAGGTCACCCACCGGCCCCTGGCCGAACAGATCACCCAGCGGATCATCGAGCCATTGGGGCTTTCACACACCTACTTCCCGGGCCCCGGCGAACAGAACATCCGCGGCACACACCCTCAAGGCTACGAGCGAAACAGCCAGGGACAGCTGGAAGATATCACCCGCATGGATCCCTCCGTAGCCACCGGGGCAGGAGCCATGATCTCCACACCCACCGAACTCAATAAATTCCTCCAAGCCATCCTTGACGGCACCCTCCTGAACCAGGACAGCATCGCCGAGATGCAGAAGACCGTCGACACCGGAGGCGCGCTCGGGAATGGCTACGGTCTGGGTCTCATCAACTATCCACTCAGCTGTGGCGGCTCCTATTGGGGGCATGGCGGTAGCATCGAGGGCTACGGCACCTTCAATGGCATGGGGCCTGATGGCACCGCCGTGACCGTCGCCGTCACCGCCCTGCCATCTGCCATTGTGGACGACCCCAACAACAGTGTTGAGAAGCGTCAACTCGGCCTGCAGGCGGTCGACTCCACGCTCTGCAACCACTAAAGAGACCCCTTCCCACTGCAGAGCGATGGTTGATGGGCCGGTGGAGTTCCAGCTGTCCTGCAACTCCACCGGCCCACGCACTAACCCTTGATAAGACAATGCTGCTCTCTTTCGGATAAAGCAACGCTCTCTTTCGGATAAAACAACACTGTGCCTGCGGCCGGGGCGAATAGCCGGGTGGCGCTGCAACGCTGAAACCATGAGAAACACGACAAAAACCTCTGCGTCGCTCACCGATCCGGCCACCGAAAGCACCGACAGGCACAGGGCCCGCGGCTCCTTCCTGCTCCGCTCCCTGGCGCTCCCGGTGGCCGCCGTCATGGGAGCCGGCACCTTCATGCTGCACGCGCCTGGGGTGGCGGTGGCCGATCCGTCGACACCTGGGGCCTCGGAGACCCCGTCACCCGTGGCGACTGGATCAGCTTCATCAACCGAGAAGGAACAGGTGCTGTCAGCCGCACAAAACCTGGTCGATGGCGGCTACCCAGCAGCCCTAACAGCCGTACGCGACAAAGACGGCAACACCATCGGCGCAGCCGCAGGTGTAGGCAACCTGGAAACCGGCGAAGCCCCACCCCTCGACGGCGAAGTCCGCATCGGATCCAACACCAAAACCTTCGTAGCCGTGGTAATCCTGCAACTCGTCCAAGAAGGCAAAATCACCCTCGACGAACCCATCGAAACCTACCTCCCAGGCCTACTCCACGGCGAAGGCATCGACGCCACCAAGATCACCGTCCGCCAACTCCTGCAACACACCAGCGGCCTCCCCGAATACACCGACACTGTTCCTGGCGAGACCGACATCTTCCAGATCAGAGACAACTACTACTCAACCCGCGACCTACTCGACATCGCCCTGACCAAACCAGCAGCCTTCGAACCCGGCAGCCAATTCACATACACCAACACCAACTACATCGTGCTAACCTTGCTGGCAGAGCGGTTGGAGCATCGGCCTTTCGCAGAGCAGATCGACAAGCGGATTGTTGAGCCACTGGGGCTTTCGCGAACCTACTACCCGGGCCCAGGCGAGGAAGACATCCGCGGCACACACCCCCACGGCTACCACCGCAACACCCCCACCGAGGAATGGAAGGACATCACCCGCATAGACCCCTCCTGGGCCGGCGGCGCAGGAGCCATCATCTCCACACCCAGCGAACTAACCAAGTTCATCCAAGCCACCTTTGATGGAACCCTTCTCAACCAGGACTCCATCACCGAAATGAAGAAAACTGTCGACACAGACCATCCTGAAATATGGATGGGCGGCTACGGTTTGGGCATATTCCCCATGTCCCTCAGCTGTGGTGGCGAGGCCTGGGGACATAGCGGCGGTATCCACGGCTACGGCAGCTACAACATGGTCAGCCCCGACGGCACCGCTGTGGCCCTCACCGTCACGGCCATGCCGCATGGGCTCGTCTCTGATCCCACCGATATGGAAACTCTGCTGCAGAAAGCAAAACTGATGCCTGACGCCGTCGACTCCCTGCTGTGCTACCGCTGAGGAGGCGATCTCTGCCCGCAGAACCTGCATTCCGGCCGGGACCCTATAGGGTCCCGGCCTTTTGCCTGATACCCATCAGAGCATAGGCACCCTGTCCTTTTGGACAGGTCCTTTTGGAGGAAACACATACTGTTCTCGCGGCCGGGGTGCAGGAGGGGTGGCCGCTGCCAGGCTGGTTTCATGATCAATGTAAAGAACTCTGCAACCACATCTGCTGCTCCGAAACGCAAAGCCACCCGGTCTGGCAAAGGGGTGTTCCGGGGCTCGTTCCTGTCGCGATCGGTGGCAGTGTCGCTGGCAGCCGTGATAGGCGCGAGCGCTTTCGGGTTGCACAGCCCCAGTGTGGCTGTGGCCGACCCGTCGCCCCCTGGAGCTTCGGAGACCCCGTCACCCGTGGCGACTGGATCAGCTTCATCAGCCGAGAAGGAACAGGTGCTGTCAGCCACACAAAGCCTGGTCGATGGCGGCTTCCCAGCAGCCCTGACAGCCGTGCGCGACAAAGACGGCAACACCATCGGCGCAGCCGCAGGTGTAGGCAACCTGGAAACCGGCGAAGCCCCACCCCTCGACGGCGAAGTCCGCATCGGATCCAACACCAAAACCTTCGTAGCCGTGGTAATCCTGCAACTCGTCCAAGAAGGCAAAATCACCCTCGACGAACCCATCGAAACCTACCTCCCAGGCCTACTCCACGGCGAAGGCATCGACGCCACCAAGATCACCGTCCGCCAACTCCTGCAACACACCAGCGGCCTCCCCGAATACACCGACACTGTTCCTGGCGAGACCGACATCTTCCAGATCAGAGACAACTACTACTCAACCCGCGACCTACTCGATGTCGCCCTGAGCAAACCAGCAGCCTTCGAACCCGGCAGCCAATTCAAGTACACCAACACCAACTACATCGTGCTATCGCTGCTAGCAGAGAAGGTCACCCACCGGCCTCTGGCTGAGCAGATCACCAAACGCATCACCGAGCCCCTCGGGCTGAACCACACCTACTATCCCAATCCCGGCGAAGAAGAGATCCGAGGCACACACCCCCACGGCTATCACCGCAACTCACAAGGCGAGCTGGAGGACATCACCCGCAAGGACCCCTCAGAGGCCGGCGGCGCGGGAGCCATGATCTCCACCCCCAGCGAGCTGAACAAGTTCTTCCAAGCCGTCCTTGATGGCACCCTTCTGAGCCAGGACTCCATCGCCGAGATGAAGAAAACCGTCGACGCAGGGCAGCCCGAAACAGGCGTAGACCACTATGGCCTGGGCATCATCAGCACCTCGCTCAGTTGCGGAGGCACAGCCTGGGGACATGCTGGCAGCATCCCCGGCTACACCACCTTTAACGGGGTGGGGCCTGATGGCACCGCCGTGACCGTTACGGTCACCGCCCTGACAACGGCCATTGCAGATGATCCCAGTAGCGCCATTGAGAAATACCAGCTCGGTCTGCAGGCGGTCGACTCCACGCTCTGCAACCGCTAAGAAGACACCCACCTACTGCACTCCTGCGACTCCACCGGCCCACGGCGTTATCCCTTGGATAGGGGGACGCTGCTCTCTTTCGGATAGAACAACACTGTTCCTACGGCGGGGGCGAAGGGCCGGGTGGCGTTGCGACGCTGGAACCATGAGAAAAACAATCAGAAACTCTGCACTATCCACTGCGTCGACCACCGAGACCATCAGCCTGCGCAAGCCTCGCGGCTCGTTCCTGCTGCGGTCCCTGGCGCTCCCGGTGGCCGCTGTCATGGGAGCCGGTGCCCTGATGATGCACGCTCCAGAGGTAGCCATGGCAGCCCCACCGGACCCCACCGAATCAGCCTCCGCCTCGGCTTCTGCTTCCACCTCAGCCTCCGAGACGGAGTCCGCCGAGAAAGCCCGCATCACAGCGACAGCACAGGGCCTGGTGGACGCCGGTTTCCCGGCGGCCCTGGCCGCAGTCACGAAAGCCGATGGAAGCACCGTCGGCGTCGCCGTCGGCAAGGGAAACCTGGAAACCGGCGAAGCCCCACCCCTCGACGGCGAAGTCCGCATCGGATCCAACACCAAAACCTTCGTAGCCGTGGTAATCCTGCAACTCGTCCAAGAAGGCAAAATCACCCTCGACGAACCCATCGAAACCTACCTCCCAGGCCTACTCCACGGCGAAGGCATCGACGCCACCAAGATCACCGTCCGCCAACTCCTGCAACACACCAGCGGCCTCCCCGAATACACCGACACTGTTCCTGGCGAGACCGACATCTTCCAGATCAGAGACAACTACTACTCAACCCGCGACCTACTCGATGTCGCCCTGAGCAAACCAGCAGCCTTCGAACCCGGCAGCCAATTCAAGTACACCAACACCAACTACATCGTGCTATCGCTGCTAGCCGAGAAAGTCACCCACCGGCCCCTAGCAGAACAGATCACCAAACGCATCATCGAACCCCTCGGACTCACCCACACCTACCTGCCGGGTCCCGGAGAAGAAAACATTCGCGGCACACACCCCCACGCCTACACGAGGAACAACCAGGGGCAGCTGGAGGACATCACCCGGCAGGACCCATCCGCAGCAGGCGGCGCAGGAGCCATGATCTCCACCCCCAGCGAACTAACCAAGTTCCTCCAAGCCACCTTCAACGGCACCCTCCTCAACCAGGACTCCATTACTGAGATGAAGAAGACCGTTGAAGCCAGTGATCTGATTGGTGTTCCCGGGAGCGGCTACGGCCTGGGCATATTCTCCATGCCCCTCAGCTGCGGCGGCGAGGCCTGGGGACACAGCGGCGGTATCCCCGGCTACGGCAGCTACAACATGGTCGGCCCTGACGGCACCGCCATGGCTCTCACCGTAACCGCCCCACCAGATGCCATCGTGGACGATCCCACCGACACCGCGGCCATCCAGCAGAAGGGGAAGCTGGTGCGTGACACCGTCGACTCCTTGCTGTGCAACCGCTGAGGAGGAAATCCCTACCCGCCCAACGTGCATTCCGGCCGGGACCCCATAGGGTCCCGGCTCTTTGCCTGATACCCGTCATATCAAAGGCACCCCTGTCCATTTGGACAGGGTGGACGAACACATACTGTTCTCACGGCCGGGGTGCAGGAGGGGCGGCCGCTGCCAGGCTGGTTTCATGAAAGATTCGATGAACAACTCCGCATCACCTGTTGAGAAGAAAAGGATACTGGCAGCACTACAGAGCTTGGTGGACGCCGGGTATCCAGCTGCCTTGGCTACAGTGCGTGATCCTCAAGGCAACACCACCAACGCAGTCGCAGGCACAGGGAACCTGGAAACCGGCGAAGCCCCACCCCTCGACGGTGAGGTGCGGGCCGGCTCGAACACGAAAACCTTCGTGGCAGTGGTGCTCATGCAACTCGTCCAAGAAGGCAAAATCACCCTCGACGAACCCATCGAAACCTACCTCCCAGGCCTAATCCACGGGGAAGGCATCGACGGCACCAAGATCACCGTCCGCCAACTCCTACAGCACACCAGCGGGCTGCCCGAGTATCACGATACGCTGGTTCTTGAAAAAGACATCTTCCAGGTCAAGGACAACTACTATTCACACCGGGACCTGCTCGATGTTGCCCTGGGTAAGCCAGCAGCTTTCGAACCGGGCAGCCAATTCACATACACCAACACCAACTACATCGTGCTAACCTTGCTGGCAGAGCGGTTGGAGCATCGGCCTTTCGCAGAGCAGATCGACAAGCGGATTGTTGAGCCACTGGGGCTTTCGCGAACCTACTACCCGGGCCCAGGCGAGGAAGACATCCGCGGCACACACCCCCACGGCTACCACCGCAACACCCCCACCGAGGAATGGAAGGACATCACCCGCATAGACCCCTCCTGGGCCGGCGGCGCAGGAGCCATCATCTCCACACCCAGCGAACTAACCAAGTTCATCCAAGCCACCTTTGATGGAACCCTTCTCAACCAGGACTCCATCACCGAAATGAAGAAAACTGTCGACACAGACCATCCTGAAATATGGATGGGCGGCTACGGTTTGGGCATATTCCCCATGTCCCTCAGCTGTGGTGGCGAGGCCTGGGGACATAGCGGCGGTATCCACGGCTACGGCAGCTACAACATGGTCAGCCCCGACGGCACCGCTGTGGCCCTCACCGTCACGGCCATGCCGCATGGGCTCGTCTCTGATCCCACCGATATGGAAACTCTGCTGCAGAAAGCAAAACTGATGCCTGACGCCGTCGACTCCCTGCTGTGCTACCGCTGAGGAGGCGATCTCTGCCCGCAGAACCTGCATTCCGGCCGGGACCCTATAGGGTCCCGGCCTTTTGCCTGATACCCATCAGAGCATAGGCACCCTGTCCTTTTGGACAGGTCCTTTTGGAGGAAACACATACTGTTCTCGCGGCCGGGGTGCAGGAGGGGTGGCCGCTGCCAGGCTGGTTTCATGATCAATGTAAAGAACTCTGCAACCACATCTGCTGCTCCGAAACGCAAAGCCACCCGGTCTGGCAAAGGGGTGTTCCGGGGCTCGTTCCTGTCGCGATCGGTGGCAGTGTCGCTGGCAGCCGTGATAGGCGCGAGCGCTTTCGGGTTGCACAGCCCCAGTGTGGCTGTGGCCGACCCGTCGCCCCCTGGAGCTTCGGAGACCCCGTCACCCGTGGCGACTGGATCAGCTTCATCAGCCGAGAAGGAACAGGTGCTGTCAGCCACACAAAGCCTGGTCGATGGCGGCTTCCCAGCAGCCCTGACAGCCGTGCGCGACAAAGACGGCAACACCATCGGCGCAGCCGCAGGTGTAGGCAACCTGGAAACCGGCGAAGCCCCACCCCTCGACGGCGAAGTCCGCATCGGATCCAACACCAAAACCTTCGTAGCCGTGGTAATCCTGCAACTCGTCCAAGAAGGCAAAATCACCCTCGACGAACCCATCGAAACCTACCTCCCAGGCCTACTCCACGGCGAAGGCATCGACGCCACCAAGATCACCGTCCGCCAACTCCTGCAACACACCAGCGGCCTCCCCGAATACACCGACACTGTTCCTGGCGAGACCGACATCTTCCAGATCAGAGACAACTACTACTCAACCCGCGACCTACTCGATGTCGCCCTGAGCAAACCAGCAGCCTTCGAACCCGGCAGCCAATTCAAGTACACCAACACCAACTACATCGTGCTATCGCTGCTAGCAGAGAAGGTCACCCACCGGCCTCTGGCTGAGCAGATCACCAAACGCATCACCGAGCCCCTCGGGCTGAACCACACCTACTATCCCAATCCCGGCGAAGAAGAGATCCGAGGCACACACCCCCACGGCTATCACCGCAACTCACAAGGCGAGCTGGAGGACATCACCCGCAAGGACCCCTCAGAGGCCGGCGGCGCGGGAGCCATGATCTCCACCCCCAGCGAACTAGGCACGTTTATCCAGGCAACCTTCAACGGCACTCTCCTCAACCAGGACTCCATCGCCGAGATGAAGAAAACCGTCGATACAGGGCGGCCTAATCGCGGTTACGGCCTGGGCATATTCTCCATGTCCCTCAGCTGCGGCGGCGAGGCCTGGGGACATACCGGCGGCTTCCCCGGCTACACCACCCAGAACATGGTTGGCCCCGACGGCACCAGCGTCACCATCGCAAGCACCGCGCTGCTGCAGGCGATCGTCGATCCCAGCGACACCGCAGCTGTCCAGCAGAAGGTAGACCTGATGTCCGACGCCGTCGACTCCCTGCTGTGCAACCGCTGAGGAGACGGTCTCTGCCCACAGAACCTGCATTCCGGCCGGGACCCTATAGGGTCCCGGCCTTTTGCCTGATACCCATCAGAGCATAGGCACCCTGTCCTTTTGGACAGGTCCTTTTGGAGGAAACACATACTGTTCTCGCGGCCGGGGTGCAGGAGGGGTGGCCGCTGCCAGGCTGGTTTCATGATCAATGTAAAGAACTCTGCAACCACATCTGCTGCTCCGAAACGCAAAGCCACCCGGTCTGGCAAAGGGGTGTTCCGGGGCTCGTTCCTGTCGCGATCGGTGGCAGTGTCGCTGGCAGCCGTGATAGGCGCGAGCGCTTTCGGGTTGCACAGCCCCAGTGTGGCTGTGGCCGACCCGTCGCCCCCTGGAGCTTCGGAGACCCCGTCACCCGTGGCGACTGGATCAGCTTCATCAGCCGAGAAGGAACAGGTGCTGTCAGCCACACAAAGCCTGGTCGATGGCGGCTTCCCAGCAGCCCTGACAGCCGTGCGCGACAAAGACGGCAACACCATCGGCGCAGCCGCAGGTGTAGGCAACCTGGAAACCGGCGAAGCCCCACCCCTCGACGGCGAAGTCCGCATCGGATCCAACACCAAAACCTTCGTAGCCGTGGTAATCCTGCAACTCGTCCAAGAAGGCAAAATCACCCTCGACGAACCCATCGAAACCTACCTCCCAGGCCTACTCCACGGCGAAGGCATCGACGCCACCAAGATCACCGTCCGCCAACTCCTGCAACACACCAGCGGCCTCCCCGAATACACCGACACTGTTCCTGGCGAGACCGACATCTTCCAGATCAGAGACAACTACTACTCAACCCGCGACCTACTCGATGTCGCCCTGAGCAAACCAGCAGCCTTCGAACCAGGCAGCCAGTTCAAGTACACCAACACCAACTACATCGTGTTGACCTTGCTGGCTGAGAAGGTCACGCATCGACCTCTGGCAGAGCAGATCACCCAGCGGATCATCGAACCATTGGGGCTTTCACACACCTACTACCCGGGCCCCGGAGAGGAAGACATCCGCGGCACACATCCCCACGGCTACCACCGCAACTCCTCAGCTGAGGAATGGAAGGACATCACCCGCATGGACCCGTCCTGGGCTGGCGGCGCAGGAGCCATGATCTCCACCCCCAGCGAACTAGGCACGTTCATCCAGGCAACCTTCAACGGCACCCTCCTCACCCAAGACTCCATCGCCGAGATGAAGAAAACCGTCGATACAGGGCAGCCTAATCACGGTTATGGGCTGGGCATATTCTCCATGCCCCTCAGCTGCGGCGGCGAAGCCTGGGGACACAACGGCGGCCTCCCCGGCTACGTCACCCAGAACATGGTCGGCCCCGACGGCACCACTGTCACCACCGCCGGCACAGCCTGGGGGCCAGCGCTCCTCTCTGACCCCACTGACAGAGCGGCTCTCCAGCAGAAGCAGAAGCTGATGTCCGACGCCGTCGACTCTCTGATGTGCAAGCGCCAAGGGTGAGAACTCTGCCGGACCTGGATGTTCAGGGCATGATGATCCCCCGTCTGTGTTTGACTCAGGACATGCCCGGTTCAGCCGCCCCGATGCGCACGCCGCCGCGACTCGCATGGGTCGCGGCGGCGGTGTGCCTGATCCTGCCCATCATGTACCTCGGCATTATGCTGGCGGATCCGGCTCAGGAGCTCCTCTACACGTTCGGAATATTCGATGGAGCGGTTTCCTACTTCGCATGCGCCTGCCTCCAGTCGGTGTTGCTGGTCGGTTTGCCGTATCTTCCGCGCACGGTGCTCATCGCCGCCATCGTCATGTATCTGGTGACTGTCGCTGGCAGTGGCGGGACGATTGGGATAGGGACGGCGCCGGTCATGTTCGCCGTGTGGTGGCTGGCCCGCTACCAGATAGCCCAGTTGTGGTTCATTGTCGTCGTCGGCATTTCCTGCGCCGTGATCGTGATGGTGGCTGTGGTGTACACGGCCCGTCTCGGACTCACCGTGATCCTCGTCGGGCAGGTAGCGAGTGCCCTGCTGATGTACGTCGCTCCGGCTGCGCTGGGCAGGTACATGCTCGGCCGCGAGCTCCTGAACCAGGCCCTGGAGGAGAAAGCTGAGCTGCTGGAGCGGGACCGGCGAGGACGGCTGGAGCGTGAGCTGACTGCCAGCCGCAATGCCCTGGCCCGGGACGTCCACGACATCGCCGGACACCACCTCTCCGGCGTCATCATCGCCACCCAGGCAGCCTCTGCTCTGACCCGCATCGACCCCGAGCGGGCCCGCCAGATGCTGCAGACCGCCCAGGAGAGCGCGCGTACGGCGCTGGCTGATCTGCGCCGCACGGTCGGCCTGCTACGTGGCGAGGGCGAGAAGGAACCAGTGGCGAACGCCGAGCAGCGGCCGGTGCCGTCGCTGAGCGCCATTGCCGACCTCATCGCGGATGCGCGCAGCCGCGGGCAGCACGTCGACTACACGACGCTCGGCGACCCCCAGTCCCCCGGCCCCCTGGCGGAGACTGTCGCCTACCGCATGGTCCAGGAGTCGCTGGCCAACAGCGCCCAGCACGCACCGGGAGCTCCCTGCCAGGTGCTCATCGTCCACCAGGAGAAGCGCGTGAGCATCACGGTGAGCAATAGCACCCCACCCGAGGGGACGGTGCCCATGGATCGCGGGGAGGACCGTGAGGGGCACGGCCTGTCCGGCATGGCGGAGCGAGCCGCCCTGGTGGGAGCCCGGCTCAGCGCCGGGCCGCGGCCTGACGGCGGCTGGTACAACCACCTCGTTATTCCGACGGGAAACAACCGGCTTCCACCCACCCCCGTTGCGCCTGCGAACCCCGAGGACCCCGGGTCCGTTGCCATTACCTGAATCGCACTTAGTGCAGTCGTCAAATATCATCGATACACAGGCCTTTAACGGCAGCAGTCATCGCACCCGGGGCACCGGGAAAGCGGCCGGACAGTGAACTGACCAGGACAGAGGCAAGAGAAGAAGAAAGCGCAAGGGCAGAAGAAAGGCAGCAGCCCATGATTCGTCTCGTCATCGCCGACGACCAGGCGGTCGTCCGGGCTGGGCTCAGCGTCATCCTGGGAGCTGAGGAGGACATCGACGTCGTCGGCGAGGCCGCCGACGGTGCCGAGGCGGTCAAACTGGCCCGTAGCCTGCAGCCCGACGTCGTCTGCATGGACATCAGGATGCCGGGCGTCGATGGCATCGAGGCGACCCGGGCGATCGTCTCCGACCCGGACGTGGCCGCCGACGTGCTCATCCTGACGACCTTCGACATCGACGACGACGTCCTGGCCTCGCTGGAGGCCGGCGCAGCCGGTTTCCTCCTCAAGGGCGCCGACGAGGCGACGCTGCTGGGCGCCGTCCGCTCCGTGGCGGCAGGAGACGGGACCCTCGATCAGCGGGTCACCCGCCGCATCCTGCATGAGCTGGCCAGCCGTTCGCCGCGCTCTGTCCAGGGAGGCACCGGCGAGGACGCCGGCGGCAGGGGTCCTGCGGCGACCTCCGGAGTGGGTGGCAGCGTCGCGTCAGTCCGGATGGCACCGGGAGCGGGAGCCGACACGTCCCCTGGGGTGACGAAAGTGCCCCACCCGGGCGGCGGGTCCGAGGAGGTATCCCTGACGGCGCGCGAACTGGATGTGCTGAGGCTGCTGAGCCAGGGGCTGTCGAACTCGGAGATCGCACGCCAGCTCTATGTGGAGCCCACAACCGTCAAATACCACCTGACCGGGCTCATGCAGAAGTCAGGATCCAGGGACCGGCTCCAGGTGGCGCTGTGGGGCATCCGGACCGGGCTGGTGGACCCGGGCACTGTGTGAGCCCGGCTCCGCGCCAGGTGACCGGCGGGACGCGCCAGCTGGGGTGAACCGGCGTGTCAACCGACGTTCAGCAGGGGGCGAGTGGCTCGATCCGCCACGTCGTCGCCTGGTCCTCCTCACCGGTGATGGGCTGCCCGGTGGTGGCGGACAGGGCCAGGCCGCTGAGTTTGGAGCGGATCCTCGCTCCGCCGTCTACCGGCAGGAGGTGCCACCGGAACCGGCTGCCTGCGGTGTCAGTCCCGGTGCTCACATCAGCTAAGGCCTCCAGGCCGCCGCCCGGGTAGGCGTTGGTGGAGGCAGCACCCAGCGCGGCCCCTTGCGGCGAGGTGATGACGTAGGTGAGGTCGTCCTGCCGGCGCAGGTGCCAGCGGGTGTCCTCACTGGTGGAGGCGCTGAGGGCGACGCCGCCGGGGGTCAGGGTCAGTGCCCGGCCTTCGGGGTCGAGGAGGCGGACGTCGCCGTCGGGTTGCGCCTGCGCGGGGGTGCGGTAGTAGGTGCGGACGTAGTCGATGTCGAAGGAGGCTGGCAGGGCGGAGTCCTGGGGCGCGCCCAGGTGCCCCTCCAGGCTGAGGACCACGTGCCGGGACATGCGCCACAAACAGGGGTCGGGGGCGGGTTGCAGATGCCAGATGAGCTGCCGGTCCCAGTAGATGAGCAGCTCGCCCTCCCGGCGCTCGACGCCGTAGAGGTGGTAGTCCGCGGAGACGTCGTCGGCTGTTTTGTGGGTGTGCTGACCGAGGGGACGGTCCGGGGCGTCGCTCGGCCAGAGGCGTAGGCCCGGTATCACGGCGTGGAAGTCGAAGGTCTCCTGGAGGTCGATCTCCGGGTTCGGGTCGGTGGCCAGCGTGCCCTCTCCAGTGAGGGTGGACGACTGGAACCACACGGCGGAAAGCACGTTAGCCGCCGAGGGCAGGGCTTTGGCCCGGACTTCCACATAGCTGCACACGCCGGGGGTGTCGAAGACGGACTCCACAGCCCCGAAGGTGTGACTCTTGTTCCTGAAGCTCTCGGCTTTGGCCGTCAGGTGGAGGACGCCGTCGGACGTCTCCGCGTTCTCCTCGCGGAAAGCCCCGGCCCCAGAGACCGAATACCACAGACCCCGACGCCAGCGCGCAGCGTCCAGCGGAGCATCGAAGGAGTCGCTGAGAGAGTCGATGAGCGTCCACTCCCCCAAGTCGATGCCGGGTCCCTCTGCATGGGCCGAAACCTGCCCCAGGAGAGGCAATCCAGTCAGCGCCGCTGCGGACAGCATGACACTACGGCGGTTCAGTGTGTTCGGTGTCGTCGTGTTCGGTGTCGTCATTGCTCATACTCCTCTCACAGCTCAGAGTGCTACCACGCTCACCGTAACTCTGGGTCAGCTCACAGTGGGGCGGGAGGTGGTCGCAGGTGGAGCGCTATGGGTTTTGTGGACACCGCTGAAAAATGGGATTTCTAGGCTGCTTGCTGGTTTTGACTCCATTCCTGTGATGGACGTCATTGGGGATGCAGTTCCTAAGCGTCGAGTGGAATCATTTGTGATTGAAGCGTAACTCTATCTAGGCTGCCACGGGACATGATAAAAGCCCACGACGAGGCAAAATAAAAGAGGAAGGAAAGCCGCGATGGCCAACGACACCACCACCCCGCCCACCACTGATCAGCAGCAGCCCGGGTTCACCCCCACTTGCGCGGGAAAATCCGTCGGCATTTAGTGCTCAAAGTTCCCTTAGCTCAGCTAGTGGACATAGCTCACCTAGCGCAATAGGCCAGCGGTGTGGGTTCGAAGCACGCATCAGCTCCGCGACAAGGCAGCTGCCCTGACGTTGCTTATAGACCCTACAAGGTCTACAATGATGGTGTGTGGAGCGTGGACATCGAGCTGATCGCAGACTGGCTCGCTTCACTGGACGATGACTCGCGCGAGCAAGTTGTTGCTGCTATCGAGTTGCTAGAGGACCGTGGCCCGCAGCTTGGACGGCCCATCGTCGACACGGTGACATCGTCGCGGCACCGCAACATGAAGGAACTCCGGCCGGGATCGTCCGGGCGCTCCGAGTTGCGGATCCTGTTCGCCTTCGATCCCAAGCGAGCAGCGATCATGCTGATCGCCGGTAACAAGGCGGGCAACTGGGTTCGTTGGTACAAGAAGAATATCCCGCTAGCCGATGACCTGTTCGATGACCACCTACGCGCATTGAGAAAGGTGAGAGAGGAGTGACTGCTATGGCCATGACACTGAAAGACTTCCTTGCTGAGAATCCCGTGGACCGGGAGCGTGTCGAGGCACACAAGGAACGGATGCTCACAGAGGTCCGCGCCTACCACCTCCGCGAGCTGCGGGAGCAGGCAGGCTTGACCCAGGCCCAACTGGCCGAGCGGATTGGCGTTGGCCAGCGTCAAGTCTCCAAAATCGAGCACGGCCACTTGGACAACGCGAAGGTCGGCACGATCCGCAACTACCTCAAAGCCGTCGGCGGCAGTTTGGCCCTTGAATATGTGGTGGGAGACCAACGCGTGCAAGTCGCCTAAACTCTGACGGTAGTTTCTCCGGGAGCTTGAGCTCCCGGAGAAACTACCGTCAGAAAGCTGCGTGCAACCAACCGCCACGCAATGGAGACAGACAATATGAAGAGCAGGTAGGGGCTAGTGACCTGCGGTACACGGAAGCCTATTCATAGGGTGGCTGATAAACAGTAAAACTCCTTGTCAGGGCAGGTTGACTGCGGTTGTGAATAAGCCTCACGGCTGAATATATTAGGAGCGGGGGCCTGAGGTTTTCGGCTGGGATCTCTTGGCTTTACGGGCCTCGGCGACTCGTTTTGATCGCGCCGGTGCCTGCCAGACCTCATTCAGCACCTCAGCCATAAGATTGAGGACTTCCTCGGAGTCCTCCGGACCTTCGAAATCGTCACTCCACAGTTCCCTAGGATCACGTGACGTCTGCCATGTAGCCACGCTCATCCGATGGCAGCCATCGCAGATGAAAACAGCATCCGCCATAAAGGTGTTAGTCACAGAGAAGGCGTTGCCAATAGAGACAGGGTTGCCAGCGAAATCGGTCAAGTTCACACCGCTGCACCGCTCCATGTGACAACGGGCTCTGCACCAACCACACGTAATCGTTGTCATATCTCTTACCCGGCCTCCCTAGCCACACCCGCCCTGCTACGACCGTCGCACGAGGCGAACTAAGGATATCGAGGCTCGCAAGGAACGGATGCTCACGGAAGTCCGCGCCTACCGCAGGCCGTTGTCGGTTGGCCAGGTAGCATCTATAAAAGTCTGAGAGACGGGAGCCCAAGCATGCAGACATTCGATGTCGAGAACCGCTGGCCCGAGCTGTTCGCACAACTTGATGAGGTGCAACGCGACAGTGTGCGGCAGTCCCTGGCCGCTGGCTGGCACGAGGGCTTCACCCCGACCCGTGAGGACGTGGAGAACCTCACCGACTACGCCCGCGGCGCAATCGACTTCGCCGAATACCGCCGGCGAAGTCACGCTGCCGCCCGCCGGGAAGTTGGCGTGGTCACCACCGGCCAGTGACATGACACCGAGGTTCGATACCTGGGAGTCGTATTTCTACCCAGAGACAATCGATCCAGCAACCGGCTACGGCACACTGCGTAACCTCTACGGCGAGCGTGACGCCAGAGTGCTCGCACGTCTGGAGTACGTCGAAACCTCAGGACGGGCACAGCAGATCGACAACGGCACCATAACTATTGCCAGAACCTACGACGGCGACCACATGCGAGCGATTCACTGGCACCTGTTCCAAGACGTCTACGAATGGGCGGGGCAGTACCGGAGAGTCAACATCTTCAAAGGACCAGGTCGCAGTTTCGGAGACGTCCTCACCGGTGAACTGGACCGCTACCTACACGATATCCACCAACTCATCACCCACACCCCATGGAGCCAGCTAGACCGCCACGAGTTCGTAGACCAGGCGGCGACCGTGTTCGCCTACGTCAACCAGGCCCACCCGTTCCGGGAAGGCAACGGCTGCACATCGAAGCTGTTCATGCAACACGTCGCAGAACAAGCGGACTATAGATTCGATTACGCCCACGTCACCCCCGAAGTGTGGAACCAAGCCTCAGCCCTCAGCGGACCAGACCTGTACTCTTACGAACCCGAGCCGACTCTACTAATACCCGTATTCGACGCGATCACCACACAACCCGATGAGCGTCACCGACTCAGAGCAGATGGCCATCGAGCAAATCCGTGACCTCAGCCACCGCGGCATCCACCTGAAAAACCTCACCGAACCTTTACTCAACATCGACATTTCCACCCCAATAGGGTGAAGCCATCGTCGGCGTCATGGCTGTCCTCGCTCAACTCAGAGTCTCCACAATCCGAGAGAACACCCGACGTGGCCTCGCTCACACACCTTCAAGGCCGCGTTGGCGGCCGACCCACCGTCATGACACCCAACAAGATAGGCACAGAGTTCGCCGCCGCCGGTCGGGTTTCTTGGAGGTCGTGAGCAGACAGTCCCCAAATCCCCGCCGCCCCGGGGAAATCGGTTCATCCCCACTCGCGCGGGGAAAATCAGGGCCTCCTCAAAGGAGCAGTCAACGTACGGGGTTCATCCCCACTCGCGCGGGGAAAATTCCCGGCCACACCAGGACCCTGCCGGGACCCACGGTTCATCCCCACTCGCGCGGGGAAAATTTAGTACCGGAAGCTTCGATCAGTTCACGGAGCGGTTCATCCCCACTCGCGCGGGGAAAATCCTGCTGCCCCCGAAGGCATACATAATGAAGATGGTTCATCCCCACTCGCGCGGGGAAAATACAGCACGGAAGGCCTACAAGAGGCTCCTCGGGGGTTCATCCCCACTCGCGCGGGGAAAATTAGGCATCTGAACGGGATACCTCAAAATGGCACGGTTCATCCCCACTCGCGCGGGGAAAATCATGCGCCACAACTCGTTCGATCTGCGAACGAGGGTTCATCCCCACTCGCGCGGGGAAAATCTGTTAGGGGCCTGTTTGGGCCCTACCGTGAAGGGTTCATCCCCACTCGCGCGGGGAAAATTTCTTGATTGGTTCCCGCTCGCTGATCTGGAACGGTTCATCCCCACTCGCGCGGGGAAAATTCCTCAGGGTCAGCTTCATCCACGTAGGTGACCGGTTCATCCCCACTCGCGCGGGGAAAATCTATCGGAGTGGGTATACAGGCTGTCGCCGCGGGGTTCATCCCCACTCGCGCGGGGAAAATGGTGATCCATCAATAGGTGAGCCAGAGATACTGGGTTCATCCCCACTCGCGCGGGGAAAATAGGTCATCCAGATTGAAGGCAATGACTGCCAGGGGTTCATCCCCACTCGCGCGGGGAAAATAGCTACCCATGTACTTTCAGACAAGCCCAGATCGGTTCATCCCCACTCGCGCGGGGAAAATACTCCTTTCTTGGAGCATATCATACCGCATAAGGGTTCATCCCCACTCGCGCGGGGAAAATGCCTATGCAACACCTCAGGGAAGAATTTTTCAGGGTTCATCCCCACTCGCGCGGGGAAAATTAAAACCGTCAATGTTTTTCTTTAGTCGCGACCGGTTCATCCCCACTCGCGCGGGGAAAATCTAATGCGACCGTGGCGGCTAGCCGTAATGCTGGGTTCATCCCCACTCGCGCGGGGAAAATATTACCGCTGTACTCCACATCAGCTAGCGGATCGGTTCATCCCCACTCGCGCGGGGAAAATAGAGCTGCGTTAGCTGCGTCAATCTCGATGGCGGGTTCATCCCCACTCGCGCGGGGAAAATTGACCCGTAGCACCAGTAAGGGTGCTCTTGGCCGGTTCATCCCCACTCGCGCGGGGAAAATAGCTGTACCTGGTCTGTCGGAGACGGAGGTTGGGGTTCATCCCCACTCGCGCGGGGAAAATGTGCTCGTCGCATGCCTTACTCCTGTTCTTTAGGGTTCATCCCCACTCGCGCGGGGAAAATGTGGATCAGCCCCGCCTGGGCCAGGAAGATTTCGGTTCATCCCCACTCGCGCGGGGAAAATTTAGCCCTGTTGCTAAGCAGGTCGGGGCGGCTCGGTTCATCCCCACTCGCGCGGGGAAAATGTCGCTGGGTCCAATTTTCCAGTCAGTGTGGGAGGTTCATCCCCACTCGCGCGGGGAAAATGCTGAATACCAGAGACTTCCTGTTAGGAGAGACGGTTCATCCCCACTCGCGCGGGGAAAATAACATCGTCGACGAGTATCCTAGCTGATGGGCCGGTTCATCCCCACTCGCGCGGGGAAAATTGGCGAACAGGGCCAGCACGGAGTCGGCCCCAGGGTTCATCCCCACTCGCGCGGGGAAAATTGACGTTGGCGGTGATCGATGACTGAGTCATGGAGGTTCATCCCCACTCGCGCGGGGAAAATGCAGTTGGAAAGCCTAAGATTGGCGGGGCTATCGGTTCATCCCCACTCGCGCGGGGAAAATCGGCTAGGTCAGGCTACCAGTAATTTGGTTGAGGGTTCATCCCCACTCGCGCGGGGAAAATGGGTAGCTGATGGTGTCCGTGCTGCCGACTCTAGGTTCATCCCCACTCGCGCGGGGAAAATGGCACCGAACCGCTTAGCGTACACTATGTCGAAGGTTCATCCCCACTCGCGCGGGGAAAATGTATACAGCCAGGTGAACGGCTTGAAGGTGTACGGTTCATCCCCACTCGCGCGGGGAAAATCGGAGGGATTGAATTCGTCGCGAGGTCACGAGGGGTTCATCCCCACTCGCGCGGGGAAAATTGACCCGTAGCACCAGTAAGGGTGCTCTTGGCCGGTTCATCCCCACTCGCGCGGGGAAAATCTGGTCTGGTGTGGTTTTTCACGCAGACCGAGCGGTTCATCCCCACTCGCGCGGGGAAAATCTCCGCCAAATCCTCCAACCCTGGTCTCACCAGGGTTCATCCCCACTCGCGCGGGGAAAATGAGTGGGTTGCCGCCTCGTGATCGTGGGATGTCGGTTCATCCCCACTCGCGCGGGGAAAATGCAGGGTATTCAAGACGGCGCCAGCGTTGCAGGGGTTCATCCCCACTCGCGCGGGGAAAATATGGCGATTGCGTTGTTTGTCGCTGGGATGGGCGGTTCATCCCCACTCGCGCGGGGAAAATTCTCACGCTCGCGGGATCCTCCAGCCACACCAGCGGTTCATCCCCACTCGCGCGGGGAAAATTTCGCAGCCAATGCATCCCGTTCGATCCTGCGGGGTTCATCCCCACTCGCGCGGGGAAAATAGAATCCCCACGCGATGCAGATGCTGATGTCCTGGTTCATCCCCACTCGCGCGGGGAAAATTTGTTCTCGACCCAGCCACCCACGCGCAGGCAGGGTTCATCCCCACTCGCGCGGGGAAAATAAACCTATCTTTCTGGAACTTTCCCCTCCCCTCGGTTCATCCCCACTCGCGCGGGGAAAATTTCCGCTTGGATGTCGTAGTAGTCAATCCAGAGGGTTCATCCCCACTCGCGCGGGGAAAATACTCACTCAACGCCAGGCGAGTCATCTCACCAGGGTTCATCCCCACTCGCGCGGGGAAAATTTCCCCACCGCCAAAGGACCCGGAAATGATCGGGGTTCATCCCCACTCGCGCGGGGAAAATGATTGTGTGTGATCGTAAATTCCGGGGTTCTGGGGTTCATCCCCACTCGCGCGGGGAAAATACTTGTTGACTGGGTAGTTTACCCCCTAGGTCTATCAGATTTTGGAAACCCCCGTCTAGCTCGTCGCCGTCTCTCGAAGTCGCTCACACCTCGCCGACGCTTCGTCTTGCTTGCCGGAGCAGTGTCCTCAGGGTCGTCAGGCACCACCCCGGGACGAACCATGAGCGTCAGCCCCTCGAAGTCGGTAGGCACCCACGGATCTCCCCACGTCAGGAAGGACAAACCCTGCTCATTTCTTGCCCTGAAGACCATGATGGCCCGGCCGGTCCCCATAGTCTCGACCACGATCTGCCACAGTCGCTCCCGGACACGTGCGCTGAGGTTACCCACGAATACGCCAGGCGATATTTGCAGCAGCCACCTCGTAACGTGCCCGCGCAACCCGTCAGGAACAGCAGAGAGAACCAGCACCACCATCAGACATCACCAGTCAGCATAGGCGACTCCCGCTTCCACGGTACCGACGAGATCGTCCCATAGATGAAGATCATCCACGATCAGATCTTCATCCTCATCCGGGGAGACCCCGCCCTCAGCCAGCAGAGCTTTGATGTCGCGGACGGCTTTCTCAAGCACCCCATGCTCCCTGATGGCATCCCTCATCCGACGACGCGCCTCCGTACCCACACCTACTTCAGGCGCTTCAAGCGCAACATCAAAGGCAACCGGAATAGACAGGTCTGCTTTGTACAGATCCGCGATATCATAGACGAAAGAACGATATGTCCCGGTATGGACAAACCCCAATCCAGGGGAGCAGCCCAAAGCAACTATGACCGCATGAATCACCCCATAGAGCGCCGAATTAGCAGCCGATAGTGCTTGATTAACAAGGCTACCGTGATCGAAATTTTCGGGATCATATTCACGTCCATCCCACGGGACTCCAGTCCGCTTCGAACTCTGACGGTACAGCCGTCGCACACGAGCACCCTCACGTCCGCGAAGCTGCTGCATGCTGAGTTTTTCGACAGACTCACCCTCGAATCTCATCAGATACATTCGTCGAGCCACAGCTACCCTCAGCGTTGGGTCGCTGACTGCCTTCGCCTGGGCCTCCAATAGACGGGACGATCGCGACGGCGGGACCCCATGGGCGTAATACCGCACCCCATTCTCGCCTACCCAGATAGCAGTTGCACCGCTCTCTGCCAACACCGAGATGGCGCTATGGGTGATGCGCACACCAGGACCGATCATCAAGACAGACAGAGCAGCTGCGGGCACATGCGCCACTCCTCGGGACTCTGTCACAGTGATGGCGTTGGAGTCCCGGTGAACGACACAACGTTCGACGTAGAGAAAGGTGAGGCGGTCCCGGATCCGAACAAGATCTTTCGGAGCTGGAGGCCGCGCACCCGGAATCTTGTCTTTCATGGCCGCGCTAACGTCATGAGGCCTGCCCCATAGCCTTTGGCTCGCCCGATTCCATTGATGAGAGCCGAGCAGAGAGCTGCCGGATTTTTGACTCGAAGAATTCCCTGGAATGTTGCCAGCTGAAGCGTCACTTGCACTTTCTCTTTTCCGGACCCACGAGAGAATCTTTCGAGCCTTCTATCGACAAGCGAGACCACGAGGTTCTCACCATCAAATCGGTTACCCGATTCATCCTCCAGGACCGGGAGGTCGCCACCCGCCTGAGCTGATTTCAGGATCTCAAAACCATGTGTTTCTACTCGGTCGAGGAACCACCGGGTCTGCTGATCGACAGTGATATGCCCAAGAATCTTCTTCCGGTTCCGAGAGTTGACCTGTCCGGCCCGGCGGTAGACGGGATTCACGGTGATGCGGAACCCCCAGTCCTGCCCTGCTTTCAGCTTATGAAGGAAACCATCGTAGTTCTTCACCACCACCCCGCCCTGGGTCTCATACCCAGCTTGTTCCACCAGTCCAGCAGGGTCCGGAGCCACCGGGGAAGAAATGTATAGACTGAGTGCCGGACCCTGACTCAACGTCGCAGATGCTTGGCTGCTGCTCCTCAGGTCAGTTACCGGACGGTCAAGACGCCAGAGCACCCGCCCCTCACCAGCACTGTCCAATACGCCAGGGGGGAAGCTCGCTAGAACCGCAGCATGCAGACGTTGCGGCGATAGCACGAGCCGGCGGCAACCACGCCGATAGGGGTTGAGATAGACATGTGTCAGGAACATCACAGAACCTCCATCGGGTTGTGGTTCAACGGTGCTTCTGCTTCAGAGTTTTTGCTCGCCTCATGCGCGGGGTTCGGAACCAATACGCGCATTTCCTCGACCTGCCGCTGCCGATACAACCTGCGTTCCGAATCAAAACTGACTGGCACATCCTGCAGACTGTGCACGGTCCACTCCGAGGTGTTGACCATCCCTTTGTCGGCAATCACCCGCAGACTGAGATGGCTTTCCCTTTTGTGCTGACGCTGATAGAAAAGGGCAGCCTGCCAGGGGAGGCCCTCGATGATATCCTGCACCGGCCCGTCATGGAGCTGTAAAAACAGAGGCATGGTGGGCGGGCAGGCCCGTCGGCCAAGATAGAGCGGGAACCTTGGGCAACGAATAGCGTCGGCCAGCCCATCGATGATCTCTTCTGGGCCTGCCACGAATGCCGCAAACACTGCGTCCGAGAGGTAGAAGCGGTCGGACAACGGCATGGAGACCACGCCACGGTGTGCGGTGTGGAAATCCCGTAGCAGCTCACCGGGCTGATCTACGCGAACCGCCATCTTCAGGTCGACGAGATCCTCAATCGGATCGGTGCGACGCCGTCCCTGAGCTGCCGCAAGAAGACCGACAATGCCGCTCTTTGTCGGGAAAGCCTCGGTGGAGCGTCGCGTGAACCGGCTGGAGGAGCCCCATGATTGCATGGGGCCTGCCAGCCTGAGCACTAGGACCTTGCTCATCGCGATTCCCGGATGGCCTCGACCGCGGCTTCCCCGAGTTCGACCAGCGGCACACGCTCCCCCAGCTCTTGGACTTTGGCCGCACGGTCACCGGTCCAGGCGACAAGGGCCTTCTGTGGCTTGAGCCCGGTTCCCTCGCGCATGTTCTGCTCATACGAGACGAACTGTTCAACGGCAGGCCCAACGAACCCCTGCTGATCAGCCACAACGGCGGCTTCAAAGGCTCCCACGAGGTTGATCGGCTGATCGTCTCGCACCTGTACCAGCACTGCGTCGGGGAGCGTGCGATTCGCGAACGTGGTGACCTTGCCCGTAGGCATGGAACGGACGAAGCTGTCGACGAAGAGCTTCACAGCCTCATCAGCAACCTCAACAGAGCCGAGGTTCTCCTCCAAAAGATCAAGGTTGATCGTGGCATAGCGGTACAGCGTGGCCGATGCGAACTCGATGGTACCGATCATGCCCGCACCCTCGTCGGCTTCGTCATCCAGATTCTTGTAGTCGTCCACGGCCGTGTAGTAGTCGAACTCGGACTCAACGGCACCGACCCCCAGCGCATGGGCCACCTGGCAAGCAGCATCCACATTGAGGCTGTTGGGCTCAGCCACCATGCGACCGAAAAGCGCGATGTCAACGGAGTGGTCGATATCCACCAGGTTCTTCGGTTTCAGGTCTTTGAAGGCCTTTTTGAAGTCGTCTGCACCAGCGATGGAAACCACGGCCTCAGCGACGTGTTCAAGCTGCTTGGCAGAGATGAACACCAGGAATCCTGCTTCCTTGAGCTGGGCTTCGGTCATTTCCTCAGTCTTCTTTTTGCGAGGCTCTTTCAGTTTGAAGCCAATCTCGGTGAGGGCGATCTCAGCAAGGCCAGCAGCCTTCTCTGCGAGTTCGGGATCACGTGTGGTGATCTCTTCAGCCAGCAGTTCGACGATCAGCTTGGTGCGAATGCCCCGGTTGCCCTCGGGAAGGCGGGCCTCGAAGTCCTTGCGCGTGGCCCGCTTGACGGCCTGTGAAGAGATGCGCATCCGGCGGACTCCGCCGTAGGAGGCGGACTTCGGCGCCCCGGTGTCGTCGCGGTTGGGGTTGGAAGGCGGAAGGGTCTGCAGGACGTGGATGTCGACGTAGAGTGCCATGGGTGTAGTTCCTTTCAGTGGGTTTCAGAGGTGGTGGGGGTGACTGCAGTGGCGGGCTGATCCTGAGATTCTTCCTTCGGGGGCCGACGCGCGAAGTCACGGCCCCAGGCCCGCAGCACCGCGGAACGGCGATGGGGGTCCTGCCAGTTGAACAGATCGGCGGCGAAGCGCCCGTAGTCCATGGGAATCTCATGGGACTTCAGCAGGCCAATGAGACCACGGGCATGCGTGGTCAGGGAGCTGAACGTCGGCGCCGCGATCATGGCGCACAGCCGCTTGTAGACGGGGTGCTCCTCGTCCCGCTCACGTGAACCGCGGTCCTGCTGCGCAAGCTGGCGTACAGCCGCCCCGATGCTGCGCTCGTGCTCCCATTCCCGGTGCATCTGAGCAGTGTGGGAACCTTGATGGAAGGCCCACAGCGTCAACGCGGTATGAATGGCCCGCTCTCCTCGGGTGGGTTTGTCTCCACGGAATTTCTCGGAGTCATCAGCCAGCGTCAAAGACCAGATGGCGGGCACGGAACCGACTTCACGCCTGAGCGCAGAGCGCAGCTGTGCCCGTGAGGCCACAGCCCAGGCACCTTGCCCTTGGAGCTGTCCCGAGATGACGGATCGCACACGAAACTTGATACCGCCCGCCGATGACAGATCCACGCCCTTCGGCTTGTCAGCCGAGACCGCCTCGGCTGTTTTCGTAGTCATTTCTTTTCTCCATTCTGTGATGCCTCTGGGAGGGGTAAGACCTTATTGACCTGTTTGCGGAAAAAATTTTCGGCGATTCCGGTGCTCATATAGCCCATTCCGGTCTCCCGTCCCTTGATGGCCGAAGTAGGGGCCGCTTCGATCAACTCATCAGCGACGCGCTGCGCAATGCCTCGAGCCTGCTTGCCCCAGGCTTCTCTCTCCGCGTCCACCCGGCTGTCCTCATGGAGGCCGGCAAGCCAAACCCGGAATGGGTCATCGATCTCAGCAAAGAAACGCTCCCGCGCACGATCGCGGGCACCCTCACCAGCGCCATCACCTCGCTCCCCTGCGGCGCGGGCCAGATTGGCTCCGAGATATCCCGCCGCGGAGGCAACCTCCTCAATGGCTCGGATCTGCGCATTGGCCAGGTAGACAAGATCCTCACGACGGTCCTCCAGCAGCGCCACTGCCACGGTGAGCCGGTCGTGATAGAGATCCGCCACCACGGCCTCATTGGAACCGTAGGTCATACCAACGGCCTCAATGATGAACTTCACGGGGTAATCATCAAGGTCAGATGAGTCCAATCCGGCATGGAACAGCAGGGTGGCCGATTGCAAGAATTTTGGGTGCTTCTGCTTATCGAAGCCTTCGGTTAACTCGACGACGGGAAGCACCGCCGGCAGATTTCGCCAGAAGGCCCGGCCGGGCTCATGCTTGGCCGGCATGTACACGTTCTCGCGGTATTTCTTGGATTGGGGCGTGGAGTACCGCCACAAGCTCATCGGCTCGAAGCGCTGCATCTGCTGCGGCCCCAGCTTGTCACCCTGGGCCAGGACCACGCCCGTCACGCCGCGACGATCCCCCACCAGCCGGATGCGGCGGGAATGCCAGGTCAGCAGGCGCGGAATCCCAATTCCGTTCGGTTCAGGATCACCTTCACGCGAATAGTCACGTCGCACGCCGGTCTCGATCTCCGAACCCTCCCATGTGCAGGCCGCCTCTGGACTGTCCAGCGTCGGCCCCTGCAGATGCCCACTGTCAGCGGGAACCAGGTTCAACATCAGGGTCTCTTCCAGACTGGCCCCTCGAAGCCACACCATTGCTGTCTGCCCACACCATGCGGGCCCCGTCGGATAGCTTTTGCCGCCCTGCGATTGCGGATCGTCCACCAGGCCTGAGCGAATCCCGGACGGGTCGTATGCCTGGGCGTGGAGCAGCCAGAGGGCTGCCTCGTCCGGCGAAATGCAGTCGACGGCACGTCCATGACGGACGGTGAAAAACGGCTCACCGTTGGGGATATCAGCGATGATCTTCTCCAAGCCAGACACCGTGCCTTTCGAGGTTTGAAGGTCTGGTCCCTGCATGAACGGGTATCGGCCACCAAACAGGTAGAACCGATCCCGCCAGCGTTCAAGATAGGCAAGGATCTCGTCGGTGGGCAGCCCCTCACGCCACAGTTCCTTCCAGTCATCTTTGTCTTCGAGCGGCACCACCCGGTAGCAGATGGCCTCCAGGACACGCTGAATGGCCATGTTCTGGGTGGGGAGCTCACAGGCGAGGTCTGCGATGTCGTTAGCCCTCAAGAACACGTCGCAGATTCCGAACCGCTCTGCACCCTCGTCCTTCAGCAGAACAGGAATCCATCCCTCGTCGAGCAGGTTGTAGTCAGGTTCTGTCACAGGTCCTGCACCTCCAGTCCTTTCTCTTCGGTGTAGACAACTAGGCGTCCGCACAGTTCAATTTCCAAGCGATCCGTGTGATCTGCCACTCGGCGCATCGGAAGAATCAGCTCTCCCTTGAGCAGGGGGTGTTCGAACCACTTCCAGCCTTGGGTGAGTTCATGCTCCCAAACCTCACTGACAATTTCGTCGATCGTGTCGTCCAGGGACACTGAGGCCTTCCGAAACTGCCAGGGTGGCAGCGAAACACTCCACGAACGCACCGCCCGGACCAGCTCGGCGCTGGGAAAGGTTCCCACATCCAGCACGGCGGGCAGGCCATCATCGTCCTGCAGCCACGGTGGAACGATCGGAACGTTCCCCATCCCCGGATCAATGGGCACGATAAGCAAAGGGATCTGATCCTCCGTGTCACGCACGGCTGCCTGAGCCCGGACACGCTCCTTAGCTTGGGCCTCACCCGTCGCCGCATTGCCCTGGAACTTGTCCACGAGAGCATCGCCTTTCCACCGAGGCATTCGGCGATGGTTCAGACAGTACGCCTTAGCTTTGTGAACGGCCCGCCCCTGGTCCCGCCGGTATTTTTCCGCTGCCGCATTCATGGCTTCCTGCCAAATGACTGCACCAACCGGCTCTGTTGAATAGGCTCGCTGGGTCAGCGCCGCATAATCCGACGGGCCCGCCACGAGGATTCCATCGGGCTGCCCGGCGAGAATCCCGAGAAAACGGAGGACGCGGTGGTCCCCATACACCACACCGTTTCCACTCCCGTAGGCCCATGGTGCAGCGGCACAATCCTCAACGAGGACATGACAGAGCGCCTCTTCCAGGCCAGACGGGCGCGCATAGCCCACGTGCCGATGCAGACGGCCAATGCGTTGCAGCACCAAGTCCATCGGCGCCGGGTCGGTCACCATGAGATCAAAATCGACATCGAGGCTCTGCTCGATGACTTGGGTCGCGACCACGATATGCCGCCTGGGGCGGTGAGTCCGGTCTTTACCGAATAGCCGCAGCATGCGTTTGTCCCGCTCCACCCGATCCACAGCTAGGAACCGCGAATGCAGCAGGCTGGTCTCGTCGCTCCCGAATCGCTCCACGAGCGCGTCATAGGTGTCCTGGGCATCCTTGACGGTGTTGCGGATCACCACCGCGCACCCGCCCTGCGACAGTTTCGCCTCCATGAGATCGCCGAGCGCCTGGTTACTGTTGATCTCCAGCGGGACAATCCTTTTCTGTACATGGGCACCCCCGCCAGGAACGACCTCGCTATGCACGGTCTCACCTTCGTCGCTGACGGTGGTGATCACCGGGTAGCCGATATCCCCCTCCAAGGCCGGATCATCAGCCACCTCATGACCGGTTCGCCCCTGCCGATACGCCTTGACGAGCCCTCGGCGGCGTTCGGAGGGCAACGTCGCTGACAGCAACACCACTGGTACCCGGTACATACCCAGCCAGGTCAGCGCCGCCTCAAGGTAGGTCTGCATGTAGGTGTCCGCAGCATGCACCTCGTCGATGAGGACGGCCTTGCCCATCAACCCCAGGTGCCGCATCAGAACGTGCCGCGATTTCAGCGCTGCCAACAACACCTGGTCGATCGTCCCGATCACGACCGGCGGCAGAGTCGGCCGCCACCGCAGAGTCATCCACCGACTGGCGTGCAGCCCGCTGTCCCCCTGGACCTTATCGTCGCCCTCTTGGTCCTCATCGTCGTAGATCTGCAGAGGCTGAGCATCTTTTTTGAAAAGCTTGAGAAACCCCTCATTCAGGTCGCTCTTGCCGTGAGCCAGGTTCACCGCAACGCGCTGAGGATTGTCTCGCAGCACAGATTCGATCCAGGCCTTCGAGCGAAGGAACATGGCGTCAGTGGTCGCTTGGGTGGGCAAGGCAATCATGACACCTTGCAGGCCCCGACTCCGCAACAAGACCTCCACCACCGAGAACCCCAGCTCCGTCTTGCCGGACCCGGGCGGCGCTTCGACGATCATCAGGTCGGGACTCGTCGACAATGCCATCTCCAGAGCGCGGAGTTGCGCCGTCGTCGGCTGCATGCTTGCGTCCCAGCCGAAGCGATGCAGGTAGAAATCCGCGCCAGCCACGTCCGGCGGGCGGGACAAGTCCATCGCTTCCGATATGTTCGCGCGCTCCCAGCCTGTGTGGGCGCGGGTCTGCTGCTCGTCTGACATGAGCGGATTGTCTCTGTCCGCCTGTGGTTGCAGGGGAAAGTAGTCCTCGTTGGAGGCAAGCCAGTCCGCCATCACCACTGTCGAGGCATAGGCGGCAGCTACCGCGATCGGGAGCTCGGGTAGCCCTGTTCCGGCAGCGTTCTCCATGGGAAACCCGGAACGTCGTGCCATCCAGCGGATAATCTCCTGCCGGGCCTCGTGCCAGCGTGGATCGTCGTAGACCGACCCGGGCCCAGCCCGATAGGCTTTCCTGGCTACCTGAAGCACCCCGGCATCGGGATAGCGGCCGTGGTGCACTCCGACGATGCCAGACCACTGTTCCGCTCTCGAACGGTCGCCGCCCCCAGCTGCCACTGCGTCCTCGAAGGCAAACTGACTGGCGAAACCATGGGGTAGCTCAGCGCGCTGCGACACCAATCGCTTCTCTGGGACGTCCAGCCCCAGTTCTCGGACGAAGTTCGCTAAAGAAGAACTCTGACAGCAGAAGTGAAGCGAGACCTTGCCGACGTCGTGGATACCGGCCAAAAAGATCAAGGACCTTCGGGCTTTCGTCAGGTCACCGTCCCATACCGAGGCCATAAGGCGTCGGTGATGGTCGGAGAGGTAGTGATCAAACAGTTGTCCGGCGACGTCGGCAGCATCCATGAGGTGCTGCGGAACGGACAGCCAATCGGACGGATCTCGCTTGCCCGTTTTCGCCCAGAAAGAACGCGCCAGTTCGGAGAGAGCCGAAGCGGTGAGAGTCGGCTGAGGCTGCGGAAAACTCGGTTTCTTAAAAACTAAATGATCAGGCTTATATGCGGGTTTGTCAGGGCGCGTCATACCGTTTCTTCTTCCCTCCATTGGGCACCACGAGAGAATGGTAGTGGCACTGGTTACACTGCCGCACCTGGGGGCAAGAAACAGTCAGTTTTCTCTGATGACCTTTTACAGCGAGTCGATCAAGTCACGTAGCAGTTGTGACGGTGTCGTGTTCCGTTCGCTGGCGATCTCGTTAAGCTTGGCCCTGCGGGCAGCATCGAGTCGCAGCGTGAGAGGACGTGCCTGACCGCCTCCACTGACCGGTGGACCTGCGACGGCGGGTCCCAGGTGCGCTCCTGTGTAACCATCTGCCGACTCTGCTTCAGCAGCCCAGCGCTCGATGTCGTCGTCGGTGAATCCCTTGTCGTGCGCCCCCGCCGTCTTGTCCTTGGTGCTTTCTTCCCGCATGAGGCATTGCACCACACGCCGGCGCCCGCCACCACCACTTGAAATGAGTGAGCACTCACTCATACACTCGGACCTCGTGATGACCCGAGCCAAGCCCCTGCCGCCTGACCAGCGGCGGGCGTCGTTGATTGAGGCGACGCGGCAGTTGATCCTGGAGCACGGCCCCGACGTGACGACCCGGCAGGTGGCCAAAGCCGCCGGCGTCGCCGAGGGGACGCTGTTCAGGGTGTTCCCGACGCGGCGTGACCTGATCGCCGCGACCATCGCCGACCAGCTCTCCCCGGAGCGGCTCGAAGCCGCACTGGATGCGACTCCCCCGGCCTCCGACCTCGACGAAGCCACTGAGAGGTGCCTGTCCACAGCCGTCGAATACGTGACCACCTGCGGGCGACTCATCCCTCAGCCCATCCCCGACGACACCCAGGACAGCATCCGATTCCAGCTCATGGAGCAGTGGAAGGCGCGGGTCGGTGACATCACCTCATGGATGCGTACCCGCCTGGCTCCCTACGAGGCCGAGCTGAACATCCCCCTGGACGACTTCGTGCACCTCGTGGCCACCCTCAGCATGGGTTACGTGCACAACAAGCGCTCTGCGACCCGCCTGAACCCCGAAACCCTGGCACGCCTCGCTCTCGACGGGGCCCGCCGGAAGGAATCCCATTGATCACAAGACTCAACAGACTCATCACCGCCTATCTCAGGCCGTATTGGAAAGAGCTGCTGGCCGCGCTGGCCCTCCAGGTGGTGGCAACAGTCATGTCGCTGTACCTACCGAACCTGAACGCCCAGATCATCGACGACGGCGTCGTCAAAGGCGACACCGACCTGATCTGGCGCAGCGGCGGCATGATGCTGCTGTTCTCGCTGATCCAGGCGACAGGGCAGATCGGCGCCACCTGGTTCGGGGCCCGCACCGCCATGTCGATGGGACGCGACCTGCGGGCCGCCGTCTTCGACCGCGCCCTGTCGTTCTCCACCCAGGAGGTGCGCCAGTTCGGGGCGTCCTCCCTGCTGACCCGCAACACCAACGACGTCCTGCAGGTGCAGACGATCGTCCAGACCACCCTGACCATCATCATCGGCGCCCCCATCATGATGGTCGGCGGTTTCATCATGGCCCTGCGCGAGGATGTCGGGCTCTCGTGGATCATCGCGGCCGGGGTCGCGGTGCTGGGCTCGGCCATCGGCCTGCTGGTGGTGTTCGCCGCCCCCCTGTTCCAGCGGATGCAGACCAACCTGGACAACCTCAACCGCGTACTGCGGGAGCAGATCACCGGCATCCGGGTGATCCGCGCCTTCATCCGCGAGGACCACGAGTCACGCCGCTTCGAGAGGGCGAACGACGACGTCTACAGCGTCACGCTGCGTGCCTCCCGGCTGCTGGTGCTGCTGTTCCCCTTCGCCATGTTCATGGTGAACGTCTCTTCGGTGGCGGTGATCTGGTTCGGGGCGTTCCGCATCGACTCTGGCGCCATTCAGCTCGGCCAGCTGACCGCATTCCTCAACTACCTGATCCAGATCCTGATCTCGGTGCTGATGTCCACGATGCTGCTGACCCTCGCCCCGCGCGCCGCCGTGTCGGCGGACCGGATCCTGGAGGTGCTGGACACCGAGCCCTCGGTCGCTCCGCCGGCCAATCCCGTCACCCCGAAGGAGGCGACGGGGGTCGTCGAGTTCCGTGACGTCACCTTCACCTACCCGGGTGCCGACGCCCCGGCACTGTCGGACCTCTCCTTCACGCTGAACCCCGGCCGCACGACCGCGATCATCGGCTCGACGGGCTCGGGAAAGTCCACCCTGGTGAACCTGATCCCCCGGTTGTTCGACGCGACCGGCGGCGAGGTGCTGATGGACGGCGTCGACGTGCGGCAGCTCGACCCCGATGCCCTGTGGTCGCGCATCGGGCTGGTGCCGCAGAAACCCTACCTGTTCTCCGGCACCGTGGCCTCCAACCTGCGATACGGCCGTCCCGACGCCACCGACGAGCAGATGTGGGAGGCGCTGCGCATCGCCCAGGCCGCGGACTTCGTCTCGGAGCTCGAAGGCGGCCTGGAGGCGCGCATCGCACAGGGCGGTACGAACGTATCGGGCGGTCAGCGGCAGCGCCTGTCAATCGCCCGGGCCCTGGTCAAGGAGCCTGCCATCTACGTCTTCGACGACTCCTTCTCGGCCCTCGACGTCGCAACCGACGCCCGGCTGCGTGCCGCACTCGCCCCGGCGACGGCGAACCGCGCCACGCTGATCGTCGCCCAGCGCGTCGCCACCATCCGCTACGCCGACGAGATCCTCGTCCTGGAACACGGGCGTATTGTCGGGCGCGGCACCCACGACGAGCTGCTGGCCAGCAGCCGCACCTACCAGGAGATCGTCGACAGCCAGCTGAGCGCCGAGGAGGCGGCATGAGCGAGAAGAATACGAAGACCACCGCCAACAAACGTCCTGAGAACGGCCCAGGCAAGATCAGCTTCGGACCCGGCGGCCCCAGCGGCACCGGCGAGACCGCCGCCACCTTCCTGCCTTCGCTGCGCCGGTTGTTCGCGACCATGAGGCCGCAGCGGGTCATGGTCATCCTCGCGCTGCTGCTGGCCGTCGCCGCGGTCGTGATGTCTACCCTCGGCCCGAAGATCCTCGGCGCGGCCACGGACCTGCTGCTGGCCGGCATCATCGGTAAGAACATGCCCGCCGGGGCCAGCAAGGAGCAGGTCATCGAGGCCGCCCGGGCCAGCGGGGACAACAGCACCCTCGTCGACATGCTGCAACGCGTCGACTTCACCCCCGGCCAGGGCATCGACTTCGCCGCCATCGGCTCGATCCTGCTGCTGGTGCTGGGGCTCTACGTCTTCTCCAGCGTCGCCATCTACGCCGCGAACTGGATGCTGATCGGGGCCTCGCAGAAGTCAGTGCGGCGGATGCGCAGCGACGTCGAGGCCAAGCTCCAGCGCCTTCCCCTGTCGTACTTCGACAAGCAGCCGCGCGGTGAGCTGCTGTCCCGCGTCACCAATGACATCGACAACATCTCGCAGACGCTGATGCAGACCCTGCCACAGCTGCTCAACGCCCTGCTGACGGTGCTCGGCGTGCTGGCCATCATGATGTGGATCTCGTGGCCGCTGGCGCTGGTCACTCTGGTCTCCATCCCGCTGTCGATGTTCATCGTCCCGTTCATCATGCGCCGCTCACAGCGCCGCTTCTCGGACATGTGGAAGTCAACGGGTGAGCTGAACTCGGAGATCGAGGAGGCCTACACGGGCCACGCGCTGGTGAAGGTCTTCGGCCGCAAGCCCGAGGTGGAGGCGAACTTCCGCGCCCGCAACAACGAGCTGTTCACCTCGTCGTTCGGGGCACAGTTCCTCTCCGGGATCCTGATGCCCGTGATGTTCCTGGTCGGCAACCTCAACTACGTCGTCGTCGCGGTCTTCGGCGGCCTGCAGGTCGCGACGGGCCAGATGAACATCGGCGACGTGCAGGCCTTCATTCAGTACTCGCGCCAGTTCACCCAGCCGCTGACGCAGCTGGCGTCCATGATGAACCTGCTGCAGTCGGGTGTGGCCTCCGCCGAGCGGGTCTTCGAGCTCCTCGACGCCGACGAGATGTCGCCGGAGCCGGGCCGCGAGCTGACCGCCGAAGGCGGGCATGTCGTCTTCGAGGACGTCACCTTCTCCTACAGCCCTGACCGGCCGCTGATCGAACACCTGAACCTGGAGGCGAAACCCGGCCAGACGGTCGCGATCGTCGGCCCCACCGGCGCGGGCAAAACCACCCTGGTAAATCTGCTGATGCGCTTCTACGACCTGGACTCCGGGCGCATTCTCCTCGACGGGACGGACATCGCGACGGTGAACCGCCAGGCGCTGCGCGACAACCTGGGGATGGTGTTGCAGGACACGTGGCTGTTCGGCGGCACGATCCGCGACAACATCGCCTATGGCAAGGAGGGCGCCACCGAGGAGGAAATCCTCGCGGCCGCGAAGGCGGCGTTCGTCGACCGTTTCGTCCACTCCCTGCCCGACGGCTACGACACCGTCATCGACGAGGAGGGCAACAACGTCTCGGCGGGCGAGAAGCAGCTCATCACCATCGCCCGGGCGTTCCTGTCCGAGCCGGAGCTGCTGATCCTCGACGAGGCCACCTCGTCGGTGGATACCCGCACCGAGCTGCTGCTGCAGAAGGCGATGGCGGCGCTGCGGAGCGGTCGCACGTCGTTCGTGATCGCGCACCGGCTGTCCACCATCCGCGACGCCGACCTGATCCTGGTGATGAACGACGGCGCCATCGTCGAGCAGGGCACCCACTGCGAGCTCCTGGCCGCGAAGGGCCACTACTACGACCTCTACCAGTCGCAGTTCAATGCCCCCAGGCAGGAGGCGCCCGTTGGCTGAGGGACCGCGGCCACTGGCCCTAGGAGCTGGGAACCCGGGATAATGGCCGCACGACCAGGAGGTACATCATGAGTCATCACGAGATGGACATGGTGGTCCTGATCGCGTGCGGAGTGCTGCTGCTCGGGGTGGCTGCGGTGCGGATCTCGTCGCGCAGCTCCATGCCCGGCCTGCTGCTCTACCTGGGGATCGGCCTTTTCATCGGCGAGGCTGGACTCGGCATCCGGTTCGACGATGCCCAGCTGGCCTACAACATCTCCGCCCTGCTGGTGGCGCTGCTGCTGTTTGACGGCGGCTTCACCACCCGCTGGTCGGAGTTCAGGCCCGTGGCGGCCCGGGCTGGGCTGCTCGGGACGGTCGGGGTGCTGGTGTCGGTGGCGGTGGCGTCGTCCATCGCGATGCTGGTGTTGGGCGTCGACCTGCGCACTGGCATCCTGATGGCCGCGATGGTCTCGTCCACCGACGCCGCCGCTGTGTTCGCGATCCTGCGGCGCCTGCCCCTGAAGTCGAAGGTGCGCACCACTCTGGAGGGTGAGTCGGGGTTCAACGACCCGCCCGCCATCATCATCGTCACCGTCGTCGTCTCCGACGCCTGGAACCAGATGTCGGTGACGGGAATGATCGCGAACGGGATCTTCCAGCTCGTGGCCGGGGCGCTCATCGGCGCGGCCGTGGCGATGGTGGGGCAGGTCTTCCTGCACCGCATCTCCCTGCCCAGCGCAGGCCTGTATCCCCTCGCGACCCTCGCCATCGCGCTGACCGCCTACTCCGTCGCTGGGGTCATGGGTGGCTCGGGGCTGCTGGCGGCCTACATCGCGGGGTTGTGGCTCGGCAACCAGGCCCTCCCCCACCACTCGGCGACGGAGGGGTTCACGGAGTCGGTGAGCTGGCTGGCGCAGATCGGGCTGTTCGTGCTGCTGGGTCTGTTGGCCTCACCCAGCGAGCTCCCGGCGGCGGTCGTGCCGGCCCTGGTGATTGGGTCGGCGCTGACGTTCATCGCCCGGCCGATCTCGGTTCTCGCCTGCCTGACGCCCTTCCGGGAGAAGCTCAGGACCCAGCTGTTCATCTCGTGGGCGGGGATGCGCGGGGCGCTGCCGATCATGCTCGCGACCATCCCGCTGACGCACAATCTGCCGGGCGCCTCGCACATGTTCCACGTCATCTTCCTGTTGGTGGTGATGTTCACCCTCGTGCAGGGGCCGCTGCTGCCGCGTCTCGCCCCCTGGGCCGGGGTGCTGGAGCGGATCTCACCGCGGGAGCTGATGTTCGACTCCTCCCCGCTGGAGGGCATCAACGCCTCCCTCGTCCAGTTCCGGGTCCCCAGGAAGGGACGCCTGGTGGGCATGTGGGTGAAGGACCTGCGACTGCCGCGCGGTGCCGTCGTGTCCATGATCATCCGCGACCAGGAGGTGCTGATCCCGAACCAGGAGCTACGGCTCGAAGCCGGCGACCAGCTGCTGCTCGCCGTCCACTCTGGCCTGGTGGAGCGGGTCCAGGGCCGGCTGACGCTCATCAACGAGCACGGCCCCCTGGCCCGCTGGATAGCCTCCGGTCGCAATCGCCGCCGCCTGCTCGACGGCGACTGACAGCCAGGTCTCCCGCGCCTCTGGAGCCCGCGGCATCGGTGCTGAAGGAGGGCAAAGATGTCAACCGATGTTTCAGACGCCATGCAGGACCTCATCCGCCTCCGGCAGCTTCACGAAATCGTGAGCCTCGACTACCGGCGAGGCTTGCGGGCTGTGGCCAATTCTGGAGTCAGCCAGCGCGAGATAGCTCAACGCCTACGAGTCACTCAGCCGACCATCTCCGCGGTGCTCCGCAAAGCCCAGGATCTCCCCCCAGGTCGCCGAGGGATTCTCGGGCGCAGGACCCGCAGAGATCTGCCAGCGTTATGCAGCAGGCCTGATCAGCCGCGACCAGCTGATTGACGAGCTCGCAAGGTGGCCATACACCCCGGTCAAGGACGACGACCCCTACGACTGGCTCGTCGTCGCTCCTCCAGGATCCTGGGAAGAAGTCGATGACGCTCTATACGAAGGCTGGATAGACGACGATATCTACGATGAAGTGATCCAACGCTCCGAGGAGCAGCACAAGGATCACTAGGTCATGCCAGAATCACACATAGAAACAGTCATTGGCTTGTCGCGTCCCGGCCAGGCGCTCGGCATGGATGCTCCCACCGCCTCGATCAAGAATTCACAATGGTTCACAGCAAACGGGAAACCACGCCGACAAAGGCTTATTCTCCATCGGCAGCTGCTTGACACCTATCGCGCCAAATACCCACACGCAGCCCGAGAGGGCCGTGCAGTCGTGCTGGCGGGGCCACCAGGCGCAGGGAAAAGCACCCTCGAAACCGACTTGCAGCGCATAGCTGAGGGCCGACCGCTCGTCGATACATCCCAGATTGCCGCTATGCGCGTCATCGAAACCAGCAGGCCACCGACCTTCCGAGGCAACACCCCTCGGCCGCGGGGAATCGACCGATGATTCTGCCCAACACGCTGCTGCCCTGAGTAACGGGCTGCCGGTGGGGTCCTGCTGGTTTTCCGAAAACTGAAGGTCCTCATCTGCGATGAGGACCTTCACCGTGCGCGAGAGAGGAGTTGAACCTCCACGCCCTTGCGGGCACTGGCACCTGAAGCCAGCGCGTCTACCATTCCGCCACTCGCGCGTCGGGGATGAACTCTAGCACGATGCGACGGACCGCATGCAACTCAGGCCTGACGAGAACACCGCTTCCATCTACCATGTTGTGTCAGGAGGAACGAATGAGCAATAACCAGTGGCCTGGGCCGTACCAGCCCCAGGGAGGCTACCCGCAGCAACCTCAGCAGCCTCAACCGGGCTATCCCCAGCAGCCCCAGCAGGGCTACCCACAACAACCCCAGCAACCGCAGCAGGGGTACGGGCAGCCGGCTCAGGGGCCTGGATACCAGCAGCCGGGGTACTCGCAACCCGGCTACAGGCAACCTGGTTCCGGCTACCAACAACAACCCGGTTATGGACAGCCTGGCTATGGGCAACCTGGCTACGGACAGCAGCCTTATGGCGCCGGCGCCCCCGGGTACGGGCAGCCCGGCCAGGGCATGCCTCCGAAGAAGAACAACAACGGCCTGATCATCGGGCTGATCGCGACGGTTCTGGTGGTCGCCATCGGGCTGGGCGTCTTCTGGTTCATCAACCAGAACAACAATCAACAGGCCACCCCCACGACCAGCACGCAGACCACCTCCACCGGGAAGGCCAGTACGTCCAAGGAGCCAACCTCTTCGCCGACAAAGGAGAGCTCCAAGTCCAAGGATCCGACGCCGACCAGGAGCAGCCGTGCCTCAAACGCACCCGACATGCCTGATTCATTCGGCAATTTCACATTGCAGGATAGGAAGGAAATGGTTTCCACCTACACGAGCTCAGACAATAAATTTTTCGTGGCTTCCTACGGTGCCGGCGCGACAGCAGAACTGACTGCCAACGAGTTCGAGGATCCTCAGACCGTTGACGGCTGGATCTGCGGTACGAGCAGCAGCATGCTCATGTGTGCGGCCGATGCACATTCAGGAGTAGTCGTCACAACGCTGCAGGGTGAGAAATCAGCACCCAAAATCGTGGAAGTCTCCAAAACCTTCCTCGAAGCCTGGAAGTAACCCTTTACATAGTCATGGTCAGGAAGCCATGTTCCGGTGAGGCAACACGGCATGGCAGGCAATAGCAATAGCCCCTGCGAGGCTCACCAGCCCCGCAGGGATCACCACGAGACACAGAGGCAGGGATGAGCAGCAGAGGCCTGGTCGTCAACACCGCCGCCGTGATGACGGCGGTGCTCGTCGGCTCCGGGGCCTGGTGGATCGTTAGCCGCAATGGGGAACCGGCGCAAACGCAGAGTCCGGCTCCCGCGCAGGAGACCAGCAGGCCTGCGGAAGCTCCCCTGATGCCGCAGGCTTTCGGCTACTTCTCGACCGAGCACGCGTCCCCGATCCTGACCAACTATTGGAACGTGGACGGCAGCAACTACCTGATCGCCCTCCACGACAAGATCGCGACGGCGGAGAACGTCATCACGGACCTGAGCTACGCGCAGGTCTTCGACGACTGGACCTGCGGGTACTGGGCGTCCAAGATCAGCTGCGTCACGACTGCCTACAACGGCACCCTCACCACGACCCTGCACCCAGCCACGCCCCTTCCCGAGGCGGCAGAGATCAGTGCAGCCTTCCTGGCCAGCTGGACATAGTGCCCACCCAGCTCCCCACGAAGCATCTTCGGTGAGAAGACCCGCCGATGGGGATGGCAGCTCGCAGAGGGCCTACCATGAGACGCGGGAGGCAGGAATGAGCAACGACCAGCGGTCAGAAGCGGGTGGATCCCACGGTCCGCCAGAGGATCATGCCCACGAGTCGCCGCCAAGGGCCGGCAGTTGCCTGAGAACTCTGTCCTTCGGCATCCTCGCCTTTGCCCTCGGATTCGGCACCTGCTGGGTCCTGACGCACCAGGGACAACCAGCTGCGCTCCCCTCCCAGGACACGACCACCAGCGCCCCCACCCCCACGGTCTCCGAGGCCCCTCCCAGCGCCACTGTCTCCGTCTCCGCGGGGACGACCACCCCCCGGGACTCCAGCCCGGCGCCCACACCCAGCGACGGATCACCCGCCCCCGGCGCCAGCAAGCAGAACCAGCAGCCCAGCAGCTCCGCGAGCACAATCCCCAACATGCCCTCGTCGTTCAACGACTTCAAGAACTCCGCGCCGAACCCCAACATGACCATCTACTACAAGGGAACGGTTTTCTTCCGGGCTCTGTACCTGGAAGGTGACAAGGCGTTCGAGACCATGACCCGGGACTTGAAGAACCCCCAGAGCATCGACGGCTGGACCTGCGGCATCGACGAGTTCGGCGGAGCCAAGTCCCTGAACTGCGTGACCACCACGCATGGTGGGGCGGTCAACACCTCCATGGGGGCCGACGCGGAAGTCACGATCCTGGTGGAAAACAGCAAGGCCTTCGTTGAGGCCTGGAGATAAAAGATCCCCGGCTGTGTGGGTTTTCGGCCCGGCGGCGGCGCTCCGGCAATAGCATCGGTACCGTACCAGCCGTCCGGAGAAAGCAGCCATGAATCATCAGCCCGCCTCACCAGACAACGGACTGCGCGTCGCCTTCGTCACCATGCACACCTCGCCCCTGGAGCGGGCCGGCACCGCGGACGCAGGCGGCATGAATGTGCTGATCGGCGCGCTGGCGCGGGCACTGGGGCTGCTCGGGGTGAGGGTGGAGTTCCTGACCCGCCGCACCGACCCCGGCCAGTCGGACCTGGAGGAGGTGGCCCCGTCGGTGACGCTGCGCCGCCTGCCAGCAGGTCCCCCTTCGCCGCTGCCGAAGAGCGAGATCGACCAGCACATCGACGAGTTCCGGGCTGGGATGGAGGCCTTGGAGCCCTACGACCTGGTGCACTCCCACCATTGGATGTCGGGGGTGGCGGCGCTGCCCGTGGCGCGCGCCTGGGGGGTGCCGCATGTGATGACCTTCCATTCGGTGGCAGCCCACCCGAACTCACCGCTGCGCGATGGCGAACCCCCCGAGTCACCCGCCCGGGTGGACGGCGAAGTGGTGTGCGCGGAGCAGTCGGACCTGGTGCTGTGCGTCTCCCGGCACGAGGCGGCCGTGGTCATCGGGCGGTGCGGCGCAGACCCGGAGCGGGTCCGGATCGTGTGGCCGGGGGTCAACGTGGAGCTATTCCATCCCGCGACAGGCCCCTGGCACCCCCCGGGTGTGCGGCCCGGATACGTCGTGTTCGCCGCGCGTCTGCAACCACTCAAGGCACCTGATGTCGCGATCCGCGCCCTGTCCCACCTGCCCGGCGACATCCGCCCCGACCTGGCGTTGATCGGTGAGACGTCGGCGGACTTCGCGGACTACGAAGCGGAGCTTCACTCCCTCGTCCGCGGGCTGGGCCTGGAAGACCAAGTGCATTTCCTGCACGGCCAGGACCGCGCCAGCCTGGCCCAAATCATCCGCCACTCCTTGGTGATGCTGGTGCCGTCGTACTCCGAAACCTTCGGCCTGATCGCCTTGGAGGCATCGGCGTCGGGGATCCCCGTTCTGGCGGCCGCAGCGGGAGGACTAACCGAGGCCATCTGCAACACCCACACCGGGCTGCTGATCCCCACCCACGACCCCCGCGACTGGGCTGCGGCACTCGCGTCACTACTCACCGACGCCCAGCTGCGCCAGTTCCTGGGCGCGACCGGCAGAGAGCGGGCGCTGACAATGACCTGGTCGCGTTCCGCTGAGAGCACCCTCCGGCAGTACCGTAGGTTGTTGTGAGAATAACCTTCATCCACGCCCATCCCGATGACGAGACCCTCGCGACGGGGGCGCTGATCGCCTGGCTGGTAGCGTCCGGGCATGAGGTGTCGCTGCTGACAGCGACCAGAGGCGAACGCGGCGAGGTGGTGCCGGGCCCGCTGTCACACCTGGCGGACACCCAGAAGCTGGAGGCCCACCGGGAGCGTGAACTGGCCGGGGCGCTGAGGGTTTTGGGGGTCTCGCGTCACGGTTTCCTGGGCGATGCGCCGGGTTCCGGCCGCCGGTACCGCGACTCAGGGATGCGCTGGGTCAGGGAGGGGGTGGCGGGACCCGCTAAGGACGTGGAACCTGGAGCGCTGTGCACAGCAGACCCCGGTGACATAGTGGCGGACCTTGAGTCGTGGATCCGCGACGTCGCAGCCGAACTCGTCATCTCCTATGACAAAGACGGCGGCTACGGGCACCCCGACCACATCCGGCTGCACTACACCGCCGTCGTGGCCGCGCAGCAGCAGAAGGCGGGGTTCGCCTCGATCGTCCACCACCCAGGCAATGGCGTCTACTGGTTCGACCTGCAGCACCTGGAACCCGTCGTGGAGCGGGCCCTGACCCACCACGCCTCCCAGCTGACCACGCACGGCGACGGCACCCTCACCCACTCCGGCGGCCAGCTCGATTCGGTCACCACCTCCGTGGGCCTGCTGCCCTCCGACCAGACCCCAGGGGCTGTAACACTGGTCAATTCGCTGGCTCGCTAGGTCGCCAACCCCAGCCATTCCAGCCGGCCTGAGACCCTGCGCACCGACCCACCGGGCACCAGGACCGGACCCTGCCCGCGCCACGACACCACCAGGTCGTCGACCGCGGCGACGTGCACCTGCCCGGCGAGGCAGCCATGGTTCCTCAGCCAGCTGAGCAGCATCCTGCCCCGGAGGGCATCTGGCTGCGCCACCAGGACTGCGACGTCAAGCGCATCACCCCTGGCGGCCCGGGTGAGGGCCAGCTCCGCCAGCTCGTCGAGGAGGTCGGCATCGCTGCGAGCCAGCCTGGCGGTGCGGGCCAAACCGACGGCGACGTCGCGGCCCAGCTCGGTGCTGAGCAGCGCCAGCACCGACCGGGCCCGGACCCGCGCGAATCGCGGGTCGGAGTTCATCGGATCACTCCACCAGTCGATACCCCACTCCCGGCAGGCGGCCTCGGTCTCGGCGCGCCGGATCCCCAGGAGAGGACGCAGGAACAGCCCACGCCGCGGCGCCATCCCCGCCAGCGACCGGATGCCGGAGCCGCGCAGCAACCCCAGCAGCACCGTCTCAGCCTGGTCGTCGAGGGTGTGGCCCAACAGCACCGGATGCCCGTCACGGGACAGGGCTGCCAGGCGGGCCTCGCGAGCCGCGGCCTCGATCCCGCCGTCACGGCCCACCTGCACCTGTCGCACCTCGGCGGCGACGCCACGCGCCTTGAGCACATCAGCCGTTTGTCCCGCGATCTCCGCGGAACCGGGCTGCAACCCGTGGTCCACCACGATGCACGTCACCTCAGCCGACACGCGCGGCGCAGCCCACGCAGCCCCCAGGGCCAGGGCCATGGAGTCGGCACCCCCGGAGACACCGGCGACGACGGGGCCCTCCGGCAACAGGCCCGCCACCGCCCTGCCGACCTTCAGCGCAGCGGGTCCGAGTTCACGCCGCGCCATGACATCCCTCAGCCATGGACCCTGGCCACCCAGGCAGCGGGGTCGGTGATCTCGGCCAGGCTCGGCAGGTTGGCGGGCACCGCGAAGGCCGCCGCCAGCCCCGACATCCCCACATCAGCTGAGACACGCTGGCAGAAAGCCAGGCCATCGCGATACTGGACGGCCTTGTCAAGACCGGGTAGCAGCCGCAGCCATCCGCTGCTCGTCTGGGTCCTGGCGAAGGCCCGCCGCAACGCCCGCGCCGATGGCACGTGGCGGGCTCCCGCCGCATCCGCCACCAGGTCGGCATGGCCCTCCAGGAGAGTCATGGTGGCGGTCAACGCGTCCAGGTGGCGCTGCCCCTCGGCGGTGGCCAGCAGCGACATCACCCCCCGGCCCGCCCTGATCCCGGAGGCCACATCCACCGGGGAGGGGTCGTCGAGTGAGAGCGCAGCGATCAGGTCCTGGAGGTGTGCGAGCAGCCAGGGCGCCGAGTTGAACTGCACCGCGTGGGTCTGTTCGTGAAGCGCCACCCACAGCCGGAAGTCGCCGTCGGCAAAACCCCGGCTGCGCTGCACCTCGACGATGCCCGGTGCCACCAGCATCAGGCGGTCCGCATAGGGGTCGTACTGGCCGAGCAGTCCCCGTCCCACCGCCGTCAGCATCGCCCCGGCGGCGAGGCCATAGCCGATCCCGCAGAGGAGACGCCGCACGCCCGGTGGCCGCGCCTCAAGAGGCAGCCTGCGCAGCATGTCATCGACCATGCCGCTAGCCCGTCTCGACCATCCGGGACGGTCCACGACCACGACGTCCGCGGCGGCCGGGCCGCTCAGCTGCGAGTACTCGACCGCAAGGCCACCAGCCCGCCGGGCCGCCAGCCTGAGAGCGGCGACGGCGCCCAGCGCCTCCAGGCGCGAGACCCTGGGCCCTGGGTCGCTGCAGAGCCGCTGCACGGCCAGCGCCAGCGGCCACAGGACATGGGGACGGCGCTGCATCAGCAGCCGCACCCCGTGACCAGGCTCGCCGCCTGGTCGCTCCACACCTGGGCCGCCCAGCCGTCGGTGGACCCGTTCATCATGAACGCCATGGCCACCTCGCGCCCGTCAGCGGTCACGGTGGTCCCGGCGAGGGTGGACACCAGCGACAGGGTGCCCGTCTTGGCCCGCACGACGCCGCGTCCCGGCGCGGAGGCCTCGTCCTCGAACCGCTTCGCCAGCGACCCCGATACCCCCGCGATGGGGAAACCCTCCTGCACGATGGACGATTTGGGGGTCGTCATCACGTACCGGACGACCCCAGCCAGCATCGACGCGGTGACATGGTTCTCGCGGGTGAGGCCGGAACCGTCGTGCAGCACCGCGCCCTCATGCCACAGCCCGAGGCTGGTCAGCTCCTCCTGCACGGCCGCGGCCGTGCCCGCGAAGGTCGTGGGTTTCCCGAGCCTGTGGGCCAGCTGCATGCCCAGGACCTCCGTGAAGGAGTTGTTGGAAGCCTCCATCGCGGCCGCGGCCATGGCGTGGACACCCGGCGAGGACACCTTCGCGACCTCCTCGCCGGACGCCGCCGCGCTGGCGGGGGTGCCGTCGACCGCCACGCCCTGCGCGGTCAGCTGGCTGGCGAAGATGCGGGCGGCATCACCGGCGGGGTCGGTGGAGCGGGCCTGGCTGGCGTCCATTCCCTCGTCCGCCCAGAGCGCGGAGATCGGGGTCACCTGGTCACGGTAGCTCGACGGCCAGGTGGTCGCCCACGACTCCTGGAACAGGGAGGCGTCGTAGCCCAGTGTCACCTTCTCCACGCCCTGCGACTTCAGCTTCTGGGCGGTCCTGGCGGCGAGCTCCTCCAGCGAGGCCCGCTTCGGGTAGGCGTCGGAGGCGGCGGAGGCGAGCAGCGGGTCGCCGCCACCCACCAGCACCAGCTGCCCGGGGGCCGGTGAGACGACGGTGGTGTCGAAGGTCTCGGTGCCGTCGAAGACCGACAGCAGGGAGGTGAGCGTCAGCAGCTTCGTGTTCGACGCGGGAACCAGCGGCTGGTCGGCATTCGACGCGGCCAGCACCTCGCCGCTCTCGACGTCGAGCACCTGATAGGCCAGGGTTAACGACCCACCGTCCTGGACGCCCTTCGTGAGCGCCGCGACGTCGAGGGAGTTGATGCGCTGCTCCAGAGTCGCACGGTCGGGCAGCGTGCCCGGAGCGGCCTCGGAAGCCGAGGCGATGGGTCCTGCGGGCGTTGGAGCCGGTGTCGGTGACGGCGTCGCGGAAGCCGGGGGGGTGGGCGCCGGGGTGTCCTCCCCAGCCATGGTAAAGACCGTGCCACGGAAAACCACCACGATGAAAGCGGCCGTCAGCAACGCCCCCACCACCCCCCAGATGATCACAGGACGCCACGGGATGTTGCGGGAGGTCAAATCGGCGCTCCTTCTCCGGTAAAGTGCTTGATCACGGGTCGCCACGAGGCGGCGGTGGATCAATCATAGGAGCGGACCCAGTGAGTGACGACGTCATCGAGAGCATCGAGATCTTCAACCCCGAGAACCGGGTGCTGTTCGACGTCACGGTGGAGATCCCGAAGGGCACCAAGAACAAGTACGAGATGGACCACCTGACGGGACGCATCCGCCTGGACCGGACCCTGTTCACCTCCACCCAATACCCCTACGACTACGGCTTCATCGAAGGCACCCTTGGCCTGGACGGCGACCCCCTCGACGCGATGGTGATCGGCGCCGAACCTACCTTCCCGGGATGCTTGATCGAGTGCTACGCCGTCGCGATGTTCCGCATGACCGACGAGATGGGCGGCGACGACAAGGTGCTGTGCGTGCCGACCGCGGACACCCGCCGCAGTCACCTGAAGGACCTCGACTCCGTGGCTGAGCACATCCTCCTGGAGATCGAGCACTTCTTCAGCGTCTACAAGGACCTGGAGCCCGGCAAGTCCGTCGAGGGAGCCACCTGGACGCACCGCAAGGACGCGGAGGAGGAGATCCTCGCCTCCCTCGAACGAGCCAAGGGCACGCCTTTTGAACACCACCACGTGAACCTGGCGTAACCGCGTCACTCCACATCCGCGATGACCTCAGTACGGGGCCAGCGCCACAGGGTGAAGGGGCTGTGTGACTTGCACAGTTCCACGATCCGAGCACCCAGACCCGTCCGCCAGGTGCCTGCTGGGCCGTGTTCGAAAGTAATCTCTTCACGAAACCCATACGAATGCGCCAGGGTCACGGCTGAGGGTTTGCCTCTGCGTCGCGTCTTCAAAACAGTCCCCGGGGGGGTTCGGATTACTCGCTGGGGAGAAGGAAACACACACCACTCCCTGCTCGGCAGAAGGACCATACCGCATATCGTCAATGAACCACGCGCTGTGTTGCACCACCACCCAAACCTCAAGAAAGAAAAAGGACGCTCCCTTCGGGCACCACTCACGTGAGCTTGGCGTAAGAGCCCAGCGTCTTGGGGGTTTCCGCGACCTCGACCGCAGGCTCCCAGCGTGCCACAAGGCGGCCCAGCGGTGACCTCTCCCTGCCCTACAATCGTTTTAAACCCCTAGTCACACCACAGGACGGCAAGTCCAGCCTGCATACCCAGACCGGAAACAACCCAACAGGCCGCGGCATTCGGCCGGCAACAAACAGCAAAAACAAAAGAAAAAGGAGTACAGTGCAGACCTTCAAGCTGCGCCATCGCGCAAAGGGCAGGACACTACTGGCGATACTGATCTCAGTGATCTACATCCTGGCAGACGCGGCCTTCGGGTACATGATCTTTCCCTACATCAATGTGCACTACCGCCGGGGATCCAATACCTTCGCATATCTCGTGGTCCTTCCCCTCATAGGGCTGCCTTTCCTCGTGTCTCTTCTCTATCCCTCCTATACGGTACGGATCGACGATGAGACCGTCCTTGTTTCCGACGGCAAGAAGGAGCTGCACCGGGTCGCTCGCCGGGATATCGCACACGTGCGGTTGCACAACAAGAACAAGCACCTGGACATATACCACCACTCGGGCACGATGCTGCTGCGCCTGGAGCCGTTGTTTTGCAATCTGAAATGGGTGAATGCCAAGATGAATGCGATCGTCGATCATCTGCGTGACCGCTTCGGAGGCTCTGAGACACAGGCCAGGGTAAGGGCCTACGTCGAACGTTACATCGACTTCCCGGAGCAGTAGACCATAGCTGGGACCTCCTGAGACGCCGGGAATTGGCGTAGGGTTTCGGTTCGTGACTGATCCGGTGATCCTGGCCAGGGGGCTGCGTAAATCGTACGGGCAGTTCGAGGCGGTGCGAGGAATCGACTTCGAGGTAGCACCTGGCACCTCTTTCGGGCTGCTGGGCCCCAACGGCGCGGGCAAGTCCACGACGATGCGCATGATCGCCGGGGTCTCCCACCGCTCCGGCGGGCAGCTGCGCATCCTGGGGATGGATCCCAACGAGCAGGGTCCCCGGATTCGCGCCCATCTGGGCGTGGTACCGCAGAACGACAGCCTCGACGACCAGCTGACGGTCCGCGAGAACCTGATCTTCTACGGCCGGTACTTCGGGCTGCCGAAACGCTGGCTGGCCGCGAAGGCAGAGGAGCTCATCGAGTTCGCGCAGCTCACCGAGAAGCGCAACTCGCGCGTCGATGACCTGTCGGGCGGCATGAAACGCCGCCTGACGATCTCCCGGGCGCTGGTCTCCGACCCGCGCATCGTGCTCCTGGACGAACCCACCACGGGCCTGGACCCGCAGGCCCGTCACATCCTGTGGGACCGGCTGTTCCAGCTGAAGGAGAAGGGCACCACCCTGGTGCTGACCACCCACCACATGGACGAGGCCGAACAGCTCTGCGACCGGCTGATCGTCATCGATCACGGCCAGATCGTCGCCGAGGGCACCCCACCGGGCCTGGTGCGGGAGTACGCGGGCCGTGAGGTTGTGGAGCTGCGGTTCGGGTCCACCCGCAACGCCAGCGCCGCCGCGCAGCTGAGCGGGGTCGGTGACCGCATCGAGACCCTGCCGGACCGGGTCCTGATCTACGCCGCCGACGGTGAGGGTGCGCTGCGCGCCGTCCTGGAACGCGGCCTGGAGCCGAACTCGTCGCTGGTGCGGCGCTGCTCGCTGGAGGATGTGTTCCTGCGGCTGACGGGGAGGTCGTTGATTGACTGAGACCCAGGCTGTGATGCATCACGATGCCCAGGCGGCGCGGGTCGCGCGCTGGGGCGCTTTCTATCACGCCCGCAATGTGGTGTTGCAGCTGCGCGCCTGGTGGGTGAGCCTGTTCGCCATCGGAACCATCGAGCCGCTGCTGACGGTGCTGGCGCTGGGTGTCGGCCTGGGTGTGGTGGTGGACGCCGCCAGCCCCGGGGCGCTGGGCGTGCCTTTCCTGCAGTTCGTGGCGCCTGCGCTACTGCTGTCGACCACGGTGCATGCCGCGCAGATGGAGAACACCATCGGGGTGTACGCGGATTTCAAATGGAACGAGCTGTACCAGGCAGCGGCCTCCACCCCGACCACACCGTCGCAGCTCGCGGAGGGGCACTGGCTGGGATCGACGGCACGCTACGTGATCGAATGCACCACTGTGCTGGCGGTGCTGCTGCTCTTCGGCGCCGTCACGCCCGCCGGCGCGCTGATCCTGCTGCCGGTGGCGGTATTGACGGCATGGGCGTTCGGCAATCCGGTGATGGCGTGGACGTCCTGCCTGCACCGGGACCGTGGCCAGTTCTCGATCTTCTCCCGCCTGGTGGCGCTGCCGCTGACGCTGTTCTCCGGCACCTATTTCCCCCTCGACGTGCTGCCCGGGTGGCTGCACCCCATCGGCTGGGTATCGCCACTGTGGCACGGGGTGAACCTGGCCCGGATCTGGACCCTCGGGCAGGCCGCCCCCGCCTGGCTGCCCGCGGTGCACATCGCCTATCTGACGGCGCTGACCGTCGGCGGGCTGCTGGTCGCACGGCGGATCTTCCATCTGCGGCTGACGGGGGTCCTGCCCCGCCCTGGCAAGGAACACACCAGGAACAGGACGCGGACAGCACCCGTGACGTCTTCCGTGGGTGAGCTGGCGGACGGCCAGTCCCTGCTGCAACACCCCCGGACCTCACCGGCATTCCTCACGGTCGCCGCCCGGGGACTGAAGGCCAATTGGGGAGCGAACAGCCTGCTGATGGCCTCGGGGGCTGTGGAACCGGTGCTCTACCTGCTGGCGATGGGTCTGGGACTCGGCACATTGGTCGGCCAGGTGGGACCGGGAGTCAGCTACGCGGCCTGGATCGCACCCGCGCTGCTGGCGAGCTCCGCGATGATGGGCGCGGTGATGGACGCCACCTGGAACGTGTTCATGAAGCTAAAGTTCGACAAGCTCTACGAGGCGATGCTGAGTACCTCGCTGGGACCGTTGGACGTCGCGCTGGGTGAGATCTGCGTCGCCCTGGTGCGCGGCGGCAGCTACGCTGTGAGCTTCGTCGCGGTGATGGTGCTGCTGGGGCTGGCGGGGTCGTGGTGGGTGCTGCTGGCGATCCCGGTGTGCCTGCTGATCGCGCTCGGGATCGCGGCCATCGCGATGGCGGCGACGTCGTTCTGCCGGACCTTCCAGCAGATGGACTGGATCATGCTGGCGCTAATGCCGATGTTCATGTTCTCCGGCACCTTCTATCCCGTCGACGTCTATCCAGAGCCGATCGCCGCGGTGGTGAAGTGCCTGCCGCTGTGGCATGGCATCGAGATGCTGCGCGACCTGAACGCTGGAGCAGTCAGCTGGGGCACCGCCGGTCACGCCCTCTACTTCGCCGCACTGGCCGCGGTCGGAATATGGCTGGCAGCCATCCGGCTGAAAGCACTCTTCCTGAGGTGATCTTCCATTGGTAGACCCGACGAAACAGCCATACGACCAAGGAGCTGGCGGAGACTTTTCAGAGTTCCTGGACAAGATAGCCTCGGCGCTTCAGCCCACGGCCCCGCACACGGCGGCGATGATGAAATCCGTCCACGCCGGGTACCTTGCACGCACGCAGCAGGGGGCACCAGGAATTACCCCTGAGACCCTCATATCGGATTTGGTGAGGTTACTCGCCAGTCTTGAGATGAGACTGGCCGAGGTCGGGAAAACATTGCCAGACCACGAGAAGTAAAAAGGCGAACCAGAGATTCCGCCAGGGAGCGCGGTGGTGAAATGCCTGCCGCTGTGGCATGACACACTTGACCTCATGCCGTCCTATCTGCTGCTTCGTCACCCGTCTGCGAACCGCGTCTACGCGGGTGAGGCGGCTGCCCTGACCGCCGCCGAGCTGGAGATCACCGCGCCCTTCGCGTCCGGGATCGGACAGGCCGAGGTGGCCGAGGTCAACTACCTGGCCTTCGATGCCGACCCCCTGGGGCGCGACGAGCTGGCGGCGATCGCACGGCAGTCGGCGGCGTTCGCGCTGTTCGAGCGTTCTGGCGACCTGCTGCGGCCCGTCGGCCTTCCCCAGGTCGATCTCCTGGACGACGACCTGGTGACCATCCCGAAGTACCAGGGCAAGACCAACGAGCAGTTCACCCGGTTGCTGCTGAACGTCACCGTCGCAGCCGCGCGCCGACCCAGGCCGTACCGGGTGCTGGACCCGATGGCGGGGCGCGGCACCACCGTCTCGACGGCGCTGCTCGCGGGCTGTGACGCCTTCGGCGTGGAGGCCGACGACAAGGCCTTCGATGCGATGACCGCCTTCTACAAGACCTATCTGCGCCGCAAACGCCTGAAGCACAAGGCCGACGTCACGCCGGTCCGGCGCGATGGCAAGCGCATCGGCCGGCGTTTCGACGTGCGCATCAACCTGGGCAAACGGGAGCTGCTGGCGACGGTGTTCACCGGCGACGCCCGTTCGTCGGGGTCGCTGTACGGGAAGAAACGTTTCGACGCGATCGTCACCGATGCCCCCTACGGCGTGGTGCACGGAGCCGCCTCGGGCGGGCAGCGGTCGCGCACCCCGGAGCAGCTGCTCCGAGAGACGATCCCGGTATGGTCCGGGCAGCTGCATCCGGGAGGGACGCTGGGCATGAGCTGGAACACCCTCGGGATGCCCCGCGAGAACCTGGCGGCACTGCTGGAGTCAGCAGGCCTGGAGGTCATGGCGGGGGGCGCATGGGAGCATTTCGCGCACCGCGTCGACTCCTCCATCCGCCGCGACCTGATGGTCGCGAGAAAGCCGGCGACCTGAGCCAGGGCGTCTTCGAGCCCTAGCAAGAAGAATGCGTCTTCATAGCAGACCGGGAGGAATGCCATGACAGATTTGAAAGTTCATCCCAAGAGGGCCTGGCGGCCATCGTCGCCTGCCTGGATCCTAGTTCCACTGTGCGCCAGTGTGGTTGCCTACTACCCCGCCTTGCCCGTCTCCCTGATGCTGACGCTGGTGGCTTTGGTCATGACTTTGCTGACCCCACCCGGCGCGCCATACAGGCGCCGGTATCTCTGGATGGTCGGGGTGTGGACACTACTGCAGTTAGCGGGCATAGCGGTTGGCTTCTCGCTCTGGTCTTCCTTTTCCGAATCCGCCAGGTAAAAGAGACCTCGAACAGGTACTTCGGCCCGACCGCCAAAGCCTCGCTTTGCGGTAGCGCTACCCGCCAAGGATGGTGTCCGCAGCTCCCGCTGTCTTCGCTAGTGAGCTTCGATTTGGCAGAACCTCTAGACTCGGCCCATGCGACGACTTGTGCTGATGCGCCACGCGAAGACCCAGGCAAGCCACCCCCGGGGAGACCACTCACGGGAACTGCTGCCCGCAGGCATCCAGGATGCTCAGGAAGCGGGGGTGCTGCTGCGCGAACTCGGTGTGGAGCACGCACTGGTCTCGACCGCCACCCGGGCCCGGCAAACTTTCGCAGCCCTCGGCCTTGAGACTCCCGCCGAGTATCTCGACGACCTCTACTACGAGGGCGCCGACGCCCTGATGCGCCACATCGGCGAGACCGACCCCACCGTCACCGGGCTGCTGGTCGTCGGGCACGCACCCACCGTCCCCGCGCTGGCTGCCCAGCTCAGCCAAGCCGCCGGCCCCGGGCAGGCCGACCGCCTGGGGAGCTGGTACCCCACAGCCACCTTCACGGAGTTCACCTTCGACGGCGACTGGATCGACCTCGCGACCTTCAGGCTGGACAACATCCAGCTGGCGCGAGTGGAACGACGCTGACTCCGACAGAAACCGAGTACCAAGCCACGTCGTAACAGAGCCAGGCAGGGCAGCGGAACATCGGCCACCCCTTGACATTTGCAAAAGCAAATTGTAGATTCGCGATTGCGAATACGGAGCAAGGAGGTAAGCCGATGACCCGATCCCACCGCATAGCAGCAGCCTGCGGGGCCATGCTGCTGGCCTCCATCCACTGCCCCGCCCCGACTGTCTCCTACGCAGACGATGCCCCGCCCAAGATCTTGCTCATGCTGGATGCCTCCGGTTCGATGAAGGACCCCGACCCCTCCGGCGGCAGCAAGATGGACGCCGCCAAGAAGGCGCTCACCCACAGCCTCGACGCCATTCCCGCCAATGCCCAGGTGGGTCTCAGGGTCTACGGGGCGGACAACGACGGCGGCAGCAGCTCAGGGGCGTGCACCGACTCCCGGCTGGCCCGTCCGGTCGCCGCGCTCGACAAGTCCGGCTTGACCAGCGCCATCAATGAGTTCCAGCCCCGCGGCGACACCCCCATCGCATACTCCCTCAAGGAGGGTGCCAAGGACCTGGGGGATGACGGCAAACGGCATATCATCCTCGTCTCCGACGGCGAAGAGACCTGCTCGTCCGACCCCTGCCAAGAGATCCGGGAACTAGTGGCAGGAGGCATCAGCCTCCAGATCGACACCGTCGGATTCGGCGTTGAAGACAAAGCCCGCCAGCAGCTGAGCTGCATCGCCGAGGCGGGCGGCGGTTCCTACTACGACGCCCAGGACGCCGGCGCCCTGGACTCGACCCTCCAGCACCTCAGCACCCGCACCGCCCGGCCCTACACAGTGGCGGGAACTCCGGTGCACGGCACCGCCACCAAAGAGGAAGCACCCACCCTGACGGCAGGCCAATACACCGACGTGTCGAAGCCGGCACAACCCAAGAATGATGACCGGTACTACCGGATCAAACGGCAGTGGAAAAACTCCACCATCCGCGTCAGCGCGGTGTCCCGGATGCCAGGAGTAGGTTTAATGGACTCCATCGTCAGAGCTAACTGGAGTTTTGAGCTGTCTACCCCCGACGCCACGACATGCAGCAAATCAATGACTGGCGCCGCTGATAGCGATAAAGCCGGGGTCATGATGTCAGCAACCATGCTCGCACTCCAGCGGGACCCCCACAAGGAAACACCAAGCTCCGAGGAGACGAAATGCGCCGAGGCCGACGAACTGGTCTACAAGGTGAGTCGCCCCAGCGCCTCACAAGACAAGAACGAAAACCCCTTTGAGATCCGGGTACTGGAGGAACCACCCGCCGACAACGCCGACCAGCTCCCGGCCGGGATCTCCGAGGTCCCCCAGGCGAATTCAGATTCAGTCACCTCGCCAGCCTCCGGCACCCCCCAAGCGATCGTAGGGGGAGCCAGCTTCAATGACGCCACCGAGCTGCCTTCAGGAACCTACAGCACCGAGGTGATCCCAGGCGAGAAGCTCTTCTTCAAGACCCGGATCGACTACGGCCAGCAGGGCATCTTCTCCCTGGATAGCCTAGAGCTCTCACAGGCATCCATAGCCAACGCCCCCGGCATCGGCGAGTCGGCTTCCGTGGCATCAGATGTCTATGCCCCAGATTTCACCAAGATGAACTCCTCCGATAAGAAGTCGACTGAATATTTCGTTTCCGAGAAAAATGGAGTAGCCCATCCGGAGCCGACAATCAATCAGGTACCCGAGGTGCGCTTCCGGAACCGTTGGGACTCACCCACGATGTCTGACGACAAGAGCCAGGGATTCTCGATGGGTGGCTATTACTATTATGTTCTTGGTCTCGCCCCGGACAAGTTCTTGAAAGGCCAGCCTGGGAAGATCAACTTCTCCATCAAGGTCTCCGGCGACGCCGCTGGGCAGCCGACATCTACAATCTCACCCTCCCCCAACGAAAACGGCGAGGACACATCGCGATACCACGTCGCGGATCCCACGAAGCGGTTGCTGTTTGCCACGGGCGGCGGGCTGGTGGTATTCGGCTGCGGCGCAGCGATCTACGCGCTGCTGCGGCGCCGGCGTCGGAACATGTGACTCGGGACGCTGATGAATTGCCGGACACACCGAGCGCCGAGAGCCCAGCGCGAGTTATTGTGCAGGGTACAGCAGCATCACCCGCCCAGAACCAGACCGGCCTGCGCTGGGGATTCGCAGTAACAGGCTCCAGTGCGTAACTACACATAAGCGAAAGGGAGACGGATGAGCCTCTTGCGTCGTCTGCTCGCCACTAGCGGAGCTCTACTGCTGGTCTCTGCCAGCGGGTCAGTCATGCCCCCAGCCCACGCGGATGACCCCACAGACAAGCCGGTACACGGCACCTCCGAGCAGGCTAACGCCCCCATGCTCACTGCGGGCCGTTACACCGACGCCTCCCCTGCCTCAGACCCGAAGAAGACAGAACTGCACTACCGGGTCAAACGGCAGTGGAAGAACTCGTCAATCCGGGTAAACGCCATCGTCCAGAAACCCGATGAAGGTGGCTCAGCATCTAATGGTGGAACTGTCTGGCGTTTCGAGCTATCTACTCCCAATGATGAGCTGTGCGATTCCTCAAGCGGGAATGCCGTTGATCGTGAGAAACCCGGACTTCAGTTATCAAAAACCCTGCTGGCGCTCCAGCTGGATCCCAAGAAGACCAGCCCAGAGGCAACGGAGAAAGTCTGCGCCGGAGCCGATGAGCTGATCTACAAGGTGGGGGTGGAGCGCTTCCCCGGGGCGAAAGGGGAGATGCCCTTCGAGATCCAAGTGATCGAGGAACCCCCAGCCGAGAACGCCGATCAGCTCCCGGCCGGAGTCCCCGAGGTGCCCAAGGACGGCTCCAGCTCACCGGCTCCCAAGGGCACCGACACCCCACAGCCAGTCACCGGGGGAACCAGCTTCGATGACGCTGTGGAACTGTCCTCGGGATCCTACGCCGTCCAGGTGACGACGAACGAGAAGGTCTTCTGCAAAACCCGGATCGACTACGGCCGCCAGGGCACCTTCTCCCTCGACCAACTGGAGCTCTCACAATCGCTGATAAACCAAGCCGGGAATCTCACCATGGTGAACGTGATACCTGACGTCTATGCCCCGGATTTCAGCCAGATGAACTCCAATAAGTCATCTGGAGTCAGCAATTATTCCGTCTCCATGGAGTCTGGGGTAGAGCAGAAGGATCCCGTGATCAATCAAGTGCCCGAGGTGCGATTCCGGAATCGCTGGGACTCACCCACAATGTCTGACGACAAGAGCCGGGGGTTCTCGATGAGCGGGTACTATTACTACGTCCTGGGCACAGAGAGCACAGCCCAGTTCCTGAAGGACCAGGCCACGAAGATCTACTTCTCCATCAACGTCGCAGGTGATGTCACCGGCCAGCCGACGACAACAGCCACCGCCTCCCCCACCGGCGGCACCGCCTCACAGGATGACCAGTCAGCAGGCACGTCCACAAAGCTGGGGCTCCTCGTCGCCGGCAGCGGCCTGGTGGTGCTCGGCGGCGGCGGGGTGACCTACACGCTCCTGCGACGCCGGGGCTAACGCCGCTTAGAGCGAGGCCCTGCCACAACTCCTGCGGATCGCCACGCCAGGCACTGTCTTCCCTATACCGGTCCGGGTTATTGTGCATGAAGTCTTCGAGTGGGACTGCCCGCCGGAGGCGGCCAACCAACACTGGAGATTCGCAAGAGCAAACTCCAGTCTTCTGTACATAGCGAAAGGGAAATGGATGAGTCTCTTGCGCCGAATATTAGCCACCGGCGGAGCTCTACTGCTGGTCTCCGTCTGCGGACCACCCACGCCCCTGGCACACGCGGACGGCTCCACAGAAAAACCAATAAGCGGCACCTCCGAAAGCGCCAGCGCCCCTATTATCACGGCGGGTGAGTACGGTGATAAATCGCAGGGCTCGGACTCAGATAAAACAGCATTGTATTACCGCGTCAAAAGGCAGTGGAAGAACTCGACGATCCGGGTCAACACCGTCGCTCGCATGTCCAAGTCGGACTACTCAAAATATGGCGATAGAGGCATTTGGCATTTTGAGCTGTCGGCCGGTGACGAACAATGCGGCTCTGTGGGCGGGGACAGCATCCAGGACAGGAAGACGGGGACTCTGGTCTCGCAGACCCTGCTGGCACCCCAGCTGGATCCCAAGAAGGCCAGCCCGGACCCGAAGGAGAAGGCCTGCGCTGAAGCCGACGAGCTGATATACAAGGTGGAACGCCTGCCCGGGACCGGCGGTGAGAGGCCCTTCGAGATCCGGGTAGTCGAGGAGCCCCCAGCTGACAACGCCGATCAACTCCCAGACGGGATTTCCGAGGTGCCCGACAATAAATCCGGTTCGTGGTCCTCCCCGGCCTCAGGGACTCCCCAGCAGGTCACCGGAGGCCTTGGCTTCGATGACGCCGTCGAGATCTCCTCAGGGACCTACAGCACGGAGGCGCCCGCGGGGAAGAAGATGTTCTTCAAGACACGAATCGGCTACGGCCAGCAGGGACTCTTCTCCCTCGACAGCCTGGAGCTCCCGCAGAGGGTGATCAACAACGCCAAAGAGACGAGCGTGGCATATGTGGCATCCGACATCTATGCCCCGGATTTCAGCCAGATGAATTCCTCAGCGGTAACGGCCACCAGATTCCCCTTTTCTGAGAAGACGGGCGTGGTCCAGCAGAAGCCAGAGTTCAGAGTGGTCCCTGAGGTGCGGTTCCGGAATCGCTGGGATTCGCCCGCAATGTACTTCGGCGAGAGCCGGGGATTCTCTATGGACGGGTATTACTACTATGTGCTCGAGATGGGGAGCACACACAGCTCCCTGGATGGGATATCCGCAAAGATCAACTTCTCCCTCAATGTGTCAGGGGACGTCTCCGGCCAGCCGAGAACAACAGCCACCGCCTCCGGTGGGGGCACGCCCTCCGCAGAGGACTCCACGAAACTGGGGCTCCTCGTCGCGGGCAGCGGCCTGCTGCTGCTGGGAGGCGGAGGCGTGACCTATGTGCTGCTACGCCGCCGGCGCTGAGGACTCGTCATGGGGAGGGCGGGAACCAAGGTGGGCCCCTGCGGAGCAGCTCAGTGGCTCACCTTGTACACCTCAAGTTCGTCGAACCGCGCTACCAGCGTCGCGTGATCCAGAGCACCACTGACGGTGGCGCGCTGTCGGTATGTCTCCTGCCGCAGCGGCAGGGTCAGCACCACGTAGTCGATGTCTCTCCAACCGTTGGTCAGATAGCTGTCAACCTCGGTGTCACTGTTGGGTTTCTGGTACCAGATGACGTTCTTGCGGGGACGGCCCGCGATGATAAGGTCGAACCACAACGAGTTGTCAACGATCGTTATGTCGTCGGCTGTGGTGTTTGCCAGCAGCCATTCTTTGGCCTGCCGATACTGGGACACCTTGTCCTCGACAAGATACTTCTGACTCTTAGTCACGGCCAGACCCGCCGTCCCCGCCACCGCGGCGGCAAGCACAACGATCAGGCCCGCCCGCACGGCCCGGCCCACGCGCAGCTTGCGCAGTAACGCCAGCAGCCGAGCGGAGCACAACGCCACCGCCAGCGCCGAGGGCCAGATGAGACCCACCGGGTAGGGACCTGGCAGGTATCCGCCCCTCACCACCACTGCCCACAGCACAGCCAGCAGCAGTGAGAGTGGCCGGAGACGAGACCATCTGACGATCAGCAACGCGGCCACCACCCCGGCAAGCAGCACGATGCCGTCCGTCTCAAGCCACGACGCAACCTTGAGCGCCACGTCGCTGGTCGGGTCGAAAATCGACCCCGATGACTCACGCGACACCAGCTGCCAGCGCAGAGCCCACTCCAGCGACAAATGCCCTGGGCCATCGAACAGCTCATTCTTCATGAGGGCGAAAAGTATGTATGCCAGCCCCATACCGGTGACAAGCCACAGATAGATCGGCACCACATAGCGGCGGTGCGACCGGGCCGATTGCAGTAGCGACCAGAAGATGGCCGGGGCGAACAGCAGAGTCGTCTCTTTGGTGAGCACCGCACAGGCCAGCAGGATCGCGCTGACTGCGAAACGTGACAGCCGTTGTCGCCTGTCAAGTGCCAGCAGCCAGGCACCCAGCAGGAAAGGGGTAGCGATGTTGTCCAGCAGCACCAGCCGGCCCCAGTCCATCATCACTGGCGACGTGCTGAACAACACCGGCGCAATCACGGCTGCCCAACGTGGTGCGGACAACCGCCGCGCCAGCGCATACAGCAGGACGCACGACATCACGTGCACCACCAGCATCGCGATCCGTCCAGCAACCCACTCGTCTATGCCGAACAGCCGGAACGGCTGGTTCCAGGCTGCCAGCAGCATCCATCCCAGCGGGGGATGGTCGTACCAGTACGTGTAGTGCGACAACTCACCGTGAGTCGCGAGCGCCCACGCCTGCGAAACGTAGGTCCCTTCGTCGTCGAACGGCATGGGCGAGCGCAGCATATTCCAGGCGTGCAGCACAGCCGATCCAATCAGCACCGGAAGCAGCCATATGAGGTCACGTACCGCTCTCTTGGACAGTCGCACTTTGCGGCGGGCTGGTGGCTCCTCCGAGACCCGCTCGTACAGGTCAGGCTCCAGCTCAGCCAAGGTCTGGGATTGGGCAAGTCGTTCCAACTTCACAGCCGCCGTTTTCATGCGAGTTCCCGTTCCTGCTGGCTTCCGCGCTCCTGCCCCGTCGCTGGAACTTGCAGATGCGCTCCGATATGCGCCGTCTTCTCCCACGAGATGCGCCCAAAGGCCATGCGCCAGCACGCCCGTACGGCAGCGAATATGAGCAACGCCTGGTATGGCGCCAGGCCAATCAGCAGGAACAGATAGTGACGGATCCCAGGTCGCCGCCCCACGATCTGCCCCAGGTCATGCAGCCCAACGCATTCCACAAAAAGCGTCGCGAGCATCGGCAGGATGGGCATGAAAGTCAACAACGACCACCCGTCTGGCAAGGGTATGAAAAACATTGACCCCAGCGACAGCAACAGCAATGGGCCCGAGAACGCAATCAGGAAGGGAGTCAGCAGCGTGACCACAGCCAGCATCCGCTGCGATCGTTCTGGAAGTCGCCGCCACTCCCCCTTGCGCAGCACCTGGATGAACCCCTGATTCCATCGCGTGCGCTGTTTGATGAACTGCTTTACGGTGACCGGCGCTTCTTCACGCGTAACTATTTCTGGATCATATATTACCGAGACGGGCAAGCCATGACTTGATAATCGCACCCCAATCTCACAGTCTTCGGCAAGGCAGTCGGAATCCCACCCGCCAAGTTCACACACAACCCGGCGGCGCATAAAGACCGTATTGCCGCCAAGGGGAATGAAGTCATGCTCCCCCTGGAAAACCAGTCTGCTGCGGAACCAGAAATAATATTCCAGCGTGTTACGTAGCGTGTACCATTTCGACCAAAAGTTAACCAGCTGCACGCCCGCTTGGACGGCGGCCGACCGGTCCTCAAGCATGGTGCGCTCCACCGCTTTCAGCAGCCCAGGGTGCACGACATCCTCAGCATCGAAGATGCCGATCACGTCACCACGGCTGTGTTCCAAGGCCGTGTTGAGGGCTTTGGGCTTCGACTTCTCCTCGTGATAGTCGACGATCACCCGGATTATCCCTGGGTGGCGGGCTGCAGCCTCCTCCGCCACCTGGGCGGTGCCGGGGTCGTCATGACCGACGATGACCAGAACCTCGTAGTCAGGATGGTCAAGCGAGGCCAGGCCATCAAGCGTGGCCCCGATTACCGCTTCCTCGTGCCGAGCCGGCACGAGGAGAGTAAACGAGAGCTTGCCCTCAGGCGCGGCACCCGAGGCTACGGGCCGGTGATAGTCCCGCCACGCCCAAAGCATCGCCCCAAGAGTAAATGTCGACAGCACAAACAAGTAGCCTGATGCCAACACCACAAGAAGCCACAGAACAATATTTACAGACACGGCCAGAACCTCCCAGACCAAGTCACCGGGACGGGTGCGCCCCGAAAGAATCCGGAGTCAAGCACCGATTAATAGTTCTGCCGACCCCCCTTATAAGGCATCAGCTTAAACACTGCAATCCCGGAGCGCAACCCTCCAGTGGCCGACACGGCATAAATACCTCATAACGCCTAGTCAACAATTAATTCACAAGCGAACTTCGGACTGGATTAGGCGACGGCAGACCGCTCTCACAGCGCGCTCCGCACCTGCTCAGAGCTAATGGCGCACTCCAGCCTGAGTCCCGTTCCTGAGTCGCCGCCACAGAGGGAGGAACATTCATGCCCATAGGTTAATTGACCTTGGCGAACAGCATCGCCACCTCAAATATTACCTATGAATACGCCTCACCGTCAAGGTTTACTCACCTTGAAGCGATATGGATTTCATGAGGCTTATTCATAGGGGTGTTTTGGCTTTCCCCAGCTAACACTTTACCCGAGGG
>ERZ773075.109-NODE-109-length-69766-cov-45.9922_pt1 | contig 69766 bp, 52 predicted proteins | sample MGYA00580614_ERZ773075 | MGnify/ENA primary metagenome ERZ773075 (study PRJEB29015, sample SAMEA2738021) | human oral metagenome | biome: human oral; feature: human-associated habitat; material: dental | place: China | collected 2043 ...
CTCGAGCCGTGACAGCGTTCCTGGCCCGACGGAACAGGGAACGCTAAACCTACGCTGCCCAGCCCGCTCACCGTCGCCCGATACCGCGATAGTTCCAGCCGGCCGCCTTCCACGCCTGCGCATCCAGGCAGTTGCGTCCGTCGATCACGCAACGGGTGCGTGCCAGGTCGGCCACCTGGGCGGGATCGAGGTCCCGGTACTCGCGCCATTCCGTTCCAATGAGGACGAGGTCCGTACCCTCTAGGGCCGAGTGTGTGGACAGGACGACCTCGTACGGGTGATTCGACCGCTCCGCGAGGATCGGGCCGGCGGCAGGGTCGTGCACGACGACCCGCTTGGCCAGGCGCGCCAGTTCCACGGCGAGATCCAGTGCGGGGGAGTTGCGCATGTCGTCGCTGTCCGGTTTGAAGGCCGCTCCGAGCACTGTCACCGTGGCCCCGGTCAGGTGGTCGCCCAGGAGCTCCCTAGCCGTGCGGATGACACCGGCTCGCATAGTGTCATTCACCTTGTCCACCTCGGCGAGGAAGGTCAGGGCATCGCCGACGCCGAGCTCGTCGGCCCGAGCCCGGAAAGCACGAATGTCCTTGGGTAGGCAGCCTCCGCCGAATCCGATACCGGCGCGCAGGAAACGACGGCCAATACGATCATCCATGCCGATCGCCTGGGCCAGGGCCGTTATGTTCGCCCCTGCGGCGTCGCAGACCTGGGCCATGGCGTTGATGAAGGAGATCTTCGTGGCCAGGAAGGCGTTCGCGCTGATCTTGACCAGCTCGGCAGTCGCATAGTCCATGAGGAGGCGAGGGGTGCCGGAGATTAGGATTTGCTCGTAGACCGCGTCCATTGCCTCCTGCGCCTTGGAGGCGGCACCCGGATCGTCTGGAAGTCCATAGACCATGCGATCCGGGCGCAGCGTGTCCTGCACGGCGAAGCCCTCCCTGAGAAACTCAGGATTCCACACCAGCAGCGCTCCGGTCGGCTCGATCGTCTGGGCCAGACGGGAGGCGGTGCCGACGGGCACCGTGGACTTGCCCACGACCACCTCAGGGCCGCTGGTGCAGTGCCCCAGATGGGGGAGCATGGAGGTGACCGCTGCATCGACGTAGGTCATATCCGCCGCCCCGGACTCCGACTGCGGGGTGCCTACACCGATGAAATGGATCTGAGCGCCTTCTATGGCGGAGAAGTCCTGAGTGAAGGTCAGGCGTCCGGCTTCTACGTTGCGAGCCAGCAGGTTCTCTAACTCGGGTTCGAAGAATGGGGGTTGGCCATTACTCAGCAGCTCCACCTTGTGAGCATCAACGTCCACCCCTACCACATCATGTCCCAGCTCCGCCATTGAGGCAGCATGAACAGCGCCGAGATATCCGCAACCAATCACTGACAAACGCATAGCAAAAGACTAGGCAGGTATGCAGGGGGTATGTCTACCCCTGCGCCCGTAAGGGTCCTTGGTGAATTCCTCAAATATTTCACCAACTATTAGGATGTACTCATCGAATTCTGATTCGGCGCTCATTCGGTTCGTGAGTATAGAGGGGGTGAGATATACTCTGGGCTCAGAATAAACGTTTAAAGGAAAATCTTTAAAATGTATGCCGGTGCCTCTATGTGTTGCCGTGCAGGAGTGGGTGGCGGGCCGCTGGGCAGTGCTCGGAAGGCCGGTGTGAGTGTCCGGTGCGAGTGGGTGTCGCCATCTCGGCTAGATTAGGGCCGGCCAGGGGCGTTTGAGAGCGCGCCTACCCAGTCCGCCGCGTCGAGTAAAGGATGGCACAGTGCCCGCAGGTGATGACTCCAAGCAGACCACGCCGGGTGCCGCCCTTGGTATCCCCGAGGGTGTCACGGGGGAGGATGTCGTTGATGCCGTCTTCGGTGGGAGTGGGGTCGACCCCGAGCTGCTGCCCTATCTGGAGGCTGTGGGCTCCTCTGACCTTGCGGGCGCAGAGAGTCTGACCGTCTCCGTCTCTGACCTCCAGGAGGCGAGCGCCCAACAGGAGGTGGATGCCGAGACCCAGGATCGCGAGGATCTTGAGGCCCTGCGTGAGCTCGTCGCCGCCAACATGATCCCCGGGGGTGACACCGACCGCCTCGAGGAACTCCTTGCCGAGATCGACGCTGACGACTCCGATGACTGGGAGCCCCGGCTCCCCGATGCCCCCGAGGAGGAGCACCTGCGGGAGCTGGAGGCTGCTGCCCGCGCCGTCGAGGTCTCCGCCCGCATGCGCGAGGTTGAGGCCGAGATCCTCTCCCGTGCGCCTGAGCACCAGGTCCAGCCCTCCCTGGAGCGCGTTGAGGCTGTTCTCGACATCCTGGGCAACCCCGAGCGCACCTACCGCACCGTCCACATCACCGGCACCAACGGCAAGACCTCCACGGCCCGCATGACCGAGCGCCTGCTGGCGGCCGGCGGCATGCGCACCGGTCGCTTCACCTCCCCGCACCTGGCCACCATCCGTGAGCGGATCAGTCTTGACGGTGAGCCGATCAGCGAGGAGGGCTTCATTGCCGCTTGGGAGGATGTGGCTCCTTATGTCGCCATGGTCGATGAGCGGTCTCAGGCCGAGGGTGGACCGCGTCTGTCCTTCTTCGAGGTACTGGCCGTCATGGCCCTGGCCGCCTTCGCCGACTACCCCGTCGATGTCGCCATCATCGAGGTGGGCCTGGGCGGGCGCTGGGATGCCACGAACGTCATCGGTCCCGACGTCGCCGTCGTCACCCCGATCGGGCGTGATCATGAGCGCTGGCTCGGCTCCTCCATCACCGAGATCGCCCACGAGAAGGCCGGCATCATCAAGGACGGCGCCACCGTCGTCGTCGCCCACCAGGTCCCCGACGCCGCCGCCGAGATCGAGCAGGCCGCAGCCTCGCACCGGGCCGTCGTACGCCGTGAGCGCGACCCGGAGGAGGATCCCACCTCGCCGGAGGCCGGTGTCCTGCGGGTCCTCGACCGCCAGCTCGCCGTTGGCGGTCAGCTCGTCACGCTGGCCACCGCCGCAGCCGTCTACGAGGACGTCTTCGTCCCCCTGCACGGGGAGTACCAGGCCCACAACGCACTGCTGGCCCTGGCGGCCGCTGAGGCGATCCACGGCGGGCGCCGGCTGCCGCCGCGCGTCGTCGAGGACGGCTTCGCCTCGGTCACCAGTCCCGGCCGCCTGGAGGTCCTGCGCTCCTCGCCCACGGTCCTGGTCGATGCCGCCCACAACCCCCACGGCATCGAGGCCCTCACCGGAGCCATCGAGGAGGCCTTCGGCTTCCAGCACCTCGTCGCGGTCCTGGGCGTCATGGCGGACAAGGACGCCGAGGGGATCCTGGCGGGGCTGGAGCCCGCGACCGACGCCGTCGTATGCGTCCCCATCGACTCACCCCGGGCCATGGACGTCGACGACCTGAGTGAGATCGCCCGAGAGGTCTACGGCGCCGACCGCGTCGTGGTGAGCCGGCAGCTCGGTGAGGGCGTGGCTCAGGCCGTCGCCCTGTCCGAGGGGCACGACACCCCGTTGACCGCCTCGGGGGTCCTTATCGTCGGCTCCGTGGTCCTGGCCGCCGAGGCCCGTGCTCTGTTCGGCAGGCCCTGATCCGGCCTGGACTTCTAGCCCACTTGATTTCCCCGGGCGTCGTGGATCGTGATGTTCGATTTGTCGAACGATGTCCCGTTCCAGCTCAAGTCGGCGCTGCCCGTGCCTGAGCCGGTGTGCATTCCGGCGGTGTCCGTGGGGAGCTTCTCGTTGCTCCACTCCACGTGCAGGATGTCGCCCCGGGGCTCCAGTGAAGTGATAACCGGCTCGTAGGATTCTGCTCCACTGATCCTCGACAGGTCGTAGGAGGCGACGAGGCTCAACTCGTCATCGTAGAACGCCAGGGAGGGGAATGCTGCCGATCCGCCGCCGTTGCAGGTCAGTGCCACGGCGGCGGTGGGAGTGCCGTCGAGGATGTAGGTGGCCGAGGGGGCCTCGATCCTGGCGAATCCCCCGAAGCTCAGAGAGGCCTGTCCGCCGGAGAAGGAAACGGGTCCGTTGGCTGTGCAGGTTGAGGGCAGGGACAGTGAGGCATTGAGGAGCTTGTTGCGATCAGGGGCGGTGCCTGCCGGTGTAGGGGTGGGGCCGTCAGTGGCCTGCGCCGACAGAGATGATGATCCCGATGCGATCTGCGTCTGTGCTGTGGACCGCTTCTGTCCGTCCCCAGATGGAGAGGCGGCTGCCGAGCGTGGGGCTGGGGGTGTCTCCTGAGCGGATGGGGCGGATGCGGCTTCGGAGGAGGTTGTGCCACTCGTGCCGCAGGCGCTGAGTGTCAGGGTGCACAGGAGCAGGAGTGTGGGCAAGGCCCGTCGGGCTCGGGTAGGGAGATGGTGAGGACGGTGCGGGCGAACGGGCTCACTGCTGCTCATGGGAGACCATCTTTCTTGTGGAGAGAACGGGGGTGAGGGGCCGCTGTGTCCACAGACTTGGGGTGTCGCTTCCGGAAACCAGTCACATGATATATAACACAAAAGGGCATATCGACAACTTGTGCACACAAGCACATACTTGTGTGCACAAGTTGTTCGGGGGTGAGTCCTCCGGTTCCATCCCGCTTCCCCAGGAGCCCTGAATGTCATTGACGGACAGCGTCGTCTACCAGATCTATCCCAAGTCCTTCCGTGACTCCACCGGAGACGGCGTAGGTGACCTGCGCGGCATCATCGAGAAGGTCGACTACATCGCCTCGCTGGGGGTGGATCATGTCTGGTTCAACCCCTTCTTCCCCTCGCCGGGCCGGGACAACGGCTACGACATCTCCGACTACTGCGCCATCGACCCAGCCATGGGAACCATGGAGGACTTCGAGGATCTTGTCGCCGCCCTGGGTGAGTGCGGTATCGGTGTCATGCTGGATATGGTTCTCAACCACGTCTCCACCGATCATGAGTGGTTCCAGCGGGCCCTGGCTGGAGACTCCGCCTACCAGGACTACTTCTACCTGCTGCCGCCCAAGGAGGACGGCTCGCTGCCCACCAACTGGGTCTCCAAGTTCGGCGGCCCCGCCTGGGCGCCTTTCGGCGACACCGGCCTGTACTACCTGTGCCTCTATGACCGCACCCAGGCCGACCTCAACTGGCACAACCCGGCTGTGCGTGCCCAGGCCGCGAGGGTCGTCAACTTCTGGCGCTCCAAGGGCGTCAAGGACTTCCGCTTCGACGTCATCAACGTCATCGGCAAGACCTTGCCGCTTGAGGACGCGCCCGCCGACACCGATGACCGCTACATGTACACCGACGGCCCCCTCGTCCATGACTACCTGCGTGAGCTCTCCGCCGCCAGCTTCGGCCAGGACCCCGATGCGATGACCGTTGGCGAGATGTCCTCAACCACCGTCGAGGCCTGTGTTGGCTACTCCAACCCGGCTAATGGTGAGCTGAGCATGGTCTTCAGCTTCCACCATCTCAAGGTCGACTACGCCGACGGCGCCAAGTGGACCCGCATCCCCTACGACTTCGTCGCTCTCAAGCGCATCCTCAACGAGTGGGCCCTAGGTATGCAGGCCGGCGGCGGCTGGAATGCCCTGTTCTGGAACAACCATGACCAGCCCCGCGCCATCGACCGCTTCGCTGATCCCGTGAACTACCACGTCGAGTCCGCGACCATGCTGGCCACTGTTATCCACCTGCTGCGCGGAACGCCTTACGTCTACATGGGAGAGGAGATCGGTATGACCGACCCTGCCTACCTGGCCATCGAGGACTATGTCGACGTTGAGGCTCGTAATGCCTACAAGGAGCTGACGGACGGAGGCATGGAGCCCCAGGAGGCCTTCGCTGTCATCCACTCCAAGGCCCGCGACAACGCACGAACCCCCATGCAGTGGAACGCCGAGGTCCCCGGTGCCGGATTCACTTCCGGCAGGCCCTGGCTGCGGCCCACCAACCAGGGGGCCGTCAATGTTGAGCGCGAGGAGTCGCGGGGGCGGATCCTGCCCTACTACCGGCGCCTCATCGCCCTGCGTAAGGAGCTGCCCGTCATCTCCCGTGGTACCTACGCTCCCTACCTCATGGAGCACGAGGACGTCCTGGCCTACATTCGCGAGTACGAGGGCAGACGTCTGCTGGTCCTGTGCAACTTCAGTGACCACGACGCCGAGGTCCCTGTCCCAGAGGAGTTCACCACCGCCTGCATCCTCATCGGCAACTACGACGGTAACGACATCTCTAGCAGCCTCGGTGAGTTGCCCGTCGTCGCCGACCGTCTCGAGGCGGAGGCGCTTCACCTGCGCCCTTACGAGGCCATCGCCCTGCTCGCCTGAGTCGACTGCCCTCTTCCCCTGTTTTTTCTTCTGTCTTCTGCCCGCCCCGGAGAGCTGCCGAGCCGCCCTCCCCGATACCGCCGCACCCATCCGCACTCTGAAAGGCCCCTCCATGTCCAAACCAGAACAGGACCACGTGGTCCCCGTCTCCGCCCCGATGGCGGGAACGGTCATCGACCTCACCGACGTCCCTGACCCCGTCTTCTCCTCCAAGGCCGTGGGGGACGGACTCGGGCTCGAGCCCGCCGACGACGGCGCGATCGTCTCCCCGGTGGACGCCACCGTCACCATGGTCGCCGGCACCGGCCACGCCATTGGCTTCAAGAGCGAGTCGGGCCTGGAGGTCCTGCTGCACCTCGGCGTCGACACCGTCGAGCTCGAGGGCGCCCCCTTCGACCTGAGCATCAAGGTCGGCGATGCCGTCAAGGCCGGACAGCCCCTGGGCACTATGGATCTTGAGACCGTCCGCGCCGCGGGCAAGGCAACCACCGCCATCGTGGTCCTGACCAACACGATCACTCACCTGGCCAACCTGAACGTCACCACGGGGAGGACAGACGCTGGTGCCGTCATCGCCACCGCCTCGCTCAAGGTTGAGGGTGACGCTGCGGTTTCGGCAGATGCCGCGAGCACTGAGGTTGATGCCGGTGCTACCGACGGAGCACGCACTGACGGCCTCGCCGGCTTCGACGCCACCGCAGCCGACATCATCACCGGTATCGGTGGTCCTGACAACGTCCGCTCCGTCCTGCACTGCATCACCCGCGTGCGCTTCTACCTCAAGGACGAGTCCCTGGCTGACGATGAGGCTGTGGCGGACCTCGACGGAGTCATTGATGTGGTCAAGTCAGGCGGCCAGTACCAGGTGGTCATCGGCCCCGACGTCGTCGATGTCTATGACGCGGTCGTCGCCCAGCTGCCGAACTCAGGGGCCGGCGATCAGGTCGCCGATGTCGAGGTCGTCGAGCGGCCCACGACCCTGTGGGGCTGGGTCAAGTTCGGCTTCTCCTCCCTCATCGGTGTCATTACCGGATCGATGATTCCCGTTGTCGGTATGCTGGCCGCCTCCGGAATCCTCAAGGGTCTCCTGGCGTTGCTCGTCCAGTTCAAGGTCGTCACCGAGGCCTCCAACACCTTCCACTTCATCGACGCCATGAGCTCGTCGATGTTCTTCTTCCTGCCGATCATCGTCGGCTTCACAGCGGCCAAGCGCCTGGGTGCCGACCCCATCGTTGTGGCCATCGTCGGTGGAGTGCTTTGCTACCCCTCCGTGGTGGATATGTCCAAGAACACCGACGATGTCATCACCGTGGGACGCACCGTCTTCAATGCCGACTTCTTCGGCATCCCGGTCTCCCTGCCCGCCGGCAACGCCTACGCCTACTCGATCTTTCCCATCATCGTGGGGGCCTGGCTCGCCTCCAAGATCGAGCCCTGGCTCAAGAAGGTGCTGCCGGCCGTCATCCGACCGATCTTCGGGCCTCTCATCGAGATCTTCGTGGTGTCCGCCCTCATTCTGCTGGTCTTCGGTCCCATCGTCATGCTCGTCTCAGGTGGGATCGCCACCGTCATCAACGCGGTGCTGGGCTTCAACTACACGCTCGCGGGACTGCTCATCGGCGGCTTCTACCAGTGCCTGGTCATCTTCGGCCTGCACTGGGCGGTCATCCCGATCATCTCCTCCGAGCTCGCCAACCCCGGTTACTCCCACCTCAATGCCATCGTCTCGGCCACGATGATCGCCCAGGGCGGCGGTGCCCTGGCCGTCTGGCTCAAGGTGCGTGACGCCCGCATCAAGCGCATGGCTGCACCTGCCACGATCTCCGCCTTCTGCGGGGTGACCGAGCCGGCGATGTACGGCCTCAACCTCAAGTACGGTCGCATCTTCATCACCGCCTCGATCGGCGGCGCCGTCGGCGGGCTGCTCACCGGACTGCTCAACGTCAATATGTGGGGCTTCACCGGAGGCTTCGTCGGCTTCCCGTCCTTCGTCAACCCCAAGGGGATGGACGCCTCCTTCGCCGGCTTCTGGATCGCCGGGGTCGCGGCTCTCCTGGTCTCCTTCCTGTGCACCTACTTCTTCGGTTTCAAGCAGGCCGACTTCGATAAGGAGCGCACGGTCAAGAAAGTCCGCCTCGGCAACCGCGAGCCTGTCGCCAAGTAGGACGGTGGGGTACTGACACGGACGTGCTCAACGAGCCTGTCGCCACTATCAGTGGAACGGTGGCCCGGCAGCATCTTGAGATGCAGTCGGGCCACCAGCCTGTGTCTACGGGCGTTCGCTGGGCGCTCGGAGCTCGAGGCTCTGTCCAGGGCTGTGCTTTCGGCTCAGCGCTCGGCCGGCAGTCGGTGCGCGGTGTCCTGGAAGGCGAAGTCCACGGGGGAGTGGCGCGAGCGCGTGTACTCGAAAAGCACCCCGGCTGAGTCGAAGGTCACCGAGGAGACGACGACGACGCAGTCCATTCCTTCCAGGTGGATGAGTCGGCGGTCCTCGTCCGTGGCCCGCTCCACTGTGATCCGCCGGGTCGCGCTGGCCACCCGCACCCCGAGGACCTCCTCCAGGTAGGCGTAGATCGAGGACTCGACGATCTGCTGGGTCAGTTGAGGAACCATCGAGGTCAGGAAGTAGCTGGTGTCCACGATGAGAGGGACGTCGTCCAGCAGGCGAAGCCGCTTGACTGAGATGATCTCAGCACCCTCGGTCATACCGGAGGCCACGGCCATCTCGGCGTCGACCACCCCCTCCTCCAGGGAGATCATGTGGGTGCTCAGAGGGATCAGGTTGCGTGCGGCGGCCTCCTGGAGCGACTCGATCCCCCCGACCAGGAAGGTAGAGGTTGCGCGTGGTCGGGAGATCACCTGGATGCCTCGCCCCTGCATCGTCTGGACGTAGCCCTGGGCCACGAGCAGAGCGAGCGCTTTGCGCACCGTGTTGCGGGTGCACGTGAACTCCTCGGCCAGGGTGTTCTCCGAGGGGAGCAGCTCGAGGAAGCCGTAGGCGCCTGAATCGATGCGTCCGCGCAGGGTCTGAAAGATCTGGTTGTACTTGGCCTGGGCCACGGGACGGCTCCTCTTCCTGAGGCTTGGCGACGGTCGGTGGGCGACTGGTGCTGCACCTGAACCTGTGCATACAAGTATCACGTTGTCGGACTCCTCCGTGCCACCTTTGGAGGCGTGTTCGTTCATGCTGGTCGAACGCTACTTTCCTGTCCCAACGAGCGAGGTCGTCGGGTGCGTGGGAGGATGGAAGCGCGAGTGGGCGGTGAGCACCTCGTCGGCCTGCTCCAGCGCGTCCTACGGACATCTCTGGGACGTGTAAGGATCCACAGGGTCCGTGCAGAGCCCGCTCAAAGCCGCATGGTCGTCCTCCACCCTCCGGGTGCATGGCGGTCAGGCCTGGAACCAACACCTGCCAAGAGCTGAGAAGGAAGCACCATGTCCTTGGACGCCGCCTGGGCCCTCGACTGGACCCGCCGTACCGCCATGCTGATCGCCGAGAACCGGGCTGAGTTGACCGAACTGGATCGGGCCATCGGCGACGCTGACCACGGGGACAATCTGGACCGTGGTCTGCGGGCCGTGGTGGCGAAGCTCGACGCCGCCCAGGAGACCGGAAGCCTGCCATCTTCTCCCGGGGGAGTTCTCAAAGTTGTCGCCACCACCCTCATGGCCACTGTTGGCGGTGCCGGCGGTCCGCTGCTGGGAACCGCCTTCCTGAAGGCCGCCCGTTCCAGTGACGCCTCCGCCTGGGGGACTCAAGAACTGGTCCGTGCTCTGGAGGAGGCCACCTCGGGCCTGGAGGCCAGGGGGCACGCCACCAGTGGAGACAAGACCATGGCTGACGCCTGGCGCCCCGCAGCAGTGGCTGCCAAGGAGGCGGCGGAGATCGGGGAGGATGAGATCGGAGTCCTTGCCGCGGCCGCGCAGGCCGCTGCCAAGGGGGCTCGGGACACCGAACCGCTCCAGGCCCGTCGTGGCCGGGCCTCCTTCCTGGGAGAGCGCTCCTGCGGGCACCGCGACCCCGGCGCCCAGTCCTCGGCTCTCATTCTCCAGGCCGCCGCCGACGCCGCCCGTGACCACTCCTCTGACCCGTTCCTGGTGGTCGAGCAGGCCTGAGTCGGGCACTGCCATGGCCTTGAGGGGGCCAGACCCGTTATGGTCCACTCGGTCCCTCAATAGCCAACCCAGCAAGGAGCTCCCATGGCCAGCACGTCCCAGACCGGTCGCATCCTCGTTCTCATCAAGCCCGACGCCGTCGAGCGCCGTCTGACCGGCGAGATCCTGCGCCGCATCGAGGCCAAGGGGTACGTGCTAACTGCCCTGAAGGTTCTGACCCCCACCGAGGAGATCCTTGCCGAGCACTATGCCGAGCACGTGGACAAGCCCTTCTACCCCGGTGTCGTGGAGTACATGACCTCCGGCAATGTGGTGGCCGCAGTGGCTGAGGGGCAGCGCGTCGTCGAGGGCGTGCGCAGCCTCATGGGCCCCACCGACCCCACCACGGCCGCCCCCGGCACCATCCGCGGCGACCTGGGACGCGACTGGGGCACCCCCGCCATCCTCAACCTCGTCCACGGTTCGGACAGTGATGAGTCCGCAGCCCGTGAGATCGCCATCTGGTTCCCCGAGCTGGCCGACTGAACCCTGACACGACGACGGTGCGCCTCCTGCGCGGGGAAGCGCACCGTCGTCGTAGGAGGAAGCGTGGGTCAGGCCCGCTCCGCCCTCCTGAGGACCTCCTTGAGTGGCACTCGGGCGCCGGTGCGGGTGACGGCCCGGGTGTAGATCGCGGCCGCCCCGCGTACCAGCAGCGGCAGGAAGACGAGCGCGATCCCCAGAGCGATCGCCTGCTCGGTCCAGGAGGAGACTCCGAGCACCAGGCGTGCCGGCATCATGAAGGGCGCGAAGGTCGGTAGGAAGGACAGGACCCGGAAGGTCATGCTGTTGGCGTCCCCGGTGGCCATCAAGAAGCTCAGAACATAGGGGATCATCGAGAGCATCACCAGGGGCATGCTCACCGAGCTGACGTCCTCCTGCCGGCTCACGAGTGAGGCCGCGGCCCCGAAGGCGACTGCGAAGATCGCGTAGCCCACGATCATCCACACGATCATCGCGACGAGCACACTGTCCAGATTGAGACTGATGTCTGGCATAACTCCCGTTGCCTTCGCAGTGACGACTCCGGCGATGGCGACGACCCCGGTGGTCAGGACCGAAGCGATGCCGATCCCCAGGATCTTGCCGGCCAACAGCGAGCTGGGGCGCACGCAGGCCAGGAGGATCTCCACGATCCGGCTCGACTTCTCCTCCACCACTCCCTGGGCGATGAACTGACCGCCGCCCATGATGGCGAACAGCAGCAGGACGTCGATCGTCATGAGGATGGCGTAGCGCGAGCCGAAGTCGGCGGAATCGCGCTGGGGAGCGTTGAGTACCGTGACCTCCGGCTTGGCGGCGCTGAGCTGAGAGGCCACCTGAGCGGGGTCCCCACCCAGCGTTGCTATCTGCCGGCCCAGGGCCGCCTGCTGGAGGAAGGCCGTGACCCCTGAGACGACCGCGTCATCGGCCGACTTCTCCGCAGTGATGGTGGGGACGGAGCCGGAGACGTCGAGAACCATGTCCACGTGCGGCGTGCCCTCGGGGGTGTTGTCGTCAAGGACGTCCTTCGCCTGGTGCGCGGAGACGTCAACGAGTTCGATCGTCTCCCCATTGGAGGCGGCAACCTTGTCTAGTCCTGCGGCCTGGGCAACCGTCACGCCCTTGAGCCCGACTCGGTAGGCCTGGCCCTGACCCGAGGAGTAGAGCTTGATGCCGATAATGCTGCCGATGGCGGCGATGAGCAGCACCAGGGTCAGGATGATGGTCGACTTCTTCATCAGGTGCGCCCGCAGCTCGCGGCCGGTGACCAGGGCGATCTCCTGACGGCGAGTGATGGGGCTGGTCTGGGCGCTCATCGGTGCGCCTCCTTCGTCTTGTTGGTGTCTGTGGTCCCCTCGTGGGAGGTAGCGGTGAGGACATCCCGGAAGATCTCGGTAAGCGGGTGGCGCACCGGGCCGAGCTCGCGCACCGTCCCCAGTCGCTGGGCAGTGCTCAGCAGTGCCTGCTCATCAGTGCCCGTGGCGGTGATGACCAGACGGCCCTGGTCATCGAGCTGCACGTCCGGCGCGGTCAGCGTGCTCAGGGAGTCCGCCTCCAGCGGGGCGGCGTCAAGCGGCGGCTCGACGACCACTCGCCAGCGGGGCGTCTCGGTGGCCTGCAGCTCGGGAACCGTGCCGTCGGCCACGAGCCGGCCCGAGCGGATGATGACCACCCGGTCGCACAGGCGCTCGACGACGTCGAGCTGGTGGGAGGAGAAGAGCGTGGGCACGCCCGCGTCCGCCCGTTCCAGGAGCACCTGGCTCATGACGTCAACGGCCACCGGGTCCAGGCCGGAGAAGGGCTCATCGAGGATGAGCAGCTCGGGGTCGCTCACGAGTGCGGCGGCCAGCTGGACGCGCTGCTGGTTGCCCAGCGACAGGCTCTGCACCTCGTCGCCGCGTCGCTCCTCCAGGCCCAGGCGCTCGGTCCACTGGTTCGCGGCCGCCTTGGCGGAGGAGGCGGACAGCCCGTGGAGGCGGGCCAGGTAGACGAGCTGCTCGGCCACCTTCATCCGGGGGTAGAGGCCGCGCTCCTCGGGCATGTAACCGATGGCTCGCCGGGTGGCGGCGTCCACGGGGGAGCCCTTCCAGGTCACAGTGCCGCAGTCGGCGGCGAGCACGCCCATGACGATGCGCATCGTGGTGGACTTGCCAGCCCCGTTGGCTCCGACGAAGCCGACGATCTCGCCGGCTTCCAGCGACAGGGAGAGGCGGTCGAGGGCCTGCAGGCTCCCGAAGCGTTTGGAGAGGTTGGACAGGGTGAGCATCGTGGCTCCTTGGGTCTCGGAGGCGAGGGGTGGTTGGGCGACGGGGTGATGAGGGGAGGAGCGGGGTCTGCGTTCGGAGGGTTCGACGGCGTATCCAGCTCCCTTGGCATGGAAAGTTTGCTTGTCCAAGACGTTGATGTCAAGTGTCTTTGTCGTTTCTGTCGTTGCGCGGGCCGTTCGCGCTGTTAGGGTGGCGCCCGTGCACCTCAAGACGTTGACGATCAAGGGATTCAAGTCCTTCGCCTCGTCAACCACCCTGCGCCTGGAGCCCGGAATCACCGCCGTGGTCGGCCCCAACGGGTCCGGCAAGTCCAATGTCGTCGACGCCCTGACCTGGGTCATGGGGGAGCAGGGCGCCAAGAACCTGCGCGGTGGCTCCATGGCCGACGTCATCTTCGCCGGCGCCGGCTCCCGCCCGGCCCTCGGGCGCGCCGAGGTCTCATTGACCATCGACAACACCGACGGCGCCCTGCCGATCGACTACACCGAGGTCACCATCTCACGCACCCTGTTCCGCGGGGGCGGCTCGGAGTACCAGATCAACGGCACCCCATGCCGCCTCCTCGACGTCCAGGAGCTCCTCAGTGACACAGGTCTGGGACGCCAGATGCACGTCATCGTCGGGCAGGGCCGGCTCGACGCCGTCCTGAGCGCCACCCCCGACGACCGCCGCGGCTTCATCGAGGAGGCCGCCGGCGTCCTCAAGCACCGCAAGCGCAAGGAGCGCGCCCTGCGCAAGCTCGAGTCCATGGCCGCTGACCTCGCTCGGGTCTCCGACCTCGCCCAGGAGCTGCACCGTCAGCTCGGTCCCCTGGCCCGGCAGGCCGCCATCGCCCGGCGTGCCCGGACCATCCAGGTCGAGGTCCGCGACGCCACCGCCCGGCTGCTGGCGGACGACGTCGTCCAGGCCCAGTCCCTCCTGGAGGCCGGCGACGAGGACAAGGAGGCGCTGGCCAGGCGCCGCGGCGCCGTCGAGGAGGCCGAGCGCGTCGCCAGGGCGCGCCTGAGCGAGCTGGCCGCCATCGAGACCACCTCCGCCCAGCGCCTGGCTCGGGCCGGCGGTGTCTGGGAGGAGCTCACCGGGGTGGCCCAGTCCCTCGGTGCGCTCGCGGACGTGGCCGGTGAGCGGATCCGGCTCCTGGCCTCCGCCCCTGCGCCGAGCCACGGGACCGATCCCGAGGAGCTCGAGCGGCGGGCCGAGACGGCAGGCAGGGAGGAGGCCGAGCTCGCCGACGCCGTCGAGACCGCCCGTACGGCGCTCAGTGACGCCACCCGGGTGCGCACCGACGCCGAGACCGCCGAGAAGGCCGCCGACCAGGAGCTCTCGGCCGCGCAGCGGCGCGTCTCGGAACGACGTGAGACCATCGCCCGCGCCGGTGGGCGCGTCGCCTCGGCCCGTAGCCGTCATGAGGCCAGCCTGGCCGCTCTTGAGCAAGCCCGCAGCGCCCTTGAGGCCGCGCAGGACCGTGAGGAGCGCGCCCACGCCGCCCTGGCCGAGGCCGGGGGAGGGGATGATTCGGGGCAGAGCCCGACCGGCGACGTGCAGGACGGCTCCGGGACGGCTGGCGGTACGGGGGCTGGAACAGCTTCGGGGACGTCTGCTGAGGCGCGCGTGGCGGCAGACGCCGCGGCTCGGGCCGCAGCCGTTCACGAGGACGTGACCCGCCGTCTGGCCGAGGCCCGCGAGGCCGTCTCCGCCGCCACCGATGCCCGCCGGGAGGCCGCCTCCGACCGGGCCACCTGGGCGGCCAGGCGCGATACCCTGGCCATGTCCCTGCGCAACCAGGACGGTACTGCTGCGCTGCTCCAGGCCGGCGTCGACGGCCTCCTGGGGCCGGTGGCGGAGCACCTCAGTGTCGAGCGTGGCTGGGAGAACGCCGTCGCCGCCCTTCTGGGAGTGCTCGCCGAAGCCGGTCTGGCCGCCGACGCCGAAGCGGCCCTGTCTGGACTGGAGCACGCCCGCAGTCAGGACGTAGGGGCAGTGCGACTGGTGCTGGCCAACGACCCCTCGCTGAGCCCCTCGCCCCACACCGCTGATGAGGACTCGTCTACTCCCATCGAGGGTGCCCTGGCGGCTTGCGGGCTCGTGAGCCCAGCGCGTCCGGAGCCCAGAGGATTCGAGCGGGTTCTGGATGGACTGCTCAGGGCTGCATGGGTGACGGAGGACATTGAGACCGCCAGAGCCCTGCGTGCAGAGCTTCCCGACGCCGTCGTGGCCACCCGCAGCGGTGACGTCCTGGCTCCCGGCTGGGTCGCCGGGGCCGGGCGAGGAGCCTCCTCGGTTCTTGAGCTCGCCGCCGCCCATGAGGAGGCCGATGCCGAGGCCGCAGCCGCCGCACAGGCCGAGACCGAGGCCGACGCCGCCCTGGAAGGGGCTCGGCGCGAGGAGGATGCTGCTCGCCAGGCGCTCAGCGAGGCACTGTCCGCCCTGCGTCAGGCCGACGCCGAGGCCGCCCGGGCCGCCGAGGTGATGGCCAGACTGACCTCGGCGGCCCACGCCGCCGCTGATGAGACCGGGCGTGCTCGACGGGTCCTGGAGCGGGCGGAGGCCGAGTCGGTCCAGCGCACCGCCGAGCTCGCCGCTGCCACCGCCGCCCTGGCCGAGGTCGAGGGTGAGCACGATACCGCCGAGGATTCGAGCGAGCCGGGCCCGAGAGATGGCGCCGATGGCCTCGAACGGGCACTGGAGAACGCCCGCCGGGAACGGGAGAGCGCGGTCGACACCGCCCGCCGGGCCCGCGCCGTCGAGACCGACGCCAGGTTGGCCCTGCGCACGGCTGAGGAGCGCGAGCGCTCCAGCCGAGGGCGCGCGGACTCACTGCGAGCAGCCGCCCGCCGGGAGCGTGAGCAGCGGGCCGCCGCCGAGCGGGCCCAGCAGCGCCGCAGCGCCCAGCTCGCCGTCGCCACCCATGTGCGGGATCAGGCTCGTGCTGCCGCTACGGCAGCGAGAGCATGTGTCCAGCAGGCCGCCGACGAGCGCACTACCATCGAGACCGAGCGCGCCCAGGCCCTGGCAGCCACCAACGATGTTCGTGAGGAGATCGACCAGCTGACCAAGGAGCTCGGCAATCTCACCGACGCTGCTCACCGCGAGGAAGTCGCCCGGGCCGAGCAGCGCATGCGTCTGGAAGCCCTGGCCGAGCGGGCCATGAGCGAGCTCGGGCTCGAGCTGGATCCACTTGTTGAGGAGTACGGGCCGCACATGCTGGTCCCCCAGGTCGTCGAAGAGCCCGATATCGTCCACGGTGCGGGGATGGAGCCGGACGACGAGCAGTGCGGAGACCACAACCGAGCCGAGGGTCGGTACCCGGGCCATCCTTATGTGCGCTCCGATCAGGAGAAGCGGCTGGCCAAGGCCTCGCGCGACCTCGCCCGGCTCGGCAAGGTCAACCCGCTCGCTCTGGAGGAGCACGCCGCGCTGGAGCAGCGTCACCAGTTCCTGGCCGAGCAGCTGGCCGACCTCAAGCGCTCACGGGACGACCTGCTGAGCATCGTCGAGGAGATCGATGCTCGCGTCCAGGAGGTCTTCGCTCAGGCTTATGAGGACACCGCCCGCCAGTTCGCCTCCGTCTTCGACCGACTCTTCCCGGGTGGGGAGGGGCGTCTGGTGCTCACCGACCCCGACGACATGCTCACCACCGGAATCGAGATCGAGGCGCGTCCTGCAGGCAAGAAGGTCAAGCGGCTCTCGCTGCTCTCGGGCGGAGAGCGCTCCCTGGCCGCCGTGGCTCTGCTGGTGGCGATCTTCAAGGCGCGCCCCTCGCCCTTTTACGTCATGGACGAGGTGGAGGCGGCCCTGGACGACACCAACCTGGGTCGACTGCTGGAGATTTTTACCGAGCTTCGTCAGTCCAGCCAGCTCATTATCATCACGCATCAGAAACGCACCATGGAGGTAGCTGACGCGCTCTACGGCATCACGATGCGCGATGGGATCACCAAGGCGGTCTCGCAGCGGTTGGCACAGCCCGACCGCGTTACGGCTGTGACTTCTGGTACATGAGTGAACCATGAGTGAATTGTGGTAACTCGCTTACAATATGACGCTCGTTTTCAGATTCGGATCACCATGATGTCAGCGACCTGTCAGGTTTTGTTGTTGATTGGATGACAATTGAGTGTGAAGTCTGGTCAGATCGCATTTCTCAGGGCAGAATCCTGGCCATGGGTGTCATGATTCTTCCCCTCGTTCTCGTGCTGGTTGCTGGCCTTCTTGTGCTCGGTCTGGTGTGTGCCGAGCGCTTCCCGGTGCGCTCCTGGCCCTCCCGTATCGGCGGTCTGGTCCGCAACGCTCAGGAGGTGCGTCAGGAAGGTCGGGGTGTTGAGGTTGAGGTTGTGCCCCAGGAGGTTCGCCTGACCGACCTCATGACGCGTGAGGGCCCTGCGGCCTACGTGGGCACGGACTCGTTCGGCGGGCTGGCCGGTGTCGTCGAGAAGGCGATGGACGGGGTGGAGAGGACTCGGGGGGTCGCTGGCTCTCGGCAGCGTGGCCACGTGCATGAGCCGGCTGCCGGCGGGCTGTCGCAGACTCAGGGGTGATTTGCATCGGCCCTGTTCTAGAAAAATGCGTCTCACGCATTTTTCCATTCCTATGGCTCTGCGGTGTCGGTTTCTAGGTAAAGTCCCGGTGGTGAGAGGTTGAAGCTTGGTTCGCATCGCTCGTTGGTGCGGTTTTGATGCGATGGGAACAGGTCGCGACTTTCCGTGAATTTAGGTATGGACGGGCCATTGTCTCTGCCAGTTCTGCGGTGCACCTTCGGGTGTGCCGCAGTATTTGTTTTGTCACGAGGGATCGATCGCGCCGATGGCATGCCTGAGCGCAAGCTGATGTGAAGCGGCCGAAGGCGAACGGCCCTGACGCACCGGAGCTGCTTTCGGGCATGATGAGCCCATGGAACCGATCCTCATTGTTCTCGGCATCATCCTGGTCATTATCGTCGGCGGGGGTCTGTGGCTCTATGCCGGCAGGCGTCGGGGCCAGGTCCCTGACGACGTCAGCGCTCACAAGCCGATGTCGGTCGAGGATCTTCTGCCCTCCGAGGATGAGGGGACAGAGGAGGGCGGTGGCGCCGAGCCTGCCGCCACACTGGAGTCTCCCGAGTCCATCCCCGGTCGTATGCAGCGCCTGCGCGCCCGCCTGGCCGGTGCCGGCGGTTTCGGTAAGGCGGTCCTGTCCGTCCTGTCCCGTGGCGACCTCACCGAGGAGGACTGGGAGGAGATCGAGGACACCCTGCTCACCTCCGACCTCGGTATCGAGGTCACCACCTCTCTCATGGACGAGCTGCGCACCCAGGCCAAGGTCCTGGGCACCTCCGACCCCGAGGCCGTTCGCACCGTCCTGCGCGCCGAGCTGCTCAAGCTCGTCGACCCCTCCTTGGACCGCTCCCTCAACCTGGACCGCCCCACCCCGGCCGACGGCGCCCAGGGGACGCCCGCGGCTGCCATCCTCATGGTGGGCGTCAACGGCACTGGCAAGACCACGACCTGCGGCAAGCTCGCCCGCGTCCTGGTGGCCCAGGACAAGACCGTCGTCCTGGGCGCGGCCGATACCTTCCGGGCCGCGGCCGCCGAGCAGCTGACCACCTGGGGCGAGCGCGTCGGCGTCGAGGTCGTGCGCTCCGAGAAGGAGGGCGCCGACCCCGCCTCCGTCGCCTACGACGCCGCCCGCCGGGCCGCCGACCAGGAGGCGGACGTCGTCGTCGTCGACACCGCCGGGCGCCTGCAGAACAAGGCCGGCCTCATGGACGAGCTGGGCAAGATCAAGCGCGTCATGGAGAAGATCGCGCCGGTCGGCGAGATCCTCCTGGTCCTGGACGCCACCACCGGCCAGAACGGCATGCGTCAGGCCCAGGTCTTCTCCGAGGCCGTGGGCGTCACCGGCATCGTGCTCACCAAGCTCGACGGCACCGCCAAGGGCGGCATCGTCGTCACTGTCCAGAAGGAGCTGGGCGTGCCCGTCAAGCTCGTGGGCCTGGGGGAGGGCGCCGACGACCTGGCCCCCTTCGACCCGGAGGGCTTCGTCGACGCGCTGCTGGGTTGAGCCCGCGAACCGACGCCCAGGGAACTACTCCGCAATACCGGTGGCCACCCGCCTCGTCTCAGGGCGCGGGTGGCCACCGGTGTCAAGGCCGGTCGGAGCGGGGCCTGCTCTCTGTCGCCGCCCTGCACTACTCGATGATCCACCCCTTCTGGGCGGCAATGTGCACCGCCGCGGCTCGGGTGGGGGCCCCGGTCTTGGCCATGGCCTGGGAGAGGTGGTTGCGGGTGGTGCCCTCCGAGAGATGAACGCGCCGGGCGACCTCGGCGACGGTGGCACCGTCGGCGGCGGCCTGGAGCACCTCGGTCTCGCGGGCGGTCAGAGGGGAGTCCCCGAAGACGAGCGAGTCGGCGGCCAGCGCCGGGTCGACGACTCGCAGCCCCGCACGGACCCGGCGCACCGACTCGGCCAGATCCGTGGCCGGGGCGTCCTTGACGACGAAGCCGTGGGCCCCGGACTGGACGGCGCGCCGCAGGAATCCGGGACGCCCGAAGGTCGTCACGATGAGGACCCTCGTGGCCGGCAACCGCTCCAGGAGACTCGCAGTCGCGCTCAGCCCGTCGGTGCCGGGCATGTCAACATCCATGAGGACGACATCGGGCCGGTGCTCGAGCGCGACGGGCAGAACATCGTTCCCGTTCCCGACCTGGGCGACGACCTCGATATCGGTCTCCAGGGCGAGCAATGCGGCCAGTGCCCCGCGCACCATGGCCTGGTCATCGGCCAACATCACTCGGATCATCGCTCAGCTCCGTCTACTCAAGGTTCCTCAGCGCCAACGACACGAGTGCTCGCCGGAGTTCGGGGTGCCCGACCGGCTCACCGGCTCGCGTCGGGCGCCATAGGTGAGGATAGACGGCGGGCGCTCACCCTCAGAACCGTGCCGGTGCCACCGGAGGGCGTCTCCATGGTGAGGTCGGCACCGTTGTCCTCACAGCGCTGGCGCAGTCCCTCCAAGCCGTGACCGTCACCGGTGCCGGCCGAGTTCAGTCCGATACCGTCGTCGGCCACCTCAATGGAGTCGGCGCTCAGCGTCACCCTGCAGTGCGAGGCGTGGGCGTGGCGCACGATGTTGGTGACGCCCTCGCGCACCACCCAGGCGAAGAGCTCGCGCAGCTCAGGGTCGACGACCTCGACGGTCAGCGGAAGGTCGGCGCGGACACCGGCCGAGGTCAGGACGCTCGTGGCCCGGGCCAGCTCGCCCGCCAGGCTCAGCTCGCGGTAGCTGTTGACGGTGGCGCGCACGTCGGCCAGGGCGGAGCGTGCCAGGGACTGCACCTCGTCCAACTCCGTCCTGGTCTGATCGGGAGCGACGTCGACGAGTCGGGCGGCGAGCTCCGACTTCAGAGCGATGACCGTCAGCGAGTGCCCCAGGATGTCATGCATGTCCCGGGCCATGCGGTTGCGCTCCTCATTGATCTCCAGCTCGTGAGTGCGCTGCTCCAGAATGCGGGCCACCCGTCGCTGCTCCATGATGTAGCGCCCGAAGACGCAGGCGCCTCCCGCACCGAGGAGAGCGATCCATGCGTCTTCACTCGCGGACCAGGAGGGACTCATCCTGGGAACGAGGAACAGTGTGCCAGCGAGGATCGCGATGGGCCCGATGGACGCCTGCCAGGGCAGGGAGAAGGCCAGGACGATGGCCAGGAACACCACCAGCTGCAGGCTCTGAGGCCCCACGCCGAAGGCGGCCCCGATCGCTGTGAGCGCGCCGACGACGATCAGCAACAGACTCAGGCGGCCGGGCCAGGTCAGGCCCTGGCGCACCCGTCTCACGCTGAGCGAGCAGGCGGCGTACAGGCATGCGCAGGAGACGATGGCACTGGCGGTGCCCCACACCCCGCCGCTGGATCCTCGGGTCAGACCCTCCCTGACGACCGGAACCATGGAGGCGGCCCACACGATGCCCCAGCCGACTACGATGCCCCAGCCGACTGCCACACCGCGGGTACGGCGAGCCCGCGCCTCGTCGGGGGACAGGGCGCGGGCTTTCATGACCCTGATGGTACTCACGGTCTCACACCCGGGCGGTGTCTCGGCTCATCTTCCAGGCGGCCCCGCCCAGGAAGACGGCGAGCCAGGTCAGCACGTTGACCACCCACCACCAGGAGAAGCTCTCTGCGCCCATGGGCCACAGCGCCAGGTTGTGCAGCCCGTACATGGGGGTGAGGCTGCCGATGCGATCCATGGTGGAGCCCGGCGTCAATGGGATGAACATGCCGCCGAGGAAGGCGAGCAGGGCCATGAGCGGGCCGACCACCTGCATGGCGTTGTCCGAGGGGAGGAGGTAGCCGACGAACAGTCCGAAGGCGACGAAGACCAGGGAGCCGAGCCAGATGATGAGAGCCGAGGAGATCCAGGCCTTCGCAGGCATCTGCGCGTGTCGCACGGGGCCGCAGGCGTAGACGGCGCCGATGGCCAGGGCGCTGATGAGCATCCCCACGATCGCCTTGGCGGTGATGTAGGCGATGGGCTTGAGCGGGGTCAGACGCAGCTGGCGGCTCCAGCCCGAGGCCCGCTCGTTGCTCACAGCCGCTCCGGCTCCAGTGGTGGTCATGAGGGCGCCGTACAGGGCCATACCGATCATCATGTTCGCCACGACATTGCCGTTGCCGTAGGGCGTGGCGGAGTAGTCGGCGGTGGTGAACATGAGGAAGAAGGCCACCGGAAGAACGATCGAGAAGATGACGGACCGACGGTTGCGCAGGCGCCGGCGCACCTCAAGCGACAGCAGAGGAAGGCTCAACCCTCCCAGCGGTGGCGCGGTGCGGGAGGACAGATCGAGGCGGTTGACTACTGATGAGGCGGAGGAGGACGAGGAGGACTGTGAAGAGGACATTGCGGTTCCGGTGGAGGACGTGGGCGGGAGGGTGACGGTGCTGCTGAGGAGGACGGAACGGCTCATGCTGACGCTCCGGCACTGGGGGTGGAGGCGCTGTTGCTGGTCAGGACCATGAAGGCGTCCTCCAGGCCGCGGCTGGTGATCTCCAGGTCCTTGGCGAGGTGCTCGCTGAGGAGGAGCGCGGCAACGGAGTCGGTGTCGGTCGAGCTCAGGGTGAGCGTGCTGCCCAGGATCTCGACGTCGTGGACCTGCCCACGGAGCTGCGGATCGGTCAGGGCGCCGCGCAGCCTTTCAGGAGCGCAGGTCAGGGTGGCCCTCAGAGAGCGACCGCTCACAGAGGCGCGGATCTCCGCGGCGGTGCCGTCGGCAATGATGCGCCCATGACGCATCAGGACGATCCTGTCGGCGAAGGCGTCGGCCTCCTCAAGGTAGTGCGTGGCGAAGACGATGGTGCGCCCGCGCTCGGCATCGGTGTGGATGGCCTCCCAGAAGCTGCGGCGCCCCTCGACGTCCATGCCCGTGGTCGGCTCATCGAGGATGAGCAGCGCCGGATCACTCACGAGCGCCATGGCGAAGCGCAGGCGCTGCTGCTGGCCTCCGGAGCACTTCTTGACGATGCGCGAGGCGAAGTCGGTGACACCGGCGCGGCGCATGGCCTCCTCGGCGTCGATTCGATGGGAGAAGAGACTCGCCGTCAGCTGCACCGTCTCACGCACGGTGATTTCGGGCAGGAGGCCGGCAGTCTGCATGACTGCGGCGACCAGGCCCCGGTCGACTGCCTGGCGCGGGCTCATCCCGAAGACTCTCGCATCGCCGCTGGTAGGACGGCTCAGTCCCAGGATCATGTCGATCGTCGTCGTCTTGCCCGCGCCGTTGGGGCCCAGGAGGGCGACGACCTCGCCGGGGCTGATGGTCAGGTCGACACCGTCGACGGCGGTGACGTCACCGAAGGACTTGTGCAGATTGGTCAGTCGGACGGCGTCCAAACGGTCCGTCCGGGGGAGTTCCGGGACGGGGGCCTCCTGGCCGGTCCGAGGTGTTGTTGTGCTCATGGCTCAAGAATCGTCCCGCGTCGGCTGCGGTCCATGGCCCATCGGTCACTACTTGCTCATGACATATCTCAGGGGTCGCCGAGCCGTGAAGTACCGCGGGATACCGGGAGAAAACCCTCGTTCAGGTTGGGCGACGGTGTCAGGCAGAGCCGAGGACTTCAGGTATGACGCATCCGAGGCCGCCGACTGGCGAGTGTGGGCTCAGTCCCGGTCCGGGCGCGGGGGAGAGGACTGGCCCATCTTGCCGCTATCCTGGGTCGCAGTCAGCGGAGCCGCCATGGCTCACGGCCATGGATGTTCCTCCCTCACCCGCTCTGAAGTCTCCCGACCAACGCGCCCGACGGCGCCAGGAAGGACCATCGCGTGTTCGGCAACCTCTCCGATCGCATCACCGCCTCCTTCAACCAGCTGCGCGGCAAAGGTCGTCTCACCGAGGCCGACGTCAACGCCACGGTCACCGAGATCCGCCGCGCCCTCCTGGAGGCCGACGTCGCCCTGCCCGTGGTGCGCGCCTTCACCGCAGCGGTGCGCGAGAAGGCGGTCGACGCCGCCCGTTCTCAGGCCCTCAACCCGGGCCAGCAGGTCGTCAAGATCGTCAACGAGGAGCTCATCGAGGTCCTGGGCGGCGAGACCCGGGAGATCAACTGGGCCGACCGCGGCCCCACGATCATCATGCTCGCCGGCCTCCAGGGCGCCGGTAAGACCACCCTGGCCGGAAAGCTCGGACGCTGGCTGCGCGACCAGGGCAAGCGCGTCCTGCTGGTGGCCTCCGACCTCCAGCGCCCCAACGCCGTCACGCAGCTGAGCGTCGTCGCCGAGCGCGCCGGGGTGCACGTGTGGGCGCCCGAGCCCGGCAACGGCGTGGGCGACCCGGTGGCCGTGGCCCGCTCCGGTGTCGAGCAGGCACGCACTAACGGTTACGACGTCGTCGTCGTGGACACCGCCGGCCGTCTGGGCGTGGACGCCGAGATGATGGACCAGGCGATCCGCATCCGCGACGCCGTCGTCCCCCACGAGATCCTCTTCGTCCTGGACGCCATGGTCGGTCAGGACGCCGTCAACACCTCGGTCGCCTTCCGCGACGGCGTCGGCTTCACCGGCGTGGTCCTCTCCAAGCTCGACGGCGACGCCCGCGGCGGTGCGGCCCTGTCCGTGCGCGGCGTCACCGGCGCCCCGGTCCTGTTCTCCTCCACCGGTGAGGGCCTGACCGACTTCGAGCGCTTCCACGCCGACCGCATGGCCTCGCGCATCCTGGACATGGGTGACCTGCTCACCCTCATCGAGCAGGCCGAGCGGACCCTGGACCGCCAGGAGGCCGAGGACGCCGCCGCCAAGCTCGCCAAGGGCACCTTCACCCTCGACGACTTCCTGGGCCAGCTGCGCCAGATCCGCAAGATGGGCTCCATGAAGAAGCTCCTGGGCATGATGCCCGGCATGGGGCAGATGCGTGATGCCCTGGAGAACTTCGACGAGCGCGAGGTCGACCGCATCGAGGCGATCGTGTGCTCCATGACGCCCGCCGAGCGCAAGGACCTGTCCATCCTCAACGGCTCGCGCCGCAGCCGCATCGCCAAGGGATCGGGCACCACCGTCCAGGCCGTCAATGAGCTCGTGGACCGCTTCGAGCAGGCCAAGAAGATGATGGAGGCCATGGCCTCCGGCGGTGGTATGGGCGGACTCGGCGAGGGCGGCGCCATGCCCGGGATGGGGTCGCTGCCCGGCATGGGCAAGCACTCCAAGGCCCGTCAGGCTCCTAAGGCCAAGCGTGGCAAGGGAGGCAAGAAGGGCCGCAGCGGCAACCCCGCCAAGGCCGCTCGTCAGGCCAAGGAGGCCGCGGTCGCCAAGCAGGCCAAGATCGAGGCCGGGCAGACCGCGGCGCCTGCAGCCGGGTCCTCCTTCGGGCTCGGGGGCGGCCAGTCCGGCACCTCCGGCTACGGGATCATGCCCCAGGCCCAGTCGCAGACTCAGGCCGACGCACAGCCCTCGGGCGACGACGTCACCGACGCCATGGGAGCCCTGCCCGAGGACCTGCGCCGCCACCTCGGACTGTAGGAGCCCGGCTTGCGGTGCTGGAGGCAGGCACCGCCTCTCGTGTGCGTACGGCAGGCTTCGACGTCTGATTCCTCCGCAGCAGTCCGCCGGCCGCAGCGTGAGGGCTCGCGGCCAGCGCTTCGTCGCCGGCCCGGGTGGCCGTGGTGGGCTCAGCCGGTAGCGCCTTCGATAACGGTTCCCTGGTGGAATACCGCCTGCCAGGCCGAGCCCCGGCGACGGTAGAGCGTTGACCTCCGGGTGAGGCGACCTGGCGTCCGTAAGGTGTAGAGGACCTGGATGACGTCGTCGGCAAGGATGCGGGACTCCGCCTCCTCGATTCTGTATCCATCGGCGAGGGAGTCCGCATGAGTTCCCTCCAAGCGTCCCAGGACGACCTCCTTGACCTCGCTGCGGCTGTAACGCCGTCCCGAGGCGCCGACCTCGTTGAAGTCCTCCGCGATCTGCTCATCGAAGGAGCCCGCGTCCCAGATCAACTCCGGGTGGTGGAAGATCGGTTCTCTTCGGATCAGTTCATGCCGCTGTGATGAGCTCTCCATCCCCGGCCTCTCTGTGCTTCGTCGACTGCTTGGAGGTGACTGGGCTCATCATAACCAGCCGTTGGTCTCGGCGGTGCGGGCCGCCTCGGTGCGGTTGCGCGCGTGCGTCTTGCTGATCGCGCTGGACAGGTAGTTGCGCACCGTCCCGGCACCCAGGTGCAGGGAGCCGGCGATGTCGTGGGCGTCCGCGCCGCGTGCCGCCAGCCGCAGCACGTCCTTCTCACGGTCCGTGAGCGGATTGGGCCCCATGATCACCGACTCCTGGGCGAGTGTCGGGTCGATGACACGCAGACCTCCTGCAACCTTCCGGATCGCCTCGGCCAGTTCCTCGGGCGGGGTGTCCTTGACCAGGAAGCCCGCTGCTCCGGCCTCCAGCGCGCGGGACAGGTAGCCGGGGCGCCCGAAGGTCGTCACAATGAGGCTGCGGCAGCCGGTGCCTGATGCGGTCAGCGCCTCCGCGGTGGCCAGGCCGTCCATATCCGGCATGTCGATGTCCAGCAGGGCGACGTCGACGGCATGCTCCCGGGCCAGTGCCGTCACCGCTCGCCCAGTGCCCGTCTGGGCGACGACGGCGATGTCCGGCTCCAGACTGAGCAACGTGGCCAACGCTCCTCGGACGAGGGCCTGGTCGTCGGCGATGAGGACGCGGATCGGGGTGCTCACAGGGTGACCTCCAGGACGGTCCCCGGGCGTGCGTCGGTGCCGTCCGGGGCAGGACTGGTCAGGACGAGGGCGCCGCCGACGGCCTCGACGCGCTCGCGCAGGCCGCTCAGCCCGTTGCCGAGACACTGCCCGACGACGCCCACGCCGTCGTCCTGCATACGCACTCGTCCCGGGGCGAGTGCGACGTGCACCTGAGTGGCGCCGGCGTGCCGCAGGACGTTCGTCGTTCCCTCTCGCAGGGCCCAGGCGAGCAGCTCACGCTGGGGCAGGGGGATGTCAGAGGCCCTACCGGCGAGCACGGCGCTGATGTCGGCCGTGGCAAAGGCCGTGCGGGAGGCCTCCACCTGCCCAATCAGGTCCGGGGCGCGCAGGCGGGTGACGGTGGCACGCACGTCCGCCAGGGCCGAGCGGGACAACTCGATGATCTCGGCGAGCTCGCGCTCGGCGGCCCCGGGATCACGGCGCACGAGTCGGTGGGCGACCTCCGCCTTGAGAGTGAGGACGGTCAGGGAGTGCCCAAGAAGGTCGTGGACGTCACGGCCGATCTCCTCGCGCTCGGCGACGGCGGCGAGCACGCGCTCCTCCTCCTGACGTCGAGCAGCGGACTCGGCTCCGATACGGGAGAACGTGACAATGACTGAGGACATGGAGAAACCCATGACCGCCCGCACCACACCCGCCTCGGGGGCGAGGAGGACGCAGCCGAGATCGGTGAGGAGGATGAGGCAGCCGGAGATGATCAGGCCGGTGCGCAGCGTCGTCGCATACAGGATGATCGCACAGAAGTAGGGCAGGTAGGAGCAGGTGTACCACCAGTTCAGGCCTGGTGCGGAGGCGACGGCGGTGAGCGCGAGCAGCACGAGTCTGCTGGTCGCCGGCCGCAGCTGGTCGAGCACGCCCGCACCCTCCGGCAGATCGAGCCAGATCGTCATGGTGGACACCGCCCAGGCGTAGACGCAGGCGAAGCTGAGAAGCCCGGTGACACCCACGATCTTGAACGGCAGCGGTATGTCCTTCTGGATCACGTAGAAGAGGGGGATGAGGAGGAGGACGACCCAGAAGGTGGAGCTCCAGTCGATCCGTCGGTACCAGGGCCCGGTGCGGCCGTCAGCCGCCACCGGGGCGGTGACGGCCGTGCGTTCGCCGGTGCGCGTGCCCATCGGGGGTGCTCCGGCGGTCAGCGGCGCACCGTCGTGCGACGCTGCGCGGTCAGGCACGCCAAGACGAAAACGAGAGTCCACACGGCAATGTTAACGATCGGCACCCACAGGGCCTCGTGGACGACGGCGCTCCCGCCGGTACTGGTCGCGGTGGCGACGGAGTCCCCCTGGAGCGCTCGGCGAGCCAGGCTGCCGACCCCGTACATGGGGGTGCCGTGGGCGAAGTCGAACAGGCCGCCGCTCAGCGGCATGAACAGGTTGCCGAGGAAGGCGAAGACGCTGATCGAGGCGCCCGCGATGCCGACCGCCGCCTGCGCCGGGAACCACAGCCCCACGGCCAGGCCGCAGCAGGCGAAGGGGACGGCGGTCAGCAGGCTCAGGGCGTAGCTGACAGCCCACACCCAGGGCGCGTCCATCTGCGCACCCGTGAAGGCCCCGGCGATGAAGATGACGGTGACCGGGAAGACCGAGACGATGAGGGCGGTCAGCAGCTTGGTGGTGATGTAGGTGCGCAGGCCGCCCGCCGTGAGCGCGATCTGACGGCCCCAACCGCCCACCTGCTCGACCGCGGCTCCCGCGGCCGTGCAGGTGGCGGCGGTGGCCACGGAGAAGACCGACATATTGATCATGATCGAGGAGGCGACATTGCCGCGGCCGGCGTCGTGGGTGGAGAAGTCCTGCATGGCGCCCCAGAACAGGTACATGCCCAGTGGCATGATGAGGGTGAAGAAGCACATGTCGGGGCGGAGCAGGGTGGTCAGGGCGTCGATGCGCGTGTAGGTCCACGGGCGGGGACGACGGGGTGCAGCGGCGGGGCGGCCGTCGCTGCGAGCGGGGGAGGTGGTAGCAGACATGAATGGTTCCTTGATTCTGATGCAGGATGGGCGGACGGGGGGGGCTGAACCGGGCCGGTGCACCGGCCCGGCAGGGGCCGCTGGCAGGGAAGACTGCGGGCTCACGCTGCGCGCTCAGGGGCTTCGTCGTGGTCCTCGCCGACGAGCTCGGCGAAGATCTCCTCGAGACTGAGCGCGGTGATGCCGAGGTGACCGGCGGGGGTGGTGGTGAGCAGAAGCCGGGCGACGTCATCCGGGGCGGTGGTGCGCACGGCCAGGTGCGTTCCGTGGACATCCACTCTCAGCAGAGAGCCGGACACCGGGGCCAGGGCGGTACGCAGCTCGGTCTGGCCGGTCAGACCCGGCCAGACCGCGCTGACCGTGGTGCCCTCGCCCATGGCGCGCACCTCGTCCACCGAGCCGGCGGCGACCAGACGTCCACGGTCGATGATGATGATGCGGTCCGCGAAGTCGGAGGCCTCCTGCAGGTAGTGGGTGGCGAAGAGAATCGTCCGGCCCTGCGCAGTCTCCCGGCGCATGGTGTCCCAGAAGGCCGAGCGGGCGGTGGGGTCCATGCCGGTGGTCGGTTCGTCCAGTACCAGCAGCTCCGGGTGCGCCAGGAGAGCCAGTGCCAGACGGATGCGCTGGGTCTCGCCGCCGGAGCAGCGGGAGACCTTCCGGCGGAGCATCCCGCGCAGATCGGTCTGGTCGATGACCGCCTCGATGTCGGGCTTGTGCGGCTGGAGGGAGGCGATGATGCTGAGAGTCTGGCCGATCGTGAAGGAGGGGATGAGCCCACCGGTCTGGAGGACGGCACCGATGCGCCCGGCCCGCACCGCCTCGCGCGGTGTGACTCCCAAGACGGTAGCGCTGCCCGCGTCGGGCTGGGTGAAGCCGAGGATAACGTCGAGGGTGGTGGACTTGCCGGCCCCGTTGGGGCCGAGGAAGGCGACAACCTCGCCGGGGGCCACGGTGAGATCGAGTCCGTCGACGGCGACGACGGGGCCGAAGGTCTTGCGCAGACCGAGCACATGGACGGCGGGGACGGTTGTGGGATCGGCTTCGGCGCCCACCGGGGGACGACTGGGCGTGCCATAACTCGGGGAAACGGAGGTGCTGCTCATGGTTCGAGGATCGCCCCCGCCGGCCTCGTACGGTACTGAACGCTGTCACCGGCATGACGTGACAGGTGTCATGCGTACTCCGTCTCCGGAACCGTGACCGATTCGGCTCCTCGGCCTTCCTCATCGGGTGGGGCTTGATGCCGTCGCGCTTCTTCCGCGGTGGACAGCTGCTCGCTCCGGTCGTGGTCGACGGCGACGGGCAGGACGAGCTCTGTGGGCGATCTCGCACCCGTGGTGGGTCGGAACGCTCGTTGCGCGCTGGCGACGTCGTCGGGCGCTCTGGCAGAATGTCCGGCTGTACTCGATTGGACGTCGGTCCCTCTCCCGGCCCCGGTCGCGTCTCGGCTCACGCCGGAAACCGTTGCTTGACCCCACCGGGGACCAGCGCGCGCCAAACCATCCAGAACCAGGAGTTCAACCAAGTGGCAGTCAAGATTCGCCTCAAGCGCATGGGCAAGAAGTTCGCCCCCTTCTACCGGGTCGTCGTCCTCGACTCCCGCAAGAAGCGCGACGGTCGCGTCATCGAGGAGATCGGTGTCTACGACCCGATGCAGGAGCCCTCGCTCATCCGCATCGACTCCGAGCGCGTCCAGTACTGGCTCGGTGTGGGCGCCCAGCCCTCCGACGCCGTCTACAAGCTGATCAAGATCACCGGCGACTATCACCAGTTCAAGGGCCTCAAGGGTGTCGAGAGCACCCTCAAGGTCAAGGACGCCGACGCCGCGACGGTCGCCAAGGAGGCTGCGGTCAAGGCCGCCGCCGACGACGCCGAGAAGCGCAAGGCAGCCGCCGCCAAGGCCAAGGCCGAGCAGGAGGCCGCTGCGGCGGCCGAGGCCGGGGCTGAGGAGGAGACTGCTCAGGCCGAGGCCTCCGCTGAGGTCGCCGCCGAGGAGGTCTGAGATGCTGGCCGACGCCCTCGAGCACCTTGTACGGGGCATCGTCGACAACCCTGACGACGTCACCGTCACCTCCCGGTCGCTGCGCCGCGGCGACCTGCTGGAGGTGCGGGTCAACCCCGAGGACCTCGGCCGAGTCATCGGCCGCTCGGGCCGTACTGCTCGAGCGCTGCGCACAGTGGTGGGAGCGCTGGCGGACTCGTCAGTGCGCGTCGACGTCGTCGACACCGACCGCCGCTGAACGCAGGGTCTTCAGGTCGGCATAGCCGGCCGTGTCGGTCTCGGCCGGTCTGACATCGGCACGAGTGCCCGGTTCCCATGAGGGAGCCGGGCGCCGTCGTCTTCCAGCGATTGTTCTGCGCCCTCATGCCCCAGGTGATCGGCGGCCGGTCGGCGGAGCAGGCGGAAGACGGACCTGGGCGAGGGCGTTCAACCTCACGTCATCGGTGCTCCACCTCATCCCTGTGGTCGATGGGAACGCCAGCCGGCGCGCGGTAGGTTGGCGTCAGACATCCAGATCCCTTGCCAACCGTTCCACGTCCCGATCCCAGGAGGACAGGTGCTGCTCACCCTCGCCGTCATCGGTCCCGCCCATGCCCTCAAGGGCGAGGTGCGTCTCGAGATCCGTACCGATGACCCCGAGGGGCGCCTCGCGCCCGGAACCACTGTCCCCACCGAACCGGTCCAGGCCGGGCCCCTCACGGTCAGTCGTCTACGCTTCGACGGTTCGCGCTGGTTCGCCGCCTTCGAGCAGGCGCGCGACCGTACAGCCGCCGAGGCCCTGCGGGGAGTCCGGCTCCTGGTCGAGACCGACGACGCCTCCGACGACGCCATGAGCTCGGAGGAGGAGGATGAGTCCTGGTACCGCCACGAGCTCGTCGGGCTGCGAGCGCTCAGCGTCTCCGGCGAGTTGCTGGGAGAGGTCACGGACCTGGAGCCAGGCGTTGCCCAGGACCGACTCGTGGTCACCACCCCCGAGGGCGATGACGTGGCCGTTCCCTTCGTCGCCGCGCTCGTGCCGGCCATCGACCCGGAGGCCGGCACCGTGACCCTGGACCCGCCCGGTGGGCTGTTCCCCGGACTCGGTGAGGTGGAGGAGGCCCGGTGAGGATCGACGTCGTCACCATCTTCCCCGACTACCTCAAGGTCCTGGACCTCTCCCTCATCGGGAGGGCAGCCGACCGCGGCGACCTCGACCTACGCGTCCACGACCTGCGTGACCACGCCCATGACCGGCACCGCACCGTCGACGACACGCCCCTGGGAGGCGGCGCCGGCATGGTGATGAAGCCCGACGTGTGGGGCGATGCCCTTGACGACGTGCTCACTGCCGAACCCCCGGCCGGTCACCGGCAGGTCCTCATCATCCCCACCCCCTCGGGTGAGGTCTTCACCCAGCGCACCGCCGAGGACCTGGCCGGAGCCGACTCCCTGGTCTTCGCCTGCGGCCGCTATGAGGGCATCGATGCGCGTGTGCCCGAGCACTACGCCTCCCTCGGTATCGAGGTGCGCGAGCTGAGCATCGGCGACTACGTGCTCAACGGGGGAGAGGTCGCCGCCATCGTCATGATTGAGGCGATCGCCCGCCTCCTGCCCGGTGTCCTGGGCAACCCCGAGTCACTGGTCGAGGAGTCCCACGGAGCCGCCGGCCTGCTGGAGTACCCCGTCCACACCCGCCCCACCCGGTGGCGCAGCCTGGAGGTCGACCCCGTCCTGCTGTCCGGCGACCACGCCCGCATCGCCCGCACCCGGCGGGACCAGGCTATCGCCCGAACCGTCAGCCGTCGTCCCGACATGATCGCGCACCTGGATGCTGCCCGTCTGGACCGCGAGGACCGTGCGACCCTGGCGTGCGCGGGGTGGGCGGTCCCGGCCGGTGCGGCGCACCCGGTGCCGGTGCGTATCCGGCTCGCCACCGCCCGCGACGCCGAGGCCCTGGCCGACCTGGCTGCCCGTACCTTCCCCGATGCCTGCGAGCAGGTCATCGCCCCGGAGTCCATCACCCGGCACATCGCCACGAACCTGGTTCCCGAGCTGTTCTCCACCTGGGCCGGCGACGAGCGCGTCGACCTCGTCGTCGCCGAGCTGCCAGCGCCGTTGTCCACCGTGCGGACATCCGGTGAGACGGAGACCGGCGAGAGATCAGAAGGTTTCAACCTGGTCGGCTACGCAGCCGTGCTGCGAGAGGAGCCCGATGCCACCGGAGAGCCGCCCACCGGGCTTGATCCTCGTCCCGCGTGTGTCCGAGTCCGGAGCGGGCAGATCGTCGGCGAGCTGTCCAAGGTCTACGTCGACTCCACCATGCGAGGGTCGGGACTGACCCCCGCTCTCATGAGTGCGGTGATGCAGCAGGCCGCCGACCATGGGACGAATCTGCTCTGGCTCGGCACCCACGTCACCAACAAGCGCGCCCAGAAGGCCTACAAGCGGGCCGGCTTCCGCCAGGTCGGGACCCGCACCTACAACGTCGGAGGCCAGAACGCCCACGACGTCGTCATGATCCGGCGGACAGGAGAAGGCCTATGAGCAGCGGATTCGACCAGACCCTTCAGGACATGGCTGACGGCACTGACGACTCCGTGCCCCAAGAGGAGGTCGCGCGCCGACCGGGTGACGGTAAGGAAAGCGCCAAGGGCGCAGGCGCGGGTGCCGGGAGCGCCACTCTGGGGGCGCGGGTCGGCGCCCGCTTCAAGCAGTGGGGTATCACCCTGTCCTACCTGGTTGTCGCCGTGGCGATCATCGCCCTCATCCGCACCTTCGTCATCCAGAGCTTCACCATTCCCTCCGGGTCCATGGAGAACACTCTCAACGAGGGCGACCGCGTCACCGTCACGATGTACGACTCCGACGAGATCAACCGCGGCGACGTCGTCGTCTTCACCGATCCCGATCACTGGCTGACCACCCAGGAGCCCACGGGCCTGCAGGGCGCTGTCCAGGACCTCCTCGTCGCGATCCGCATCTTCCCCCAGGACGCCGGGCACCACCTCATCAAACGCGTCATCGGAATGCCCGGCGACCACATCGTCGCCGACGGGAACGGCTCCCTGAGCGTCAACGGCGTCGAGCTCCACGAGGACTATCTCAAGCCCGGCCGATCGGCCTCCGACCTGGCCTTCGATGTCACCGTGCCCGAGGGCTACATCTGGGTCATGGGGGACAACCGTGCCAACTCCTCGGACTCCCGCTACCACCAGAGCGACGCCCACCACGGCTTCGTCCCTATGGGCAACGTCGTCGGCGTCGCCAAGAACGTCGTGTGGCCCTACTCCCACTGGTCCAGCCTGAACTCCGGCCACAAGGTCTTCTCCCAGGTTCCCCAGCCGACATCCACCCCGACAGCGATCCCCGCCGAGCCGGCTGAGCCCGCTCCGACGCGCACGCTGGCCGGCTCCGGTAGCTGATCAATCGAGAGGTGCCGAGACGCGCTACAGGCGTGAACTCAGGCACGTCGATGTCAGGGCACTCGTCCGGGGCACGCACCTGTGGCAAACTGAGCGGGCACTTGGGCCCTGCGGCTCCTCTGCCACTGGGGAGGCCGTCGCTTCTAAAGGAGCCCAGGGGCGTCCATCCCCGGCGCTGCCCCATACGGCGCGGCGCCGCCGAACCAGCACTCCTGACCAGTGGCACGGGTGTGGAGAGAAACATGAACCTGATCGACGAGATCAACGCCGCATCACTGCGCGACGACATCCCCTCCTTCCGTCCCGGGGACACCCTCAAGGTCCACGTCAAGGTCGTTGAGGGAACCCGCTCCCGCGTCCAGGTCTTCCAGGGCGTGGTCATCGCCCGCCAGGGCGGCGGCGTCTCGGAGACTTTCACCATCCGCAAGGTCTCCTTCGGCGTCGGCGTCGAGCGCACCTTCCCCGTCCACACGCCCTCCATCGAGAAGATCGAGGTCGTCACCCGAGGGAAGGTACGTCGCGCCAAGCTCTACTACCTGCGCAACCTGCGCGGTAAGGCCGCCAAGATCAAGGAGCGTCGCGAGGACTGAGCCCCCGCGCTCCCAAGACGGCGCCCGGAGCCTACGGGCTCCGGGCGCTCGTCATCTCTCATTCATCACCGCTCAGCGGCGGACTCAGGCGCATCGACTGGCAAAGGGAAGGGGTACGGTGAGACCACCGCAGGACGAGGCCGACGTCGTCGGACTGGACCTGAAGCAGGCCGTCCCCTCCCAGATCGCCTGTACCTCCAGGTCCGCCATTACTCCCGCCTGCAGTTCCCCCTCCGCGGACTCGCCCCAGGAAGCCGGCGAGTCCCCTGTGTCGGTGGGAGAACCCTCGAACGCGGTCTCAGGCGATGACATCGATGAATGGGACTACGACCCGTTCATCGACCCCGACGCCGACCCGGAGCCCGATGTCGAGCCCGTGGATCTTCCCCCCTCCATCCAGCCGCGCCGGCGCGTCGCCCCAACCATTCCCCCGCCGGAGACAGGATCCCTGCTCCAACGGTTGACGCGGGCGCTGCTCGTCCTGGCGGTCATCATCCTGGTTCCAGCCCTTCTGCGGATGTTCGTCGTCCAGATCTACGAGATTCCCTCGGGCTCCATGGAGCGCACCTTGCGTGACGGAGACAAGGTCGCGGTCACGATGTTCGACTCCGACGATATCGACCGGGGTGACGTCGTCGTCTTCAGCGACCCCGGCGACTGGCTCCAGGTCAAGGAGCCGACAGGTCTGCGCGGTGCTCTCCAGAAGATCTTGATCTCCGTGTACCTCCTACCCGAGAACACCGGTCATCACCTCGTCAAACGGGTGATCGGCGTGGGAGGCGATCATGTGGTCTCCGACGGCAAGGGGATGCTGACTGTCAATGGCGTCGCCATCAAGGAGCCCTACGTCAAGGACGGTCAGATCCCGTCCCTGACGTCCTTCGATGTCACTGTTCCCCAGGGGTACGTATGGGTCATGGGGGACAATCGCAGCAACTCGGCCGATTCGCGCTACCACCGCGATGACCCCCACGGAGGCTTCGTACCCCTGAAGAATGTCGTCGGGGTGGCCAAGGTTGTCTTCCAGTGGCTGAACCCGGGCAGGTGGGGGAACCTGGGGGGAGGGGAGAGGACTTTCTCCCAGGTCCCCGATCACGACGCCTCCGCGACGCCAGCGCCTTCCACATCCCCCAGTCCTTCGGAAGACACCGGGAAGACGGAAACGACGCAGTCGGTCACCGACTCCGAGGACTCTCGCGACCTCGAGCACCCCGACGACGACAGCGGCGAGTTCCTGGATGCCCCGCGTACAGACTCCGCTCAGAGTGTGGAACTGCCGGGCCCCTCGGACGGATCGGAAGCAGACCGAGGGCTGCCACGGTGAGCCGTGGGGTTCGCACTCATCCTGACCGGCGCGTGGAGAAGGAACTGCTTCAGACCCACAACTATGTCGGTGGTCTGGACGAGGTCGGACGCGGAGCACTCGCCGGGCCGGTCAGCGTAGGTCTGGCAGTCGTTGGCCCCAGTACCGATGACGCCTTCCCCGACGGACTGGCCGACTCCAAGCAGCTGACGGCCCGTGTGCGCACCGGCCTGGTTGCACCCGTGCGCAGCTGGCTGGTGGACTACGCCGTCGCCCACGCCTCGCCGGCGGAGATCGACGAGCGTGGCATCGTCGGAGCCCTGAGACTGGCGGGGCTGCGCGCCCTGCAAGGTGTTGCCGAGCGCGGACACGCCCCCGGCGTCATCATTCTCGATGGCGTAGCCGACTGGCTCACCGCACCACAGCCCGATCTCCTCTCCGCGCTGGAACGCGGCGAGTGCCCGGATGAGATGCCCCGGCCCGACGCATCTCTCCCCACCCCGCCGGTGCGCATGGAGGTCAGAGCGGATGCCCGCTGTGCTGTCGTCGCAGCGGCCAGCGTCCTGGCAAAGGTCGAACGGGACGCCCTCATGGCCGATCTGGACGACCCCGGCTACAGGTGGGCCTCCAACAAGGGCTACGCCTCGCCGGCACATATCAAGGGACTCACCGCCCTGGGGGCCAGCGACCAGCATCGTCGCAGCTGGCACCTGCCCGGACTGGACCGGCGAGGCTGACGTAGCAGGAGGCGGTCGTCATCGGCAGGGGATGACTAGGACGAAGAACGCGGCGATGCCGACCAGCGAGGGAGACCGACTCGCCCCCGCGGCCTGCCGGGCACGGGCGCCGCGGGCAGGCATGATGGCCCGGTGAGCGCAGAAGACCTCGAGTCCTATGAGAACGAGCTGGAGCTCTCGCTGTACCGGGAGTACCGCGACGTCGCCTCCCTGTTCTCCTACGTGGTGGAGACCGAACGACGGTTCTACCTGGCCAACGCCGTCGACGTCCAGGTACGCACCAACGGTGGGGAGGTCTTCTTCGAGCTCACCCTCGAGGACGCCTGGGTATGGGACATCTACCGCGCCTCCCGGTTCGTGAAGTCCGTCCACGTCGTCACCTTCAAGGACGTCAACGTCGAGGAGCTCACCAAGCTCGAGATGGACATCCCCTCGCCCTGACCTCCTTCCCGATGCTGCGCTGCCATCTCCGGTGGCGCCCGCTCGGCTGCGCAGCCCTGCTCGCCGGGAGCCACAGGACGTCTCCTGCAAGCGTCGTCCACAGAGCCGATCGGGCTGTGGCGCGCACTGGCTGACCTGGCCTCAGGCTAGTGGCGGAGGTGATCGGGATGACCGACCAGGTCGTAGCAGCCGCAACAGGAAGAACAGTGATCGCAGCGAGATGCGGCCATCACCTGCTCAGGCAGCGCGCCCGGGGCTCAGGTGGTGCAGGAGCCGATCCTGCAGGAGTGTCCCGTCTGCGCACCGGACGTCGCGGGGAGGACCTCGCCACCACCTACCTGGAGGACATCGGGTGGCAGGTCCTGGAGCGCAACTGGCGTCCGGATCACGGCCTGCGTGGCGAGATCGACATCATCGCCCTGGATCCCACCCACGTGCACCGCGAGCCGAGCAGTGCGCCCGTCGCCAACCCTGGTGAGGCGTGGCCGAGGCTCGTCATCGTCGAGGTCAAGACCCGCAGCTCCCTGCGCCAGGGACCACCGGCAGCCGCGGTCGGTGCCCGCAAGGTAGCCCGACTGCGTGCCCTGGCAGCTGCCTGGGCGACCACCTATGAACCCCCGCCGCACACTGGCATACGTCTCGACGTCGTCTCCATCCTCCTGCGCGATGCGCGTCCTGCGCTGCTGCGCCATCACCGGGCGGTGGACGCGTCATGGGGCTAGCGCGCACGCTCGCGGTCACGCTGACCGGGTTGGCCGGACACATCGTCGACGTCGAGGCTCACGCCGCCCAGGGCCTGCCCGGATTCACCCTCGTGGGCCTACCCGACACCGCCGTGCGCGAGTCGCGTGAGCGTGTTCGGGCCGCGTTGAGCACCTGCGGCGTCACCTGGGGCGAGCAGCGCCTGACCGTCAACCTCTCCCCGGCCGACCTGCGCAAGACCGGGACCGGATTGGATCTGGCGCTCGCCCTGGCCGTCCTGGGCGCACGTGGCCGGCTCGGACGGTCCGCGGCCGGGCTCCTGGGACGAACCGTCTACATCGGCGAGCTCGGGCTGGACGGCTCGGTGCACTCCGTACGCGGCGTCCTGCCCAGCGTCCAGGCCGCGGTGGCCGCCGGGGTGGAGGAGATCGTCGTCGCCCAGGAGGCCGCGGCCGAGGCCGAGCTCGTACCCGGCGCCCGGGTCACCGCCGTCAGACACGTCGGTCAGCTCGTGGAGCGTTACGGCGGGCGCCTGAGTGCAGCCGTGGCCGCGGCGGTGGAGCAGATCGCCGAGGCCGGAACAGATGATGCTTCTACGGCCCTTCCCCATGACGCCGAGCCGCCGGACCTGGCTGACGTCGTCGGGCAGAGTGAGGCCCGCCAGGCCCTCGAGGTCGCCGCGGCCGGGGGCCATCACCTCATCATGGTGGGACCTCCGGGAACGGGAAAGACCATGCTTGCCGAAAGACTCCCCTCCATCCTGCCGCTCCTGGAGCAGACGGACGCCGTCACCGTCACCTCCCTGCACTCCGTGGCCGGCATCTTCGATCCCGCCCACGGACTCATCACCCGGCCGCCGTTGCGCGCACCGCACCACACGGCGACTCGGGCCGCCGTCGTCGGAGGCGGCTCCGGCATGCCCCGCCCCGGAGACGTCTCCCTGGCTCACCGGGGCGTGCTCTTCCTCGACGAGGCCCCCGAGTTCAGTGCGGGCGTCCTGGACTGCCTGCGCCAACCGTTGGAGTCGGGAGTGGTCACCATCGACCGCGTGGGTGGGAGGGCCAGCTACCCGGCCGCCTTCCAGCTCGTCCTGGCCGCCAACCCCTGCCCCTGCGGCAAGGCCGGCGGGCGCGGCCTGGAGTGCACCTGCACCTCCCTGCAGCGACGGCGCTACTTCTCACGACTGTCCGGTCCGCTGTTGGACCGGGTCGACATCAAGGTCGAGGTCGGCGCCGTCAGTGCTGCTGATCTCGCTTCTGCGGGCAGAGGAGAGTCCAGCGCCGTGGTGGCGCGGCGCGTCCTGCGCGCCCGCCAGGCCGCGGAGCGCAGGCTGGCCGGCACACCGTGGCGCCTCAACGCCGAGGTTCCCGGCTCCTACCTCAGAGGCCCCGACGGTGGGCTCAGCGCTCCGCTCAGCCGTCGGCTCATGACCGCCCTGGAACGCGGGGACCTCTCCCTGCGCGGGGTGGACCGGGTCCTCAGACTGGCCTGGACCCTCGCCGACCTCGAGGGTGTCGACACTCTCGCCCTCACCCACATCGGGACCGCCCTGGCCCTGAGAACCTCAGGAGTGCGTCCATGAAACTGCCCTACGACATTGATGATCCGGCGCTGGCGCGCGCAACCTGGTCCCGTCTGGCCGAGCCCAACAGTGCCACCGCAGCCATGGTGGTGGGCGGGCTCGGGCCGAGCCCCGCCCTGAGATGGCTGCTGGAGGAGGCCGTCGACTCCTCGGGACGTCCGCGCGGCGCCCCTCGCCCGCCGGTGCCGGACCCGCCTCCGGGCGCCTCCACTGAGGGCGAGGCCAGTGCCCACTGGGCACAGGTCGCCGCGCGCTGGTTCCCGCGCCTGGAGGGACTCGACATCCGCCGCGAGCTGGACGTGCTCGACCGTCTCGGCGGGAGCCTCATCCTCCCGGGAGACACCTGGTGGCCGCCGGGGCTCGATGAGCTGGAGCACCCGCCCTTCTGCCTGTGGGTGCGAGGGGACCCGGCACTGTTGGTCAACGCCAAGGACCTGGAGACGGTGAACAGGACCAGCGGCGGGAGCAGCCCCGGGACCAGCGGCGAGAAGGACGGCCGCAGTGATTCAGTTGCCGTCAACGAGCCCGGGGGCGCAGGCGGCGAGGTCATCGCCCAAGCCAGATGCATGCCCGTTCGGGAGCAGCGGATGCCGGCGGGACCGGCCAACGGGCTGTGCCTGGCCCTGGTAGGAGCCCGGGCCTCCACCAGGTACGGCGAGGGAGTAGCCGGGGCCCTGGCCTCCGGAGTGACGGCGAAGGGCGGCCTCATCGTCTCCGGGGGAGCCTTCGGCATCGACGCCTGCGCCCATCGCGGTGCACTGAGGGAAGGTCCCACCGTGTCAGTCTCCGCCGGGGGAGTGGACCGCCTCTACCCGGTGGGAAACACCGGGGTGCTGGAGGCGGTCATCGCCTCCGGGGCGCTGGTGGCGGAGGTACCGCCGGGGTGCCAGCCCGGTCGGCACCGGTTCGTCTCACGCAACCGCGTCATCGCGGCGATCTCCAGGGCGACGATCGTGGTGGAGGCGGCCTGGCGCTCGGGCGCCCTGTCCACCGCCCACCGCGCCCTCGAGCTGGGCAGGCAGGTGGGTGCCGTTCCTGGCCCCGTGACCTCCATGTCCTCGGTCGGATGCCACCGGCTCCTGCGCAAGGGGGCGGTCTGCATCACCGACACCGACGACGCCCTGGAGCTGCTGACGCCCTTGGGCACCGTCGACGCGGATGCCGCCAAGGAGCAGGACCCCGAGCTGACCGGCGGCGGGCTTCTCGATGGCCTGGATCCGGCCGCCTCCCTCGTCCTGGACGCCATGCCCGCCCGGGCCGCGGCGAGCACTGAGTCCATCGTCCGCTCCTCAGGGTTGTCCCCGAAGGAGACCACCTCGGCACTGGGGATCCTGGAGCTCTCAGGGAAGGTGGAACGCACCGCCTCCGGCTGGAGGCGACGCACCCGGCCCCAGCCACGTGACTGGACCGGGGGCTCCTGTCGTGGCTGAGACCGGAGCACAACGACCGAGGCGCCTTGGGGGACCCGCATGATGTCGCGAGCGCACCCAAGGCGCCTCGTTGAGTCGGTGTACGGTCAGGCACGCAGCTGGGAGGCCAACGAGGTGTCGGTCTCCTCCAGGGTCGAGACGACCTGGTTGAGGTTGTTGGAGATGCTGGTCAGGGAATCGATGGTCTTGGTGGCGCTCGTGGTGAACTCCTGATAGCTCGTCTGGAAGGCGCCGGAGGCGGCGTCGGTCACGAAGCCCGAGGAGACCAGGTTGTCCACCTGCATCTTGGCCTGCTGGAGCTGCTGCTGGATGTTGTCGCGGGTGGTGATCAGGGCGTTGGCCTGCGAGCGCATGTCCTCGTAGGAAGCGGAGATGTTGGCCATGGAAGTAGTCCTTTCATGTGGTGTTGCTGTTGAACGTAAGTATTGCGGTCATCAGGATCTGCGGCGATGGGGCTCAACCCCCATCGGCCTGCTCACGATTCAATCTGGAGCGAGTCAAGCATGATCTCGAGCGGGGTGATCACCTCCGTTAGAATGCCTGGGTCGGGTCCCAGCCAGGTGGCTGCGACGACATCGATGCTGCCGCGGCGCAGCGCGTGGTAGCACACGAACTCGATAGGGGTGCTTCGCTCGTTCAATGGTTCGAGAGTCGGCCCCAGAGAGCGGTAGGCCGTGGTTCCGCCAGGTAGCAGCACCGTGTCCCACACATGGGGACCAGGTGCCTCTTCTGGTGCCGTGATGAGGGTAGGGAGGCTCTCAGACTCCTCTCCCTCAGCGGGGAAGGCAATGAGGTCGACGATGCCGATGATGTCCCCGTCTGCGTTGTTCAGACCCAGCCGGGCAAAGGGCTGAACTGTCCCTTCTGGCTGGTCGGCACGAGGGACCTCGGTCCATTGTGGAGACTCGGGAAGAGAGTATGAGTTCATGAGAACCTCACTGACTCGACGACCGCATCACATACATCCCGAAGTGACCCTGCCAACGCTTGTCCGTCGGCGTCGTCGTGAGTGGTGATGTTTCCAACCATGGTGAACCAGCTGTCAGGAATATCTGGATGGCCGAGGTAGTAGGTCAGTCGTTCCGAGCGCACAGCGGAACCCGGGGTGAGCGTTGACAGATCGAGACCCAGGTCTCCTCTGGCCATAACCAAGGCCGTGTTGATGGAATCGGTGCAATCCTTCGCGACTCGTGTACGCATGATGAGCAGATCTCCGCCCTCTAATGCTTGTGCGCCTGGTGTCGAAGCCGCGATGGCGATAAGAGTGTCCATTGGATCCTCGCCTTCCTGGTAAGGAAATGGGAGGGCTGCAAGGAAAGTACCGGTGCGGATGCCTGCAACTGCATCGACCTCCATGAGCAGCAAGAATGCCTCAAGGTCGGCCAGCGATATGAGATGGCTCGCCAATGCCTCTGCAATTCTCCCGCGTATGTGATGTAGTGTCTCGCTGTTGCCTGCAGAAATCATTTCCTCTGCTAGTTCGGTAGCCTGAGCGGATAGGTCTCCGCTGAGGTGGACTGTTCTCCATTCTGGGGGAATGATGTAGTTGAAGGGTCTCACGATGTTCCTCGCCCTGGCTGTCTAAGTGTCGTATGTAGTGCGTGGGGGCCTGTTTTTTCGGAGGTGTCAAGCGAGTCTGGTCAGGGGGATCGACTTGGGGGTTTTTCGCCCCGGTATGGGGTGTGGCTGTTTTTTGGGGGAACGATTGGGTTCTGGGGATCTATTTTTGTTCTTGCGGTGGGGGTCTTGAGGATTGTGGGTTTGAGGGTTGGGCTTGTTCTTCGGTTTTGTTTTAGGGGTCGTCTTGTTTTTCCCTCCCCCTTTTCCTTTGTTGAAGATTTCTGTGACTCCGCTGGCTAGTGACTTGAATAGTTCGCCGGTTCGATTAAGTTCCCTATTTATAAACTCTCCTGGCCTCATCTTGCCGTCCGCGACCTTAGAGATGTCCTGGATGCGCTGAATCCATCCCTTCATTTGGGTCAGGGTGACCGGAACTGCTATGCTCAAAGCGACTCCAATTTCCGGATTAATTGCATAGGCGATTTCGGTGACTGCGGGAAGGATGCCCTCAATGAACTCGCTGAATGCGTCAAAGACTGGCTCGATGAGCTCAGCCACTTTGGCCATGACTCTGAGGACCTCTTTGACGGTGTCCCAGAAATCGTCTTTCATGGGGCTGTTCTCGTCGGTCTTATCAAGTTGGGAGATGGCGTTGCTTGCTGCAGAGTCGCGCTCTTCGATCGCTTGCTTCAACTTGTTCTTGGATGCGTTGATGTTCCCCTGGATCTCGCTCTGCTGTCCAAGCAGGTTGGCATAGCTTGATCTCAGGGACTTCATTTCCTCGGGGTTTCGGCTGGAATTATAGGCGTTCTCGATGTTTTTCTTCTGGTTTTCTACCTGCTTGAGCTGACCTGCGTGCCCTTCCGCCTCTTTGAGTGCCTCGAGAGAGATCTTCTGGGCGTTCTCCAGGTGTGGTGCGTAGGTGTTCAATGCTGCTGCTGCTCCTTCGCAGCGCGACTGGGCTTGGCCAATCTGTTCCACCAGATGCTTGGCTTTACTTTGCAGCTTGGCCACGGCTTCGCCGTGAGACTCGTAGGAGATGCTCTGGAGGCTGCTCTGGGCGGTTTTTATGGCCTCAACAGTCTCGGTGTATTGGCGGGCTGCGGCTTGAACTCCAAGCGGATCTCCGGGGATGGGGTCCTTTTGTTGTCCGAGTGGGCTCCAGTCAGAGGGACGTGCGCTCATCAGTTCTTCTCCTTAAGAGATTGCAGTTGGTCCCGCAGGCGACGGGCTTCTTCATTTCGCTTATCGTCGTTTGCTGACTGTATGGCACTTCCTGTCCCCAGACCTGCGGCCATCCCCATTCCGCTCATGAGGGGGGTGCTTGAAGAGGATGAGGGTTCTGCCTTGTGGCCTGCTGACCTGGATGAGGAAGCGGCACTAGTGGAGGGGGAGGGACTGGGCTGCGGAGGTGTGAGCGAGGGGGGTGTCGATTCTCCTGCCTGAGGTGCTGGGGGCGTCGGCGATATGGGGGAGGCTGACGTGTCGACTTCTGAGGGAAGGTGGTCCTGAGGTAATGGGGGTGCGCTTGAGCCGCTCGTCATGTCCGGGGGTGTTGACGTTGTGAGAGGAGCCTTCGGTGGCTGCTCATCAATGCCTTGGAGGCTAGCCAGCGTGCTCTCCCGGTCGGAGTGTAGTGAGGTGGGGTTGTCGTTATTGCTGATTTCGGCAAGGGCTTGGCGCAGGTCGTCGGAGGAGTCGCCTTGGCGAGTGTCGGATCCCAATGTGTCTATGGTAGGGGGAGATGTCTTCCGGTGTGACAGAACGCTGCTGATGGCTGCAAGACTGATCCCGGTCAATGAGCCGATTCTCATGGTCAGAGAGCCGTCGGGTGAGGCTGCAAGGCCGATATCAACCGCAGGGCCGAGCAGCTGGCGCATCTGCTCAATTTCGGGGTGACCTGACTCGTTGAGTGGGGAGGAAAGTGGCGAACCGCTTTGAAAAGAGTCTGTCGGTTCCGTCTGTGCTGAAGCGCTGACGGAAGGGGTAAGGGGGCCGGAGGTGCCGCGATTGGCTCCCGATTCGGGCGTGGCTCTCGTTCCTGCACTCTCCGTCGAGTTTGTTGGAGTGTCCCCAGCTGAGAGTGGCTGCCGGGGTTCGCCACTGTGCGGTGTGCTGGATTGTGTTGAACTGGTCTGCGGCTGCTGCTGGCTTCCGGTATCGGCCTTCTGTGACGGTTGCTGCTCGTTACTGAGGCCCTTGCCCACGCCGTTGTCCCAGGCGGTGAATGCGTCGCGGACACCCTCCAGGTCTTTGCGGTAGCTTTGGATGGAGCTGGTCAGATCAGCGCGTTTCTTCTTCCATGAGTTCTCGAATTTTTCGAGGCTTGAGGCGAGTTGGTCGTGTCCGACGATAGTGCCGTACTGATTACTGCGATCACTCATTGAGGTGAAGGCGTGCTCGATCTTTCCCAGGGAGAGCAATGCCTCCGAGAAGTCCTTGTCGACGATCTTGATGTCGTGGCAGCTCACGGGTTGTCCTTCCGGAGACGGGATGATTGCTGATAAAGACGGTACGGGTGAAGAACTCGGGAGGCGATGGGGGTCAACCCCCACCGTGGAGCGCTGTCGACGTAGGCCTCACAGGACAGGCTCTGTTCCGGTGACGGTCGAGCGTCGACTCCTCTCACTCCATGAGCGGGACCTGGACTTTGACGGCACGACCGGCACTGACCCAGTAGCCCCGCCCCACCGGCATCTCACCGCGGCGCACCTTCGGTGTCGGGGTGCGCAGGATGAGCTCGCCATCCATGGAGTCGGGTTGGAGGATGAGACCGGTGCGGGCGGAGCGCACCTCCTGGAGCAGGGGCCAGGATGAGTTCCACTGGGAGGTGTCGCCCTCAGCCACAACGAGGTGCCCGTTGCGTTTGGCCTTCTTGACCGCGTCGATGAGGGCCATCTCCAGTGGGGCCTGGAGGAACTCGGGATAGCCCTCGATGAACAGGGCGACGTGGGGATGGCCTGGGTCGGCCTCCACATCCAGGGTCGGTGATAGCCGTTCGAGTGCCTCGCGGATCCTCTCCTCACCGGAGACGGACAGATCCCACAGTCCCTCCATGGCTGCCAGCGGTGAGCGCCGCGAGGCCAGATGCACCCGGACGATCTGCGGCTCCCACTCGCACAGCGCTGTACTCATCCAGCGGATCGCGTTGGAGGTGCCCGACTGGGGCTGGCCGCCCAGCAGGATCGCGCCGACAGGCTCAAAGCCCATCATGGCCAGCGTGTCCGAGGACATGCCCAGCGCCGGGGCGCCCGCGACTGTTCGTGGCAGCCCCGCCGCGGGCAGCTCTACGGGCAGCTTTCCGATGGCGGCCGGCCGCTGCCGGCCCTGACGGGTGAGGTAGTGCCCCAGGGAGTCCACCAGACGTGACTGGGACAGGATGTTGACGTTATCCCCCAGGATCGCCAGCTGGAGCTCCTCGTCCTTGCGTCCGACCTGCATGGCCCTTCCCGGAGGACTGGAGGGGGTGAGCACGTCCTTGGGCAGGCTGAAGTACATGTACCCGTCCTCATCGGTCTGCCGTAGGACGATCTTGCGTTGGAAGGAGTTGCTCATCGAGGTGGGCACAGCATTGGGGCGCTCGGCGGTCGCGGCCACGTGAACCCCCACTCCGCGGCCGTCGACGAGGATCCGCTGGAGCAGGTCCAGCAGTGCCACGCCGTCGGAGGTCTTCTCCAGCTCGGCGCGCATGGAGCCCACGCCGTCGAGCAGGAGCAGCAGTCTGGGCTCCTCATTGCGGTGGGCGATGCGCCGGTAGTCGGTGATGGTGCCCGCACGGCTCTGTGAGTAGCGCTCGGAGCGCTCGTCGATGATGCTCACCACGTGGCTCAGTAACCGGCTGACGCGTTCTTCGTCGTCACCGTCGACGACGGCGCCCACGTGCGGCAGTGACTCCAGCATCCGCAGTCCGCCACCCGCGAAGTCCAGGGCGTAGACGTCCACTGGCCCCGATCGGGGCGTGATCCCGGCGGCGATCGCCAGGGTCCGCAGCGCTGTCGACTTCCCTGAGCCCGACGAACCGTAGAAGCAGATGTTGCCGTCATCGTCTGGACGGAAGTACTCCGCGTACTGGTCCTGGCTGTCCGGGTCGTCGACGACGCCCAGGATCAGCTCGGTGTCCCGGCGCTGGGGCAGGTAGTTCAGGTCGTACGTGGTTGCGAGCTCCTCCAGCCACGGCTTGCGCGGAGCGGTGATACCCGCCTCCTGGGCGGCCCGCTTGACCGTGTCCACGACCCTCTCGATGTCCTGGGGGACGTCATCGGACGCGGTCTCGATATGGGCCACCTGCCAGGGGCGGGGGACCCCGAAGGTCATCTCGTCGACCGAGACACGGGCCACCTGCAGCTTGGCGGAGGTGCGGGCCCCGGGGTAGGCGGACTGGAAGCGGGTCACCCGGCCCGGCCCGGTCTTGGCGGCGGCGCGCCCCGGGAACTCCGGAGGGAAATGGGCGGCGGTCTTCTCTCCCAGGACATCCTGGGAGTCGGACTCGTCTGCCATGCGCAGTGCCACGCGCAGGTTGGTGTTGGCCCGCAGATTGTCCTTGATGACGCCGGCGGGTCGCTGGGTGGCCAGGACCAGGTGCAGCCCCAGGGACCGGCCTCTCTGAGCGACGTCGACGACGCCGTCGACGAACTCTGGAACCTCACCGACCAGGGCGGCGAACTCGTCGACGACGATGACGAGGCTGGGCGGGCAATCGGGATCCCCGGTCTTCTCCAGCGTGACCAGGTCCTTGGCGCCTTTCTCATTGAGCAGGTGCTCTCGGTGGCGCAGCTCGGCTCTCAGACTGGTCAGCGCCCGCCTCACCAGGTAGGGGGATAGGTCCGTCACCAGACCGACGCAGTGCGGCAGCTCGGTGCAGCGGGCGAAGGCCGAGCCCCCTTTGTAGTCCACGAAGAGGAAGGTGATGCGATCCGGGGACAGGGACTGGGCCATCCCCAGCACCCAGGACTGGAGGAACTCCGACTTTCCGGCACCCGTTGTCCCCCCGACCAGGGCGTGAGGCCCGTGGGCGCGCAGGTCCAGTGCCAGGGGTGCCTCCGCTCCCTGCCCCACCAGGGCGCTCAGGCTCAAGGGCTGCTTGAGGGGGACGGCCGCACCTCCTCGGTCGATGATCGAGTGGTTGGCACTCCACCTGGAGATCTGGGCCTCCACGGAGTCCGCCAGCTCCTCGCCGGTCAGGCCGACGAAGGAGATGGCCGCAGGCAGGTCGGACTCGTCGTCGACGGGCACACCGGCATCAATCACCGGAGCCAGGTGGCGACCCAGCGCCCGGGCCTGGGAGTGGCTGAGCGACTCGGGGACGACGTCGGTCGCATTGCGTGAGCGCCGCACGTAGCCGACGACCGTCTTCTCCTCGCCCAGATGAAGGAAGGTGCGGCAGGCGGCGGGAAGGTCGGCGACGTCGCTGGCGAACCACAGGACGTGGACCCCGACATCCGGACCCTGCTCGACGACCCGGATGAGCCGGGAGCGGTTGACCCCAGGGTTGTCGACGATGACGACGACGTCGGGGACGATGGCCTCATCCCCCTCGTCGTCACTGACATCCTCCGACGGTCCACGACGCGCCGGGGTGGTGGCGCCGCGCTGGACGATGAGCTCCTCCAGACGGGCCAGGAGAATAGTGCCGGTAGCGCCGTCGCAGGCCAGCTGCAGGTCACCCAGTGGGGAGTGGGGGGAGGAGGTGTGAGGCGCCCACTCCAACCAGTCCCACCGCTCTCGGCCGGTCGGGTCGGTCAGGCAGACCACCGTGACCTCCGCGGGGGAGTGCAGGCAGATGAGCTGGGCCACGATGGCCCGCCCCACCGCCTCCAGGTCCGGGCCGGTTCCGCACACGCCTAGTGCCCCGTCCTCACGCAGGTTGACGATGATGGGGACGTCGCTGATCGTGGCGTAGCGCTCCCGTAGCTTGTCCAGGGACTGGTGATGGACCGCCAGGCCGTCTCGGTGCGTGTTCGCCTCGATCTCGGTGCGTGGCAGATCCGTCCCCAGCCCCAGACGCAGCTGGAGGAACTCAGGATGTTCCGGGCGCCGTGACCAGAGCATCGGCCCCAGTGCGAGAGCCTGGTCGACCACCTCGTTGACAGCCGGGTACTGGGCCTTGCGCGCCCGGCGCTCCGCGGCGTGTGTGCGGGTCAGGCGCCGGTCTGCGTCCTCCACTCCCTGGATGAACACCTTGATGTCGTGCTTGAGCTCACGCTTGCGCCGGATGCGCTGATCCGCCCAGTTGCCGATCATGATGAGCGGGCTGAGGAGGATGAAGATGAGACTGAGCATGTTGCGGGTCATCAGGAGCATGGTCGCCCCCATGAGCAGCGGCATGACCATCGCCAGCAGCGGGAACCGGGCGGCGTTGCGGGAGCGCGGCACCTCGGGAAGCTTGATCTTGACCGCGGGCGTGCGCGGGACCACCCGTGGGGAGCGGGTGAAGGCGATGTCGCCGTTGTCGCCTCCCTGACGGATACCGGGGATCGACGAGACGGTCGTCAGCATGGACAGGCGCAGCGTCGTGTCCCCGACGGTGACCAGGTCATCCGGTCCTAGCGACAGGCGTTGAACGCGTTGGTCAGCCACGATGACGCCGTTGGCCGAGTTGAGGTCATGCACCTCGATGCCGTGCCCCACCGTAATCCGCATGTGCCGCTTGGACACGAGCGGGTCGCTGAGCACGATGTCGCAGCGGCCGGAGCGTCCCAGCTCGGTCGAGCCGGGAGGCAGGGGGAAGCTCCGCCCCTTATCGGGCCCGGACACGACCTGGGCGATGGCCACCTGCTGGGACGGCGAGTGCTCGGAGACGACTGCGCTCACGTTGACCAGGTCGCCTGAGCGCAGCCCCGACTCGTCCAGTGGCGTGTGGCTGGTCAGGGTCATCGGGGCGGTGACGCCCGCCGGGTCGAGCACCCGCAGTGTCACCGCGGCGGGATCGACGGCGCCTGTGGCCTTGACGGGACTGGCGCTGGCCAGTGCCGCAGCGACGTCTCCCACGGTGGCGGTGGCGTCAGCGGTGATGCGCAGGTTCGTGGGGTGGCCGCTGCGCCCGACCACGGAGAGCTGGATCTTCATCGCTGCGCCTCAGCTCCGTGTCGCGCCCGGAGTGGAAGGACAGGCGCTGGATGTTCGGTGCCCGCCGGCTGCGTCGTGCTGTCCAGCAGGGGGAGATCCTCGACAGTGACGATCCGTGCGGTCAGGGCGTAGTCGACCAGGGCGGTGCGCCGATAGGAGGCGTGGGCGCGAGGTCCTCCGCGCATGCCCTTGACACCGATGCGGTCGAGCTTGTCGCAGACGTTGTCCAGCTTGCGGCTGAAACGGGTCAGGGTCCAACCCAACCGGGCGGCCGCGTCGGCGTTGCGCGGCAGGTCCACCGGGCCGCTGCCGGTGCGCCTGAGCCAGGGCTCGGCCAGTGCCAGGATCGCCAGGTGCTGACTTGGCGTCAGGGTCACCATACCCACGGTCGACTCACCGGTCTGGGGGCTCATGGGGCGAGGCTGGGCGGTCTCATAGCCGGGAAGGGGCACGGTCAGCAGGATCTCGTAGGTGGTCGACCCTGCGGTGAACACGATGGCCATCTCCGGAAAGACCAAAGGTACCCGGGCCCCGGGCGCGATCCAGGAACGGGAGGTACCGGACTTCTCGGTCAGAGTCGCCCCGATATGAGAGCCGACGTTGGCAACCCACCACAGGCCCGTGTCATGCTCCAGGATGAGGAATGTGCGGTGCAGGAACAGGTTGTCGTCGTCAAGCACGAGATCCCCTTCGCGCCCGATGCTGAAGCGCGTACCGGGCTCGACGCTGTACAGCTCGCCGACGAAGTCCACGAGCAGGGGCTCGGCAGGAGAATTCGTCATGATCCCTCCTTCTTCCTTTGATTCCTCAATGGGTGGTTATTCCTTGAACGGCGGTGTTCGTGAGGTTGCCTGCAGGACCTCGGGCAGGAGCGCCGGCTCACCCCGAGCTGCCCGCCCCGGGTGTGTCGATGCAGGCGACGGAGGCCTCCGACGATGCCCCGCTGGAGTCCCGGGCGATGACCTCAATGCAGGTGCGTGCACTGATCGGGGTGACGGTGGCACTGGTCTGCCTGGTCTCCTGGACCGGGAGCAGCTGGCCCGGGTCGGAGATGCGGTACAGGAAGACCACGTCGCCGCCGCTGGAGTCATAAGACCAGGTGGCTGCGACGCGCCCCTCCGCCTGGGAGACCTTGAGGTCCGTGACGGCGGGCAGTAGCCCGGCTCCGGGAACGGCCCCGGGCGGTGCGGTGGTGGCTGGATGGGGGGTGGCCTGCTGTGTCCCACCCTCTTCTCGCAGCACAGACCACACTCCGATCACGCTCAGGCAGACGACGACGGCGGCGCCCAGAACAGTGACGGCCACGGCTCGCCCCGACAGATGCTCCCGCTGGCGCCTCCGGTGCACCTCGGCCTCGTCCGAACCCGCAGTGTTGGCGGTGCCATCGGCCGCATCGTCAACGGAATGGGTAGCAGTCCCGCACCGCGGAGATGATGAGGTCGTGGCCGATGAGGCACGTGCCCGCTGTCCCGGCAGGACCGTCGCCTCCAGGGCTGCGTCGGCGTCGTCGTCCCTGCGCCCAGGGTGGGTGCCGGGCATCTCGGGCATGAGTGGTCCTGCGGGCGCCTGAGGCGCTGAGAACCGGAGGCGGGAGCGATTGCGCAGCAGGGTGCCGTTTGTGGACTGGGCCTCGACACGACGGGGCGCGAAGGTTGTGGCGGCGTCGTCGTGCTTATGGGTAATGGGTACGGTGCCGGTCGGCCCATCGGGGTCCACGGTGAGGACCGGTCGCAGCATCGTGGAGTCCTGGTCCCCGGCCCCATCCGGCTGCCCTCCGGGTGTCTCCTCCATGACATCGAGCTGGGTGGTGGCCAGCTGCAGGTCGGTCTGCACTTGTTGCAGCGCGCGAGCCAGGGCGACGGCGCTGGTGTACCGGCCGCTGGGCGACTTGGCCATCGCCGTGACCAGGACCCGTTCGAGCTGCTCGGGCACGTCGCGTCGTCCGATTGGGGGGATCGGTCGGTGGAGCACTCGGTCCAGCATCGAGAGCTGGTCGTTGCGGTCGGCGCCGGAGACGTCAACGTGGGGCGAGCGTCCCGCCAGCAGCGTGTAGATGGTTGCCGCCAGGGCATAGACGTCCGAGGCTGGCGTCAGACTCTCCTGGTCGAGCTGCTGCTCGGGTGAGGCCCACGGTGGGGAGGCCCCACCGAACTCATCCTGTTCGATGCTCAGACCGATAGGAGCGGCGATCCCGAAGTCGCCGAGCACCGGACGTCCGAAGGAGGTGAGGAGGATGTTGGCCGGCTTGATATCGCGGTGGAGGTAACCGACCCGGTGAATGGTCTCCACGGCGCCCGCCACCTGGATTCCGATCTCCAGGGTGCGTGTGAGCGTCAAAGGCTGGGATGCGGCCAGTTTGCCCAGGTGCGGCGGTGGACAGTACTCCATGATGAGGTAGCTGCGTTCCTCCTCCACTGTCCCTGCCCCGTAGACCGACACGATGGAGGGGTGCGACGACAGCCGGGCCATGAGGTCCGCCTCAGTGGTGAACCGGTGGTGGTCGCGCTGGCTGCCTCCTTGCCGCAGGATCTTGACCGCTACGTCGCGGTGCGGAACCTGCTGTTCGTACAGGAAGACATCGGCGAAGCCCCCGGCGCCCAGGAAGCGCTTTGGTCTGGCTCCGGGGATTGGTGGGCCCTGCGGCGGAGCGTTTCGCTCGGAGGACATCACGCCTCACGCTCCACTGTCAGGGTGGTGCCGTCACCGATGTCGATGATGTCGCCGAGGCGTAGGAAGATCTGCTGGTGCTCGGGCACTCGGCGGGGCTCCTCGCCGGCACGCAGCAGGAAGGTGCCGTTGGTGGACCCCAGGTCCTCCACACTCATGTCCCAGCCCTCGACCCGCACCGCGCAGTGCGTCTTCGAGATCGCCTTGCCCGGGCTGGGGACCGCGAGCAGATGAGGACTCTGAGCGGCGGTGGTGCTCGTGCCTTGGGGCACTCGGCCGATGATGACGTCAGCGTCCAGAACCGCCGTGGCACCGGAGGAGACACGCAGAATGCCCAGGACCGGTCGCTGGACCTGGCCGGTCCTGGAGGAGATGGCGCCGCCGCAATCGCGGCACGAGGAGGCATGCACCGGGTTGGGGTGCCCCGTCTCGCAGAAGACGGCCAGCACACTGGGGCCGGTGCCGGAGGGCTCATCGATCCCGGCCGTCCTGGCCTGCCCGCTCAGCGCGTCCCTGGCGGCATGAAGCCCGGCGGCCGAGACCGTGTGCCCGTCGTGCCGCCAGTGCTCACTCGAAGGGGCGGAACCATTCGGGGAGGCCTCGTCCGTACCGCCGCCGTGCGGTGCCTGTCCGTGAGCCGGGAGCGGATCATCCGCTTGTGCTGAGTGCGCCTCGAGAGGATGACCGGAGGCGTCCTCGTTGTGGGGCTGCGCGCGGTGGTCTCCAAGCCCGCCGGCGACCTGGGCCAACGGATCAACGTCCTCGCAGTGGACCGAGCGGATGGCCGCAGCCTCAACCCCCCTCATCATCGTGTGCTCGAAGAGATGACCGAAGTACTCGTCCTCGGCTTGCTGCTCACGTATCTGTGAGTCTGCGGTACCAGCGGCCGCAGGAACGTCGTCGTGACCCAGCACCGTGGCCGGGTCCTCGGAGCCGGTCCCTTGCAGGGAACCCGCGCTGGCCAACAGGTCCAAGGACTCCGGTCCCAGCGTCCGTCCTGGATCGGGGGAGTCCGGGTGACCGATCCCCTTCTGGCCCTGCGTCGCAGGTCGGGGCGATGGTGCCGGTGGGGCGACCGGTTCCGGGACGCCTTCGGCCTGGGCCTGCTGGAGGATCTCCTGGACTGCCGACGGCAGCGGTGTCTCCTCACCCCCGTGAGCGCCGCTCTGAGCTGGTGAGGGCAGTGGGAACTGGTGGGATCCGAACCCGATGTGCAGCTGTGAGGCGCGGACGATCCCCGACCGCAGGGGGAGGAGTTCCTCGAACTGTTCGGGGCCGGCTGCACGTCCAGTGGCTGGGGTGAGCTCGAGGATGCACTGGTTGACCCGGTCATAGCGGGACTCCTCCCACACGATGACCTCGGAGGCGTTGAAGCTGCGCTCGCCGTCTGCGGTGTCCAGGTGGAGGCAGAAGCGCCCCCGGGCGGCCACTCGCAGCTCCTGGCCGTCGATGGCCATCATGAGGAAGTCGGGAAGGGTGAAGACCTCGTTGTCGTGCAGCCGGCTCAGGCTTCGCAGCAGGTCGCCGAGGCAGCGGTGCTCAGTGAGTTCAGCCCACATCGCCTCCATCGCCTGCGCGCTCCCGTCGAGGGCGAGGACGCCGCCTTCCGCGACGGCGACCAGGATGCCGCCGGGTACCCAGCGTGTCAGCATCTTCATGGACAGGATCTCCTGGAGGCGGGGGTGGGGACGGTGGAGTCGGAGTCGGTGGCCCGGGGCAGCGTGGTGTCGTCGACCTGCGTGTCCTCCCAGGGAGGGAAGGCCTCCACGACGTCGACGATGACGACGGTGACGTTGTCTCGGCCGCCGGTGGCCAGGGCCAGGTCGACCAGCGTCTGGGCGGCGTGGCTCGGCTCGGGCACGGACCGGGCTACCATCTCGATGAGGGATTCGGTGACGTGCCCGCTCAACCCGTCCGAGCAGATGATGAAGCGGTCGCCCTCGGTGGCCGGCAGAAGGTACTGGTCGGCGACCACCTGGTCCCCGCCGCCTGCCCCCAGTGCCCGGGTGATGACGTTGCGGTGGCATGCTGACAGTGCCTGGGAACGGTCCAGGTGACCGGAGTCGATGAGCTCTTGGACCTCGGAGTGGTCATGGGTGATCTGGGAGAAGGACTGAGCGGAGAGGTGGTAGGTGCGTGAGTCGCCGATGTTGACCACTCGCAGGCACGGAAGCGCCCCCTGCCGGGAGAGCAGCAGACCCGTGAGCGTCGAGCCGGGGGCGCGTTCCCCGGTTCCCAGGGCGGCTACGCTGCGCGCGGCACGGGTCAGGCGCCTGCTGAACTCGTGGGACGTGACGAAGGCGCGCCCCACGAGGTCCTCGAAGGCTCCGACGGCGTGGGCCGAGGCGGTACCGCCTAAGTGGTGTCCCCCCATGCCATCCGCAACGAGGAAGACTGGAGAGTCGGCCAGCAGCGAGTCCTCGTTGTCAGTACGGGCCTGGCCGACGTCGGTAGCCGAGCCATGGCGCACGATGAGGCGGGCCTCCTGAGGGCGCCAGTCCGCGTGAGCCGTCGGATGCGCTGTGGTGGAGCTGTTCATCTCGGCGTCCCGCTCAGTTCCCCACCGTGAACCGGCGTTGACCGACATGGACGATGTCGCCGACGCTGGCTCTGATGCGCTGTCCCTCATCGGCCGTCGTCAACGCTCCGTCAGGCGTCTCTACCGTGGTGCCGTTGGTGGAGCCCAGGTCCTCAATGAGCACGCCGGTGCCGTCCAGAACGACAGCCACGTGGGTCTTGGAGATGGAGAATCCCGGGTCGTCCACGGCAACGGTGCAGGCGCCCTCCCAGGGAGAGACCGCCTGCGGGTCGCGTCCCAGCAGGACCGTGCCTGCGGCGCCGAGGTCGACCCGTTGCCCGGTGTCCAGCAGGAGCGAGGGCGCGGACTGGGGGGTGGACCTGGCAACGGTGCGATCCATGGGGTCGTCTCCGGCGCAGGAGTCCTGGGCCGCCCAATGATTCTGGGACCGCGCCAGCGCCCCACCGGAGGCCACGGTGGAGTCTGCCTGCTCCTGGCGCGCCGATAGCGGCACCATGACTGGAGCGGAAGGGTCTGAGCCACGAGGTACGGACAGTGGCGAAAGGGGCGCTGATCCCACAGGTGCTGCGGCCGGCTCGCCGTCCTGCGCCATCGGCGATGACTCCAAGTCAGTGGGCCGCCGGCTGGGAGCTACTGGCCCTTCCGGCTTTCCGGATCGCCACGGGACCTCGGTGATGAAGCCCTCGGCCCCCACAGCAGCCACGGAGTCATCTGCGCTGCGGCTCTCGGAGAGGGGTCGGCGTGCCGTGACAGTGACAGTGGACTGAAGGTACTCATCAGCATCGATGCGGTCCTCAAGGTCCTCGGGACGCAGGAACCGGTCATGGTCGTGCTCGCTGCCGGTGCCGCCGTTGGTATCCCCATCGCGCAGCTCCCACCCCGGGGGCTCCTCGCCCTCACCGGTGTCCTTGGCAGTGACGACGACGATGTCACTGATCCGATCGAACCAGGAACGACCGCTGCGGTCCTCGGAGACCAGGTAGATGATGACGGCGCCGATACCCAGGGTGAGGCCGGAGACGGTCGACAGGACCAGCATCTTGACGAGGGCGTTCAGACCGGGCCTTCCCGGGCGGGACCATCGCAGCCAGGAGATGCCCACAACCCGCATCCCGAGGGTCTGTCCACGCTTCCACAGGTCAATGAGCTGGAACCAGATGACGGCCACCGCTCCCAGGAACGCGATTGCTGCCGCCACTCCGATCGTCACCGTGGAGGTCAGCTGCACGGCGATTACGGTGGGAATGAGGCACATGACGTTGATGAGGGACACCACCACTGAGTCGACGACCAGAGCCGTGGCACGCATGCCGGTGCTGGCCGGTCTGAGGTCCCGCAGGTGAGCGGGGGAGTCATGGGAGTCTGGTGAGGCCGGGGAGACCTCAGGATCCGCCCCGCGGTTGACTACTGGCTCTGTCATCATCATTCGTCTCCTTCAGAGGAGGGCAGTGAATCCGTGGCAGGCTGACGCGGCGGTCTGCGCAGGCCCGATGGACTCAGCCAGCTCGGCCACAGACAGCGCGAGCCGTCCGGGGATGGCGTCGGAGCGTTACTGAGCCGAGACGGTCCGACGCCCAGGGACCGACCAGCTGGTACGCGGCCGGGACGATGCCTCAAGGAGGTCACCGAGAACCGCGCCACCAGGCGGCGGTACCGGGAGGAGCGAGACGCCAGAGCCCGACTCAGGGCGTCGGTGCTGTTCCAGGCACGTGCCTCCACCGTGTCTGCCATGTCCTGGCCGCTGAACACCGTGGAGTCCACCAGCTGGGCCAGGCCGCCGACGCTGTCTGAGGACGGGGACGGTCGGAAGGTCAGCCCCGGGTTCGGCTCGCCGGAGACGAGGGAATCGAGGTAGAGGGCCTGCTCATTGCGGGTGGTCGCCCGTGGAACCCCGGTATGCAGGTCCGTCGCGTAGTCAATGAGCTCGTTCCATGAGCCGGTGATGCGATCCATCCGACTCGCGGCCCGGCGCCGTCGTCGACGACGCCATGCCTTGGCGGCCACGATGGCGATGAAGGGCGCGGCGATGACCACCAGGACACCGACCACCTTGGCCGCCAGGAGCAGCCATGCCAACCAGGGACTGGGGCGGTCTGAGTCGTCGTCGCGGTCGTCGTTGGTCTGCGGTGTCAGATCGGCCGGGTCCTGGGGCGGCACCGGTGGCTGAAGCACCTGGGGGCGAGGATTCGGCTTGGGTTTGGGAACCTCCGTCTGGGGCTTCTGGTCACGGGGCGGAGTGGGATCGAAGGCCACCCAGCCCACGGAGGAGAAGCTCACCTCCACCCAGGCGTGGGCGTTGGTCCCGGTGATCGCCTGCGTGCCCCCGGAGTAGGTCTCGGGGTAGAACCCCAGGACCACGCGCGCCGGGTAGCCGGCCTGCCTGGCCATGAGCGCCATCGCGACGGCGTACTGCTCGTCGTCGCCGATCATCGGCTTCTTGGGATCCAGGAAGGTGGTCAGACGTGCGGTCGAATGGCTCGGCAGGGAGAGCTTGTCACTGCCATCGGAGAAGAATCCCTGGCTGGAGAAGGTCTGCGCCATCGTCCGGATCTTCTCGGCCGGGGTGGAGGCCTCACCGATGAACTCGCTCAGACGGGTCCCGGCCTGCTCCGGCACGTTGCTCGTCTCAGGCATTGTCAGCGTGGTAAGCGCCTTGTCGCTGAGCTGGGCATCGGTCCAGGTCGGAGTGTCGATGATCGTCGTCGTGTAGCGGTCCCCCGAGGTCAGGCCTTGTGTCGTGATGGCCGACTCCAAGGGCTCGGAGTAGTACAGGGACTCCTGCAGGCTTCTGGCGCGAGCGCTGGTGAAGGCAATCGACTGCATCTGACCGCCTCCGGGCATCCAGTAGCCCGAGTAGTCCTTGATCGTCACCGTCAGGCTCGTGGTGCTGGCACCACCGGGCAACGGCTCATCGGTGACGGTGGAGCCCACCCGCCGGAACCCCTCCGCCGAGGCGTCGGTGCCCACGCGCATGACGGTGCCGTCGTAGGCGTCCAACGTGGCCAGACGTATCCTCTGCCCCTCCTTGAGGCCCTCCACCGTGAAGAGGGTGGAGTCCTTCTGGTTGTCCACCCAGTAGCGGAAGGAGGTCAACGGCGAGGCGTAGGCCGACATATCCAGAGGAGGCCTCACATGATCGCGCAGCACATCTCGGCGGCCTCCGGGCTCAAGGACGGGGGACAGTACCGTGGCGACGGTGATGGCGAGCGTCAGCATTCCGGTGGCGCCCGCGACAAGACGGAGCCGGGTACGACGTCGGGAACCGGGCCTGCCGACGATCCCGTGCCCCGCCGCGATACGACCCCGCTGTTGCAGGTGAGCCATCCACACCATGGCGACCACCAGAGCCACGCCAGCCGCAGGAAGCGCTAGTGGCGCCCGCTGCGAGCCCCACAGGATCCCGATGAGTCCCAGCACTGCCACAGCCAGCAGGGCCCAGCCCCGACGCCTGCCGGCTCGCAGCGTGATCGTCACCGCCACCAGCGAGCACAGCAGTCCACTGAGATAGGGGACGATCCCCGGGCCGACGAAGGACGCCGCAGGAGGAGCGATCGTCAACAGGTCCTTCCACGAGGTCACCGCGCCGATCACCAGCCCCTGAAGGGTCGCCAAGGTCGGCACCCCCCACCGACCCGTTGTCGTGGGAAGTGCCAGCGGACCTCCCGCCAGTAGGTAGGAGATGACCGCGGCCAGAAGGACCTCCAGGGGATTCCATCGCCACCAGGCCCCGGCCAGTGCCACGAGCGTGCCGATGACGATGCCCCCGGCGACGGCGACGTAGCCGCTGAAGGAGCCGAAGACGGCCCCGTGCGTAGCCCCCGCGGCGACCAGTAGCAGGACGACCGCGCCCAGACTCACCCAGTCCAGGTGATGGACCGGTGATCCGCTGCCGGTCGAGGTGGTGGCCCCAGTGCCGGCACCGACGCCGGTGGGCAGGCTCTCAGGACGATCGGGGGGAGTTCGTGACCCATGAGCGCTCATGGATGGGCCTTTCTCATCGCGGGCGCTAGGTGCTCCAGGTCGGGCAGCGTCACCACGGGCAGTCCTGAGACTCTCTGCGAGGCCAGGCGCTGACGGCCGTTGATCCTCAGCGCCAGGCAGCGGATGCTGGCCGGTACCTCGGCGTGAGCGCGGTGGAGGGTGGCCGCCGAGGTACTGGCACCAGTGACCAGGACGGTGACCGACGCCTGAGGCACGGCACTGACCGCCTGCCGGGTCAGGTCCACCAGGTCCCCGGCCCTCTCCACCGGGTCTAGCGTGGTGAAGGTGTCCAGCACTCGCGTCCCGGTGGGCAGGTAGGGGCGGCCGGTCTGGGTGACCAGGCTGATCTCCCGGTTATCTCGCACGGCAGCCAGCAGCAACGAGGCGCTCGCGGACACTGAGGTCTCGAAGTCCTCCTCCTCGTCCCAGGCGAGGGGATCCAGGTCGTGGATGACCAGGAGATGGGCCCTGCGGGTCTCCTCGAACTGCCGCACCATGAGGCGCCCGGTCCGGGCCGTGGTCTTCCAGTGGACGTTGCGGCGATCATCACCCGGGGTGTACTCGCGCAGGGCGTGGAAGGACACGTCCGAGCTGGACAGGTCCTGGGTGACGGCGCCCTCGATGTCGCGGATGAAACCGATCGCCGTCGAGTCCAGGTTGACGGTGCGCGGGTGGATGAACAGCTCGACCGGCTCGGTCCAGTTCTGTGCGCGTCGGACCAGGCCGAGGACATCCCCGCGGATGCTTCGCACCGGCCCCACCGTGATGACTCCCCGATGCCGGGTGGGCACGGTGAAGACCTCTTGGTGCTCGGCGCCTGGGGAGAGGTGCGGAATATCGAAGACAGCCAGGCCTTGGCCCACCGGCATCTCCACCGTCGCCGGTCGGGTGGCGCGTCCCGAGGGGTGCGACAGGTGCAGGGATCCCAGTGCTGGATCACCGACGACGACTCGGGTCGATACCAGGGAGAGTCGCACCCGGTAGGTGGCTCGTCCCAGCGCCTGAAGCGCCGCCAGCACCAGCAGGGTGGCCAGGGCCAGGGTGATGACCCATGCCTCCAACCAGTGCCGGCCGGCAGCCAGGTACCAGGAGATGACGAGCACCAGCAGGCAGACCCGCCCCAGCGTGGTGACCATCGCGACCGCGCCGCCCAGCCACGAGCCGCAGGCGGACAGCACGGGTCCCACCACAGGAAGAGACCGTAGCCGTGCGGCCGGCGTGGCCATCCGCCTGTGCACGGCCCCTCCTGCTCGCGGCAGTGCTGCCAGAGCCTGCAGGGACGCCCTGGTCAGCGCCGATAGTGCGGAGCGCGCTGCGCTCGACGCGAGTGCCAGTGCGCTCAGCAATCGTCGAGAGCGCCTCGGACCACTCCTCGGCGGCGCGGGGGAGCCCAGTGGGGCGGAGGACGACGTCCTCCCGACTCCCGGGGTTCCGTGGGACTCCTGACCCGGTGGGAGGGGGAGGGCTCCCGGGCCGGGCCCCCATGTCGTCTCAGCCATGAGGTCCTACTTCTGAACCGTGGGGACGGGGATGACCTCCAGGGCCTCGGAGATGACGGCGGACGGCGTGGCTCCGGCGAACTCGGCGTCGGGGTCCATGACCAGGCGGTGGGCCCACACGACCCGGGCGAGCATCCGCACGTCATCCGGGAGGACGTAGGGCCGCCCCTGAGCAGCCGCCCAGACCCGCACGACCCGAGCCATCGCCAGCGCACCTCGTGTGGAGACCCCGACACTAGTGCTCTCCGAGGCCCGGGTGGCGGCCGCCAGCGCCGCGATGTACTTCACCACCGAGCGCTCCATGTGGTTCTCCGCGGCCAGGTCCGCCATGGAGGCCACGGCGCTGGAGGCGATGACGGCACTGAGTGACTTCGACCGGTCCGGGTTGGCACTTCCCTCTAGGACATCCGCCATCGCCTCCTCATCGGGGTACCCGACGGAGGTCTTCATGAGGAAGCGGTCGAGCTGGGCCTCGGGCAGGCGGTAGGTGCCGGCCTGCTCGATGGGGTTCTGGGTGGCGATGACCATGAAGGGACGCTCGGTCGTGTGGCGCACGCCGTCGACCGTCACCTGGGACTCCTCCATAACCTCCAGGAGGGCCGACTGGGTCTTGGGGCTGGCCCGGTTGATCTCGTCGGCCAGGACGATCGAGGAGAAGATCGGGCCGGCGTGGAAGTCCCATGAGCCGGTCTTCTGGTCGTAGATCGTCACACCCGTGATGTCGCTGGGCAGCAGATCGGGGGTGAACTGGATGCGCGAGTGCGTCCCCTGAACGGTTGCCGCGATGGCCCGGGCCAGGGCGGTCTTGCCGGTGCCGGGGGCGTCCTCGAGCAGGAGGTGGCCCTCGGCGAGCATGGTGGTCAGCGCCAGCCGAATGACCTCGGTCTTGCCCAGCAGGGCCTGCCCCACGTTGTTCACCATCCGGGCGAAGGTGTCGGCGAACCAGGTCGCGTTCTCATTCGTCATTGCCATTGATGGCCCTCGCTCTCCGTGGGGTGCTGACTGCGGTGAAGGGAGCCGGCCCGGTGAGGAACTCCGGCGGCTGATCGATGTGGGGACGCGCTTGGCGTCGAGGCTCGGCGAGTGCGGGTACCGGCTGCTACGTGCATGTGAACCAGGTCCCCTGATCCTGCAAGGTCATCAGGACGTTGTTGTAACCGCGCCAGATGGGCCGGTCCCTGTAGCCACCCGAGCCATCGACCGTGATGGAGGTGCTCACCGCTCGGTTGTCCCAGACTCCGCTGCAGGTCACCACCGAGTTCGGGGGCCAGTCCGAGAGCGTCACCACCTGATAATGGGCGTTCTTGGCGTCTTTGCACGTACCTACATGGCACTCCCCTTCACCCTCGAGGGAGCCCGCGTAGTTCCTGGCGAAGGTACGCGTGGTCACCTCAGTGCAGCTCTCCTGCCCAGTGCGTGATCCCAGCTCAGACGAGGACTGCACGGCCTGGAGACACACGCGCGTCGTGCTTCCCTCTCCGACGCTCCACTGCTGGGAGCCGGAGGCTCCGGCGTCGTCGCTGGTGGACGGCCCGCTCAGCTGGTAGCGGGTGGATCGCCCACCGTCGCCCCCTCCGGACCAGGAGCAGGAGATGGAGGTGGCTCCTCCTGCCGAGCAGTTGATGCTCGGTGAGGCAGGTGGACCGAAGGGGGTGACGCTGCCGGCACTGACCGCCTCCGAGCACGAGGTGCTTCCGGTTTTGGCCCCGCAGACACGCACGTACACGGTTGAGGCGCTGCCATCGCTCAGCCCGTTGCCGCTCAGGTCGCTGACGGACTGCCAGGAGGAGCCGTCGGTACTCCACTGGGTGGACAGCTCCCCGGCGCTCCAGCCGTTCCCGGCGGAGGCACTGGCGGACAGTGAGATCTGGCGACTGGCGCCGGTCGCATTGACGCCCGTGACGCTGGGGGCCGGCGGGCGTCCCACGACCCAGGTCGAGGTGGACTGCCCCGGTGAGGTATGGGTGGAGGCATTGGCGGAGTCATTGGTGGCCGTCACCGTGAAGGTCACCTGTTCCTGCGAGGTGCTCACCCCCTCCAGAGTGGCTGAGCGGTTGTCGGCTCCGGAGACCGTCTTGGAGGCCCCGGTTGAGGAGGTCACGGTGTAGTACTCGATCGGTCGGCCGTTGGTGTCGGACACCGGCCCCCAGGAGACGGTGACGGTATCGGAGGAGCCGCCGCTGCCCAGATTGGCCGAGGCGGCCTGCACCGAGCCGACCGGTCCGGGCCTGCCGTAGGGGGAGACCGCTAGGGAGGCGGAGGACCACTGCTGGCTCTCACCCTTGGCGTTGACGGCCTTGACCACCGCGGTGTAGGCCGTCCCGTTGCTCAGGCCGGAGAAAGTGACGCTCGTGCCCGACACCGTCTGCTGTTGGCCACCCGGGCTGAGGGCGACGACGTACCCGGTGATGGGCGAGCCCTGGTTGGACGGAGCGGACCAGGACACGCTCACCGAGCCGTCACCGGCGGTGGCCACCGGCTGGGGGACCGTGTCCGGGATGACGTCGATCGAGGTGGTGGCCGATGCCGAGGCATCAGAGTCGCCGACCTCGTTGTGGGCCACCACGTGGAAGGTGTGGTCCTTGCCATTGGTGCGCCCCTCCATGAGGCAGCTGGTGACCGTGCCGCAGTCCTGGGAGTCGCCTTGCGTCTCGTCGTAGACGGTGAAACCGCTGATCGGCGCGCCGTTCGCCGCCCCTGCGGTCCACGAGACCATGGCCGTTGAGGCGCTGCTGGAGGAGGCCGCCACCGAGGTCGGTGGGCTCGGCCGGCTGCGCACCGTCACCTGGACGGTGCCCTCGACCTCGCGGCCGCCGTCACCGGTCTTGTCCCCGACCCGGTAGGTGATGACTCCCGCCCGGGCATCGGCTGCAGGTGTGATCGTCAGGGTGGAGCCGGAGCCTGTGACCGTAATGCCGTCGGGGGCCGTGGGGGTCCCCACGAGATGGATGGGGGAGTCGGGGAAGGGGTTGACGGCGTAGGAGGAGATATCCACGGTCGTGGACTGACCGGCGTTCGCACTCACCGATGCCGGCGAGAGCATGATGAGGGGCTGGGAGGAGGAGACGATGCTCACCGGCGCCGATCCCGATCCCTGGGCCCCGGAGCCGTCCTTGACATCGATGGTGAGCGACCCGAGTGAGCCCTTCGAGGCTCCCGAGGGCGCTGCCACCGATAGGGTCTTGCCGCTGATCGAGGCCTTGATGCCAGCGGGGACGTCCCGTACCGAGTAGGTCAGATCGGCCGGTTTCTCCCCGTCGGGGTCCGTGGCCCACAGAGACACGTCGACCGTCGAGGTCTCACCGGGGGCCACCTCGATGGCGGTGGGGGCGATGGTGGGTGGGCGGTTGTCCCCGGGGGTCACCGTGATGGGGAGTGTCAACCAGGCGGTCTTGCCGCTGGAGTCGTTGAGGTCCTTGCCGTCGGTCACCTCCACAGTGACCGAGGAGGGGCCGGAGTAGTCGGGACGCGAGGTGAAGGTCACCGTGGTGGAGTCCTTGACCAGGTTGGAGCCGTTCCACCCTGCGGCGGCCGTGACCTTGTTGCCGTCGGTCAGCTGCACGCTGCGGCCCTCGCGGGTCAGCACGTAGTCGCCCAGCGCGATGGACAAGGTCTCGCCCGAGCGCACGGTCAAGGGCATCTTGCTCGCGTCGACCTCCGGCTCGGTGACCACCGATCCGGGGACCTCGACCAGGGCGGAGGAGGTCAGCCCGCTGGGATCGGTGACCGTGTAGAGCACGAAGCGGGGCTCGTCGCCCACCGTGATCGTCAGCTCCCCGTCCTGCCCGACGCTCGCCCCCTCGTCCTGAGTGGTGATGGTGGCGGCACTGATATCGCCGTCCGGGTCCTCGTCATTGTCCAGAACCGGGACCCTGACGCTCCGGTTGGATCGGGCCTGCGCCTTGCTGATGTGGTCGTCGCGGGCGATGGGGGCCTGGAGCGGTGCCGCCGCGGAGACCACGAGGGTCACCATGCCGACGACGGGCTCGGAGCGGCCGTCCGTAACGCCGTACTGGATGGTGTAGCTCCCCTCGGTGCTGGGGGTCGTGAGTCTGACCCGTGTGCCGTCGGCCGACGGGGACACTCCCGAGTCCTGGCCGGAAATAAGGGAGGACTCCAGGGACAGCGTGTCCCCGTCCGGGTCGACGTCGTTGACCAGTACCGGGATGGACAGGTCGACTCCCTGCCGTGCGGTGACGATATCGGCCACGGCGACGGGCTTCTGGTTCGTCGCCCCCGCGGGCGCTACACCGACCCTGACCACGGCCGAGGCCGTCTTGCCGAGGCGGTCCTGGACCGTGTAGCTGAAGACGTCGGTGCCTGAGGCATTCGGGGCGGCCGTGTAGATCAGGGATGAGCTCTCCAGCTCCACCCCGCCCAGCCGCGGCGAGGACATCAGCCCGCTGAGGCTGACCGAGTCGCCCTCGGAGTCCAGTCCCTCCATGGGGATCGGGATGGTCACCTTCTCCCCGGCTACGGCCCACCCGGTGACGTCCTTGGGGTGCGGGGCCGTATTGCGCTCGTCGTCGCGGGCCACAACGGTCAGGTTGACGCTGGCCGAGGCGACGTTGCCCTCCGAGTCGCGCACGCTGTAGATGATCCGTCCGCTGCCGGGTTGCTCCCCGGCGCGGAAGCGGACAACGTCGTCGGAGACGAAGGGCTCGCCCATGGCTGGGTCGATCTCGTGCTGGAGGTCGGACTGGACACTCATATCCAGCCCCGCGGGGGAGCGGTCGTTGTCCAGGACACTGATGCCGCCCACGTCCCCGGCTCGCACCACGAGCGTGTCATCGGTGAGCTCGGGTGGGGTGGTGCTCGGTGCTGCCGGTACCGGGATGACCTGGAGCGTGCCCTCAGTCGTCCCGGCCGCATTGGCCAGCGTGTAGGTGACCGTGGTGGTCTCGGTCAGCCCGTTGGGAGCCGTGATGCGTAAGAGGTGGTGCTCCAGGAGCGCCACCACCAGGGGACTGCCCTCGGGGGTGCGCACGGACTGCACGGAGAGCACCCCGCCCTGCGGGTCGGAGTCGTTGTCCAGGACCGCCGACAGCGCCTGCCCTCCCGCCGGCAGCGTGATGACGTCGTCCTGCGCCACGGGTAGCGCGGCCTGGTCAACCTCGATGGCATCGACCCGGATCACGCCCTCCGTGGCGGAGGGCCCGTCACTGACGGTGTAGGTCAGGTAGAAGGTGCCCGCCTTGGACGGGTTGAGCGTGACGACCCCGGTGTTGACGTCGGCGGTGGCGCTCAGCCCCTCGGGCGCTTCCCCCACGGAGGCCAGGCGCAGGGTGTCGCCGTTGGCATCGACGTCATTGGCCAGCGGCGAGACCTGGCCGGACTGGCCCACCGGGACGACGACGTGGTCCGCGTTGGTCACCGGGGGAAGGTTCTCGTTGCCGTGCACCTTGACCGTCAAGCGGCCCTCGGTGTCCTTGGTGCCGTCGGAGTAGGTGACGGTCAGGTCCGTGTTGCCCGTCGTCTGCCCCATGTCCTTGACCGTGATGGTGCCGTCGGCCCGGTACGTGACGTCGAATCCCGAGGGGAATGAGACGCTCTTGAGGTAGACGGGATCGCCGTCGGGGTCGAGCCAGTCGTCGGAGACATTGAGAGTAGTGCTCGCTCCGGAGGCGAGGTCGAGCGAGGAGAGACGCTTCTGCTCGGGGCCGGCGTTGACGGAGAAGGGGTGGACGTTGAGGGTGACGTTGGCGCTGGCCTGCGCCTGGCCGTCATCGAGGGCGTAGGCGAAGGACGATGAACCCATGGCGTTGTCATCCACCTTCACCTGCAGGGCGGCGCCGGAGCGCACCTGGCCCACCTGTCCGAAGGACGGCTGCGAGGTCGCGGTGGCCACCAGGACGTCGCCGTCGGGATCAGTGTCGTTGGCGATGACCGGCAGGTAGGCGGTCCGTCCGGGCCGCACGCCGAAGGAGTCGTCCTGGGCCTGGGGAGGGGTGTTCTCCTTGGACCGCTCCTGAGTGGCCTCGTCCCGGGTCTCGGTGGACTCCTCGTCGGAGTACTCCTCGCTCTTCGTCTGGGAGTTAATCTGCTCCCAGTTGTCGACCTGGACCATGTTCTTGTCCGGCAGCCACACGCCGCCGGTGGGGATGTCGTTGAGGACGATGACGTCGCGGTTGGTGCGGAAGACGGCCTTCGAGACGTTGTTGAGCGTGGGGACGGGGATGTCGACGTCGTGGTCGGTGCCTGCGCAGTCCCGCAGGAAGGAGCCCTTGACCCCCCAGGCCGCGTAGGCGCAGCCCGAGTGCTGCGCGGGCCGGGAGGGGCTGCCGCCGGTGACGCCGGGGGAAACCGACGAGACCTTCCCGGACAGGCTCACGCGAAGGAGTCCGGAGGTCGAGGAGACCAGGACCTCGTCGGCCTGCGGGCCGGGAACCTGGAGCTGGAGGTCGTCTCCGGGCAGGGATGACGTCTGGCCCCCTGGGAGCACGAGGGTGCCGCTGCGGCGGTCGAGGACCACGCTCTTGTCTCCCACCGCGCTGACCTGCAGCTCGGCGTCGTCCGCCAGCTTCGGCAGCGAGGTGGTCGAGATGTCGGTTATGGAGCCACGGGGCGTGACAGTCTTGACGGTGCCGGTTCTGATCGATGCGACGTGGGCCGAGCCATCCGTGCCCATGGCCAGAACGGCGCCGGGCATGTCGGAGATGGTGGGAGGAGTTGCCGACTGGCTGAAGGTGGGGGCCTGTGAGGCGCTGGCGACCCAGACCTTGCCCGTGGCCGGATCGGCCACCCCGATGCGGTCCCCGCCCAGCTCCATGGTGGATGAGCCGGCCGAGGTGTTGGGCGGCATGAGGGTGGTACGGGCCACGTCGATCTGCGTGTAGGTGTCCGAGGAGGCATCGGACATGAAGACCTGGGAGCCGGACTGGTCGACGTCGAAGCTCGTCGAGGAGGTTCGCAGCCCCCCGTCGAGCGTCTGTGAGGGGTAGTTGAGGTGGGCGACCATCTTCATCTTCCCGTTGGTCACCCACACTCCGCCGTCATGAAGATCGACATCATGAGTGACCATGCCCGGGTGCAGAACGATGGCGACCAGAGCCGCAGCGGTCAGTACCGCGATGACGCCGACATTGACACGGCGTCTGGACAACCGTTTCACAGTGCTGCGCTCCAGCGAGAGAAAAGGGGAGACGGGGTCAGTCAAGGTCCCGTAAGAACGGGGAAGATTTTAATCTTCGTATTGGAAGGCTGCAAGGTTGATGCGTTTCCTCGAGGGAGTGGCAAGGTGTGGGCATATCCCCGGTATAGGGCCTAAATCTGGTACTAAGAGTGACGGCTGGGGTGTGGGTGTTATGAACTTGTGACTCATTGGCTTGATTGCCGTATAAATTATTTATTGCAGACCCTTATGTTGGTGTGCTTCGTCATTTGTGTGAGCCAGAGTGAGGGGTATCCCCCAGGTTGTGCGTTGAATCAAGGTGGCGATTGTCTGTCCGGCGGAGATAGTGCTCTGAGGCGGAGGTGGTTAGTGGCGAGGGCGTCGCCGAGACTCCCGTGCTCGGGCAGAGCCGGGGCGCGTCAGGGCGGCGTCACCGGGCCGTGCGCTGCCGAAGCCTGCGGCGCGTATTCCGCGGACGGCCCGTCTCGGCGCCGTAGTCTTCAGGTGTTCTTGTCGCCAGCGGGGAGGAGGGAGTCCATGTCGAGGACACGTGCCGAGCTGCTCGCCTCCTACCGCAGCTACCTGGCCCTACAACGTGACCTGTCCGGGCACACCGTGCGCGCCTATCTCGTCGATATCAACGACCTGCTGAGCTTCCTCGGCGTCGGTGAGGGCGACGCCGAGCCCGTCGATGCCGCCCTGGCCACCCTCGACCTGGCGGACCTGCGGGACTGGCTCGCCGCGATGGCCGCGAGCGGTCACTCGCGCGCCACCCTGGCCCGCCGCTCGGCCTCGGTGAGGACCTTCTCCTCCTGGGCCTTCGAGACGGGACTGCTCACCTCCGACGTCGCCGCGCGTCTGCGCGCGCCCCGCGTCGACAACCGCCTGCCCGGGGTGCTGACGCCCCAGCAGGCCTCGCAGCTGCTCACGACCGCCTCGGACCTCGCCTCGGACGGGCACGTCCTGGCCGTGCGTGACCTGGCCATCATCGAGACGCTCTACGCGACCGGAGTGCGGGTCTCCGAGCTCGTCGGCCTGGATGTCGCCGACCTCGACCACTCCCAACGGACCCTGCGAGTCCTGGGCAAGGGCCGTAAGGAACGGACCGTCCCCTACGGGCTGCCCGCCGCCAAGGCACTGGAGGCATGGCTGCATCGGCGCGGTGAGATCTGCGCCGTCGATGCGGGAGGTGCCCTCTTCCTCGGGGCTCGAGGGCGACGCATCGATCCCCGGGCGGTGCGCGACGTCGTCCACCGCCTGTGCACGGTCGCCCAGGTACCCGACCTGGGCCCGCACGGACTGCGGCACAGCACCGCCACCCACGTCCTGGGCGGGGGAGCGGACCTGCGCAGCGTCCAAGAGCTCCTCGGCCACTCCTCGCTGGCCACCACCCAGCGCTACACCCACGTCTCGGCTGAGCGCCTGCGCAGTGTCTACGAGCAGGCCTTCCCCCGGGCCTGAACGGAGCCCGCGTGGGGCCGCGTTCTCAGTGAAGGGGCTTGAGACGGATGACGGCCGGTTGCAGCAGCCGCAGCGGGTTGATGTACGTCTTGGGGCCGGTGCGCGCCCCCCAGTGCAGGGCGCAGACCCCGTCCGAGCGGTGCCCCGGCAGCAGGGTGCCGATGACCTGCCCCGCAGCCACCGCGTCACCCGCGCTGACGGCCGGTTCGACCGGCTCATAGGTGGTGCGGATCCCGTCGGCGTGGTCGACGGATACTACGGGGCGCCCGGCCACCATGCCGGCGAAGGCGACCGTCCCCGCGGCGGCGCTTCGGATCTGAGTGCCCTCAGCGGCCGCAAGATCCACTCCCCGGTGTCCGCGTCCCCACACGACGGCGGGCGGGTCGAAGTCCTTCACCACGGTGGCCGGCGCACCGGTCGGCCACTGATAGCGACCCCGCGGGCGCCGGGGACCCGCAGACCGGTCCGTCAGCGCCCGGCCTGCCGTCCCCGTGCCGTTGATGAGCGGGGAGGAGGGGCTCAGGCGTGTCACGAGCGAGGTCGACGAGGTCAACCAGTGGGCGGCCCCGCCCGGCCCTGGTGCACTGTCCGTGAGATCGGGAAGTAACGGATCCTGGACCCACGGAGGCGGAACCGTGGTCACGGCCGTGCTGGTGGCTGGGCCACAGAGGGGGCCCATGCCTTGAGCCGGTGGTGCACCGGGCAGGGCGGCCAGTGAGCCGCAGGCGATCAGGGCCGTTGCCAGCGCGGCGAGACGACGGGACGTGCGAGGATCTCCGAGGTGGCGGCTTTGTCGAGGCTGCTGTGGCTGCATGCCCTCAGAGTGCGCGCCGAGCGGCCCTCGGCGCCGGGGGCGTCGTCGGCCCTGTGGAAAGCCCCGTGAGGAAGCGGCCTGTGGTGACCGGAATGACTCCGGATGTCGCCGAATCGGCCTCGGCAGCGGGCCCAGCCCTGTGGTAGCCTCACCTGCGCAGCATTCTGCGGATCGCTCCGGCGTCAGCGGGAGATGGGCCCGGAATGCTGACTTCGCGTGCCTGCACCCGAGTGCTTCGGGACGTCCGTCCGGGCGACACGGCCGCGGTCCCGGTCATCACGGTTCGCCACGGTGAGCGGGTGGCCGTGCGTCGCAGGCACCAGGCCCCATCCGCGCCGGCTCCCAGCCGGTCACCGACTTCGGTGCGCGTTCGCAGGCGTGCGGAACCACGGGGAAGAACCCAGAAGAAGAACCCCGGGACGTGCCCGAGCGCACCGCTTGGCCGTCCCCCGAAATGATCGTGCGTCGAGCAACCTCTCGGCACACACGGAAGGACCGTCATGGCCGT